>BNJU01004211.1_pt1 | contig 351781 bp, 377 predicted proteins | sample 8539281 | NCBI WGS metagenome assembly BNJU01 (sample SAMD00202456, study PRJDB9452) | human saliva metagenome | isolation source: human saliva | place: Japan
CCTGTCTTTTGTTTGGTGTGGTGGTTCTTATTTCTTATAAGCTGCTGCTTCTTGGATAAAGTCTGCTATACTGTCATCCTTTTCATGAAGAGCTTTGACAATCTTAGATCCAACAATAACTCCATCTGAGACTTGATTGAAGCGGTCAACATCCTCTAAAGTCGAAACGCCAAAGCCCGTCAGTACTGGAATCTCTGCAATATCACGAAGCTTGCTCAAGTGCTGGTCCAAATCATCGCGGTAGCTTCCGCTCTTACCCGTCACACCGTTGATAGCTACAGCGTAGATAAAACCTTCAGCTTCCTTGATCAGCTCCTGCTGACGTTCTAGTCCAGTCGTCAGACTCACCAAAGGAACTAGAGCGATATCTGAATCTTCCAGCAAAGGCAAGATGAAATTTCTATGTTCGTAGGGCAGATCCGGAATAATCAATCCTTTAACCGGTGTTGTAGCTAAGTCCTTGACGAATCTTTGAGACCGTACTGGAAAATAGGATTGAAGTAGGTCATGATGATGAGAGGCAGCTGAGTGTCCAACTTCTGCAAGCTTGCGACTAAAGACTTGGCGGAAGTATGGTGACCCAGACTTCTCAGACCGGCTTCTTCAATAACCGGCCCATCTGCAACAGGGTCTGAAAATGGCAGGCCTATTTCAATGGCTGACACACCCAAGTTTTCCAAAAATGCGATAGTTTCTGGCAAACCTGCTAAACCTTTCTCGTGATCACCAGCCATGATATAAGGAAGAAAAATTCCCTTGCCTGCTTTTTTGATGGCTTCTAAATGCTGAGTGAGTGTTTTAGTCATGGGCACCTCCTTTTTGAGTCGCTTCACTTTCCAAGCGTTCCTTTACCTGAACGACATCCTTGTCACCACGACCGGATAGGCAGACGATCATTGATTTATCAGGTCCCAACTCCTTAGCCAGCTTAACTGCGTAAGCAATAGCGTGACTAGACTCTAGAGCAGGAATAATCCCTTCGATACGAGACAGGAGCTGGAAGGCTTCCCAAGGCTTCTTCATCTGTGACTGGGACATAAGTGGCGCGCTGGATAGCATTAAAATGAGAATGTTCAGGACCGATGCCCGGATAGTCCAGTCCAGCAGAGATAGAGAAAGCTTCCAGAATCTGCCCTTGCTCATCCTGTAGGACATCCATCAAGGCACCGTGTAAAACACCCGGCCGGCCCTTGGTTAAGGTCGCAGCATGTTCATCTGTATCGATGCCTCGCCCAGCGGCTTCTGTTCCATACATGGCAACTGTGCTATCGTCAACAAAGGGATAAAAGAGCCCAATAGCGTTGGAACCACCGCCAACACAGGCGACTAAAGCATCTGGCAGGGCACCTGCATTTTGCTCAGCAAACTGACGCTTGGCCTCACGCCCAATCACACTCTGATAATCGCGGACAATCTCTGGGAAGGGATGGGGTCCCAAGGCTGAGCCCATAATATAGTGAGTATCATCAACCTGAGCCACCCAAGCTCTCAAGGCAGCATTAACTGCATCCTTGAGGACTCGAGAGCCATCGGTCACTGACTCTACCTTAGCTCCCAGAAGTTCCATTCGAAAGACATTGAGGGCTTGGCGCTTGACATCTTCTTCGCCCATGTAGATAGTACAGTCCATGTTGAAAAGGGCTGCAGCAGTGGCTGTAGCTACTCCATGCTGACCCGCACCAGTCTCAGCAATGATTTTCTTCTTGCCCATTCTATTAGCTAGCAGGACCTGGCCTAGGGCATTATTGATTTTATGGGCACCTGTATGGTTGAGGTCTTCCCGCTTCAGATAAATCTTAGCACCGCCAGCATAGGCTGTCAGATTTTTAGCAAAATAGAGAGGATTTTCTCGCCCTACATACTGCTTTAGCAACTCGTCCAGCTCAGCCTGAAAGGCTGGGTCTTTTTTACTCTCACGGTAGGCTTTGTCTAGCTCTAAAACTGCTGTCATCAGCGTTTCTGGAACAAAGCGCCCACCAAACTCACCGTAAAATCCTTCTTGATTGGGTTGATTATATGCCATATTTCACTCTTTCTATAAATTCTTTTATCTTTTCTAAATCCTTCTGGCCGTCAGTCTCGACCCCGCTTGAGACATCAACTGCGTAAGGGGCAAAATGTTGAATAGCTTCTCGGACATTCCCTGTATTCAAACCACCGGCGATAAAGAAGGGCTGGTGGATTTGATTCTTGTCAAAAGATTGCCAATCAAAGGTCTGACCACTACCAGCAAGAGGTGCATCAAAGAGCAGGTAGTCCGCTTGTTGGCTGAATTCCTTTAACGCTCCCTTGACCTGATAAGCTCGAATAACCGGCCGGCCAATCTGAGGCAGAAGCTCTTCATCAAAATCACCATGAATCTGCACCAAATCCAGATTTGCCACCGAAATAGCTTCCTGCAGTTCTGTCAAGCTCGGAGAGACGAAAACTCCTACCTTTTGAACAGTAGCCGGCACCAATGCAGCTAGCTTCTGTGCTTGCTCCAAACTAACCCTCCGACGGCTCTCAGCGAAGACAAAGCCAATGTAATCCGCACCAGCCTGGCATGCCGTTTCCACAGCGCTGGCCGTTGATAAGCCGCAAATCTTAACCTTTGTCAATTTTCAGCTCCTTGATTTTTTCTACCACATCCTCAGCCTGCATCAGGGCTGTTCCGACTAAAACCGCATGGAAATAAGGAGCTACCAGCTCAGCATCTTCCTTGCTGAAAATAGCGGACTCAGATACGTAAACCCTGTCATCTTTGAAATGGGCAGACAGCTGAAGACTTGTATTGATATCTGTCTCAAAAGTAACTAGATTGCGGTTATTGACACCGATAATCTGCGCTCCTATTCTATGAGCAATTTCCAGCTCCGCCAGATTATGGGTTTCGACCAGAACTTCCAAACCTAAACCTGTCGCAAAATCATAGAGTTCTTGCAGCCGCTTTTCAGACAAGGCACCTACAATCAGAAGAATGACTGTCGCTCCAGCATTGCGGGCGCGAACAATCTGTTTTTCATCAATAATAAAGTCCTTATTGAGGGTTGGAATGGTCACTCGGCTGGAAATCTCTCTCAGGTAATCCAGATGTCCTTTGAAGAAAATCTCATCTGTCAGGACCGAAATCATAGCTGCACCGCATCGTTCATAAGTGCGAGCCTGCTCCACAATATCCACAGCAAGATTAATATCTCCCAAACTTGGACTGGCTTTTTTGACCTCAGCAATCAGCTGCAGCTCTTGGGACTGGCTTTTGAGATACTCATAGAGGGAATAAGTCGAGCGCAGGGGTTGCAGTTCTTCATAGGACATGGCTACCACTTCCTGCTCTTTTTGCTTTAGAATGGTTGGAAGAAATTCTTTGCTCATTTCTGATACTCCTGTAGTTGCTTGAGTTTTTCATAGGCTGCGCCACTAGCGATCACTTGGCGGGCCAAAGCTATTCCTTCTTCTATGCTATCTGATTTTCCATTAGCGTAGAAACCCAATCCAGCATTCAGAACTGTCGTTTCTAGATAAGGACTGGCTTGATTTGCAGGACAGATAGCAGAATTTCCGCATTTTCCTTGGCATTGCCTCCACGAATCGCTTCAAGAGGTATCTCTTTCATGCCAATATCTGACGGCAGAAAGCTGTGCAGGCTGATTTGCCCATTTTCCAGCAGGGCATACTGGGTACAGCCATGAAGACCCGCCTCGTCAAGACCATCCGGCCCCGACACGACTACTGCACGCTTACGGCCCATATTTTTCAAAACTTCTGCCGTACTCTCTAACATATCCGGCCGGCTTGTCCCCAAAAGCTGAGTTTCTAGACTCATGGGATGGATGAGTGGACCAGTTAGATTCATGATAGTAGGAATACCTAAGCTAAGACGGGCTGGCATGATGTATTTCATGGCTGGGTGCATGTTCTTTGCAAAGAGAAAGACGATACCTGTTTGCTCAAAAACCTTGCCCAAGCTAGCAGCATCCAAGTCTAGATTGATACCAAGAGCTTCTAAGACATCAGCTGAGCCTGACTTAGAAGAAATAGATCGATTGCCGTGCTTAGCCATCTTAATCCCGCCACCTGCTAGTACAAAAGCTGCCGTAGTCGAAATATTGAAGCTGAAAGACTTGTCCCCACCCGTACCGCAATTGTCCATGGCAGTGCGAATGGTGGTCGGAATCTGCTTAGCATGGCCTCGCATGACCTGAGCCAAAGCAGTTCGTTCCTCGATTGTCTCTCCCTTCATCTTGAGCCCCAGTAAAAAGGCTGCAATTTGGGACTCTTCCACCTGTCCAGTGACAATACGCTCGATCACATCTGTCATCTCAGCGCTACTTAAATCCTTAAAATCAGCTAGTTTTGCAATAATCTCTTTCATATCGTCTCCTCTATTTTACTAAGTCAATGAAATTCTTGATAGACGACAAGCCGTCTGGCGTGCCAATACTTTCAGGATGATACTGAAAACCATAAATAGGCAGGCTCTTGTGCTGGATAGCCATGATCGAGTTGTCATCAACCGCCCGAGCCGTCACTTCAAAGTCCTCCGGCATCTCTTCAATCAAAATCGAATGATAGCGCATGACCGGCTGCCCATCCTCTATTCCTTTATAGATAGGAGATTTTCTCTCAAAGCGCAGAATACTTTGTTTGCCGTGCATGACTTTGGGAGCCAAACCTAGCTTTCCGCCAAATACTTCTGCAATGGCTTGGTGTCCCAAGCAAATCCCCAATATCGGCTTTTTACCAGTAAAATCACGGATAACTTCCTCCATCCGTCCTGCATCTGCTGGCCAGCCTGGCCCCGGAGAAAGAACCAAAGCATCAGCTTCCTCTGCCGCTTGATAAAGGCCTGCATCATCATTTCGCAAGACCTTAACTTCTGCAAAATTGCCGATATACTGGGCTAGATTGTAAGTAAAAGAATCATAATTATCAATCAATAAAATCATTGCAACTCTCCTATCTTGGTCATTGATTTGCCTTGTTGATGGTTTCTTGGTATTCATTAGCAGGGATCGAGTCATAAACAATACCCGCTCCAGCTTGAACGTAAGCTCTGCCATTTTTCAAAATCATAGTGCGTATAGCGATGGCAAAATCCATATCCCCTGTCGCAGACAGATATCCAATAGCCCCCGCATAAACGCCACGTTTTTCCTGCTCCAACTCGTAAAGACGCTTCATGGCCCGAATCTTAGGTGCGCCTGAGACTGTGCCGGCCGGCAAGGTCGACTTGAGCGCATCCATGGCTGTCAGTTGGGGCAGAAGCTGACCACGAACTACACTAGTCAGGTGCATGACATAGCGGAAATACTCCACTTCCATGTACTTAGTGACTTCCACGCTGTTATTCTGGGCAATTTTACCGATATCATTACGCCCCAAATCAACTAACATACGGTGCTCAGCCACTTCCTTCTCGTCAGCCAGCAACTCCTCTGCCAAGGCTTTATCTTCTCTCTCATCCTTCCCTCGCGGTCTGGTCCCAGCAATAGGATTGGTCGTAACCTGCCCCTGCTTGACAGAGACCAGACTTTCTGGGCTGGCTCCGATAATCTGATAATCCCCGAAGTCATAAAAATAGAGATAGTTGGAAGGGTTGGTCACGCGCAGATTGCGATAGTAATCCAGCGGTCTACCAGAATACTCTGATGAAAAGCGCTGACTGAGAACACATTGGAACATGTCGCCCTGTCGAATCAAGCTCCGCGCTTCTTCCACCATTTTTTCAAAAGCTGCCTGCTCGATATGGCTCTGGAAGTTCAAACTGGACAGTTCCAGCGGTGAAAATTCATCTACCGCAGGCTGCGCCAGCTCAGCCATGATACGCTCCAGACTAGCAGCCAAATCAGCTTCGCTTCTATCACTGTAGAGCGCCTCCTCAAGGATATAGACCTTGTCTTTTTTATGGTCAAAAACCATGTAACTCTCATAAACGAAAAAGTGCATATCCGGCGTTCCAATCACATCAGCTGGAATCTGGCCAATCTCCTCATAGAGGGAAATCATATCGTAACCGACAAAACCGATGGCTCCACCGCCAAAAGGCAGGTCTGAATGATGATCTTTTTTTACTGTCAACTCATGTAGATAGTCCAATGGATCTGCCTCAATTACTTGCCCATTCTTTGTTAACCGGCCATTTTCATAGCGAACTTCAAAGACTGGGTTATAAGCTAGGATAGAAAAGCGAGCTGTCTCGCTATCTCTCGGAATACTTTCCAAAATCACCTTGTGGTCGCCCTGAATCCGCATGTAAGCCAGAATCGGCGATAAAATATCAGCTGGTAAAATCTTTTGCATAATGTTTCTTTCTATTTAATCAAAAGCGTTTAAGGAGGAACAATTTGCTAGCCATGACCGCATTTCACAAGAACAGATAGCACCTGTCCACGGTCATAATTTGCCCCAGAACTACAGAAACGCCCACACAGTTCATCCTGTGAGGGCGTATCATCGCGGTGCCACCTCAGTTATGGAGTTTTCAGGCTCCACATCTCATTTACTTATTTACAGTCATTTAGATCCCTTTTAGTAGAAGTCAGCATACTGGTTTACAGCGAAGCATACTAACAAAGTAATAAAAGTTCAACTAAAGGACAAAATGTTGACTCCAACAGCCCATTTCATAACTTCTCCTGCCTGTTTACAGCAACCACAGACTCTCTGAAAGGAGGGATGTTACTACTCTTCTGCTGGGTATTTTATTTTCGTTTTTCTAAATAGTCGGCAATGGCTGCCACATCCTTGTCTCCACGACCGGATACATTGATAATGATGATTTGGTCAGATGACAATTTTGGAGCTCGCTTGATGGCTTCAGCTATGGCATGAGAGCTTTCGATTGCCGGCAAAATCCCTTCCTTTTGTGTCAAGAGGAGCAAGGCATCCACAGCTTCATCATCTGTCGCTGCTACATATTCTACTCGACCAGAATCTTTAAAGAAAGCATGTTCAGGACCAACTCCAGGATAGTCCAAGCCTGCTGAAATCGAGTAAACCGGCGCCACCTGACCATCTTCAGCAAAGACAGCGTAAGTCTTCATACCGTCCACTACTCCGACACTTCCCTTGGTCATGGTCGCCGCATGCTGGTCTGTATCAAGACCCCGTCCAGCCGCTTCAACACCCACTAACTTGACTTCTTCATCCGCCACATACTGAGAGAAAGCGCCGATAGCATTGGAGCCACCACCTACACAGGCAATGACATAATCCGGCAAGCGGCCTTCCTTGTCCAAAATCTGACGACGAGATTCTTCACTAATCACCTTTTGGAATTCATGAACAATCGTCGGATAAGGGTGTGGACCGACAGCAGATCCCAAAACATAGAAGGCTTCCAAATCACTCATCCAAGCTCCAAAGGCTGCATCAACTGCATCCTTGAGGGTTTTGGTGCCTGTTTCCACAGCGTGAACAGTCGCTCCCATCATTTCCATACGGAAAACATTGAGGCGCTGGCGCTCTACATCCTCTGCACCCATGTAGACATCGCACTTCATACCAAACTTAGCTGCGGCTGCCGCAGTTGCCACACCATGTTGGCCGGCTCCAGTTTCAGCGATGACTCGAGTCTTGCCCATACGCTTAGCTAGAAGAATTTGCCCCAAAACATTATTGAGCTTGTGAGAGCCCAGATGATTGAGATCTTCCCGCTTCAGATAAATCTTAGCTCCGCCCAGGTGCTGAGTCAGACTTTCTGCAAAGTAGAGCGGAGTCTCCCGACCTGAATAATCCGCCAAATAATGCCGGTATTCATTTAAAAATTCTGGGTCATCCTTATACTTCTCAAAAGTCGCTTCCAATTCATCCAGTAAGGCCTGGATAGGCTCCGGTACAAAAGAGCCGCCGAATTGTCCAAAATATCCTTTAGTTTCTGTCATCTTGATTGCCTCATTTCTTTATTTTCAAACAAAACAAAAGCCCACACACAGAAAAATCTGTGTGAGGGCGTAAAATCGCGGTGCCACCTCAGTTATGGAGCAAAGTATAGACTGCCTCCATATCTCTGTCTTGTCTAACAACAAGTTGCACTGTAAGGTGTGCTCACCGAATTTTTATTGCTTCAAATTCATTTTTTACATCAGCCCACTTCATAATCTTCCACTACCTGTTTCCACCAACCACAGGCTCCCTGAAAGTAGAAAAAATTATTACTTTTCTGATGATTTATTTTATTATAGGCCTTTCCCTTTTTCTTGTCAAGAAAAAATTTTAATTTTTCTTCTAAATCCGAACTTTTCTCTCGCTAATCTCTTTTGAAAACGTCATCTTGACGATTTTTCCAGATTTTCTGACCAAGCTGAAATACCCGCCAAGCCAAATAGCCTCCCAATGTATTAGTCCAGAGATCATCAATTTCAAAGACTCGATTGGCATTGATGAGAAGGTCCAGTAGAATCTGAGTCACTTCGATAGACAGACTCATCCCAAAGCTCAGCCATACAACCTTCTTTGTTTTCCGCAATTTCGGAAAGAGCCAAAGCAATTGAAAGATTAAGGGCGACAGCAAGAAGATATTAGCTAAATTTTGGATAAAAACCTTGACCAGCTGAATCCAAGAAGTAATCTCGCCAATATTGACAAAGGAATTAAAAGGGATTAACAAAACCACTATTCGGCCAAAATACTGGACTCCCGGTGTCTCCATTCCTGGCTCTGGAACTTGAGGAATAAAGCACAGAATGCAAAGCATCAAGAAATAGAGCCAGCTTCCTCCCACCAGCAATTTCCGCCCCTTAGCTGTCAGCTCACCGTCTGAAGTCAGATAGTTCTTAAGGCTGAACATTTTCTACCAATGCTTTCTCGCGATCACGCTTCATAGTATTGGAACGCAGCTGACCGCAGGCTGCATCAATATCCGTTCCATGTTCCTGACGGACCACACAGTTGACTCCATTTTTCTTGAGAGTATCATAGAAAGCCATCACGCGCTCTTTGGGACTGCGGCTGTATTGGTCGTGCTCGCTAACTGGGTTATAAGGAATGAGATTAACATAAGACAGTTTCTTAATGTTCTTGAGCAGCTCAGCCAGTTCCTTTGCCTGCTCTACCCCGTCATTGACTTCATTGAGCATGATGTACTCAAAGGTCACCCGGCGGTTGGTCGTCTCGATATAGTATTCGATAGCTGCAAAAAGCTTTTCGATAGGGAAGGACCGGTTAATCCGCATGATGCTAGTCCGCAGATCATTATTTGGGGCATGTAGGGATACAGCTAGATTGACCTGCACACCTTCATTGGCAAAGTCGCGAATCTTATGCGCCAGCCCTGAGGTCGAAACCGTGATATGGCGGGCACCGATAGCCAAACCCTTATCATCATTGACTGTCCGGACAAACTTGAGCACATTGTCATAGTTGTCAAAAGGCTCGCCGATCCCCATAACCACGATGTGGCTGACCCGCTCATCCTGACCACGCTCGTCAAAATACTTCTGAACCAGCATAATCTGAGCGACAATCTCACCGTTATTAAGGTCGCGTTGCTTTTTAATCAAGCCGGAAGCACAGAAGGTACAGCCGATATTGCAGCCAACTTGGGTGGTCACACATACAGAAAGTCCATAATGCTGGCGCATGAGTACGGTCTCAATCAGCATACCATCCGGTAGTTCAAAGAGGTATTTGACCGTACCGTCAGCAGACTCTTGTACGATACGCTGTTTAAGAGGATTGACGACAAACTGATCGTCTAGTTTGGCAATCAAATCTTTAGATAGATTGGTCATCTCTTCAAAAGACTGGACCCGCTTGCGGTAGAGCCACTCCCAAATCTGGGCGGCACGGAATTTCTTTTCTCCCTGAGCTTCCGCCCATTCAATCATTTCCTGACGTGTTAAACTATAAATAGATGGTTTCATGTTTCTCCTTTATTTTTGACGGATGACAAAGTGACGATTGGCTTCTTTTGCGACTTTTTCTTTTGGTTTGTTTTGACGATTATCGCGACTCTGGTCATTCCGACGTCTTGAGCGTCTAGAACGTGAGCGTTTTGACGTTGAACCAGAATTCTGTTCTTGCTCCCGTTTACTGCGAGATTTTTTATCAAAGGAAGCTCGCTTAGGCTGAAGATTTTCTAATACAAAGTAGGCACAGCCATAATTACAGTACTCCAGCAAATAATCTTCCAAACGACTGATTTTAAAGTCGCTTTCCTTAGCTTTTTCATCCTGATAAAAGCCTCGTAGCCGTAACTGATCATTGCCCCAATCACCGACAATATAATCAAACTTGGTTAAAATCTCTGAAAAGCGTTGGTTAAAAGCTGTCACGTCAAAAGCTTCTCGGTAGTTCTCTACCAAATTAAACTCAATCTCCTCCGTTAAGACCTGTGAACCAATCTGTTTGAACTCAGGACCAGGAAATTTATTGTAATTATAAAGCTCTGGAGCAATTTCTTTGCGCATATATTTTCTCACTTCTATCTAGATAACTCCTCTATTATACTACAAAAACAGGCAGATTTTAAGCTTTTACCCTTAAAAAGTCATTTCTGAGAAAAGTCAGATAATTTCTCTAATTTGACAAATAAGACTTCCATCAAAAAATAAAGCTGAGACAAGACTGCCTCAGCTTTATTATTTATTGTTCTTAAGATAATCAATGGCATCCTGTAAGGTTTTAACAGGAACAATTTTCATATCTGTTTTAATCTTTTTAGCAGCCTCAACTGCAGTTTCATAGTTTGTCTTTGCTTTTGGATCGATTTTTTTCATTTCTTTTGTTACAGGATTATTGGGAGCAAAGAAGATGCTGGCACCACTTTTAGCAGCTGAGACGACTTTCTTATCAATCCCACCAATATCACCAACTTCTCCATCACGATTGATAGTTCCTGTACCTGCAATCACACGTCCATCTCGTAAGGTTGGATCTGCAAGTTGTGTATAAATTGACAAGCTAAACATGAGACCCGCACTAGGTCCTCCAATGCCTTCTGTAGTAAATTCAATCGGAATGTTACTAGTGACTTCTGTTCTATCGATTAAGCTAATACCGATTCCGTTTTTACCATTTTCTAGCTTAATAATCTTTCCAATCGCTGATTTTTCTTGGCCATCTTCCTGGTAAGTGACCTTAACCTTATCTCCTAATTTCTGCGAATTAACATATTTCACTAATTCTTCTGAACTGTCAAAAGTCTTGTCATTAACTCCCGTCACCGTGTCCGCAATATTCAAAATTCCCTTAAAAGTCGAATCTTTTGCAACTTGCAAAACATAGACGCCCAGATATTTCATGCTAATATCTTTTCCAGCTGTTTTCAAGCCTTGGTACTTGGCCATGTTTTGGGATGTTTCCATATAAAACTGATTGATTCGGATAAATTCTTGGTCCGATGATCCACCAGTCATTTCTTCAGCAGAGTAGATATCCGTGAAATCAGTCAGCCACGCATAAACCAGATGAGCAAAGGTTGCTCGTTGGACTCCAACTGTTACAAACTCGTAAGACCCAGCTTCCTTATCTTCCTTATTATCAACCAGCAAGACCTTTCGAATATCTTCTGCACCGCCAGGAACTTCAATATAGTATGGTAAAGGAACCGTCAAAGATACGACAAGCAAATCAAGCTTGAAAAAATAATAATGGGCCATTTATAAACACTAATTTTTTTCATAAGTTCTTCTTTCTAATTCTTTGATTACACTTTGGGGCACATAGGCCGCGATATCCTGCTGAAAAGCAATCAGCTCACGAATACGTGATGAACTGATATGCCGATAGGCTGGTTTGCTGAGCAAGAAAATCGTTTCCAGCTCTCCTGCCAACTCGCGATTAAAGAAGTTCATACCAGCTTCATAGTCCAAGTCTTGGCTGTTACGAAGTCCACGCACAAAAGCCTTTGCTCCCAGTCTTCTAGCCACTGTCACCGCCAGCTCATTCTGAGAGGTGATGACCTCAACATTATCCAAATGCTGCAGCGCTTCTTTGACTATCCGTTCTCTGGCTTCAATGGTGAAAAAACCAGACTTTTCTCGGTTGTAGAAAATTCCTACATAGAGTTTATCAAAGAGCCTACTGGCCCGCTCAATCAGGTCTACATGCCCCTTAGTTATAGGATCAAAAGACCCTGTAAATAATCCTATCTTATCTGACATACACCGTCACCTTTGAAATTCCATATATCTTCTGCTTCCAAATGCCTAGGCCAGCAATTTCCTCAGGTAATTCAACTTCCTTGTCTGTCTCACAGACTACTAAGACATCTTGGCTCAAGAGCTGACGCTCCTCCAGCTTTTCAAGATCTGCCACAATCTGCTCCTTGGCATAAGGCGGATCCAAGAGAACTAAGTCAAAAGCTCCCGTCAATATTTCCAAAGCTCGGCCAGACTCCATCTTGAGCAAGTCAAAACGTGTGGACTCCTTAGTCATCTGGATGTTCTCTGAAATAATAGCCTGAGCTCTGCGATCCTTTTCAACTAAAACAGCTTCCTCCATACCTCGCGAAATAGCCTCAATGGCCAAACTCCCGCTCCCGGCATAAAGATCCAGCACCCGACCACCGTCAAAATAGGGACCAATCATATTAAAAATTGCCCCCTTAACCTTATCGGTCGTAGGCCTAGTCGTCTTGCCATCCAAAGTCTTGAGGGGCCTGCCCCCGTATTTACCTGCAACAACTCTCATAAAGAGTATTATAACATAACTAGGCTCTAGCAGGCCAATCTTTTGAAAATTAAGCAGATAAAAAACAGAAGCACCCCCAGCATTAGAGACTTCTGTTTTCTTTTAGTTTCAGTAAAAAATCAATTAATTCAGGCTGACAATCTGCCTTATCCAAGATCAGTCCCATTGACCGGCCAACCATGATGTAAAAACTCTCCGGCTTATCCAAAATCGCCACAATATCCTGATAGTTATATCGGGAGGTATGATTGCGATTAATGACTTGAAAGTCTGTCTCATAGAAGCTAAACTCCTGCTCCAAATCATGCCAGAGAGGATTATCCTTATAGAGTTTGAGGAATTGTTGGTTAAAAGAACGATAAAGTAAAAAAGGCATGATCGGCATGAAAATAAATATACCAATAGCTGGCAAAGGCTCCCTAAAAAATAGACAGACCAACCCCACTGCTAACAAAGCCACTTCACCAATGATTAGAGGAAAGAGCCCTGTCTTTCGATACCAAAAGTTGGCCCAAGCGAAACGGCGATAAGCTTCTTCTGTCATGGTCGTTTTTGCTGTCATAGGAAACATCTCACTACCTCCAGGTTATATTCCTCCCTACAGTTTACCACACTCTTACAAGAAATAACAATACTCGATAAAGAGCTTGCTTTTCTCGATTTCATCTGTTATACTATACGTAACCTTTAAAACGTTACATAGGAGGTGTGATATGTTTTCGCATGAAAAATTAAAAAAACGCCGGCTGGAACTTAATCTGACTCAGTCTTCCATTTACCAAGAGCTTGGAATTTCCAGAAAGACATACTCTGCCTGGGAAAATGGTTTAGCAGAACCCCACGCCAAAAATCTCAGGAGGTTGGCCACCTGTCTCAAGGTCCAAGAGAACTACTTTGTGGATGAGACCAGTGCGCTCTACACCTACCCTTTACTAACCGCACCACATAAAAAAGAAGTAGACCAACTCGCTAGTCGTCTCTTAGAGAGACAGCGTAAGATTAGCTCCCTTACAGCCTATAAGGTTCTATCCGTTGAGCTGGCTGCAGGTCTCGGTCACAGCTACTATGACAATGAAACAGACTACGAAACTGTCTATTTTGATCAAGATATCCAGCACGACTTTGCATCCTGGGTCTCTGGGGATTCTATGGAGCCTAGGTATCCCAATGGTTCTGTTGCCCTTATGAAACAGACGGGATTCGACTACGATGGGGCGGTCTATGCTCTCATGTGGAATGGCAAGACCTATATCAAAAAAGTCTACCGCGAAGCTGAAGGCCTACGTCTAGAGTCTATCAACCCTGACTATGATGACCTCTTTGCTCCCTATGAAGACCAACCTAGCATTGTTGGTATTGTAGTTGGACATTTTTCTGCCGATTGAGGTATAAAACTATGGTCCCTATTTGATTATTCACGCGAGCCACGTTCAGACATCGCTTTTTGTGGATATGAAAAGTTTTTATGCCTCTTGCGAATGCATCGCTCTCGGTCTCGACCCTTTAAAAAAACCTCGCTCTGTGTCATGAGCCGAGTTGAAAAATTCCGCTGGACTGATACTAGCTGCCACCCTCTCTTTAAAAAGAATTTCGGCAGCCAGAATGTCAGCCGAAGCTATAATCTTCCTTTTGATGTCCACACCCGTAAGTTCAACTATGCTGCTGCTCGCAAGCAGGGACTGCCTATTACAGCAGATTATGTGCGCTTTATCGAAGACGCAGCCCAAAAGACCCTATTGGTCCCCCCTCGGATGAACTACTACATCCAGAAAAACATGGAAATCCAAAAAATTTTCCAGGATTTCGCAGCTCCCGATGATATTTTCCCCTATTCAATTGATGAGGGCTTCTTAGATGTGACAAGCTCTATCAACTACTTCATTCCTGATCAGACGCTGGACCGCAGGACCAAATTGGACCTGCTGGCTGCCCGCATTCAACAGGCTATCTGGAAGAAGACCGGGATTTATGCCTCTATCGGTCTGAGCAACGCCAATCCTCTTCTCGCCAAGCTAGCTTTAGACATTGAAGCCAAACACACAAAAAAGATGCGGGTCAACTGGTCCTATGAGGATGTTCCCAGCAAGGTCTGGACCATTCCGACCATGACAGATTTTTGGGGCATCGGCCACCGAACAGCCACCCGTCTTAAGAAGCTAGGCATCCATTCCATTTATGATTTGGCTCACTTTAACCCAGACATTCTCAAAAAAGAAATGGGAGTCATGGGCCTGCAGCTTTGGTTTCACGCTCACGGCATTGATGAAAGCAATGTGCACAAGCCTTATCAGGTCAAGTCACACGGCCTAGGGAATTCGCAAATTCTTCCCCGAGACTATAGACAGCAGGCAGAGATTGAGCTCGTTTTCCGAGAAATGGCTGAGCAGGTCGCCATTCGTCTCAGACGTTCTGGTAAGAAATGCCAGTGTGTCTCCATCTATGCCCGCTATTCCAAACAGGAGTGTCTGCCTTCCATTCATACACAGAAAAAAATTGAGCCTACCAATAACAGCGATCGACTGGCCCAAATCGTAGTTCAGCTTTTTCGTTCTAAATATCAGGGCGGGGCTATCCGACAGATTGGCGTTTTTTACAGTGACTTTGTCGATCAAGGCTATGGTATGATTTCTCTCTTTGATGATCCTCTGCAAGTTCAAAAAGAAGAAGATCTCCAGCTGACGATTGACCACATCAGAGAACACTTTGGCTTTGCCTCTTTGCTTAAGGGCTCGGCCTTGCTGGATTCATCCCGTGCTATTGCTCGAAGCAAGTTAACTGGTGGCCATTCTGCTGGAGGTTTGGAGGGCTTATCATGACTGACCGCTCTTATCTCCCCTATCAGTCGGCACGTGACTTTCAGGATCGGGGAATGGCTAAGTGGGCTGGCTTTTTTCTCTCTGAACACAGTACTGCTCTGGCCAAAAAAGAACTAGATATGAGCCAGTTAACTCAGCTTGATAGACAGGAGATAAACCAGCTACTCAGTCAAGCCTACAGCCAGCAAGTTCCCATCCGGATCACCTTTCTTAATCAGGAAAGACTGACTGATGTTGTTGCTACAGTCTCTCATCTGGACAGCAAACAGGTTCTCCTGCAGGAAGGTGACCATTACAAAGTCCTTGCTATTCACCAGATTCTTTCGATACAAGCTCTAGGAGGCACAGATGACTACTCAGAATGCACATGAGGAACTTCAATTTGACTATTTTTCCCAGAATTACTATCAATTTCAAGAGGATTTTTATCAATTCTCCAATCTTCCCCAGCCTCTGATGGCCATGGAAGACGATATCCTCCGTCACATGGCCAGCCGCCAGGTAACTTATTTCAAACTCTCTAAGGCTAAAAGTTTAGACCAGAAAGACCATTACTTCCGCTTTACCGTCAGTCGACCAGACCAAGCAAAGCGACTCTGCATTTACCACTATCAAGGCCAAACAGAAGATATAAAGCAATAAGCTCCCAAACTAAGTCTGGGAGCTTATTATATGGGGCTAATCAGCATGATATAAATAATCTTGCCTTACTAAAATTAAGTTTTAATCTTTTCCTGTAAAGTTATAGACTTCCGAACGTTTCGCTACATGAATATTCAGAATCACGAAATCTTCATCATCAACCTTAGCAATAATCCGATAAGATCCCACACGAAAGCGCACATAACCCGAAAGGTTGCTTGACAAATATTTCCCTGGCGCCCTAGGAAAGTCGACATTTACCAAATGTTTATCAATCCACTTGGCGATGACCTTCTGTGTTCCTCCATCCAATTTATCCATGGCTTTGAAAAAAGTTGAGGCATAACGAACCTGATATCTAGCCATAGCGCTTCATCATCTCATCATGAGAATAAGTCTCTTGGCCATTATCAAGCCACTCCTGCATCGCCAGATCAGCTTCTTGGATATCATAAAGATCCTCTAACTTTTCTGCCAAAACCTGAGCAATAAACTCCGACTTAGAGATATTGTGGGAACTCGTCCATAAAGTCAGCTTTTCATTTAACTCATCTGATAAACGGACTGAAGTTGGTACAGCCATGAAATTACTCCTTTTAAAATTGGTTTTCTTATGTAGTTATATTTTACTACACACTGGAATAAAAAACAAGTTGGATAGATCTATCTTATAATTCGTAAATAACTAGAAAAACCAAGTATAACTAAACATCCTTTGAAGATATTTTTAGATGTGTGAAATTTTTTTGGGTGAAACAAGAATAGAGAGAAATGTATCTGTGCTCGAAAGTTTAATTGGCCAACTTTTTAGGGTCTGTAATACCTTAATTTACATTTTTTTATAATACGCTTCCGTTCCTCATCAATAATATCAATTGCTTCATCTATCTCATTTTGAGAAAATTCTATTTTTTTAAATCGCCATTATCAATAGCATTATACATAATTTCTTCTTTCTTCTTTAATTTTTGAATAAATTTTTCTCGTCTATATATCCCGCATCACCACTATCAGCTGGTTCGGATTTTGTTTGCAAGTAATAATATCTAGTATATTGATTATCTTCTAGACCTAGTCTATGAATTCTATACCGATACTGTAAGATAAAAGTTAAATTGAAATTATACTCAAAGTACAGAGCATCATGTACTTCCCTGTGAAGAGATACTGATTTCCCTAGGATTTGAGGATTTAATATCATACGATAACCAGCCATATTTCTATGCTTATAAATCTATAAATATTAAACGACTAGTACAAGTCTTCTAAACTTCTATATTCTATGATTTCACTTTTGACAATATTTTTTTCAAATTCAAAATGCTTCAAAGGATTATCGATTAATACTAACTTTGGAATGTCATCTAGATTGGTGACCAAGGATAATACAAAATCTGATTGAAACTCTTTTGCTTTCTCAAATTCTCTGGCTGTCAAACGAACACGTCCCTTAGATTTTCGAATCCCTTTAACCTCAGCAAGGTAAGAATGTTCTTGAACATCTACTTGGAAATCATATCCATCACCATAAAGACGGGCATCGGTCAATTGTCCACCTTGAAATTTTTCTTCTTTATCATAATGGAGTATAAAATAATTCTCTGCTTCCATTCCAGTTTCTTGTAGTCGTTTGAATTTAGTTCGGACTATTGGCTTTTCAATGATGGTTATACCTGTTTTCTTTCCTTCGCTTGCAAGCAGCATTTTAACTATTTCTGCATAACTGTGAACATCTTCGTTCCCAAACATCATGTCAATTAGATCTTTTCTAAAACGGTATACCTCAGCTTTTTGCCACCAACCTTTTCGATTGTTCTCAAAATATGGGTCGAATAAATCCATTCTATTTTTGACTACACCAGTTGTTTCTGCGATACCTAAAGAAACTATATAGCGATAAAACTCAGATTTACTAGCACATTGAAATTCTTTTATAAAAAGTTTGTCAAACTTGGCAAGACCGTAGCCAAGTAAATTTAACAATTCATAATGAGGGTGTTTAGACATCACTTTCTCCATCAATAGATATTGATTTCATTATACCAAAAAAACACGGCATTCAGCCGTGTTTCTGTGTTTATTTCACGAGTTTCTTCATCTCATCAATACGTGCTACGGTCGTGTCGTATTTGGCTTGGTAGTCAGCTTGTTTGTCGCGTTCTTTTTGGACGACTTCTGGTTTGGCGTTGGCTACGAAGCGTTCGTTAGAGAGCTTCTTACCGACCATATCCAGTTCTTTTTGCCATTTAGCCAGTTCCTTGTCGAGACGAGCCAGTTCTTCTTCGACATTGAGGAGGTCTGCCAGTGGCAGGTAGATTTCTGCTCCTGTGATGACGCTTGACATTGCGAGTTCAGGTGCAGGGATAGTTGATGCGATTTCCAAGTGTTCTGGATTTGTAAAGCGTTTGATGTAGTTGACATTGCTGTTAAAGAAGGCTTCCAAGTCGCTATCGCTTGTCTTAACAAGGATGGTGATCGGCTTGCTTGGCGCTACGTTTACTTCCGCACGCGCATTCCGAACAGCACGGATCAAGTCTTTGAGGCTTTCTACACCAGTGTGGGCAGCAAGATCTTCAAAGGCTGGGTTAGCAGTTGGGTATTCCGCTGTAACGATAGATCCTTCTGAAATTTGTCCAAAGATTTCCTCTGTCACGAATGGCATGATTGGGTGAAGGAGACGAAGGATCTTGTCCAAAGTGTAAAGGAGAACAGAACGTGTGATAACTTTCTCTTCTTCGTTATCGCTATAAAGGACTTCCTTGGTCAACTCAACGTACCAGTCCGCAAACTCGTCCCAGATGAAGTTGTAGAGGATGTGTCCCGCCACACCGAACTCAAACTTGTCAAAGTTTTCAGTGACTTTGCCAATCGTTTCATTGAGGTTGTGCAGAATCCAGCGGTCTGTGACATTTCCAGCTTCTTTGTTTGCAACTTTCGACATTGGCAGTTGCTTGCTCAAGAGTCAAACCTTCATTGTTCATGAGGATGTAGCGAGAGATGTTCCAGATCTTGTTAATGAAGTTCCATGAAGCATCCATTTTCTCGTAAGAGAAGCGCACGTCTTGCCCTGGTGCAGAACCGTTTGAAAGGAACCAACGAAGGGCATCGGCACCGTATTTCTCGATAACATCCATTGGGTCAATCCCATTACCGAGAGATTTAGACATCTTGCGTCCTTGCTCATCACGAATGAGACCATGAATTAAGGCATTTTTGAATGGCGACTTGCCAGTAAATTCCAAACCTTGGAAAATCATCCGAGACACCCAGAACGGAATAATATCATAACCAGTCACCAAAGTTGATGTTGGATAATAACGTTTAAAGTCTTCTGAGTCGACATCAGGCCAGCCCATGGTCGAGAATGGCCAAAGGGCAGAACTGAACCACGTATCCAAGACATCTTCGTCCTGAGTCCATCCGTCACCTTCAGGTGCTTCTTCGCCGACATAGATTTCGCCGTCTGCATTGTACCAGGCTGGGATTTGGTGACCCCACCATAGCTGACGGGAAATGACCCAGTCGTGGACATTTTCCATCCATTGAAGGAAGGTATCGTTGAAACGAGGGGGGTAGAATTCTACCTTATCATCTGTGTCTTGGTTGGCAATGGCATTTTTGGCCAATTGGTCCATCTTAACGAACCATTGCGTAGACAAACGTGGCTCAACTACAACACCTGTACGCTCTGAGTGACCAACACTGTGGACACGTTTTTCGATTTTAACCAGAGCACCAATTTCTTCCAGTTTCTTGACAACCGCTTTGCGGGCTTCAAAACGGTCTAACCCTGCAAATTCGAAGGCCAAGTCATTCATGGTTCCGTCGTCGTTCATCACGTTGACTTGTGGCAAGTTATGGCGTTGACCAACCAAGAAGTCATTTGGATCGTGGGCAGGCGTGATTTTCACGACACCAGTCCCAAACTCAGGATCTGCATGTTCATCCGCAACGATTGGGATTAATTTATTGGCAATTGGAAGGACAACATTTTTACCAATCAAGTCCTTGTAACGTGGGTCTTCTGGATTGACCGCAACGGCCACATCCCCAAACATCGTCTCAGGACGAGTGGTAGCTACTTCGAGGGCGCGTGAGCCATCTTCCAGCATGTAGTTCATGTGGTAGAAGGCACCTTCCACATCCTTATGGATAACCTCGATATCAGAAAGGGCTGTGCGAGCTGCTGGGTCCCAGTTGATTATAAACTCACCACGGTAGATCCAGCCTTTCTTGTAAAGCTCCACAAAGACCTTGCGGACGGCTTTTGACAGACCTTCATCAAGGGTGAAACGCTCACGAGAGTAGTCTACAGAGAGACCCATCTTGCCCCATTGTTCCTTGATAGTCGTAGCGTATTCGTCCTTCCATTCCCAGACCTTCTCAAGGAATTTCTCACGACCTAAGTCGTAACGGCTAATGCCCTCACCACGCAAGCGCTCCTCAACCTTAGCCTGAGTGGCAATCCCCGCGTGGTCCATTCCCGGAAGCCAAAGCGTATCAAAACCTTGCATGCGTTTTTGACGGATGATGATATCCTGTAGAGTCGTATCCCAAGCGTGACCAAGGTGGAGTTTACCAGTTACGTTTGGTGGTGGAATCACGATGGAATACGGCTTAGCCTTTTGATCGCCTGAAGGCTTGAAAACATCTTCGTTAAGCCATTTTTGGTAACGACCAGCCTCAACCTCGGCTGGATTGTATTTAGGTGAAAGTTCTTTAGACATGTGTGTTCTCCTTGTTTAAGTAGTTCAATATCTTAAAAATTTGTTCTAACTCTTGTTTTTGCATATAAGAAGTCATATAGTCATAATCTTGTAAGCCAGTTTCAGCAACTGGTAACATAATCTTTTGACGTTTCATGCGTTCGCCATTGAATTTATAACCATAAGCATACTTGATTTTTTGCGACAGAATCATTTGTTTCAAGAAAAGATAGGTATATTTATTTCCGTATATTTCATCTTTCCATTTCAATCGTTTGACATCATCAGAAAAAATGGCTTCGTAGGGATGATAGAAATTCTCAACGACACTACCATTGTAATTCACACCAAGTACATTTACATCAAGACTTTTATTTTTATTAGATACAAAGGCTGTAACCCCATTATCGCTATCGCTAGCACCTACAAATGGTCTCAATCCAATTTCTTGATTTGCTTTTGTCAAACGAACGCCCGATTTAATCTCACAAACATCCTCAATCCAGAAATCTTTCCAAGAAATTTCACAAACTTTTTCTTCAAGAATGTTCTTCACTCTGATATATATATATATATATTCGAGCACTTCTTGGGCTTTATCCAGTTCTAATTTTTTCACAAAGTCAGACATATATTGGAAATTAGGGTTACCTTCTTTATCAGCTGGAAGAATGACTTTTTCTCTTTTTATACGGGTGTCGTTAATCTCTCTGTTAAAAGAATATTTTTCTTCTAAGCGTTTAACAACGGTGGACAAAAATAGATATGCGTATTTGTCTGCATTTTCAGACTTTAAAAGCTGTTACGTGATCACTAGCCACAAACTCAAATTGCTGATAAAAAGTGGAACCGACACTTCCGCTATTGGCAAGAGTGAGGACATCTTCAAATTTCCGAACCCCTGTTTCATTTCCAATAAAGGCATCTACACCATTGTTTTCGGAAGTTGAGGAAATATAAGGTTTAGGACCATCTGTATGATTAGCTTTTGTCAGACGTTTTCCTCTTTGAATTTCTTGAAAAACTTCAGTGAAACGAAATGTTTTCCATTCTACCTTGTCTAGTCCTACCACATCTCCAGCTAGTTCAACCAATTTACGCTCATAATAATCAATGATTTTCTGAGCTTGTTGTTTCTGTTCTTGCTTGATGTAGTCTTCCATGAACTGCCAGTTCGGCTGACCTTGGAAATCGATAGGGAGCATGAGTTTTGATTTTCTCATCCTCTTTGGTCTCCATTTTTTACCATATTCAAAGCTTTCTCCACTTTTTTGAAGGAGTGGTATCAAGAAATGGGCCAACTCTTTTGTTAACACGAAATTTTTAAGATAAAGCGGAGTTATATCATGGCTACAGGTAAACATTTGTAACTGATAATAAATATGTCCAACTGAGCCATTGTTTGTAACAGCTAAGCAATTTCCGGGAAAAAATCTTAGATGAACATCTTTTGAAGATAAGTTGCCAACTTTATCCCAATTTTCAATAGTTTCTTTTCTATAAAAGGCTGTCACTCCGTTATTATTTTGAGTAGCACCTAAAAATGGTATCGTCCCATCTTTATCCAGAGGAGGCTTTTTATTATAATAACCATCTTTTATATCAAAAATATCAATTAGATCAAACCCCTCCCACTCCACATCCGTCAATTTTAACTTACTCATCTTTATCACCTGCCATTAGTTGTTTGATTTGCTTGTCAAAATCCGACACGATTTTCTGGGTGCGGTTGAACTTCTCATATTCTTGACTAGCTTTCTCATCTGCCTGTTTTTTAGAAATAGTTCCTTTTCCTTCTAGAATTTCATATTCATTGAAAGAAAGGAAACGGTCAATACTTTCTGCCAAAGATTGCATGGTAAAGGTATTGCGTCGCTCAACTAAACCTTCAATATAGTCAAAGTAAGAGGTTACGGTACGCTCCAGTTGACGGATTTCGGTTTCTTGCAAATAATTCTTAGCAACTGTTACATCCGATTTCAGTACTCGGCCATCTGGTGCATTCTTCCAAGTCGTTAACCCCATTTGATTCTTGTCAGCATCTGCCTTATGATAAATAATCTCAGCAGCAGTATTACCTGTAATAGCAAAATGAAACTTGTTCTGCACCATAGCATAGAAATTCTTAGTGATTTCAGAATTTCTATCGTAGTCAATGCGCATTCTGCAAAAATATCGGTTATTTGCTGATAAATACGGCGTTCACTGGCACGAATGGAACGAATTCGCTCTAAGAGTTCACGGAAGTAATCTTGACCAAAGACCGTTTGTCCCTGTTTAAGACGCTCATCATCAAGTACGAACCCCTTAATAATAAATTCTTTTAAGGTATTCGTTGCCCAAATTCGAAATTGTGTTGCCTTAGTTGAATTGACGCGATAACCAACTGATATAATGGCATCAAGATTGTAATACTCCAATTCCCGCTGAACCGCTCTACTCCCCTCTTTTTGAACTGTTCGAAATTTTCGAACAGTTGCCAGCTTATCTAACTCGCCATCACTATAAATATTTGATAAATGGTGACTAACCGTTGATTTAGAAACTCCGAACAACTCAGAAATGCCTTTTTGTGTCAACCAAAGATTTTCATCTTGTAATAGAATATCTAAATTAACATCACCATTAGGTGTCGTATAAAGTACAAAATTAGAAATTTCATTCATACTCGTCACCTTTTTCCGCTGCCATCGGAAATTCCTCTATATCGGAAATTTCTTGGTAATTTTCTTGCTCTTCTATTCCAAAAAGATAACCACGGCCATGAGTAATCATATTGACTTCAAAAGTTAGATAATCTGCAATGGTCTTTTGAAAATCTTCCTCAGAAGGAATTTCATCATTAAAGTAATAGAAAGAGTGAAGCCATTCGTCATCAGCTTCAATCGTTGTTTGAACACAGAACTTAGTTTCTGCTTCCGTGCGATCAAACCAGACATCAAGCAAGTGTTGTTTTTTATCTTTAGCTGTAGCTGTTTCAACCAGACCGATATGTTTAGAAACTTCAAAACCATCATTTTCAAAGTTGATAAATTTGCATTCTTTTTCAGGACGATGTGGTATACCAGCTGTAAATACTGCAATACAGGGATTTGTTCCTACTCCATAAAAGGTATTCTTATTAAGTGTGATAACCCCCTCTAAAGTATGATGTTTTAAAATGTTTTGTTTAGCTTCCTTTTCAAACTTAGTCTTCCCTGTAAAGGTGGACTGAGGAACAATAACAACAGTCTTAGCTCCTTCAACTAAAGAATTTAACAGATGTTCTGTAAAGTTAATTTCATACAATTCAGTATTAGTTTTCGAACCCATTGAATATGGCGGATTCATCATACCAACATTGCATTGTTTTAACTGAAGCTTACTAGGATTTTGACGTAGAAAGTCTTGGTTTTCAAGGTTACTTTTCCCATCACCCCGCAATATCATATTCGTCGTAGCAATTGTAAACATATAAGATTGCTCCTCGATCCCGAAGAGCTGATGTTTACGAATTTGCTCACGTTGATAATCACTTTCTGCTTTTGTTAACATATCATGCATAGCAGCTATTAGGAAACCTGCTGTACCGCAAGTCGGATCAAAAACCTTATCTGTCGGTTTTAAATCAACTAAATCACAAAATAGTTCTGTGATATGTTTTGGTGTTAAGACAATGCCTAAGTTCTGACCGTCTCCTCCAGAGTATGACATAAATTCCCCGTAGAAACGACCAAGATAATCTTCGGCAGAACTGTTATATCTTAAACTTTGATAAATACTCTTATAAAGAAATTCTGTAAAGTGTTTGATAGGTGTTTTGCCTAGATTAGCATTCTTTTCATTAATTTTTACATCGTCTCTGATGATGGCAAACTGACTAAGTAGTTTATCTTTTTTTACTTCGGGAGATACATTAGCACGCTGAAGATTAGACTTGATGGCAGTATATATCTTTGACCCGTCTGTTTTTACAGTATCTCCAGTTAAACTTTCCAAAGAGAAGTTTCCATGCTCCGTTTCTCTCAATGCTAACAGGATTCCTGAAACAATTAGAGGTTTGTTTTTTTCTTCAATATTGCCGTAATTTCTCAAATCATTATGTAAAGTCGCTGCATCTTTTAAAATCTCAGCTGTTTCTTTTTCAAAATTGGTTTCTTCTTGAAGAATCTCTTTTACGTAATATTCATCAATATTATCTATTGAAAAGGAAATCAAAGTCTCAATGTCTGCAAGTTCAAAATACTCACCACGTTCATTTACAAAAACAGGAGTAATGCGGTGTTTTTTTTCATTACCACTAATCCCTACGGCAATAATTTTTTTTAAACTAACCTTATCTGCTAAATGCTTAGCATAAAAAACCGCTCCGTTAACTGCATAGTCTGTATTTGATTTAATATCATCAGCAATTAAGTCATCATCCGTATAATTGATATGTTTTGATAATCCAGGTTTATCCTCAATAATAATTAAAAAATCTTTAACAATTCCAACGTATTCTGGAAAACCTGAATTTCCAGTCCCTTTTTTCGAGGCAGTTTTCAGAGCTTCATTAATCTCTTTAACATTACTTCCCTGTGCATCAAAATATTCACGAATTCCTGCTTCCTTCAAAAGTTCATGAACCCATAAATCAGTATTTACTTCTTTTTTTGCCATAATTAGTTCCTTTTAATTACTAAACTCCCACTCACTCCTAAGCAGGCCATATCTCAAATCATCACAGCGGTTGCCTTGGGCATCTTTGCAGTCTCTTATGCGAGCTTCTAAGGTAAAGCCAAGCTTCTCTGCGACTCGTTGACTTTGACGATTATAGCCAAAGCAGGACAATTCAATTTTATGTAGATTCAATTCTTTAAAAGCTAGGTCAATCAAGGCACGCGCTGCTTCTGGGACATAGCCTCGTCCCCAATAGTCTGGATGCAAGATATAGCCGATTTCCAGTACATCGTCCTCGTGCCGATAGTTGAAATCAACAGAGCCAATGACTGTGTCGGTTACTTTGACAACAATTCCATAGCCCGCTGGGAGATTTTCCTTTTGATTACGCTCAGGAAGGATATGCTCCAGATAATAAATCTCATCTTCCAAGGTCTTGACGGGTGGAAAGCCAGCTGGGTAGGAAACTTCTGGCCGACTGGCATAGTTAAAGATATCCTCAGCATCAGCCACGGTACGGACTCGTAAGATTAGCCGTTCCGTTTCTAAACGTTCTGGTAACTCAGCTCTTGTCATCCTTCTCCCTCACTTTCTACAAAAAAAAAGCCCCTGCCATATCCATGACAGGGACGAATGTGTTTATCCGCGGTACCACCCAGTTTCGGGCCAGGCCCGCTGCTTTATTTATTTCAATTTTTCATCCATCAGCAACCAGTTTTGACACATTTGTGGACTTCTCAGCATCGCCACTTTCTGTAAAATGCTTGACTCAAAACACCTCTGATGAACCTATTCTATCACCTTTCAAGCGAAAAATCAATAATTTCTCTCACCCAAAAGTCCATCTGGCAGGTCGTGAAATCCCTTGCCCGCCTGATAGTTGGCGAATTTCCCCAAAAGGAACTGGTAGGCATCAAGACGACTCTCATAGCGAATAGCCGCTTCCTTGGCCCGCTCATCCTGGTCCGCCTCGTAGACCGCCTGACTCTCCTTGAGGGCCATCTCGTTAATCATGACCTGGGTCTTAACCCAAGCTTCAAACTCCTGTAAAAATTCTTGTTCGTAACTCATTTTTCTCACTTTCTAACTGCAAATACCTAGTCCAAATCTCGGTAAAAATCACTGTCAATATCACGGAAGGGCTGAATGTCCTGCACATACTCCAGCACCCCCTGAAATTCACCAGATTCATCTCGCACTGCCGCATAGGTCACATGGACAAACTTACCACGCGATTCCGACTTGAACCACATCTCAAACTTGCCCCTCTCTCCCTCGCGCAGAGCCTTGAAAATCCGCCGAACCTTATCCAAAAACTTGGGCGGGTGACAGAGCTCGACATTGCGCCCTATCTGGGACGGCGTCCTCTTGAAAATCATCTCATCCGCCGGCACACTGTCATTATAATACTGAAAAATATCGTCCTTATTGACAAAGGTAATCTCCATGGGCAGATGGTCCAAAATCAGATTGGCCTCCGCCACCGACAGGTAGCCATGACCAAAAGGCTGCTGGGAGTCCCGATTAAAGGTTTGCTCCTTCTTTTCCTTGGGCTTAAAGGAAATAGTGACCTGACCATCCGGCGTATCAATGACCTGCTGAAATCTGCCATCACTAGCCTGTTCTATGCTGGCTGGCGCTTCGCTTCCTTCATCATCAGCAGCCCCAGCTTCCTCCTCCGAGAATGAGTGCCGCGCAGGAATCCATTTTTCCGTTGGTTTGATGATGGCATAGCCATAAGCATCGCTCTCCTCAGCAATCTTGAGCCAGTCATCCTGATGAAAGGACTCAAGGAGAATCATTAGAAGGATAGACTCTTCCTTGAAAATCATAGCTTCAAACTCAGCCGCAAAAGTCTCAAACTTGTCCTTGACTTCTTCAATAGAAGTATCTGGCAGCTGCTCTGCAGCAATCTTAGCCTCTTGGAAAAGGGCTCGAATCTGATCATCTACCCCCCACATGACCTTGGGCGGCGAATCGTGACCGTAGCCCTCCATGATGGGAAACATGAGCTCTTCCTTGCGCTGATAGTGGACATCAAACTGTCCCACCAAACTCAGCTGGCGCTGGAGTCCCTTACGGATTTCTGGAAGAAGCTCCTCATCTTCTGTACTTTCATAGGTAGATAGGAGCCTGCGAACTCGCATGAGGGCAGCCCGCAACGCTAGATTTTCCTGCTTGAAGACTTGAACCGGATGACCTGGATGGTCGGTATCCGCCACCTCTACATTCTGAATGACACCTTTAAAGAGGTTGGCATGGACGTTACAGAGGGACATGACATCTTCGAAGGTCACTCCCGTATCCGAGTTCATCAGCTCATGCTCCATCAGGCTGATTTCGATAGCGGACACACCCGCAAAATGCTCATTGAAGAGCTCCTGAACAGACTCTGCAGAAGCTCCGTTATGTAGGTCCAGCAAGATAGACTTGAGGACTTCAATGCGTTCAGTAGCCATGTCTAAATCCCCACCACTTCATAGCCATTTAATTCTAGGGTTTGCTTGATTTTATTAAGGTCAATGCCGTTCATACCAGCGCCTTTTTGATAGAAACCACGCGCCCGACTGTATTGCGCATAACGGGATTGGCCAGAGGCGTAAAGCCCAACTCGACCAAAACATCCAAAACCTCAGGCTGCTTCTCAATCACTTCTGCCACTGGGATAGACAAATCAATCGCATTATCCATAACTGCTCCTTCATCGTCACTTTTCTACAATTATACCATAAAAAAGCTATCAGACTCAAAGCAAAAAAAAGCAGGAGTGTCTGCTCCTCTTACGCTTGTTCAAAAGAAATGGAATAGCGAATTAAGATAGACATAATGACAGACTTCTGCCTTCCATTATTGACCCAGGCAACGATAAGAAAAATTGAAGCACATTGTTTCTTCTTTTTCCTATTTTGTGTTAAGCTAAGACTAGTGAATTGAAAGGGTTTTCGTATGTATCTAGCAGACTTAATGGAAAAGAGTGAAGCGGGACAGTTTATTGTCCTATCTTATTTACAGCAACATTCTACATCCAGTTTGAAGGACGTTATGTCTGAAACAGGCTTCTCAAAAGCAACCTTGACCAAGTACATTAGCCTGATAAATGACAAGGCTAGCGACCATCAAGTAGCCTTATCCATCCAGCTTCAGGACGAAACGCTCGGTCTATCCGTCGGACCTGATACCAAAGGTCGTGACATTCGCAGACTTTTCTTGGGCAATGCTGTCAAATACCAGATTTTAGACTACCTGCTCTACCATCAGCAGTTTTTAGCCCATCAATTAGCCCAAGAGCTCATGATCAGTGAAGCAACACTCGGCCGTCATATATCTGGTCTAAATCAGATTTTATCAGAGTTTGAACTATCTATCCAAAATGGCCGCTTGAAAGGACCTGAGCACCAGATCCGCTACTTATATTTCTGCCTCTTTCGCAAGGTCTGGTCCAGCCAAGATTGGGAGAAAGAACTTCAAAAACCAGAAAGAAGGAAGGAAGTTGTCGTCTTAGAAGAACTCTGCGGAGCCCAGCTCTCTCAAGGCCAGCGATTGGACTTGGCCCTTTGGACACATATCACCCAACAGCGCCTAAGAGTCAATGCCTGTCAATTCAAAGACATTGAGCAGAAAATGCAGGGCTATTTTGAAAATATCTTCTACCAGCGCTTGCATCGCAGGACAAATGATTTCTTTGCTGGACAGCACATCACTCTGAGTCAGGAAGACGGGGAAATGATGATTTTCTTTTCATTTCTGCTTTCCCATCGGGTTCTACCCTTGCACACCATGGAGTATATTCTGGGCTTTGGCGGTGAAATTGCCAGTCTGATTACGCAACTGATTCAAGAGATGAAGGGCCAGAACTTGCTAGGGGACTATATTGAGGATCAGGTGACCTACGAACTAAGCCAGCTCTGCGCCAGTGTCTTTCTTTTCAAAGGCTATCTATTGCAAGACAAATACAAGCACAACTTGGAATTGCGCCACCCATACTTGTGGAGCGAATACGATTATCGACAAGTAGCAGACACTATTTTTAGCAAACTGCCTATTTTTCAGCAGGGAACATCTCTGGATAAAAAGGTTTTGTGGGAATGGCTCCAGCTGATGGAGTACATTGCTGAAAACGACGGTCAAGTCATCAAGATAGGCATGGACTTGATAGATAGCTTTATCGTTGTTTCCAGTATGACGGCCATTTTAAGACGGTATTTAGAGTACAATCGCTTTATTACGATTGAATCCTACGATCTTACCAGAAATTATGACCTCATCATCACCAACAATCCTATTCATCAGGCCCAGCAAGTTCCCATCTATTATTTAAAAAATGACTTGGATTTGGAAGATTTGGCTCAAATCCGTCACATGATATTTCATTGAGAAACTTGGAGAAATCCAGGTTTCTTTGTGATTTTCGCACAATCTCCTCAATTTTTTTAAAAATTTATAAAAAGTTGATGAAAAAGAAAGCGTTTTATTTTATATACTAGTTACTGTAGAGGAAACATCCTCAAGATTTTTACTAGGAGGACAGTTCATGTCACAAGAAAAATACATCATGGCCATCGACCAAGGAACAACTAGTTCACGCGCCATCATCTTTAATAAAAAAGGAGAAAAAGTTAGCTCCAGTCAAAAAGAATTTACTCAGATTTTCCCTCAAGCTGGATGGGTTGAGCACAATGCCAATGAAATTTGGAACTCTGTGCAGTCCGTTATCGCCGGTGCCTTCATCGAAAGTGGAGTCAAACCTAACCAAATCGAAGCCATCGGAATCACCAACCAGCGTGAAACAACTGTCGTCTGGGATAAAAATACAGGTCTTCCTATCTACAATGCTATCGTTTGGCAATCTCGCCAGACTGCTCCTCTGGCTGAACAGCTGAAAAGCCAAGGCTATGTGGAAAAATTCCATGAAAAGACTGGTTTGATCATTGATGCTTATTTCTCTGCTACCAAGGTTCGCTGGATTTTGGATCATGTAGAGGGAGCGCAAGAAAGAGCTGAAAAGGGTGAATTGCTCTTTGGTACTATTGATACCTGGCTGGTTTGGAAATTGACTGACGGTGCGGCTCATGTGACCGACTACTCAAATGCAGCCCGTACCATGCTCTATAACATCAAGGAACTCAAATGGGACGACGAGATTTTGGAAATCCTTAACATTCCAAAAGCTATGCTTCCAGAAGTTCGTTCCAACTCTGAAATCTACGGCAAGACTGCTCCATTCCATTTCTACGGTGGAGAAGTTCCAATCTCTGGTATGGCTGGTGACCAACAGGCAGCTCTCTTTGGACAGTTAGCTTTTGAGCCTGGTATGGTCAAAAACACTTACGGAACTGGTTCCTTCATCATCATGAACACCGGTGAAGAGATGCAGCTGTCTGAAAACAACCTCTTGACAACCATCGGCTACGGTATCAACGGCAAGGTTTACTATGCTTTAGAAGGTTCTATCTTCATTGCCGGAAGTGCCATTCAATGGCTGCGCGACGGTCTTCGGATGGTTGAAAATTCACCAGAATCTGAAAAATATGCCCTAGATTCTCACAACAATGACGAAGTCTATGTCGTACCTGCCTTTACAGGTCTGGGCGCTCCCTACTGGGATCAAAATGCACGTGGATCTGTCTTTGGTTTGACCCGCGGAACCAGCAAGGAAGACTTTATCAAGGCTACTCTGCAATCCATCGCTTACCAAGTACGCGACATCATTGATACCATGCAGGTGGATGCCAAGACTGCTATTCAAGTCCTCAAAGTCGACGGCGGTGCTGCTATGAACAACTTCCTCATGCAGTTCCAGGCTGACATTTTGGGAATCGATATTGCCCGTGCTAAAAACTTAGAAACAACTGCTCTCGGTGCAGCCTTCTTGGCAGGTCTGTCAGTAGGCTACTGGAAAGACTTAGACGAACTCCGTACTCTCAATGAAACTGGAGAACTCTTTGAGCCGTCTATGAATGAATCTCGCAAGGAACAGCTCTACAAAGGATGGAAAAAAGCCGTTAAAGCAACTCAAGTCTTTGCAGAAATCGACGACTAATACTGAAAGAATAACGCGACTTAATTAGAAAGTGTGTAAATATGGAATTTTCAAAGAAAACACGTGAATTATCGATTAAAAAATTGCAGGAACGCACCTTGGACCTCCTGATTATTGGTGGGGGGATTACCGGTGCTGGTGTAGCCTTACAAGCAGCTGCAAGTGGCCTGGAGACTGGTCTGATTGAAATGCAGGACTTTGCTGAAGGGACTTCTAGCCGCTCTACCAAATTGGTCCATGGTGGCCTTCGTTACCTCAAACAATTTGACGTAGAAGTGGTCTCAGATACAGTTTCTGAGCGTGCCGTGGTACAGCAAATTGCCCCTCATATTCCAAAACCAGATCCTATGCTACTTCCTGTTTATGAAGAAGAGGGCGCTACTTTCAGTCTCTTCCGCCTCAAAGTGGCTATGGACCTCTATGACCTCTTGGCCGGTGTCAACAACACTCCTGCTGCCAACAAAGTTTTAAGCAAGGAGGAAGTGCTAGAACGGGAACCTGAACTCAAGAAGGAAGGTCTGGTTGGTGGCGGTGTCTATCTTGACTTCCGTAACAACGATGCGCGTCTCGTGATCGAAAACATCAAACGTGCCAATCAAGACGGTGCTCTCATTGCCAACCATGTCAAGGCAGAAGGCTTCCTCTTTGACGATTCTGGAAAGATTACAGGCGTTGTTGCGCGTGACCTCTTGACGGATGAAGTCTTTGAAATCAAGGCTCGCTTGGTCATCAACACAACTGGACCTTGGAGCGACAAGGTACGCAATCTGTCAAATGACGGTGAGAAATATTCTCAAATGCGTCCAACCAAGGGTGTCCACTTGGTAGTTGACTCTAGCAAGATCAAGGTTTCTCAGCCAGTCTACTTTGATACAGGCTTGGGAGACGGCAGGATGGTCTTTGTCCTTCCACGTGAAAATAAACCTACTTTGGTACGACAGACACTGACTACACTGGCGACCTAGAGCATCCAAAAGTGACTCAGGAAGATGTGGATTACCTCTTGGGCATTGTCAATAATCGCTTCCCAGAAGCAAACATCACAATTGACGACATCGAAAGCAGTTGGGCAGGTCTGCGTCCTCTGATTGCTGGAAACAGTGCTTCTGACTACAACGGCGGAAACAACGGTACCATTAGCGACGAAAGTTTCAATGCACTGATTGCGACTGTTGAAAGCTATCTTGCCAAAGAAAAATCCCGTGAGGATGTCGAAGCGGCTGTTACCAAACTCGAAAGCAGCACTTCTGAAAAACACTTGGACCCATCTGCAGTTTCACGTGGTTCCAGCCTGGAACGTGATAACAATGGTCTCTTGACTCTTGCTGGCGGTAAAATCACAGACTATCGTAAGATGGCGGAAGGTGCTATGGAGCGTGTCGTTGACATCCTCAGAGCAGAATTTGACCGCAGCTTCAAACTCATCAATTCGAAGACCTACCCTGTTTCAGGCGGAGAGCTCAATCCAGCAAATGTGGATTCCGAAATCGAAGCTTTTGCTCAACTTGGTGTCTCACGCGGCTTAGACAGCAAAGAAGCCTTCTATCTTGCAAACCTTTACGGATCAAATGCTCCTAAAGTCTATGCCCTCGCTCACAGCATTGAACAAGCACCAGGTCTTAGCCTAGCGGATACCTTGTCACTGCATTATGCTATGCGTAATGAATTAGCTCTCAGCCCAGTTGACTTCTGCTTCGCCGGACAAATCACATGCTCTTTATGCGAGATAGTTTAGATGCTATTGTAGAACCTGTTCTGGATGAAATGGGACGATTCTACGACTGGACAGAAGATGAAAAAGCAGCTTATCGAAATGATGTTCAAGCTGCCCTTGCAAATAACGATTTAGAAGAATTAAAAAAATAGAAAATACGAGAAGAGGCGGTAGACCAAGAACTGTCAGCCACCCCTTCTTTTAAATGGAGTAATATAGATGATGAAAGAAATATTTGGCGAATTTTTAGGAACACTGCTCTTGCTCCTTTTGGGAAATGGCGTAGTTGCAGGTGTAGTTCTTCCCAAAACTAAGAGCCACAATTCAGGTTGGATTGTGATTACCATGGGATGGGGGATCGCTGTTGCCATCGCTGCTTTTGTATCTGGCAACCTTGGCCCAGCCCATCTGAATCCGGCCCTAACTATCGGAGTCGCTCTGAAAGGTGATTTGCCATGGGCATCTGTTTTTCCTTACATCCTTGCTCAATTTGCAGGAGCTATGGTCGGACAGTTCCTCGTCTTCCTACAGTTCAAACCTCACTATTTGGCTGAAGAAAATCCAGCTAACGTTTGGGCACATTCAGCACAGGCCCAGCTATCAAAGATACCTTCTCTAACCTGATTAGCGAAATCCTTGGAACTTTTGTTCTAGTGCTGACTATCTTCGCTCTTGGACTTTATAAGCTACAAGCAGGCATTGGCACTTTTGCAGTCGGAACATTGATTGTCGGGATTGGTCTTTCACTTGGTGGAACAACAGGCTACGCCCTCAACCCGGCTCGTGACTTAGGACCTCGCATCATGCACAGTCTCCTTCCGATTCCCAAAAAAGGTGATGGTGATTGGAGCTATGCTTGGATTCCAGTTGTCGGACCAATCATTGGTGCCGTCCTTGCAGTCCTAGTCTTCGGTTTATTCTAATATAACTGATTGCCATTGGAGAACACTTAACGAGTGTTCTCTTTTTATGACTAATTAATTAGGTGTGGACTAATCTTCCTATAAAACCATTGCAATTTTGACAAAAGAAAAGACTTAGTCCTGTATTAGAGAAAACTAAGTCCTTTTTAGAATGATTTTGTTAGCTCTTGCGAGCTGCTTACGATTAACTCGAACGAGAGCTATCTCGCTTGGATAATTTCACCACTGCCTCGGTCCGAGCGGTATGCGGAAACATATCAACCGACTGGATATAGTGAACATCGTAGACCTGAGAGAGCTTGACTAAATCCCGAGCCAGAGTTGAGACATTGCAGGAAACGTAGACCATCTTCTCAGGTGCATAGCGGACAATTGTCTCCAGCAGCTTATCGTCCAGACCAGTTCGTGGCGGATCGACAATCAAGGCATCCGCCCGAAAACCCTCAGTATACCAGCGAGGAATAATCTCCTCTGCCGTCCCAGCCTCATAGAGTGTATTATCAAATCCCATTCGTTTCGCATTACGCTTAGCGTCTTCAATGGCCTCAGGGATGATATCCATACCCCGCAGAGACTTGACCCTTTTAGCAAAGGCAAAACCAATGGTCCCCACTCCGCAATAGGCATCAATCAAATGGTCTTCTTTCGTCACATCCAGCGCCTTAACCGCCTCCCCGTAGAGCACCTCTGTCTGCTCAGGATTGAGCTGATAGAAAGCTCGAGGCGATAGGGAGAACTCATAGTCCAGCACTCCTTCTTGGATGGCCTTCTCGCCCCAGATAATCTCTGTCTTATCCCCATAAATCTCACTGGACTTGCTCGTATGATAATTGACTGCTATTGTTTCCAACTCAGGAAATTCAGCCACCAGGTCTCGGACGACTGGAGAAAAGTCTAGCTTGCGCCCTGTCACAAAAATCATCTGCACCTGTCCCGTCTTTCTGGCCCTGCGAATCATAACGGTACGTACTCCAGCAGTCTTCCTCTCATCATAAATAGGCAGCCTGTACTTGCCTAAAAGCCGAGCCACCTTATTTATGATCTGTTGCGTCACCTTGTCCTGAACCAGACAGTTTTTCAGCGAGACCAGATAGTGGGAATTCTGGGCATAAAGCCCCGCCTTGACCTCATCCTTAAATTTCCGAGTCTGAAACTGCAGTTTAGCCCGATAATAGAGTGGCTCCTGCATACCAATAGTCGGACGAATCTCATAGTTCTCATAGCCTGCTGGCGCAAATTTTTTCAAGGCCTGACGCAGCAAATCTTCCTTAAACTCTAACTGCTTGTCATAGTGGAGGTGCATGATTTGACAGCCCCCGCAGCTATCATAAATCTCACAAGGCGCCTCCACCCGAAATTTCGACCGTTTGTTAATTGTCAAGAGCTTGGCCTCGATGAAATTACGCTGAACTCTAGTCACCTGACAGTAGACTTCCTCACCCTTCAAAGCCCCAGGCACAAAGACCAGCGTTTTCTTATAAAATCCAATCCCTTCACCATTAATCCCCATTTTCTTAATTTTCAAAGGGATTCTTTGATTCACTTTCACATTCATGCTTCTATTATACCACGCTGCCTCGCATTAGTTGAGAATATGTTACAATAAAAGTATGAAATCAAAAAAAATATCCCTTCCACTAGACCATTTCCCTGAGCAAATACGAACTTATCTAGAGGGAGCCAATTTTTACGACAGCTCCTCACATTCTAGAGCCAGTGTTTTCTATGCCGATACGGGCTATTATTTGAAAATCGATCAAAAAGGCCAGTTAGCACAAGAGGCCACACTTGCCAAGTGGTTTGAAAAACAAGGGCTCGGTGTGTCTGTCATTCACTACCTAGCAGCAGATAAAGACTACCTGCTGACTAAAGAAGCCAAGGGCAAGGACGCCCTCACCTTTCTCCAACAGCCAGAAGAACTTTGCCAAACGATGGCTGTCACACTCAGAAAACTTCACAGCCTCCAACCCCAGCATTTCCCAATTCAGCATCGCCTCCAACACTATAAAGAGCAAGCAGAGCATAATTATCGGAAAGGCTGCTTTTATCAAAAAGCCTTGCTGCCTCAATTTCACATCTCAAGTCGTGAGGAAGCCTACCAGCTTATCCAAGAGCAGGGACACTTACTGACGGTGGATGCCTTGATTCATGGAGATGCCTGCTTGCCTAATTTCATTCTGAAAGACGCAGCAACCTTCTCCTGCTTTATTGACGTTGGTCTCGCTGGCCTCAGTGATCGCCACATTGACCTTTACTGGGCCATCTGGTCTCTTACTTATAATTTATCTGACCGTCAATATGCAGAGCTCTTTCTTGACTACTATGGCAGGAAGGATGTTGATACAGACAAACTGCGCTTGATAGCTGCCTTTGAAGCATTTAGCTAGAAGAAAGGATTCTACCAAAATCCCCTATGAAAATCACAAAAATCGAAAAGAAAAAAAGACTCTACCTCTTGGAGTTGGACGACAGTGAAAAGCTCTATATTACAGAAGACACCATCGTCCGATTCATGCTGTCTAAAGGAATGGAAATCACAGAGCAAGAGCTAAAAAAAATTCAAGACTATGCCCAATTTTCCTATGGCAAAAACCTAGCCCTCTACCATCTCTCCTTTAAGCAAAGAACTACTAAGGAAGTTAAAGACTACTTAACGCAGCACGACATCCAACCGGAAACCATCAGCCAGGTCTTGGACAATCTAAGAAAAGATAATTGGATTAATGATAGAAAGTATGCTAATTCTTTTATCCAATCCAACCTTCTCACTGGTGACAAAGGCGCTTTTGTTCTCAAACAAAAGCTCACGCAAAAAGGAATTTCTAGCACTATCATAGAAGAAGAATTGAGCCAGTTTGATTTCACTGAATTAACAGACAAGGTTGCCCAAAAGCTGCTCAAAAAATACCAGGGAAAACTGCCCAGCAAGGCCCTACAAGAAAAAATTCTTCAATCCTTGATAAACAAAGGTTTTTCATATAGCCAAGCCAAAACCGCCTATCAGCATTTGGACATCGAAGAAGACCAAGAGAACCAAGAAGAGCTACTCTATAAAGAGTTAGACAAGCAATACCGCAAGTACTCAAAAAAGTACGACGGCTATGACTTAAAACAGCGTCTGACCCAAGCACTAGCTCGCAAAGGCTATGATTTCTCTGACATTGCTAGCGCTCTGAGAGATTATTTCTAAAAATTTTAGGGAAAAACTTAGAATTATTCATGAAAATATGATACAATAATTAGTGATAAACTTTAAAAATTGTAGAAAGTTGGTAAAAAATGAGACTTCCAAAAGAAGGCGACTTTATTACAATTCAAAGTTATAAGCATGATGGTAGCTTGCACCGTACATGGCGCGACACCATGGTACTAAAAACAACAGAAAATGCGATTATTGGGGTAAATGACCATACTCTTGTTACGGAGAGTGACGGACGACGCTGGGTGACTCGTGAACCAGCAATCGTGTATTTTCATAGGAAATATTGGTTTAATATCATTGCAATGATTCGAGAAAATGGCACATCTTATTACTGCAATCTAGCCAGCCCCTACTATCTCGATAGCGAGGCTTTAAAATACATTGACTACGACCTAGATGTAAAAGTCTTTGCTGACGGAGAAAAACGCCTGCTAGATGTAGAAGAATACGAACGCCATAAGAAAAAAATGAATTATTCAAGTGACTTAGATTATATTCTAAAGGAAAATGTAAAAATTCTTGTTGATTGGATCAACCAAGAACGTGGACCATTTTCGCAAGCTTATGTTAACATTTGGTACAAACGCTATATTGAACTAAAGAATCGCTAAAGTTGTCAAAAGAGCTCATGCTCTTTTTGTTTTCCAAAAATGAAAAGCAATTTCTTGCAATCTAAGCAATTTTTCAGTATCATAAAGAAAACAATTTACGAAAGGATCAGTTAATATGGCATTTACCAACACTAAAGGACGATATGCTAGTTTTGGAATAGTTACTAGTTTACCAGATGAAGTCATTGATACATTTTGGTACATTATTGATAACTTCCTAAAAGATACATTTCCACTAGAAAATCTCATCCAATTCGAACTTCTTAATAATAATGGAAAACTAACTTATCGATTTTCTGAAGCTCATCTTGATACACTGATCTCCTTCGATTTCACATATAAATTCAATCCATTCTATCCTCGAACTATCTACATTACAGATAATAATGGAAAAGAAACGATTATGTTAGCAGATGAATACTCAATCATGTAATAAACAAATCTATTATGAAAAAAAGTCAATTGAAGTTTCTTCAATTGACTTTTTTTAAAAATAAAAAAACTAAACCATAAGTTAGCCCAAATTAAATACAATCGGGAAGACAGGATTCGAACCTGCGACACCTTGGTCCCAAACCAAGTACTCTACCAAGCTGAGCTACTTCCCGTCGTGATCGAATATCTCCTATCACTATATGCACCCTAGAGGAGTCGAACCTCTAACCGCCTGATTCGTAGTCAGGTACTCTATCCAGTTGAGCTAAGGGTGCTCATTAATATTTATGCCGAGGACCGGAATCGAACCGGTACGATCGTTTCCAATCGCAGGATTTTAAGTCCTGTGCGTCTGCCAGTTCCGCCACCCCGGCCTCTAAGCGAACGACGGGATTCGAACCCGCGACCCCCACCTTGGCAAGGTGGTGTTCTACCACTGAACTACGTTCGCATACGCTTCTTCTCTCTTAATGCCGGCTACATGACTTGAACACGCGACCCTCTGATTACAAATCAGATGCTCTACCAACTGAGCTAAGCCGGCCTATTTCTTATGCGGGTTAAGGGACTTGAACCCCCACGCCGTTAAGCGCCAGATCCTAAATCTGGTGCGTCTGCCAATTCCGCCAAACCCGCGCTTATGACCCGTACTGGGCTCGAACCAGTGACCCTTTGATTAAAAGTCAAATGCTCTACCAACTGAGCTAACGAGTCTTCCTTGAAATCTTCTCTCGATTCCAACGGTCCCGACGGGAATCGAACCCGCGATCTTCGCCGTGACAGGGCGACGTGATAACCGCTACACTACGGGACCTTTATGGGAGTTAACGGGATCGAACCGCTGACCCTCTGCTTGTAAGGCAGATGCTCTCCCAGCTGAGCTAAACTCCCAAATGGAATTTAGCTCACTGTTCCCTGTCGTGCACTGACTTTCGTCAGCTTCGACAAAGTCGAACTTGCGTTCTCCTTAGCTGAGCTAAACTCCAAAAAGGAAGTTAATCCTAACTTCCTATCCTTGCTAAGCGACTACCATATCTCACAGGGGGCAACCCCCAACTACTTCCGGCGTTCTAGGGCTTAACTGCTGTGTTCGGCATGGGTACAGGTGTATCTCCTAGGCTATCGTCACTTAACTATTGAGTATCTAATCTACTCAAAATTGAATAACTACTCATTTCTAACAAGACTTTGCGAACGCTGCGCTCAATGAAAATTGGATAAGTCCTCGAGCTATTAGTATTAGTCCGCTCCATGTGTCACCACACTTCCACTCCTAACCTATCAACCTGATCTTCTCTCAGGGCTCTTACTAACTTGCGTTATGGGAAATCTCATCTTGAGGTGGGTTTCACACTTAGATGCTTTCAGCGTTTATCCCTTCCCTACATAGCTACCCAGCGATGCCTTTGGCAAGACAACTGGTACACCAGCGGTAAGTCCACTCTGGTCCTCTCGTACTAGGAGCAGATCCTCTCAAATTTCCTACGCCCGCGACGGATAGGGACCGAACTGTCTCACGACGTTCTGAACCCAGCTCGCGTGCCGCTTTAATGGGCGAACAGCCCAACCCTTGGGACCGACTACAGCCCCAGGATGCGACGAGCCGACATCGAGGTGCCAAACCTCCCCGTCGATGTGAACTCTTGGGGGAGATAAGCCTGTTATCCCCAGGGTAGCTTTTATCCGTTGAGCGATGGCCCTTCCATGCGGAACCACCGGATCACTAAGCCCGACTTTCGTCCCTGCTCGAGTTGTAGCTCTCGCAGTCAAGCTCCCTTATACCTTTACACTCTACGACTGATTTCCAACCAGTCTGAGGGAACCTTTGGGCGCCTCCGTTACCTTTTAGGAGGCGACCGCCCCAGTCAAACTGCCCGTCAGACACTGTCTCCGATAGGGATCACCTATCCGGGTTAGAGTGGCCATAACACAAGGGTAGTATCCCAACAGCGCCTCCATCGAAACTGGCGTCCCGATCTCATAGGCTCCTACCTATCCTGTACATGTGGCACAGACACTCAATATCAAACTGCAGTAAAGCTCCATGGGGTCTTTCCGTCCTGTCGCGGGTAACCTGCATCTTCACAGGTACTAAAATTTCACCGAGTCTCTCGTTGAGACAGTGCCCAAATCATTACGCCTTTCGTGCGGGTCGGAACTTACCCGACAAGGAATTTCGCTACCTTAGGACCGTTATAGTTACGGCCGCCGTTTACTGGGGCTTCAATTCATACCTTCGCGTTACCGCTAAGCACTCCTCTTAACCTTCCAGCACCGGGCAGGCGTCACCCCCTATACATCATCTTACGATTTAGCAGAGAGCTGTGTTTTTGATAAACAGTTGCTTGGGCCTATTCACTGCGGCTGACCTAAATCAGCACCCCTTCTCCCGAAGTTACGGGGTCATTTTGCCGAGTTCCTTAACGAGAGTTCTCTCGCTCACCTGAGGCTACTCGCCTCGACTACCTGTGTCGGTTTGCGGTACGGGTAGAGTATGATACATCGCTAGAAGCTTTTCTTGGCAGTGTGACATCACTAACTTCGCTACTAAACTTCGCTCCCCATCACAGCTCAACGTTATAGGTATAAGCATTTGACTCATACCACGCCTCACTGCTTAGACAGACTCTTCCAGTCGTCTGCTTTAGTTAGCCTACTGCGTCCCTCCATCACTTCATACTCTAGTACAGGAATATCAACCTGTTGGCCATCGGATACACCCTTCGGTCTCTCCTTAGGTCCCGACTAACCCAGGGCGGACGAGCCTTCCCCTGGAAACCTTAGTCTTACGGTGGACAGGATTCTCACCTGTCTTTCGCTACTCATACCGGCATTCTCACTTCTATGCGTTCCAGCGCTCCTCACGGTACACCTTCTCCACACATAGAACGCTCTCCTACCATCCCCTAAGGGATCCACAGCTTCGGTAAATTGTTTTAGCCCCGGTACATTTTCGGCGCAGGGTCACTCGACTAGTGAGCTATTACGCACTCTTTGAATGAATAGCTGCTTCTAAGCTAACATCCTAGTTGTCTGTGCAACCCCACATCCTTTTCCACTTAACAATTATTTTGGGACCTTAGCTGGTGGTCTGGGCTGTTTCCCTTTCGACTACGGATCTTAGCACTCGCAGTCTGACTGCCGACCATAATTCATTGGCATTCGGAGTTTATCTGAGATTGGTAATCCGGGATGGACCCCTCACCCAAACAGTGCTCTACCTCCAAGAATCTTGATGTCGACGCTAGCCCTAAAGCTATTTCGGAGAGAACCAGCTATCTCCAAGTTCGTTTGGAATTTCTCCGCTACCCACAAGTCATCCAAGCACTTTTCAACGTGCCCTGGTTCGGTCCTCCAGTGCGTTTTACCGCACCTTCAACCTGCTCATGGGTAGGTCACATGGTTTCGGGTCTACGTCATGATACTATTGCGCCCTATTCAGACTCGGTTTCCCTACGGCTCCGTCTCTTCAACTTAACCTCGCATCATAACGTAACTCGCCGGTTCATTCTACAAAAGGCACGCTCTCACCCATTAACGGGCTCGAACTTGTTGTAGGCACACGGTTTCAGGTTCTATTTCACTCCCCTCCCGGGGTGCTTTTCACCTTTCCCTCACGGTACTGGTTCACTATCGGTCACTAGGGAGTATTTAGGGTTGGGAGATGGTCCTCCCAGATTCCGACGGGATTTCTCGTGTCCCGACGTACTCAGGATACTGCTAGGTACAGAATCTATTTAAAATACGAGGCTCTTACTCTCTTTGGCTGACTTTCCCAAGTCATTCTTCTATAAATTCTGAGTCCACATTGCAGTCCTACAACCCCGAAGAGTAAACTCTTCGGTTTGCCCTCCTGCCTCTTCGCTCGCCGCTACTAAGGCAATCGCTTTTGCTTTCTCTTCCTGCAGCTACTTAGATGTTTCAGTTCACTGCGTCTTCCTCCTCATATCCTTAACAGATATGGGTAACAGGCATCTACCTGTTGGGTTCCCCCATTCGGATATCCACGGATCGTCGCTTACTTACAGCTCCCCGAGGCATTTCGTCGTTTGTCACGTCCTTCTTCGGCTCCTAGTGCCAAGGCATCCACCGTGCGCCCTTACTAACTTAACCTTATTTTTGACCTTTCAGTCTTAAACTCATTAATATTCACAGCGTTTCGGTTTATTTCTTGTTACTATTTGATATAGTTATTCAATTTTCAATGGACTAGTTTGGAACTTCCGTTCCAATGGAGCCTAGCGGGATCGAACCGCTGACCTCCTGCGTGCAAAGCAGGCGCTCTCCCAGCTGAGCTAAGGCCCCACAAGACCTCTCAAAACTAAACAAGACTCCATCGTGCATTCCGTTTTTCCTTAGAAAGGAGGTGATCCAGCCGCACCTTCCGATACGGCTACCTTGTTACGACTTCACCCCAATCATCTATCCCACCTTAGGCGGCTGGCTCCTAAAAGGTTACCTCACCGACTTCGGGTGTTACAAACTCTCGTGGTGTGACGGGCGGTGTGTACAAGGCCCGGGAACGTATTCACCGCGGCGTGCTGATCCGCGATTACTAGCGATTCCGACTTCATGTAGGCGAGTTGCAGCCTACAATCCGAACTGAGACTGGCTTTAAGAGATTAGCTTGCCGTCACCGACTTGCGACTCGTTGTACCAGCCATTGTAGCACGTGTGTAGCCCAGGTCATAAGGGGCATGATGATTTGACGTCATCCCCACCTTCCTCCGGTTTATTACCGGCAGTCTCGCTAGAGTGCCCAACTGAATGATGGCAACTAACAATAAGGGTTGCGCTCGTTGCGGGACTTAACCCAACATCTCACGACACGAGCTGACGACAACCATGCACCACCTGTCACCGATGTACCGAAGTAAAACTCTATCTCTAGAGCGAGCATCGGGATGTCAAGACCTGGTAAGGTTCTTCGCGTTGCTTCGAATTAAACCACATGCTCCACCGCTTGTGCGGGCCCCCGTCAATTCCTTTGAGTTTCAACCTTGCGGTCGTACTCCCCAGGCGGAGTGCTTAATGCGTTAGCTGCGGCACTAAGCCCCGGAAAGGGCCTAACACCTAGCACTCATCGTTTACGGCGTGGACTACCAGGGTATCTAATCCTGTTCGCTCCCCACGCTTTCGAGCCTCAGCGTCAGTTACAGACCAGAGAGCCGCTTTCGCCACCGGTGTTCCTCCATATATCTACGCATTTCACCGCTACACATGGAATTCCACTCTCCCCTTCTGCACTCAAGTTAAACAGTTTCCAAAGCGTACTATGGTTAAGCCACAGCCTTTAACTTCAGACTTATCTAACCGCCTGCGCTCGCTTTACGCCCAATAAATCCGGACAACGCTCGGGACTACGTATTACCGCGGCTGCTGGCACGTAGTTAGCCGTCCCTTTCTGGTAAGATACCGTCACAGTGTGAACTTTCCACTCTCACACCCGTTCTTCTCTTACAACAGAGCTTTACGATCCGAAAACCTTCTTCACTCACGCGGCGTTGCTCGGTCAGACTTTCGTCCATTGCCGAAGATTCCCTACTGCTGCCTCCCGTAGGAGTCTGGGCCGTGTCTCAGTCCCAGTGTGGCCGATCACCCTCTCAGGTCGGCTATGTATCGTCGCCTAGGTGAGCCGTTACCTCACCTACTAGCTAATACAACGCAGGTCCATCTGGTAGTGATGCATTTGCACCTTTCAATCAATTATCATGCAATAATTAATATTATGCGGTATTAGCTATCGTTTCCAATAGTTATCCCCCGCTACCAGGCAGGTTACCTACGCGTTACTCACCCGTTCGCAACTCACAGTCTATGGTGTAGCAAGCTACGGTATAAACTGTGCGTTCTACTTGCATGTATTAGGCACGCCGCCAGCGTTCGTCCTGAGCCAGGATCAAACTCTCATTTAAGCGTTTGAGTCTTACTCATTTCTGTCCACTGACAGATTTATTTTTCGTTCTTTGACAGGTCACATATCTCTATGTCACCCTGCACTTGGTTCGTCTTGTTCAGTTTTCAAAGGTCTTTGCCTCCCTCCGAGACAACTATCTTAGTATATCATCTACTCGCTAAACTGTCAACTACTTTTTTTAAATTTTTTTAGCTTTTTTTAAAATTAATGTTTTAAACCTTTGTTTAATATATAATCAAAAAGCTGGACAGTGGTCCAGCTTTTCTAAAACTCATTATTTTACCTCAAGTAAACCAAGATCTCCATCTTCGCGACGGTAGATGACATTTGTTGTGTTGTCATCTACATCCGTATAAATGAAGAAATCATGTCCCAGCAACTCCATTTGAAGAAGTGCTTCTTCTAAATCCATCGGTTTCAAATCAATATGTTTTGAACGAACAACTTTTGCAGGTGCTTCATCAACTTCTTCTACTACTACATCTGTAAAGATTTGACTTGTTGAAACTTTAGTTCTATTTTTTCTTTCAATTTTAGTTTTATTTTTGCGAATTTGGCGTTCAATTTTATCAACTACTAGGTCAATTGAGCCATACATATCTTGTGAGATATCTTCAGCACGAAGAGTTATTGAACCAAGCGGAATCGTTACTTCGACTTTAGCCGTTTTTTCACGGTAGACTTTAAGATTTACGCGTGCATCAAGTTCTTGATCAGCTTGGAAGTATTTTTCAATCTTTTCCAGTTTAGAAACTACGTAATCACGGATTGCTTCTGTTACTTCAAGGTTTTCACCACGGATACTATATTTAATCATATAAGTACCTTCTTTCTAAACATAAAATATTTCTTTTTTTATATTAATTATAACGCTTTCATTTTTTTGCAAATTTTTTTCCTTATCTTGCTAATGAAAATGTCATGATTTCTTTCGCTCCGTTTTCAAATAATGTCAATTTTGCATCTTGCAAGGTTGCTCCTGTTGTATAGATGTCATCTACAAGTAAAAATTTTTTTCGGGATTTTTCTTATTTTCAATCATATAAAAAAATTCCCTGTGTTTTCTAATCTTTCTTTTCTGTCTTTACTAGACTGAGTTTGACTTTCTTTTTTTCTTTAATATCTCTTGATAAGGTATTTGTGCAGCTTCAAGTAATCCTGACACTTGATTGAATCCTCTTTTTCTCATCTTACTTTCACTTAAAGGAATGCTTAAAATTGTGTAGCTTTGAAAATTTTTTAACTCTTTTCTTAGGCTTAAGGCAAATACATTTCTTAAAAGATAATCTCCTTGAAATTTGTAGCGACTAAAATAGTCTTTCATTGCTTTATTATAAGTGTACAAACTTTTGTGTGCTACTTCTAATCCTCTTTCCTGCCAGTATTGACAATCTTTGCACAATTTTTTGTCCCCAGCTTTATAACAGGTTGGACAATGTTCTTCTGGAATTTCTTCGAAGGAATTTAAGCACTCTTGACAAATGTCATTTTCTTTTCTTTTTAATAGTAATAAATCCATAAAATTCAACTGCTCTTCTAATATAGCTAAGCAGATTAGACATTGTTTCATAAGCCAGCCTCTCTATTCATTGCTTTAATTTCATTGATTGCTTTTTCTATCTGTATATTAGTGCCATCATGAAAAAATAGTAAGTCACCTGTAGGTCGTTCCATACTTCTTCCTACTCGCCCGCCAATTTGTACTAAAGCACTCCTTGTAAAGAGACGATGGTTAGCTTCTAGAACAATAACATCTACACAGGGAAAAGTAACGCCTCTTTCTAAAATTGTAGTTGTAACTAGTATACTTATTTTTTTATCTCGAAAATCTTGCACAATTTCTAATCTATTTTCCGTTGTAGAGGCTACAAAGCCAACAGTTTCTTCTGGAAAATATTTTTGTAAAACTTCTCTTATCTCTTGTCCTTTCTTAATCTCCGAAGCAAAAATTAAGAGTGGAAATTTTGTTTTTCTTTGTTTTCTCAGATACTTGACTAACTTAGCTGGTAGCTTAGCTTTTTTAAGGTCTTTATTTAGATCAGAAAGCCATACTTTTTGTGGGATAATCAAGGGATTTCCATGAAAGCGTCTTGGCAAACTTAACCTTTTTAAAATTCCTTTTTGAACTTTTTTATCAAGCTCATCTGTTGAAGTTGCGGTCAAGAATATAGTAGTTCCTTCATTTTTAACTGCTTGCTCGACTGCATGATAAAGCACAGGATTATCTACATAAGGGAAGGCATCCACCTCGTCAACAATGAGTAGATCAAATGCTTGGTAAAATTTTAATAATTGATGAGTTGTTGCAATCACTAGGGGACTCCGTGAATAGGGGTCGGACTCCCCATGCAAAAGGGAAATATCACAGAAGAAATCTCCTTTTAAACGTCGGTACAGTTCCAAACAGACATCTATCCGAGGACTAGCTATACAGACAGCCCCTCCTTGATCTAACACCCGAGCAACCACTTGATAGATCATTTCCGTTTTTCCTGCTCCAGTTACAGCGTGGACTAAAGTATCCTGTTTACTTTGTACTCCTTCAAGTAATCCCTTAGAAACTCTTTCCTGATATTCTGTCAATTGGCCGAGCCATTTCAAACTCGATATTATAGGAAAAGATTCTTGAGAAAAATAATAAAGATCTTCGTCACTACGTACTCTCCCTAGAAGAATGCATTCTCTACAATAATATGCACCAATTGGTAATAAATTTCTTTCCTTATCAATTTGACTGTGGCAGCGAGAACAAAAGAGTTCTCCTTTTTTTTCAAAAACTGATGGTAGTCTTTGAGCTATCTTCAAAAGTTCAGTAGGTAACTGTTCTTTAGTAAAAATTCGACCGAGACAATCTTGCAATTCTAACATATCTTTTTATTCGTATTTTCTTGGAAAAATCCTTGTTTTTTTGTACAATGAAATCATGGAATTTAAAACAATTAAAGAAAATGGTCGAGTTGAAGAGGAAATCAAAAAATCTCGTTTTATCTGTCATGTAAAGCGGGTAGAAACCGAAGAAGAAGCTAGAGATTTTATAAACTCTATAAAAAAAGAACACTACAAAGCCACCCATAACTGTTCTGCCTTTATTTTGGGAGAAAAAAGCGAAATAAAGAGAACTAGTGATGATGGTGAACCAAGTGGTACTGCCGGTATCCCCATGCTGGGAGTTTTGGAAAGCCATCAGTTAACCAATCTTTGTGTTGTCGTAACTCGGTATTTCGGTGGGATTAAACTAGGTGCGGGCGGATTGATTCGAGCTTATGCAGGAAGCGTTGCTCTAGCAGTTAAAGAAATTGGACTGGTAGAAATTAAAGAGCAAGTGGGATTAAGGCTTCAGTTGTCCTATAGTCAGTACCAAGAGTATGGTAATTTTTTAAAATCTGAAAACCTAATGGAGTTTGATACCGAGTTTACGGATTCTGTAGCTACTACTATTTTTGTGAATAAAGAAGATAAAAATAGAATCGAGGAAGACCTGATCGAATTTTTCAATGGTAAAGTTCAGTTAAACAACCAAGGAATTCGACAAGTGGAAGTTCCTATTATTTCTTGATATAAAAAAAAGCTATGATAGCCATAGCTTTTTTATATTTTACAAATTCCAATTTTCATTTTATACTTTTCTTAATTCTATTTCATGAGGTGTAGTTATGTCTAAAATTTATAATAATATTACCGAACTAATCGGAAATACTCCCATTGTCAAACTAAATCATTTGGTTCCTGATGGTGCAGCTGATGTATACGTGAAGTTAGAAGCCTTTAATCCTGGATCTTCTGTCAAAGATCGTATCGCTCTTAGCATGATTGAGGCAGCAGAGCGTGATGGTCTTCTTAAACCTGGATCAACTATCGTCGAAGCAACCAGCGGAAACACTGGAATTGGTTTATCTTGGGTTGGAGCAGCTAAAGGCTATAAGGTTGTCATTGTCATGCCAGAAACGATGAGTGTTGAGCGTCGTAAAATAATCCAAGCTTACGGAGCTGAGTTAGTCTTGACTCCAGGAAGCGAAGGAATGAAGGGAGCTATTGCAAAAGCAGAGGAAATTGCTGAGGAAAGAAATGCATGGTTGCCACTTCAATTTAATAATCCTGCAAATCCTGAAGTACATGAAAGAACTACTGGCGTAGAAATTCTAGCAGCCTTTGGCGACACTGGATTGGATGCTTTTGTTGGTGGAGTTGGAACAGGAGGAACTATTTCAGGAGTCTCCCATACTCTTAAAAAAGCAAATCCTGCAATCGAGATTTATGCGGTTGAAGCAGACGAGTCTGCTGTTCTATCTGGTGAAAAACCTGGACCACATAAAATCCAAGGCCTTTCTGCCGGCTTTATCCCTGAAACCCTTGATACTGATGGCTATGATAAAATTGTGCGAGTTACTTCTGAACAGGCTTTAGACTTTGGCCGTCATATTGGTGGCAAAGAAGGTTTCCTTGTTGGTATTTCATCTGCAGCAGCAATTTATGCAGCAATTGAAGTTGCTAAAAAACTTGGACAAGGCAAAAAAGTCCTTGCTCTTGCTCCAGACAATGGTGAACGCTATTTGTCAACTGCTTTATATGAATTTGACAAATAATTTTACAAACGATATGACAGATAAAAGAAAATCATCCTAACATTCAGGATGATTTTCTTTTTCGTCTTTTTGCTGAGATAAAAATTGAAGGGCTTCCTCAGTCCAAGTCGGAATACTCTTAGCAAGAGGTGCAAAGCCAAACTTATGACGGTCATTCGAAAAGCGATGACGCTTAGGTAGGCGATGTTTTTCTTCTTCCAAAGTTCTCATTGATAGGCTAGCCTTCTTAGTATATTCATCGAAATCAAGGACTTGCACCTGTACAGTGTCTCCTATGGCTAGAAGATCATGAATATTTTCTATGTATCCTGTTTTAATCTCAGATATATGAATCAATCCGGTAATACCAGATTCAAGTTCAACAAGGCACCATAAGGTTGGATTCCTGTAATGGTCCCCCTTAATTTATCGCCAATCTTCATTCGTCTTCAACCTCAATTGTCTCGATAACTACATCTTCCACTGGTCTATCCATCGCTCCAGTCTCTACTTGAGCAATCTTATCTAAAACTTGATAGGATTGTTCATCTAGTAACTGACCAAACACAGTATGACGTCGATCTAAGTGGGGTGTACCACCTTTATTTGCATAGATTTCTGCGATAGGTTCCGGCCATCCCCCACGACTCAATTCTTTTGCTGAGTACGGTAGATTAGAATTCTGCACGATGAAAAATTGACTGCCATTGGTATTTGGTCCAGCATTGGCCATAGAGAGTGCGCCACGAATATTATACAATTCTGGTGAAAATTCGTCTTCAAATCTTTCACCGTAAATCGATTCGCCACCCATTCCTGTTCCTGTGGGATCTCCCCCTTGAATCATGAAATCTTGAATAATACGATGGAAAATGACACCATCGTAATAGCCGTCTTTTGACAAAGCGATAAAGTTAGCTACCGTTTTAGGAGCTTGTTCTGGGAACAAGACCAATTTCATATCACCTAGATTTGTCTTGATTGTCGCAAAAGGACCTTTTCTTTTTTCTATATCCACTTGCGGGAAGTTCAATTCTTTTTCTACCATACCTAATTTCTCCAAAGCATCAAAGATGCCATCTTCTTCTACTGTTTTTGTAATATAATCTGCTTTTTCAATAATTTTTGGATGCGAGTGCCCCATAGCAATACTCATGCCAGCATAGTCAAATAACTCTAGGTCATTCAACTCATCACCGAAAACCAAGAGATTTTCTGGTTTTAAACCAAGTTTTTCTATAACCTTTTGGACTCCTGTCGCCTTGGAACCAGCAATCGAAACGACATCTGAGGAATTCGGGTGCCAACGAACCAAACGTAAATCTCCTGATAAATCTGCGGGTAGCTGTAAACTATCTCCTTGATCCTCAAAAGTCCACATTTGATAAATCTTTTCTGACTGGTAAAAGTCAGGATCGACAGGTAAATCCTGGTAAACAACATCAATGGCTTGATTAATCATTGGACTGCGAGCCGAAAGAGCGGCTCCATGACTGCCAACAAGCCCGTATTCAATCCCAACTTCCTTAGTCCAAGCAATGTACTTCTCTACTATATTTTGGGGAATTGCTTGCTCACTAACGACTTGTCCTTTTTTATCTTCTACATAAGCACCGTTTAGGGTCACAAAAAAGTCAGGTTTTAGTTCACGAATCTCGGGCACCACACCAAAAATCCCACGACCTGAAGCGATCCCTACCAGGATACCTTTTTCTTTCAGAGTCTTAAATACTTGTTGGATACTCGCCGGCATATAACCTGTATCTTTCACCCTCAAAGTATCATCAATGTCAAAGAAAACAATTTTAATTTTCTTAGCCTTGTATTTTAATTTTGCGTCCATATATCCCTCTTTATTTGCGATGTTCCCATTATACCATAAATACGGCCAGAGGACTGCTCTCAAAATCGGAAGACTTTTTCTTCCTTATCAGAAGTCTTCCTGAGGAACTAAGTGATGCTGAAAGGCATAAACAACCGCTTGAGTCCGGTCACTCACTTCCAATTTTGACAAGATATTAGAAACATGAGTTTTTACTGTTTTCAGAGAAATAAAAAGCTCATCTGCAATGCGTTGATTTTCATATCCCTTGGCTAGAAGCCCCAAAATATCTCGTTCTCGAGCGGTTAAATCATCATGTAATTCAATGTGATTGCGATGGTGCTGAACTTTTTTGCTGACTTCTGTTTCAATCGCAACTTCTCCTCTAGCTACTTTTCGGACAGCATGTAAGATCTCATCTGCACTAGATGTCTTCAGCATGTATCCTTTAGCACCAGCATCCAAAACAGGATAAATCTTTTCATTATCCAAGTAGGAAGTCAAAATCAAATTTTTGCCTCTGGCCAAGTTTCTAGAATTGCCATAGTCGCCTCAATGCCATTCATCTCTGGCATAACAATATCCATGATGATGACATCTGGTCTCAGCTCCAAAGCCTGCTCAACTCCCTCACGACCATTAGAACTTTCTGCCACCACTTCAACATCTTCTTGTAAGTCTAAGTAGCTTTTTAAGCCTAAACGAACCATTTCGTGATCATCTACTAATAAAATTTTCATACTAATTCTCATTTCTATCTAGTAAAGGTACTCGAATATCGATTGAAACCCCTTGTTTAGGAGCAGTCAGAATTTGAATATCTCCTGCCATATCATGAACTCTCTCTTCAATATTTTTCAGGCCATAACTTATTTCGTCTAGCTTTTCTCTGTGAAAACCAATACCATTATCAGCCATTTTTAGCTGAACTTCGTGTCTGTTCTGATATAAGTAGACATCTAAACGACTAGCCTTAGCATGGCGAAGGGTATTGCTAATAATCTCTTGCGCAATTCGAAAGATGTGTTCCTCAATCTGTCTAGGAATAGAACCAACACGATGTTCAAAGTTGACTTCAATCTCACTCTTATCAACTAGCTCTTTCAAGATCACTTCCAAACCTTCGACCAAACTTCGACCTTCTAATTCTGTAGGACGAAGATGTAGTAGCAAGATTCGCAAATCTTTTTGGGCAGTATCCAAAATAGAGGATACTCCTTTTAATTGCTGCTCTATCGCTTCTTTTTCCAAAGTTCCCAGTTGACCTGAGACACCAGATAGAATCATATTCGCTGCAAAAAGCTCCTGACTAACCGTATCATGGAGATCTCTAGCAATACGACGGCGTTCTTTCTCAACAATCACCTCTTCGTTTTGAAGAACTTGATTTTCAGACTTCTGCAGATTCTCTGTTAACAATGCCATCTTAGCAACAATTTTTTCAAATCCATAATCAATGTCTTCCTGATTACTTACCTCTATTTTTTGGCCATCTAAAATATTTCGAATATTTCTTCTGATAGATGTTAAGGTTACAATCTGTACAAATTTCATAATCAGCAAGAGTAGTATAGTCAAAGACAGGGTTAAAAAGAAAATGAAGAAGATAAACTTTTGTAGTGTTTCAAAATTCCCCAGAACTGTTTGCCATTGAAAACCAAAAAGGCTGAAGACATATTGAATGACAACGGCTAAAACAAGAAAGGAATAAAAGAAAAGTATAAAATAGTAAGACTTCCTCATTTACGAACGACCTCAACATTTCCAATAAGACTGGCAATAACAATTTTAACGCTTTTATTGGCTCTGTCAAAATCTGGCGTAGTCAGAGAAATACTTTCATTTCTCAATTCCCGAACAGTCTGCCCTAAAAAGAAGAGTTCCCCGTATAAACTATTGACCTTTAAACTGACTGCCACATCAACTGGAACAATAATTTTTGTATCGCCAATCCCTTTTCGCAAGATAATGACATTATTATGATTGGTTAAAATTACCTCTTCCAGATGAATAGTATCTTTCCCTACCATTCGAAAAAGGTTAATATCGTCAAATCGGCAACTATCATGGGAGGAAAAATGATGTATATCCCCTAGCCAACGATTTTTCTCTTTTTTTACAACTGTATCTTCCTCAAAAATTAAGTGAGTCGCTTCATTTTCCTTGTATATATAAGGAGAAGCAACAATCAGACCATAAACAACAGCAAATAGAACTGCTGCAATGACAAATGGATTGAGCATAATAATAAGAAAAAAGAGAATAGAAGCTGTAACTAAGAAAAAATTACCTCTTTGCCTACCTAGATAATAATAGAGAAATAGTAAAAACAGAATTGAGAGAAGGACAAGTCGAGAAAAATCACCTGCAACAACCGTAATAAAAGCCATTGTCAGTAAAATTGCTTCAATTAACACAAAAAACTGAATCTTTCTCATCATACTTATCCTTTCTACTTTTCTATTTCTATTGTATCAAATTTTACTATTTTTTCCTCAGACCTGAGCATGAATCCTAAATTTACAGACATCGTTTCAATTCTTATTCGTTCCAGAAAATCAAAACTTTTTAAGAGCTCCACCAAAAAAAGCAACCAAGGAGGTTGCTTTTATTTTAATCACCATGTGTCGAACTTGATGCTGACGTTTCGTCTTCTGAAGAACTTGACGATGGCGTATTCTTACTGCTAGAAGAAGAATTCGAGCTCGAGCTAGAACTTGAACTTGGAGTAGTTGCTTCCGTGACATACAAAGTCACTTTTACCTTCTTAGGATTAACTGGTCCAGTTGCTGGAGATTGTGATGTCACCAAATCAGATTGACTCGACACAACCGAACGATCCACGACTCTTTCAATGTTACTAGATGGAATTCCTAGAGAAATCAGATAATTCCGAGCATTTGCATAAGTATATTGAAGGCTACCAAAGTTTGGCATTTCAATCGTTGATACTGCTTTGGCTACCTTTAAGACAATCTTCGTATTTGAAGTGAGATCATAGGTAGCTCCCGCAGCTGGTGTCTGTTCAAAAATTGTTCCTTCTTCCACATCGTTTGTTTCAACTTCTTCAACTTTGATATTGTTTTTTGGAACTTTTAGAACATCAGTGAGTCTCTCAACAGCTTGGGCAGTAGTTTGACCTGTATAGTCTTCCATAATCAGCGTTTTAGCTCCCTTAGAAACAACTAAGTTAACTGTACTGCCTTCTTTTCTCTGAGTTCCTGCCACTGGATCTGTGCGAATAATCATCCCTGAAGCTACTTCATCACTATTCTCTTCTATCTCTTCGCCAACTTTTAAATTGACTTTTTCAATCGCTTCTCTAGCTTCAGCAACGGTCTTGCCAGTAACATCTGGAACCTGCTTATTAGATGGTGTTAAATAGAGCAAAGCCAGAAAAGCAGCAATGACCAGAAATACTGCAGCTAACAAAACCTTGTATCTCGCTCTCAAATGATGCTTTTTCTTAGGTTTTGTTGGTGGTGCAACTTGAGGAGCTTGCTGTTCAACGTCTGTAGCTGGATCATTTTTTACTCTAGAAGCTACAGGAGGTGTAACTTGCGGAATCTTTGGAAGTGTCTTAGTATCCGCTTTTACCGCGTCATCAAACATCAGTTTCTTTTCATTCCGTCGTTCAGGTGACAAGCAACTAGACAGATCTACATACATATCCGAAACACTTTGATACCGGTCTGTCAGCTTTTTAGCAGTAGCCTTAATAATAACATTTTCCAAAGACTGCGGAACATTGGCATTTTCAGCAATAATGGACGGCAATGGTTTTTGGAAATGTTGCAGAGCGATTGTCACTGCACTATCCCCATCATAAGGAATATGACCAGTCAGCATCTCATAAAAGATGATACCCATCGCATAAATATCGCTTTGGAAAGTTGCTTTTGAACCACGCGCCTGCTCAGGAGACAAATAATGAACACTGCCAAGCATGGAATTTGTTTGAGTCAAACTTGTTTCTGCAAGGCAACCGCAATCCCAAAGTCCGTTACCTTGGCATTTCCATCTGGAGTCAAGAGAACGTTTTGTGGTTTTAAATCTCGGTGAACAATCCCACGAGCATGTGCCAAACGCATGGCTAAAAGAATTTGCCCCATAATTCGAACAGCCTCTTCGTTCGACAAAGGAGAGTGTTCCTTGATATAACGCTTCAGATCCAAGCCAGCTACATATTCCATAGCCAAATATTGCTGGCCATCTTCTTCACCAATATCGGTGACACGAACGATATGTGGATGGTCCAAATCCGCCATGGCACGCGCTTCTCGTTGGAAACGTGCAACAGCGATAGGATCCGTCTGGTAATTGGTTCTAAGAACCTTAACCGCCACTTCTTCACCATCTAAAATCAAATCCTTGGCAAGATAGACATCTGCCATCCCGCCTCGGCCAATTTGTTTGATGATTTTATATCGCCCGGCAAAAATTTTGCCGATTTGAATCATGCTTCTTCCTCCTTGTCAAAGTACACAAGAGCTACTGTAATATTGTCCAGACCTCCTGCATTATTGGCAAAGCGAATTAAAGTTTGAGCTTTTTCTGGCAAAGTAAGATCACTTTTTAGAATATCATAGATTTCACTTCCGGCTACCATATTTGATAAACCATCACTGTTAATCACGATATAGTCACCCTCTTCTAAAGTGATTATTCCAAAATCAGGCTGAATTTCATCTTTTTGTCCGATTGATTGGGTAATGATATTTCGTTGGGGATGACGTTCAGCTTCTTCAGCAGTAATCTGACCAGCTTTCAAAAGAGCATTGACTAAAGAATGGTCACTTGTTAGTTGTTTGTACTCTTCTCCACGGACCAAGCCGATACGGGAATCCCCTATATGAGCATAAATTGCTTGATTGCCAATAATCGCAATGGCCTCAAGTGTCGTTCCCATTCCCTTGTACTCGTCTGATTGTCCAACTTCATGAATCTTTTTATTTTCTGCTTCTAAGTACTCAGCAAACCAATCTCTCACACCATTGACAGAATCAATCTGTGTATCGACCCAAGCAGCACCCAAGTCTGTCACGGCCATTTCACTTGCAATGTTTCCAGCACGGTGACCTCCCATGCCGTCCGCTAGGACAATCAAAGGCATCCCAGAACGATTTACAAAATGATTTACGAAGTCTTGATTATTTGTACGTTTTTTACCAACATCTGTTAATAATGCTATTTCCATTCTGTTAGTATCCTCCTCTTTCAAGATATTCTCTTAAACTGGCTGATAAAAAAGCCATCGCTTCCATATAATTCGGGAGTAATTAAAATACACCCATCTTTTAGAATATCTTTTCTTTCATGTTTTAAGTTTACCTGCTCAAAGTTAGGATGTTTCTCTAAAAATTTAGAAACTACTTGACTATTCTCTTGTGAAAAAATAGTGCAGGTACTATAAGTTATTATACCACCTTTTCTCAAACTTTGACAAACACTATCTAGTATCTCTAGCTGAATTTTTTGTAAAGAGAGAAAATCTGCATTTTCTTTGTTATATTTGATATCCGGTTTTCGCCGTAAGAGACCAATTCCCGAACACGGAGCATCTACTAAAATCTTATCAAAGGTATCCTTACCGAATTTCTGATAGACTTCTCTAGCATCAAGCTTTTTTGTTTGAACTTTATCAGCAAGACCCAACCGAGTAGCTGCTTCTTCGATCAGTTGAAGCTTATGATCATACAAGTCTAGGGCTATGATTTCCCCAGTATTTAAATATGAAGCCATATGAAGAGTCTTTCCACCAGGCGCACTGCAAGCATCTAAGATTCTTTCATCTCCTTCAATACCTAAAGTTGGTGCCACCAGCTGACTAGACTCATCCTGAATCGTAATTAGGCCAGACGTAAACAATTCGTGACCAGCAAAGTGACCTTGATTCTTAACCAAAGCAGACGGAGCTAAGAGAGAATCTTCTGCCTGTAAAAGTCCTTTTAGTTCCTCTTTACGAGCCAAGTCTGTCACACGAATACTGGCTTTATTCCGCTCAAAAAGACTCGCTAAAATTGCCAGGGCACGTTCTTCACCATACTCTTCTATTAAAGCCTTAACTAGCCATACTGGCGTCGAATATTGGATAGAATAGCGCTTGTTCTTCCGTTTAATCGTTTCAACGTCAGCTACACCTTCACGTTCTATCCGACGCAAAATAGCATTAACAAACTTATCGCTTCCTAGCTTTCGTTTTTTAGCTAGTTCAACAGCTTCATGAATAAGAGCGTGATTTGGAATCTTATCCAAATACAGCATTTGATAAAGACTCAAGAGCAAGAGAATGTATAGCCAAGAGTCTAGTTTATCCCGGTCTTCAATTAGATGGGACAGATACCACTCAAGGGTCAGCTTACGAGCAACTGTTCCGTAGACAAGTTCTGTCACCAAACTTTTATCTTGTTGAGAAAGCTGAACCTTCTTGAGAGCCTTATTGAGGGCAATATTCGAAAAAGCTCCTTGATCAAATACCTCTTCTAACACCTCTAAAGCCACCTGTCGCGCACTTTTTCTTCTAGTTTCCAAACTTATCTCCTACTGCTAAGTTTCGGCCAGCACCATTCAAAAAATCTGAGATAGTCATTTGGGGTTTTCCAGCTGGCTGAACTGTCTTAAAGGCAAGTGCCCCTTCTCCAGTTGCAACAAGTAGCTGCCTTTTCCCAATCTCTAAAATCTCTCCAGGCCGGCCTTCTCCATCTGCTAATTCCGCTTCATAAATTTTAAATCTTTCACCTTGCCATAGAGTATGGGCTACAGGCCAAGGATTCATTCCGCGTATCTGATTAAAGAGTTGACGATTGGTCTTGTTCCAATCCAGTCTTTCTTCTTCAGGTCTGATATTTGGTGAGAAAGAAACCTGACTTGGATCCTGAGCTTCAGGCTGAATTTCCCCAGCAAGATAAGCCGGCAATGTGCCCAAAAGTAAATCGCGACCAACAATGGCCAGTTTCTCAAACAAAGTGCCGACATTATCCTCATCAGTGATTGGAATACTTCGGCGGGAAATCATATCTCCTGCATCCATCTCTTTGACTGTTTCCATGATTGTAACACCAGTTTCCTTATCACCTTGAATTAAGGCGTAATGAATTGGTGCCCCGCCACGGTGTTTGGGCAGAAGAGAAGCATGGACATTGACAACAAAATTCATGCTTGCAAGAAGTTTGCTTGGAAGGAACTGTCCAAATGCTGCTGTTACAATTCCGTCAGCACCTAGATTCATGATTGTTTCCATTTCTGGACTTCCAGATAATTTCTCCGGCTGATAGATTGGCAACCCATAAGATAAAGCCACTTCTTTCACTGGTGTTATTCGAATTTCTTTTTTCCGCCCTACTGCTCGATCTGGCTGAGTCACAACAGCCAAAACTTCGTATTGGTCACTTTCCAACAATCCCTTTAAGACCGTAGCAGAAAAGTCAGGCGTACCCATAAATATTAGTTTTGTCATACTTATTTCCTTTTACATAAAGTTTTGTGGTTCGTTATCAATGCTGAAACGTAAGTCCTTATTGTCCCGTTCCTGAGTCCAATCCAAAATCTTATTTAAAGTTTCTTGCAAATTCTCTTCAAAACGATATTTCACAAGAATCTGATAATGAAAAAGATTATGTGTTCGGGCAATTGGCTTGGGCGTAGGACCCAGTATTTTAACCTGGTCAGACAGTCCCTGCCTCAAAATATCCAAAGCTTGGTAGGATTTTTTTACTAGAAATTCTTCATCTTTGTGGGATAAGGTCAAACCAACTGTGAAATAATAAGGCGGATAGCCAAGCTGCCTGCGAATGTTCATTTCATAGTTAAAAAAGCCTTCGTAATCTTGCTTTTTAGCATACTCTATAGCATAGTGGTGCGGGTTGTAGGACTGAATCAAAACTTGGCCTTCCTTTTCAGCGCGGCCTGCTCGACCAGCTACTTGAGTCAAAAGCTGGAAAGTACGCTCAGAAGAACGAAAATCTGGTAAATTCAGAGCTGTGTCCGCATTCAGCACACCGACCAAGGTTACATTTGGAAAATCCAAGCCCTTAGCAATCATCTGGGTTCCCAGTAAGATATCCGCTTCACCTCGCCCAAAAGCTTCTAAAATCTTTTCATGACTACCTTTTTTTCGAGTCGTATCCACATCCATTCTCAAAACCCGCGCATCTGGAAAGGCTGTTTTTAGCTCATCATAAGCTTTCTGCGTCCCAGTTCCATAATAGCGCATACTCCTGCTGGAACAGTTTGGACAGGCATAGGGAATATCTTTGATAAAACCGCAATAATGGCAGTTCATGGTCTTGGTATCCATATGGAGCGTTAAAGAGATATCACAGTTTGGACAAGTGTCTACTGTCCCGCATTCTCGGCACATAATAAAACTTGAATAACCCCTGCGGTTCAACATGAGAACAACTTGCTCCCTTTTATCCAAGCGCTCTTGAATAGCCTCTAAAGTGGAGGGGTAAAGTTTTTAGCTTCATTTTGACCAATATAATCCCTAAAATCAATGACTTCAACTTTAGGAACCTTGGCTAGAGGATTGGCTCGCTTAGTCAGCCTTAAAAACTGATACCGCCCCTTTACTGCCCTAGCTCTGCTTTCCAAACTTGGCGTTGCTGACCCCAGAACTAAAACCGCCCGATTATACTGAGCTCGGAGAACAGCAACTTCTCGAGCATGGTAACGCGGATTAGAATCCTGCTTGTATGAAGATTCGTGCTCCTCATCAATGATAATCGCACCAATATTTTTGAGAGGAGCAAAGACAGCTGAGCGCGCGCCAACAACGACCTGGGCTTCCCCTCTTTCTACCTTACGCCATTCGTCATATTTTTCACCATTAGACAAACCAGAATGAAGGATTGCCACCTGTTGGCCAAAGCGGGCAATAAAACGATCCGTCACTTGTGGAGTCAGAGAGATTTCAGGAACCAGCATGATAGCAGTTTTCCCTTTTTGTAAGACTTGTTCAATTACTTGAAGATAAACTTCTGTCTTGCCACTTCCTGTGATTCCTTCTAGCAAGATCGGATTCGCATCTTGGCCAATCTTCTCAGTTATAGCAGCGACAGCGTGCTCTTGCTCACTATTGAGCTCTAATTCTTGGTCCTTTCTCTCTCTTTCAAAATAACTCGCTGTTCGACTGACTTCTTTTTCCTCAACAACAATTGCATTTTGGTCTATAAAATACTGAACCAATTCTCTAGAAAATTTTTCCCGCAAATCTGCCAGCAACTGAACTTCGTTTTGCTTCAGTAAATACTCTTTTAAATCCTGCTTTCTTTTGGCACGACTGGATATGACCATTTTCACTAAAGAATTGTGATCCACCCTATACCATTTCTCTGTTTTGATTCGTTTTTGATCTGTTGCCTGATACTCCATACGAATCCGTCCTAATTGGCTCAAACGCATGAAAAAGGCTTGTCGTTCCTTATCTAAATCAGAAAAACGAAGACTAGTCTGTTCACCAAAAATTTCTTGTTTCTCCTCTAAAGACATCGCTTCCGTCGGATAGAGTATTTTGTCGTAGGAGGAGTTAAGAAAATTAGGTAGCATGGCTTTTAAAATGGAAATTTTGTAAGAGAAGACTGTTTTACGTAGCTCATCTGCTAGCCAGAGTTGCTCTTCGTTTAAAACCGGACTAAAATCGAGAACTTCAACAAGTTCTTTTAATCCCAATCCCTCTTCCTCTTCAATAGCAAGAACAATCCCTTGAATCAAACGATTGGCTTTCCCAAACGGAACGTGAACCCTCATCCCGACTTGCAAGGTTTGAGAAAACTCTTGAGGAACTGCATAACTGAAAGGTTTATCCGTCTGCATCAAGGGTACATCTACAATAACTTTAGCAACTAGCATTTCCTCACCTTCCTTTCTCACATTACACGTTTTTACGAATTAATTACAAAAAAATATACGTCTCTCTATTATACCGAAAAAATAGCTGGAATAGAAAAAAGAAGATTGAGTTCCCCCAATCTTAAATCTTTTCGCCTTCTTCTTTTTCTTTAGCGATTTGTTCTTTAATTTTACGCTCTTCCTCTTCCTTACGCAAGCGTTCTTCTTCTGCACGGCGACGAACAGCTTCACGTTTTCCTTCGGGATCTGGGTGAATTGTTACATTACCAGACTCAATTTCTTCTAGAGCTCGAAGAGTTGATTTGACAGATTTAAAGTCCTGAGTTGGTGTAGCGCCAGCCTCAAGTTCATGTGCACGCTTTGCTTCCAAAATTACCAATGAATATTTTGATGGTACCTTGTCCAACAAGGTATCAATAGACGGTTTTAGCATCATAATTTTTTTACCTAATTTCTAATCTTTATCTTACTGCTGCAGAATTTTTTACCATGTCTTGATAGTGGCCAATCACGCGATCCACACGGAAATGCTCCGCCTCAATCACTCGCTTAACTCGTTCGGCCGCTAGACTGACCTCATCATTGACGATAGCATAGTCATACTCACGCATGAGGGCAATTTCTTCTTTAGCCTTCTCAATCCTCTTAGCAATGACGTCTGCACTGTCTGTGCCACGACCAACCAAACGGTCTTGTAATTCTTCCAAATCTGGAGGTGTCAAAAAAATAAAGACAGCGTCTGGAACTTTTTTCTTGACCTGCAAGGCACCTTGCACCTCAATTTCAAGGAAGACATCGATTCCCTTATCCAAGGTCTCGTTGACATAGGTTAATGGCGTCCCGTAGTAGTTACCGACATACTCAGCATACTCCAACATCTGGCCTTGGCGGATCAACTCTTCAAACTCTTCGCGAGTTCTAAAGAAATAATCCACACCGTCCACTTCACCTGGACGTTGCGGACGTGTCGTCATAGATACAGAATATTGAAATTGGTTTTCTGAGCTTTCAAAAATTTCACGTCTAACCGTTCCTTTTCCTACACCAGATGGTCCAGAAAAACGATTAACAAGCCACGTTCCGTCATTTGGTCTCCTTCACAGTCTTTTACTTAGTGTAACAAAAAACAACAGATATTTCAACTGCTTTTTATGATGATTATAAGCTACTGAAAGAAAAAAACAGCTCGAAAGCTGTTTCTCTACTTAGCATAATCAACGGCACGCAATTCACGAATAACTGTGACCTTGATATTTCCTGGATACTCCAGATTGTTTTCAATCTTCTCACGAACATCATGTGCCAAAATCGTCACCTTATCATCCTTGATTTTTTCAGGATGAACCATGATGCGGATTTCACGACCCGCCTGCAAAGCAAAGCTTGTCTTAACACCATCGAATTCATTCGCAATTTCTTCTAAGTCATGCAATCGTTTAATATAGCTCTCTAGTGACTCGCTACGAGCACCCGGACGAGCAGCGCTGAGCGCATCCGCTGCAGCAACAATGACTGCAATCACGCTTTCAGCTTCTACATCTCCATGGTGGCTAGCAATGGTGTTGACCACAACTGGATGTTCCTTGTACTTACGAGCGAGCTCGGTACCAATTTCAACGTGACTTCCTTCCACTTCTCGGTCAATTGCTTTTCCGATATCGTGAAGGAAACCAGCCCGGCGTGCCAGAGTTGCATTTTCACCAAGTTCACCAGCAATGACTCCTGCTAACTTCGCCACTTCAATTGAATGACGAAGGACATTTTGTCCATAAGACGTGCGGAATTGCAATCGTCCCATGATCTTCATCAAATCAGGGTGAAGGTTTGGAGCTCCAATTTCATAGGCTGCTGCTTCCCCATATTCACGAATACGATTATCAATTTCCAAACGGTTCTTCTCAACTAGCTCTTCAATACGAGCTGGATGAATCCGTCCATCTTTGAGGAGGGCTTCCATCGTCATACGAGCAATTTCACGGCGAACAGGATCAAATCCAGATAGGGTTACAACGTCTGGAGTGTCATCGATAATGACATCAATTCCTGTAAGACTTTCAAAAGTGCGGATATTGCGTCCTTCACGACCGATAATCCGTCCCTTCATAGTATCATCAGGCAAGTGGACCGTTGAGTTGGTCTGCTCAGCCACATAATCACCAGCAATCCGCTGCATGGCTTGAACCAAGATATCTTAGCCATCTTGTCAGAGCGTTCTTTAACCTCTTGTTCAGCCTCACGAATACGCATCGCAATTTCTTTGGTTAGCTTTTCCTCTGTTTGAGCAAGAATCAGATCACGTGCTTCGTTCTGCGATAGTGAAGCAACTCTTTCTAGTTCAGCTTCTTTTTGTTTTTCAAGCTCAGCTAGTTGTTCTTCCCGCTCATCAATGTATTTAGTTTTATCTGAAAGACTTTGTTCTTTCTGCTCGAGCAACTTCTCTTTGTTGGTCAAGTTATCATCTTTTCGATCAAGGCTAGCTGCACGTTCTGTCAAACGACTTTCTGTTTGTTTCAGCTCTTGACGCTCAGACTTAAACTCTGCCTCAACTTCTTCTCGATATTTTCTGGCTTCTTCTTTTGCCTCCAAAAGTGCTTCTTTTTTAAGCGAATTAGTCTCGCGTTTTGCATCTTTCAAAATGATATCTGCTTCACGCTCGGCCTGACCGCGTAAATTCGTTGCTTCTTGTTCAGCATTCAAAAGAGTAAGTTCCGCGGCTTCTTTTGAAGATTTCATTCGAGCCGAGATGCTTACATATCCAATGACTAAACCAATGATGACGGCAAAAACAAGAGCGAAAATCATTTCCATGTTTTTTTACCTCATTAATTTATTTTTAAATTGAATTCGAAAATTCTTAATTATTTTTATCATAAATTTGATAAATTAACAAACTGATTTTTGGTAAAAAAAGAGAGCGATTTCTTATATTATTTTTATTAATTTTTTTGCAAAGCCTTGTGCCACCTTTATTCTTGTCAAAAAAATTATTTTTTTGCAAAAAAATATTTGATATAATCGAACTATAGAAATTGATTACAAAGGAGACTTTTATGTCTAAAGAAGTTATTGTTGAAAGTTTCGAGCTTGATCACACCATCGTTAAGGCCCCTTATGTACGACTCATTGGAGAAGAAAGCGGACCAAAAGGAGATGTCATTTCCAATTTTGATATCCGACTTGTCCAGCCAAATGAAGATTCCATCCCAACTGCAGGTCTCCATACCATTGAACACCTGCTAGCAATGCTTATCCGTAAACGTATTGATGGAATGATTGATTGCTCCCCTTTTGGTTGCCGAACTGGTTTCCATATGATCATGTGGGGCCGTCATACCCCATCTGAGATTGCCCAGGTGATCAAATCATGCCTTGAAGAAATCGCTGAAACTACTACTTGGGAGGACGTCCCTGGAACTACGATTGAGTCTTGCGGAAACTATAAAGATCACAGCCTCTTTCTGCCAAGGAGTGGGCTAAGTTAATCCTCAAACAAGGCATCTCAGATAATGCTTTCGAACGCCATGTCATTTGATTATTCAATAACGAAAAAAATCTCAAGACTAATTTTTTAGCTTGAGATTTTTTATTTGTTTCTAATAGTCTAGAGAATCCGCATAACCCGGACCATTTCCTACAAAATAACCCGTTTTACAGTTGATACTAAAGAGATAGGTTCCATCTGGTTTAAAAAGATTATAGTAGCCATTTCCTTTTATAATATTGACACGTTCGATGATATATTGATCGCCAGTAATATAGCCACGTTCCCGTGAAATTTTTAAGATTTTTTCCAAAATACCTGGATTAAAGACCCAAGCGGGATTATTGACATCATCAATCACAGCCTGATTATAAGGAACACGGCTTAGATTTCTCTGCAAAGGAACAACAGTGCTGGACAGTCCTCCATATCCAGTAGAACCACCTGTGATTACGCCTTGATCCGCATTATTAGTAGTTGGTGCTGTTGGAGTTGTTTCAGCAGGTGCTGGAGCTGCATTTGAAGCAGTCCCTTGACCTCCAGCTGCTTGAGTGACTGTTTGCTGCCCCTTTCCTTGACTAATGGCAGAGCTGATTAACTTATCTAAATTATCATTACCCGTTTTAGTTTCAGTAAAAGTCGCGTCCCCCTTAACTTTTGCATTGGTATCTAAAACTCCATCTTTGATCGCAGCCGTTTCAAACTGAGAATTGACTGCTTGAATAGCTGAGATTTGTTTTACTAGATTATCATATTTAGCTTTAGCAACTGTATATTCTTTATCATTTTTTAGAGCTTCAAGTGCCGTTTTTAATTGATCCAAGTTGGTAAAGCTACTGTTTTTAATAGCCAATTTATTCTTATCAGTAAAGAAAGAATCATACAAATCATTAAATTTTTTCAAAGCACTGTTTTCAGAACTTGAACTACTTGAACTAGTCTTTTTACTTGCTTGACTGCTGGAGCTCGTTACTGTTTTGCCTGCCTGATTACGATTCATCGCAAAATACGCAGTTGCCGCAATTCCAGCTACAGCCAGAAGAGCTACTAAGGCATAGATGACCTTTTTACTACCAGAGCCTGTCTTTCATCATCTTCTTCATAAGAATCCTCTGTAACTGCTGTAGATACTGGAGCAACAGGCTCCAAGTCCACCTGAGTCTTATCTTCGGGCTCGTCAGAAAAGGCCTGGCTGACCTCAGCTTCTAACCCAGGACTCTTAGGAGAAGCTATAACTTCTTCTTTCGTCTCATCAGTTAAAACTGTTTCTTTTTTCGCTTCCTCAGCCTGTTCGTCTTGTTTCTTTTGAGCTTGGACGGTTGCTGTATACTTTCCAGCTTCAATTTCTTGACGATGTTGCTTGATATATTTGTCTAAAACACTATCATCTTCTTTGACGCCAGCTTCTAATTCTTCACTTTTTCTGGCAGCCTGACCAATAGTCATTTCTTTAGCTTCTTCAAAATCTAAAATAGATTCTTGCTCTTGGCTTTCAGGCTTTTTATTTTCCTTACTCATAGTCATCCTTTCTGCTCTTCAAGTTTTCGTTTGACTCTTTGTCCAAAATATTGATATAAATCAACCTTCAAGGTTCCATTATAGAGTTTTCTCTTTTTATCTGCCGGACTGCCATATTTGCTTTCAAAAGCTTCATCGCTAGTCAAAATAAATTTACTCCATGTTTCTAATGGTGCAAAAGTTTGTCCCATTTCCTGGTAGAGCTTTGTAACAGCCGTATCATCCAAAAGCCGTTCTCCATAAGGAGGATTTGAGATAATTACACCATTGATTTTATTAGTGTGCAAGTCTTGCAACCTCATTTGCTTAAAGCAAATACAGTCTGCCACCCCAGCTTCCTCAGCATTCTTCTTAGCAATGTCAATCATACGTGCATCCAAATCTGATCCAGCAATATCCAATTGAATATCCTGCTTAATTTGCATACGAGCATCAGCTTTTGCTTTCTGAATTTGTGCTCGATCTATCCAATTCCATTCTTCAAAAGCAAAAGAACGATAAAGACCAGGAGCAATATTCTTACCAATCAAAGCAGCTTCTATACAAAAAGTTCCAGAGCCACATGTCGGATCAACTAAAGGTTTATCAGGATACCAATTGGATAAGAGAAGAATAGCAGCTGCCATATTTTCCTTAATTGGTGCTCCACCCTTATCCGTCCTATAACCACGCTTAAACAAGCTAGTCCCCGTCGTATCAATCATGACTGTCGCCAAATCTTTTAAGATAGAAACTTCAATCTTAAATTCAGGTCCATTTTCCATAAGGGGAACCCCTTCAGGACGCGCATAGTGTTTCTGCAACTTCTTCACAACGGCTTTCTTAGAAATCGCCTGAACGCTAGGTTCATTGTGAAGTTTGGACTTGACACATTTCGCTTTCGAAATAGGGAATTTTGCACCTAAGGGCAAGTAGTTTTCCCAATCAAGTGCGAAGACTCCTTGAAAAAGCTCTTCAAAAGTCTTGGCAGGAAAAGTCCCAACAATGATTTTGATCCGATCTGCCGACCGTAACCAAAGATTGGTTTGAATAATAGTTTGGACATCTCCTTCGAAACGAACTCGACCATTTTCAACCTGACAATCGATTCCAAGATTTCTAATTTCACGACCAACCACTGCTTCTAGACCTGCTGCAGCCGTCGCTATTAAGTCAAATGTTTTTTTCATTATTTCCTCAAAACAAAGGGGAAGCGTCTACCTATATACTGAGATAGCCGACTTGAGATTTACTTAGATCAGGAAAAGTTGCTATCCCTAATTTTTTAAAGTATATTTCACTATAATTAGAGGCTAAGAACCAAGCCCTAGCCTCTACCTATATGCAATTTTCTATAAGCCATGTTTTGTTCCAGAAATGACTAGGTACCATTTCCTTCGATAATCATCTGTCTACTGTTTCCAGTCAGAATGCAATGTTCGTTTCCATGCATTCCATGCCCCGACCAAAGTTTGGGTTGCTAGCTTGAGGGGTTTACCGCGTTCCACTTTTTGTGTTTCCACAAAAACTACGTCACTGTGGCACTTTCAGGCCTACTCCAGCATATCAAGAGACTTAGCTGTTTCATCCGCCGTAACGGAATAATCCGTCCCTAGGCTTATTGTTTCGCCTAGCACAAACACTACCGGCATCACAGCCAGTGCTAGCATGGACTTTCCTCATAAAAAATAACTTTTCATGCGATTATCCAAAAATTGCACGTCTTATAATTACAATTGATTTAATTCGCTCGCTTGGATTTGTTTACCGAACACTTCTTTTTCCAAACGGCTTAGTCGTTTCAAGATATCAAAATTTGTAATTGTCGTTTGAGTTGTGTCTCCAAATGACTGATGAACCTGAGAAGCAGTTGAATTTGGAGCTTCCTGAATTCGTTTAGAAAGTTCTTGTTTTAAACGGCTATTTTCTTCACGCAATTCCTTCACTAAAGCTGAATAAGTTTCGTAGTCTTTGATCACATCATCTAAAAACTCATCCACTTCTTGCTTACTATATCCACGTACTGCTGTTTTAAAATCTTGATCAAAAATATCTTTAGGTGTAAAAATAATACTAGCCATTTCTCTCTCCAATCTGGTTTACTATTATCATTATATACGAAAAGGAAGAGAAAAATCAAGGTATAAACTTTAAATTTCAGAAAAATTTTCCGCCATCTCATTTAAGTCATCAAATGTTAATTTTTTGATATGATATTTTTTATTTTCCTTCATCATTCGGTAAAGATACTTGAGCTTTGTCTCATTTTCTTCATCGTAAAATAGATAAGCGCCATCTGTGCTCTCTAACAAAAATTGATTATAAGTCCGAAACTGACTTGGATTTTCATAGCTTGGATAAGCATATTTGATAAAATCAACATTTTTAAAGTTAGCCAATTTTTCTTGGTTAACCTCATTCCAATTTTCACCTTGGTTTTCGAAAATAAAAATCGTCGCCAATTGAAAATTATATTCTTCCTGTAATTCCTTAGCAACTTCCAGAACCCAGACCTCAAAGCCCAAGTTTCCCGTAAAAACCAGCCATTTCATGCCATTTTCTAAGAGATAAATCAAATCCCTACGAATAGCTGCTTTGATAATTTTCAAGCGTTGATCCTTGTCTCCAAAGATTCCTAAATCAAAGGCTTTATAGCCTACAACAAGTACACTGACCATTTTTTATCCTTTTACAATGATTTATGGTATAATAGAGTGATGTTATTGTACCAATAAGGAGTTTTATGGTCAACTATCCGCATAAGCTTACATCTAAAAATAACATAAAAAAGGTGAAAAAAGAGACTGTCGATTTCGCTAATCGGGGAATGACTTTCGAAAAAATGATTAACGACACCAATGACTATTATCTTAGCCGTGGATTAGCTGTTATTCATAAAAAGCCTACACCCGTGCAAATTGTCAAAGTTGATTATCCTAAGCGAAGCCGTGCCAAGATTGTCGAGGCCTACTTTCGCCAGGCATCTACTACGGACTACTCGGGAGTTTACCGTGGGCATTACATTGATTTTGAAGCCAAGGAAACGCGGCAAAAGCAATCTATGCCTATGAAAAATTTTCATGCACACCAGATTGAACATATGGATCAAGTGCTCAATCAAGGCGGGATTTGCTTTGTCTTACTTCACTTTTCTAGCCTGAAGGAAACCTACCTCCTTCCTGCTCCCTACTTAATTGAGTTTTACAAGATTGATAAGGGTGGGAAATCCATGCCCCTGGATTATATTCAGAAACATGGTTATCTCATTGAACAAAACATCCTTCCCAGCGTACCTTATCTTGATATAATCTCAAAAAATTTACTAGGTGGTCACTCTAATGAATAAACAAACCTTAATCACAGCCCTAAAATGGGTTGCAAGCGGCCTTATCTCACTCTTTCTTTTGGGACTTCTGATAGGAAGTTGTCTCTTCTTCTACTATGTGAGCAAGGCCCCTGAGTTATCAGAGAGCAAGCTCGTTGCTACTACTTCCAGCAAAATTTATGATAGCCAAAATAACCTTATCGCAGATTTGGGATCTGAAAAGCGCGTAAATGTAACCACTGATCAAATTCCAACTGATTTGGTCAATGCTATTGTTGCTATTGAAGACCATCGTTTCTTCAATCACCGTGGAGTGGACTCTATTCGGATTATCGGCTCTATCTTTAATAATATTCTTAAGAGATCAAATGGACTTCAGGGTGGTTCTACCTTGACCCAACAGTTGATCAAACTGACATATTTTTCTACCTCAAAAGCAGACCAGACGGTCTCACGTAAAGCTCAGGAAGCTTGGCTGGCTTTCCAACTAGAAAGAAAAGCTACAAAGCAACAAATTCTGACCTATTATGTCAATAAGGTTTACATGTCTAATGGGAACTATGGGATGCAGACAGCAGCACAAAGTTTTTATGGTAAGGACTTAAAAGATCTAAGCTTGCCTCAATTAGCCTTGCTTGCCGGAATGCCCCAAGCTCCAAACCAGTATGATCCATACTCTCAACCAGAAGCAGCACTTCAACGCCGTAACCTGGTTTTATCTGAGATGTACCAACTGAAATACATCACTGCTGAACAGTATGAACAAGCTATCAATACCCCTGTTACTGACGGTTTGCAAAGCTTGAAGAGCTCTGCATCTTATCCAGCATATATGGATAACTATCTAAAACAAGTTATCGAGCAAGTCGAAAAAGAAACAGGCTATAACTTGCTGACTACTGGTATGGAAGTCTACACCAATGTCAATACAGACGCTCAAAAGCAACTGTGGGAGATCTATAACTCCGATACCTATGTTAACTACCCAGACGATGAACTTCAAGTCGCTTCCACAGTTATGGATGTAACAAATGGTAAAGTCATTGCCCAACTTGGAGCTCGTAAACAGTCTACTAATGTTTCATTTGGTACAAACCAAGCCGTTGAAACCAATCGGGACTGGGGTTCAACTATGAAACCTATCACAGACTATGCACCAGCCATCGAAGATGGGGTCTATAGTGCAACATCTGCAACTATTGCAGATGCTCCTTATAATTTCCCTGGCTCTAGCACTCCTGTCTACAACTGGGATATGCGCTACTATGGTAATATAACCATGCAATATGCCATCCAAGAATCACGGAACGTTCCAGCTGTTAAAACTTTAGAAGCAGTTGGTCTCAAACAAGCTCTTAAGTTCTTGAATAAGATTGGTATCAACTATCCAGAAATGCACTATTCAAATGCCATTTCAAGTAATACCAACAAATCTGGAAACGAATATGGCGCAAGCAGTGAGAAGATGGCTGCGGCCTATGCAGCTTTTGCTAATGGAGGAACCTACTACAAACCTCAATATGTCAATAGAATTGTCTTTAGCGATGGTACTGAAAAAGTCTTCTCTAACGAAGGTTCAAGAGCCATGAAAGAAACAACAGCCTACATGATGACAGATATGATGAAGACTGTTTTGACATCCGGAACAGGTACAAATGCAGCAATTTCTGGTGTCTATCAGGCTGGGAAAACTGGTACTTCTAACTATGCAGACGATGAATTAACCAAACTTACAAAACCTTATTATGGCTCTAGTATTGTAACTCCAGATGAGCTCTTCGTCGGTTACACCCCTCAGTATTCAATGGCTGTATGGACTGGTTATTCAAACCGATTGACACCAGTTCTTGATGATGGGGTCAAGGTTGCAACTGATGTCTATCGGTCTATGATGACTTTCTTGAATACCAATGGAAACGAAGACTGGGAGCAACCAAATGGGGTTTATCGAGTTGGTTACTATCTATACCTAAACGGATCTAATCCATATCGATACTATATCCAACCTTCCTCAACTTCAGAAGAATCATCTTCTTCTGAGGAAGAGTCTTCTTCAAGTAGTTCGGAATCTTCTACTACTTCCGAATCAAGTTCATCCTCTACTTCTAACCCTCAAGAAAGCAAACCGCAAATTAATAACGGCCAGCGCTAATGTTTGGAAGATCAACATAAAAACTCTATCTTCTCTCATATGAGAAGATAGAGTTTTTTTATTTAGAAAAGGCCTTATATAGCTATAAGGACCTTCTTCATAAATATTCTTTTATAGGGCTAAGGCTCCCATTGGATCCCACGGAGCCAAGACAATAGGCTCTGCTTCATAAGCAGCTAATTCCGCTTCAGTCAAAAATTCTTTGCGCACTACGATCTGGTAGGTATATTCATCCATCCAAGAGTCAGAGGCTACAAAGTAACCCTTGTTACCAACCTTTTCGCCCCAAGAGTTTTCGACCTTCCATTTCTTGGCTTTTCCATTTTCATCCAAGTCCACCCCTGTCAAAACCATTGCATGGGTCATCAGACTTTCGCTATAGTCCAAACGTCCTGCCTTGTCTTGAGTCAACTGGATATCCATACTAGAAGTAAAGTCATACATGCCGTCAGCCATAATACCCGCTTTACGATTGCTAGACTGTCCAACATCAGAACCAAACCATACGGTTTCGCCAGCTCGCATTTGGGCGATAGCCAGCTCTTTTAGTCTGTCCATTTCAACATTCAAATAACGAACCGGCTTGCTACCAACGACATTACCCAGCATCTCAACTGTATAAGACTGACCATAAGGCTTGTCTGCAGTTGGCGCATTGATGATAGAGACATAATCGTCTAATTTGAGATCAACATATTTTTTGAAGAAAACTTGTGGTGTCAATCCGCTCTCACTATGAAAATTGTTATCTTTATCGCGATAAGAGAAGTCGAATTGGCGAGGCGGTAAACCTAAATTCATAGCTAGGAAGTTAAAGACTTCCTGGAGAAGTTCTTCTTTCTTAGCCTGAAGTTCAGCCGAGTTTGCACCTTCTACCACTAATTCTCGCAAAATCTGTGCATCCTGACGCAGGAGCTTATTGAGAATCTGATTGAGCTCACGGCTGTTGCTAGAAGAAATTGACTCTGGATAAACTGACTTAGGCACGACGCCGTATTTCTCAAAAAGAGAAACAACCATATCCCATTGGCCGCCATCCTGCTGAGGCGTGTCTAAGAGAAACTTAACCTTGCGACTGGTCAATTCTTGGTCAGCTGTCGCCAGCACCTGCTCTAAGAACCAGTTGGATTTCTCATATTTATCCCAAAAGAAAGTGTGAGCCTGAGATAGCTCAAAATCTTCCAATTGGAAACCAGCAATCATCTTGTGGCGGAAGGTATTAAGAGCTGCAAACATCCAACAGCGTCCAGAAGCTTTCTGGTCGCTAACCTTATCCTTAGTGAGATCTAGTGAAAGACAGGCGTGTTTTCCACAGTGGCGCTTCGCTTTTCCAAGGATGTCAAAAGACCATTATGGCTGATGGCATTTTCCATTGCTACAAATTTGGGATTGGCCTCATAAGTAGCATACAACTTATCTGTAAAATCTTGTTCTAACGACTTCATAGAATCCTCCTTGTCATTATACATCTATTATAGAACTTTAAAAAAGGAGTGCAAGTAAAAAGGCTAGACAAGAGAGTCCTAGCCTTTTTCTAAATCAGATCTTAGGATTCCATAAACGGAAAAATCTTTGACTTGTCCTTTATGAAATACAGCCTGACGGAAAGTACCTTCGTAGCTCATTCCAGCTTTAGCCATAACACGCCCCGAAGCTGGATTGGCTGTTACAAATCTTGCTGAGACACGATTGAATCCTGCATCTTGCAAGAGGTAGTTCAAAACAGCTTTCAAAGCTTCTGTCATCAGCCCCTGTCCCCAGTAGTCTTTACTTAAAATATAACCGACCTCGCAAGCATTAACTGCCTCATCCATGTCCACCACACTGATGTCCCCAATTACAGAATCAGGATTTTCTTTCAGGCAGATAGCCCACTTGTAAAAATCCATATTTTGATAATTCTCAACCCAGCAAGCAATAGACTGTTTGGTGACTTCAGGGCTCTCATGAGCATCCCAGGTCACATGCAGCAAATTATCCGGACGACAAGCCCAGTTGTCATACATAGCTTGAGCATCTGATTCCAGAAAAGGTCTTAGCAAAAGACGTTTGGTTTCAATAGACTGTGTACCTATCTTTTTCATAGTTTTCTCGTTTCTTGGCTCGGACTAAAAAGATTCGATAGAGATTTTTACTTCCAAAATTCGTCAAAAATCGTAATCGGCAAATGCCGTTTGTGCTGTCCTTTATGCCACCAAGATTCGATAGTTTCTTGGGCTTGGGCTGAAACGGACTTGCCTTCGAGATAATCGTCAATTTCATTGTAAGTCACGCCCAGAGCGACTTCATCCGCAATCCCAGGTTTTTCCTCTTCCAAATCAGCCGTCGGTACCTTTTCATAGAGAGCCGGATCAGCTCCTAAAGCGGCCAAAAGCTGCTTACCTTGTCGTTTATTGAGGCGGTAAAGTGGTAAGATATCTGCTCCGCCATCCCCAAACTTGGTGAAAAAGGCGGTGACATTTTCTGCTGCGTGATCGGTCCCAATAACAGCCCCACTGTATGAACCAGCCAAAGCATACTGGGCAATCATACGGCTGCGGGCCTTAATATTACCCTTGTTAAAATCAGAGACTTTGGCACCCGTTGCCTCTACAGCCCTTGTCATGGCATCAGCGGATTCCTTGATATTGACTGTCAGACTGACATCAGGCTGGATAAAAGCCAGAGCCTTTTGCGCATCATCTTCATCTGCCTGAACACCGTAAGGCAAACGAACTGCGATAAAGCGATAGCTATCATCTCTAGTTTCAGCCCGCATTTCCTCTACAGCCAGCTGAGCCAAGCGACCAGCCAAGGTTGAATCCTGACCACCAGAAATTCCCAAAACATAACTTTTCAAAAAAGGGTGCTTTCTCAGATAGGCCTTGAGAAAGTCCACCGACTTGCGGATTTCTTCCTCCGGGTCAATGATTGGTTTGACACCCAGTTGAGCGATGATTTCTTCTTGTAGACTCATTTTTCTGCTCCTGTCTGGTAGGCTTTCTTGCGCATCTGGTCAATCAAATCCATCTTATCTTGCCAAATATCTCGAGCCAGGTCAACTGGATAATCCTGTGGATTGAGAACTCGTTTGTACTCATCCCAAAGTTTATCAAATTCCTTACGGGCATATGCTTGAATCTCAGTCAGGCTCCGCTTTTTATAAACAAGATTTCCCTCTTGGAAAATATCCACCAAAAGCGGCACAGCATCAAAATCCTTAACTGTCTTATTAATGTAAGTGTAGGTAGGATGGAACATTTCCAGCTCTTCCAAGCTATTGACATCAATGCCATCATAGGTAATGTAGTCTCCCTCGGACTTCCCTTTTTCGCGGCTGGTAATACGCCAAACCTGTTTCTTACCTGGGGTAGAAACTTTTTCGGCATTATTGGACAGCTTGATAGTATTGCGCAAAACGCCATTTTCATCTTCAATAGCAACAATCTTATAAACTGCTCCTAAAGCTGGCTGGTCGTAGGCTGTAATAAGCTTAGTTCCCACACCCCAGACATCTATCTTGGCCTTTTTGCATTTTCAAGTTGAGAATGGTATTTTCATCCAGATCATTGGACGCATAAATCTTAGCATCAGTGAAGCCAGCTTCATCTAATTGTTGCCGAACTTTCTTAGAAATATAGGCAAGGTCACCTGAGTCAATACGAACACCTAGGAATTTAATCTTATCACCCAGCTCACGCGCAACTCGAATGGCTGCCGGAACACCCAAACGCAATGTATCATAAGTATCTACCAAAAATACACAATCATGGTGAGTCTCGGCGTAAGCTTTAAAGGCATCATAATCATTACCATAGACTTGAACGAGAGCATGAGCATGGGTTCCTAAAACAGGAATATCAAAGAGCTTTCCAGCTCGGACATTACTGGTACCGTTGGCTCCGCCAATCACCGCGGCCCTAGTCCCCCAAATAGCAGCATCCATTTCTTGAGCACGACGAGTTCCAAACTCCATCAGAGGTTCATCTTCGATAACAGAGCGAATACGGGCTGCCTTGGTAGCAATCAGCGTCTGAAAATTAACAATATTGAGCAAGGCAGTCTCAACAAGTTGACACTGAGCTAGAGGGCCTTCCACCTGCACGATTGGCTCATTAGCAAAAACCAAGTCACCTTCCTGAGCTGACCGAACACTCAGGCTCATCTTTAAATTCCGCAAGTAATCTAAGAAGTCTCCATGATAACCCAAGGACTCAAGATAGTCTAAATCACTCTGGCTGAACGTCAGATTATTGAGATAGGAAATAATTCTTTCTAAGCCCGCAAAGACAGCGTAGCCGTTATTAAAAGGATTCTTACGGAAAAAAACTTCAAAGACTGCACGTTTGTTATGGATATTCTGATTGAAATAAACCTGCATCATATTGATTTGATACAAGTCTGTATGTAAGGTTAAACTATCATCTGGAAACATATTTTCTCCTTTATAAACTGCATGGATTTTTACTTATTATATCATAAATTTACAATTAAGAGGTTATAGGAAATAGTCCGGCAATTAGAAAATTGAAATTATTCTTTCTCCAATTTAGCTAATAGCTATTTAATTTCTAATAAACCACTCCACAATTATGCCTCAAAAGCTTCAACAAATCAAAAAACCTTGTTAGTCATAAACTAACAAGGTTTTCGGTTTTATTCATGTTCAGTGATATATTTATAAGCTTCTTGACCCGCAATCGCTCCATCACCTACTGCTGTCGTAATCTGGCGTAAGTCTTTTTGACGGACATCTCCGATTGCGTAGATACCAGCTACTGATGTTTTCATATGGTCATCTGTCACAATCCAACCTGATTCATCTCTTATACCCAAATCAGCTACAAACTCACTAACTGGATCCAAACCAACATAAATGAAGATACCACCAAAATCTGCTTGGCTAGTTTCACCAGTCTTGATATTTTTAAAGGTTACTCCAGTCACCTTACGCTCGTCACCATGAATAGCTTCTACGACTGAATCCCAGACAAAACTAATTTTTTCATTAGCAAAGGCACGATCTTGCAAAACTTTTTGTGCGCGCAATTGATCACGACGATGAACAATGGTCACACTTTTAGCAAACTGGGTCAAGAAAATAGCTTCCTCAACCGCTGAATCGCCTCCACCGACAACTAGTAAGTCTTCATCACGGAAAAAAGCTCCATCACAAACTGCACAGTAAGAAACACCCCGACTATTAAATTCAGCCTCACCCGGTACATTGAGCTGACGGTGAAAGGCTCCTGTCGCAATAATAACAGTCTTACTTTCATAAACTTCGTCTTCTGTGATAACTTTTTTAAAATCACCCTGATCTTCAATCCTTTGAACATGACCAAAGACATGCTCTACTCCGAGATTTTCCAATGGCTCAAACATCTTTTCAGCCAATTCTGGACCGCTAATTAGGGCATAGCCAGGATAGTTTTCAACATCCGCTGTATTGTTCATTTGTCCGCCTGGAATACCTGCTTCCAACAAGGCAACTTTGAGATTGCTTCTTGCAGCATAAAGCGCTGCCGTCATTCCTGCAGGACCTGCTCCAATAATAATTGTATCGTACATGACTCCACCTTCTTTTGTTGTAATAATAATTATTCTAACGCCAATAAAAAACTTTTGCAAGCATTATGCTTTCAGCACTAAGAGAATGCCCATAACCGCAAAAGATAAAATAGGGATAGTCATAATATCAATCAAAAGTACATCAAACAAATGCGCCTGTCGTGCCTTTGCTGTCTTATCCTTGCGACTAGCCATTCTGGCTAAAATTAAAATCCCTGACAAACCGCCGATTAGGGCTGTTGTCAAAAGAAGACTCTCTATATAGAGAGAAAAAATTTGCTTTAACATTTAATCTCCTATGTTTTGGTCTATTTATGTCCAATAAGTCATGCTTATTTTGCTCAAAACAAACTCAGCTGGTAAAACCAACCGAGTTATCTTTCATCCATTATATCAAATATAGGTTCGTTTGTAACTAGCAAAAAACTCTTTCGTCCGTTCTTCTTTCGGATTATTCATAATCTCATCTGGTTTACCGCCTTCAATAATATGCCCCTTATCTAAAAAGAGAACCTTGTCAGCAACCTGTGAAACAAAGGACATATCATGACTAACCAAAATCATTGTTTGACCAGATCTTGCAGCATCAGCAATGGATCTTTCTACTTCTCCTACAAGTTCAGGATCCAGAGCAGATGTAGGCTCATCTAGCAGGAGAACATCAGGTTTCATGGCTAGAGCCCTTGCCAAGCTACCCGCTGTTTTTGTCCACCTGATAAATGACGGGGATAATGGTTTTCTCGATCTGATAAACCTACCTTGGCCAATTCTTCTTTAGCTATTTTAGTAGCTTCTTCATCTGAAAGCTTCTTGACTACGAGCAGGCCTTCTTTTACATTTTCCAGAGCAGTCCGTCTCTCAAATAGATTAAACTGCTGGAAAACCATGGCTAATTTTCGACGAAGTGTTAAGATTTCCTCCTGAGTAATTTGAGAAAAATCAACTCTAAAATCATCAATCTCAATGATACCGCTGTCTGGAGTTTCCAAGTAATTCAAACTGCGAAGAAAGGTGGATTTACCAGCCCCAGATGAACCAATCAGGGCAATAACCTCTCCTTTTTGGATATCCAAACTAAGATTGTCTAGTACTGCCTGACCAGAGAAAGATTTACTGAGGTTAAAAATGTGAATCATTAAAGGATATCTCCTTTCGCTTGAATTGCTGAATCAATTGCAGCCGGCGTTTGAATGGCCATTTTTCTTTCGATAAAGCGACCAAATTGCTCAATCATAATATTGACAACCCAATAGACTAGAGCGACTGAAATGAAGCGCTCAAAATAACGGTAATCTGAACCACCTAAAATCTGGGCTTGGGCAAATACTTCTACCACTCCAGCACTAAAGGCCAGTGAAGTTCCTTTGGTCAAACCAATTAAGGAGTTGATCAGGGTTGGTGTAGCTACCACTGCTGCATTAGGAATAATCACACGACGGTATACTTGGGCATTGGTCATTCCCAGACTTCTGGCAGCTTCAATTTCTCCTTCACTAACAGAGAGGATTGCTGCACGGATTGTTTCGCTAGCATAAGCTGCCTCATTAAAAGCAAAAGCAACAACAGCAAAGATTGAGGCTGGGATTGCATTGATATTAAAAGCCGTTCCAAAACGTTGATTAATAACCTTTAGAGCTATAGGAATCCCATAGTAGGTAAGCATCAATTGGACTAAGATAGGTGTCCCCCTTAAAAAACTGACAAACAAAGCCTGAATAGGGTACAGAACTTTGACACGGTTGATTTTGACAATAGCAAATATCAGAGCCAAAACCAAACCAAAAAGGGCACCGCCCAACGTTAAAAATAAGGTTGTTGGTAATTTTTCAATAATTCTTGGCAGGGCATCAAAAACAGATCTTAAACTAAAATTTTGGCCATCCGGAATGGACTTCATTAATTCCTGATACCAGTTAGAAGCTAATATAACTAAACTTGCGTTCATTATTCAATCCTTTCATCATTCTCATATAAGAAGGTCTATGCTTTTTAACAAATTTACCATGTCTTTATGAGACCAGAAAAAAAGATAGACCAGTATACTCTAGTCTATCACACTATTTTTATATCGAACAGTATAATTTATTTATCAAGGGTATAAGCAAATTTTATGACTAGAAGCTTTGGCGCTTGGCCTTGCGTTCTGCACGACCTCGAGCACGATTTTCGGCCCGCTTAGTCTTACGACGTTTTTCATTGACAGCCCACTGAATTTTTTTCTTATAGCCAGGTTTGATTTTCTTCTTTTTCTTTTTAACCAAACCAATCATTTCTGTATCAAGCTTCTCATAAGACTTTTCGCGGTTGGCTCGTCGATCTCGATCATAAGTGTCCTGAAATTCACCGTTCTTTATCATCTTAGGAATGAACTTGATACCCAGTTTCTCTAATTCACGAATATCAGAGTCATCACTTGGCTGATAAAGCGCAATGGCCGTACCAGGAAGTCCATTGCGTCCTGTTCTTCCCACTCGATGGACAAAGAAAGACAGGTCCTGCGGAATAGCATCATTGATGACATGACTGACCCCCTCAATATCAATTCCCCTTGCTGCTAGGTCAGTCGCAACAATATATTCAAAATCAAGATTTTTCACTTGATTCATAATCCGCTTGCGCTCACGTGGTGCAATATCACCGTGAATCTTAGCCACTTTCAAGCCTTGAGCAAGTAAGTAACTATGTAGCTCATCTGCTCTTGTCTTAGTATTCACAAAAATCATAGCCAAATAAGGCTGTAAGATGCGGCTAATTTCATAAATCTGCGCGTTTTTATCGCGCCCCTTTGTTGAAACCAGCCAATTTTCAATTGTATCTGAAATGACCGTTTTAGTCTTGATTTGCTCCATGACCGGATTAGACAGATATTTCTTCAAGAAAGGCTGTAGCTTCTGCGGAATAGTCGCTGAGAATACCAAAAACTGCAAATCTTTTGGTAAGCTTGAGGCGATTTTATCCACTGTTTCCAAGAAACCCATATCTAGTGTCATATCCGCCTCATCCACAACAAAGGTCTTGGCCTTATGAATGGCTAAATCTCCTGACTTGACCAAATCATAGATTCGTCCAGGTGTCCCGATAACAATATGAGGTTGGCTAAATTCAAGTTTATCAATTTGGCGGGCCTTGTCAGTCCCTCCCACATAATTAGCAACACGAATTTCCTTATCAGAAAAAGAAGCAATCTGTCTAGTTGCTTGATAAATCTGGGTGGCCAACTCACGGCTTGGTGCCGTAATCACAACTTGCACATGATCCTCATCTTCATTCAGCTTTTGAAAAATCGGTAGCAGAAAAGTATGGGTCTTCCCAGAACCTGTCTTTGATTCACCGACAAGGTCGCGACCAGACAAAACAACTGGAATTAATCGCTCCTGTACTTCTGTTGCTTCAACAAACTTCAGATCTTCTAAAGCCTCCTGGATATAATTTTTAAAAGTAAATTCTGTAAATTTCATTTTTTCCTCTTATCCTTAGTAGTCCTATCTATTATAACAGAAATTATGGATTTATAGCCATTTATATGAAAAGAAGGAGAACAATCGTTCTCCTTTTTCTTACAAATACAAAATTGCTAGAGTAATCAAACTTGCAACAAGGCCTATTCCCCAGAAGAGAAAATCTACCTTCCATTCACTCCAAGCTTTACCACGGCCAGAAAAACCACCAAGTTCAAAATGATGGTGAACTGGAGTCATACGGAAGATTCGTTTGCCTCCTGTCATCTTAAAGTAAGTAACTTGTAGCATGACTGAAGCTGTTTCAAATACATAGACAATCCCAATCAAAAGAAGGGTCCATTCTTGGTGGAGGGCAATAGAGAGAGCTGCCAGCATACCTCCTAGAGCCAGACTTCCCACATCTCCCATAAAGATCTTAGCCGGCTTATGGTTAAATCCGAAGAAACCAAGTAGGCCACCAATCATACTAAAGATCACGATTAGAAGATCAAAGCGTTTTTGTTCTAAAGCAATAACCGCATAAGCTCCCAAGCTGATCACGACGGAAATGCTTGCAAGGCCATCAATTCCATCAGTTAGGTTGACTGCATTGGAAAAACCAACCAACCAAAAGAGAACAAAGAAAATATAAAGAAAACCTAATTCCAGTGGGAAACCGAAAACGTTCAGCATATCCCCTCCGCCGTGGCGTTCAAAAAGAGATAAAAAACCACACCGCCAACCAGCTGCAAGAATAGTTTTTGCTTAGGATTCAGTCCCTCGTTGATTCGGCGGAAAACTTTTAAGAAATCATCTAAAAAGCCAACTAAACCGTACAAGAACAGAATAAACAAAATAGTTGTAACGCTACTAGAAAGATTTCCTGAAAATAATGCAATGACAAAACTCGCCACAATCGAAGCCAAGAGGAAAACAGTCCCTCCCATAGTGGGTGTTCCAGCTTTGGCCTGGTGCTGTTTGACATCTTCGTGCATTTGTTGCCCGGAAATGCGGGCTTTTTGATAAAAACGAATAAAGGCAGGGATACCAATAATTGTTAAAATCAAAGTAGTAATTCCTGCAATTATAGCTGTAAGCATCTTACTCTCCTAGTGTTATTGTTATTTCTTTGAGGTTCTTGATTGAGGTATTGGCTTTTACGCTCTGTCCAACAACCTTCGAACCTTCACCTTTGTAAGTAACCTTTATATCTAACCATTTGGCAAAGGTTGATGCGTTCTCTTTGGTCCAACCGTACATGTCTGGCATGTCATCCAGCTCATCTGTTAGAAGAAGGACTTGCTGGTTAGAAGCAACATTCTTACCTGCTTCAACAGATAATTTAGTGATACTACTTCCTGTACCAAGGATAATCGGCTGAACCAAATTACGACGTAGCTCTTCAGCATAAGAACCCGGTGATTTATCTTTGCCCTTTTCTTTTGTTTTAGGCATAGTGTACTTGGTTTCAGTAATCACATTATCCAAAACATGCGTTGGAGTCGTTAAACCAAGGGTATCTTTCATGGCAACTGCTTCTTCCAAAAGAGGATTAACGACTTCTTTCCATAAATCTGGATAGAACTTCTCTTCAGGCTGCTTCACTGCCACATACATGATGAAATCAGGATCTTCAGCTGGCGTCATAGCAACTACTGAATAGATGTATTCGCCTTCCAAGTATCCGCCTCCGTCCTTAGCTTCTGCTGCAATTTGGGCCGTACCTGATTTAACAGCCACATCTTGTCCCGGAACTTGAATGATTGGTACTCCATCTGTCTGCAAGGTTCCAAAGTTCGGATCTGTTCCGACTGTCACCATATACTTCCGGGTCTCTTGAGCCGCTGTTTTAGAAACTGGATTTCCTATGATCTCATTTGTTCCCTTGCGGGCACTGTTAGTCGCTGAATCATAAATAGCACTGATAAATTTAGGTTCCAACATGACACCGTCGTTAGCAATGGCAGTAAAACCACGTAACATTTGAACTTGTGTTACGTTAATCCCTTGACCAAAGGAACTCATAGCGGTTGTAACGACATTTTTATCCGGAAGATTACCGACATCTTCACCCATCATACCAAACCGCGTACGAACACCAAACTTGAATTTATCTAAATAATCACGCCACTTATCATCTCCCATCTTTTTCTCCAGACGGGCCATACCGATATTACTTGAATAAGCAAATCCTTGAGCATAAGTCAAGGTCTGACCAGTTGAGAGTCCCATATTGACTCCCCAGTCTTTGATGGTTGTATCCTCGATTTGAAACTCGTCATTGAAGTAAGTTTCATTAGCAGGGAAAGTGTGATTGTCAATCGCACTAGCCAAGGTAAATACTTTCATAGTCGATCCTGGCTCATAAGGACTTTGATAAAGCAAGGTTGACCAATTGAAGTCTTTAGACAGACCTTCCTTGGTATCTGCATTAAAACTTGGGCGCTGAGTTGTTGCTAAAATTTCGCCTGTCTTAGCACTAACCAGTGTTGCAGATACAAATTTCCCTTTGACCTTTTTCTTGGAAGATGTCCATTCTTGTCTCTAGATAGCTTTGCAGATGGCTAGAAATAGTCGTATAGACATCTTTACCATTTTCTGTTGCCACAGAAACTTGGTCTGAACCAGGCACAATATTTCCGTTTTTATCGCGCTCATAGGTCACCAAACCATCCCGTCCAGCCAAGATTTTATCCAAGGAATATTCCAAGCCTGTTGAACCACGTAGGCTCTTAGATCCATCCTCATTTTCTACCAATTGGGCAATACCGACAAACTGAGAGGCAAAGGTTTCATTTGGATAGCTTCGACTAGGACTAGTATCAAAACTGATTCCTTTAACGCCAGCATCTTCCATGGACTTCTTAATATCTGTCATCGTTGCGTAAGGAATATTATTTCCTTTAGCACCAAAATAGACCTGAGTCAATTTTTCCTGTGATAGCTGGCTCTTGGCATAATCAGTCTCAATGTCTAACTTATCGTGTAGAATTTGAGCAACCGTCTCATACTGAGAGGGCTCTACATAGAGAATCTCTCCTGTAGCTGACTTATACTTTTTATCAATAATGGCATAGAGATTATAAGTCGTTGAATCTTCTGCAATGGCATTGCCGTTCCGATCATAAATCGTTCCCCGCTTAGCCTGTACTGTTTTTTGAATCTGGTAAACTTTTTTAGCCTCTGCCACCAGGTCCACTCCAAATTTTCGACCAGACCCAATCAAGATAGCAAAGTTAATCAAAAAAACAAAGAAAAGAAAAACAGTCAGGATACTCAGATTTTTCCCCACTTGTTTTCGATTCATATTAGCTGTTTTTCGATTTTTTAAAGCATACCTTAAAATCTTATTCTTCATGCTTTATTCCGCCGTTTTTACGATTGCATTCTGTAAGGTCATTTCCTGAGAACTAGCTAGTCCAGACAGTCTTTCCTTACGCGTTAAATCATTAATCTCTTGCTTGGCGTTATTAATTTCAACCTGCTTAGTGCTGACTTGGACATTCAAGTCCGTCAAATCATGCTGAACTTGCAAAAGTTTTGTCTGCATAAAGACAACACTAACTGCAATAATAATCGCTGTCAAGATAATCGAAGCATAAAATGCTTTCTCGATACGAGTGAACTTTTTAATCCGTGATTGGAGCTGCTGTCCTCTCGTTTCTTGGCTGTTATTTGGCATTTATTCCCTCACTTGTGTACTTTTTCGCCACACGCAATTTGGCTGAATGTGCTCGATTATTCATCTCAAGCTCTTCTGCACTCGGCAAAATCGGCTTGCGACTGATCAATTCCAGTTTAGGTTTCAAGTCATCTGGAATAAAAGGCAATCCCTTTGGCACGTCTACTGTCGAAGCCTCTTTAAAAAGTTGCTTGGTCAAGCGATCTTCCAAAGAATGAAAAGTGATGACTGAAATCCGACCATCTACTGCCAGCATATCAATTGCTTGCTGAATAGACTCATCAGCTGCGCCCAGCTCATCATTGACCTCAATCCGAATGGCTTGAAAAATCTGCTTGGCTGGATGTCCTTTTTTCTTTAATTCCTTGGCGGGCTTGGCAGATTTGATAATCTCTGCAAGCTCCGTTGTCGTCTCAATCGGCTTGATCTGTCTAGCTTGCTCAATTTTACGAGCAATTTGCTTTGAAAATTTATCTTCACCGTATTTAAAGAAAATACGCACTAAATCATGATAATCGTAGTCATTGACTACTTGATAAGCGCTAAAATCCGCATGACGGTTCATACGCATATCCAATGGTGCATCTTGTTTATAAGAAAAACCACGTTCTCGCTCATCTAATTGGGGACTTGAGACCCCTAAATCATAACAAATGCCATCAATCTCATCTACACCAAGTTTTTCTAACTGTAGTTTGAGATGGCGGAAATTATCCTGCACAAAAGTAACCATGCCTTTTTCGATGTATGGTGCTAAACGTTTTTTGGCATGTTCAATAGCTGTCGCATCCTGATCAAAAGCATAGAGATGGCCCTTGGGACTTAACTTACTTAGTAAATATTCACTATGGCCTGCCCCACCTAAGGTCGCATCAACATACACCCCATCAGGTTTAACATCTAAATAATCAATAGTTTCATGAAGAAGAACGGTTACATGATGAAATTCATTTGTCATATCTTATCTATTATACCATAATCAAAAGCAAAAAAAAATTTTAAAGAAAAAGTAGGACCAGGAAAAATAATCTCAAGTTTTTGTCGTATATACTTGACACAATCTTCAAAAAGGATTATACTATTTTAAAAGTCAAATATACACGACATTTGACTGGTAATAAAAAATAGAAAAGAAGGGTGTAATGAACCGTGTCAAAGAATTTCGAAAAGAAAAAAAGATGTCTCAGCTAGAGTTGGCCAAGTCTATCGGGGTATCACGGCAAACTATCAATATGATTGAAAACAACAAATACAATCCAACCTTAGAGCTCTGCATCAATCTAGCAAAAACACTGGATACTGACCTCAACGCCCTCTTTTGGGATCCCCAGCTGACAGATGAAGATTCAGAAGACTAAGAATTTTTCCTGGCAGCAATTTCATACCTAAAGAAAGGACTCAAACATGAAAAAAGAAACATTCTCAGACAAGATGATCAAACGATTTTATGGCATTACTGGACCTTTGGACGAGCAAAAACGCCAACAGGCTGAGCACTTAGGAAATAAAGGCTTTATCTGGCTTTTCTTTATTCTGATTTTTGGCAATGCCATCGCCTTTCCAATGGCTTTTCGCTGGCCTAAAATTATCGCTGTTGCCTATCCTACCCTTCTGGAAATTATTATCCTCGGCTTCTGTGTCTATATAGTCATTCAAGCACGGCGCAAAGGAATTGATAATCTAGAGCTAGGACTTCAGGATGAAAAAGAAGAAAAAGCTATGAAACATGCTGGTCTCAAAGCAGGCTTCTCTTATTGGCTGCTCTTTTATCCTCTCTTTAGCATCATGATAGCTGTCATGGAAAAGAAAGATATCCTACAAGTTTTGCTTCAACCTAAACTCATTATAGCTGGATTAGCAGCGGGTCTTGGATTTGGACTGATTATGCATTTTATTGCCAAAGGGAAAATTCGTCAAGCACAAAAAAGGGAGGAAGAAGAATGAACCTTCAATCTTATAAAAATACTATCTTAATTCTACTATTCGCTATTTTTCTAGTCTGCCTCTTCTTTCTGAGGACCACAACCGATCCAGTTCTTTTTTGGATTCTAACCTTCACTTGTGTCGCCATTCTCTACATTAGCTATAAACTCTTAAAAAGGAAGAAAAAATAAAATAGTTGTCATTTCAGCTTATACACTGAAATGACAACTATTTTTTTATGAATTTGGATCATCTAGACTGCGACCGTGAAGACCTTTCTCGCGCTGAACTTGACGCAATTTTTCAGGTGTCACATCATTGCCATCCTCGTCGACAATCTTGATGCCTTCGATGTGATGGCGAACAGAGCGACGGTAGCCTTCGATGTACTCTTCACGAAGCTTGGCTTGTTCCACTTTTTCCTCAGCAGTTAGGCCTTCCGTTTTTTTCTTTAGCCAGTTCATTGATACGTTCAATTTTTTTAGGATCCATGATTCTACCTCTCTCTTACCTTTTATTTGGTATTAATCTGATTAAACTGCGCCATTTGTCCCGCCTTGGTTGTCAAAGAAGCTAGAAGAGCTAGGCGGTTGTTACGTACAGCCTCATCTTCTGCCATGACCATGGTATGGTCAAAGAAAGCGTCGATAACTGGACTGAGGGCAAATAGTTGGTCCAAATTGGCAGCTAAGTCAGATGTCAGCTCGACTTTTTCAATGGCAGCAGCCAAGTCTTTTTCCTCTTGATTTTCAAAGAGTACTGGATTGACAGCTGTCTGCCCTTGGGCTTTCTCAGCTAGATTAAAGACCCGAGACAGGCTTTCAACTGCTGACTTGAAATTGTCTTCCTGAGCTTTTTCTGCAAGAAGCGCAGCTGTTTCTACCAAATCACGTACGACAAAGTTAGTGCTTTGAAGAACAGCCGTCACGATGTCTTTTGGAATGTTGCGATCCATCATTTTCTCAACACGGGCACGGAAGAAGTCCAGCACCGCCTCTTGATTTTCATAGTTTAGGCTATCAAACTTGAGTTCGTAAAGTCGGCTAACCAGCTGAGCCAAGTCAATGTTCCAGCCAAACTTGTCCAAGATACGCACAACACCCTGAGTCGCACGGCGCAGCGCATAAGGGTCATTGGAACCGCTTGGAATCAAGCCAACTGAGAAGAAGGACAGAATGGTATCCAGCTTATCAGCCAGTGCCAAGACTGCTCCGACCTTGGTGTCAGGCAATTCGCCATCGGCTGAAGTCGGCATATAGTGCTCCCGAATAGCAGCTGCCACTGCAGCATTCTCACCAGCCAGAAGAGCATACTTCTCACCCATGATACCTTGCAACTCATCAAACTCACCAACCATGCCAGTCAGCAGGTCAAACTTATAAATAGCCGCTGCACGAGCCAAGTCGGCTGTCTCATCAGCATCCAATCCTGCTTCTTGCGCCAAGAGAGCAGCAATCTTACTAGTCCGCTCCATGTGCTCTGCCAGAGAGCCAATCTTTTCGTGGAAAGTCACATTGCTCAGCTTTTCAACCAAGTCAGCAATAGCCAGCTTTTGGTCTTCTCGCCAGAAGAATTCCCCATCTTCCAGACGAGCCACCAAGACTTTCTCATTTCCCTTGATAACATTTTCCAGATGCTCTGCATTTCCGTTGCGGACAGAGATGAAGTGCGGCAAAAGTTTGCCTTCAGCATCGCGCACAACAAAGTAACGTTGGTGCTCTTTCATAGAAGTTACCAAGACTTCCTCAGGAACTTCTAGGTATTTGGCATCAAAATTACCCAAGAAAGCAGTTGGATATTCTACCAGATTCAACACTTCATTGAGCAGGTCTTCGTCAATCTCGATAGAAACTCCGTGCTCCTCTTCCAGTGCTCGAATCTGCTCGACAATCATATCTCCACGTTCAAGAGGGCTGGCAATAACAAACTGAGCCCGTAGGTCATCTTCATAGGAATCCGCGGAAGCAATCTCTGTTTCTTTCCCCAAAAAACGGTGTCCACGGCTAGTACGTCCGCTCTTGATGTCCAAGAAATCCAAGTCAAAGGCCTGCTCATCTAGGAGCACAGTCAAAGTATGAACTGGACGGATGTATTCAAAAGTGTTGTTAGCCCAGTGCATGCTGACAGGGAAGGTCAAAGCTTGTAGAACCTCTGTCACTGCTGGGATGATTTCCTCTACCGGACGGCCGATTTCTTCCTTGGTCACATAGACGTATTCTTCTCCCTTGATTTCACGGAAAGTAATATCCTCAACCGTCAAGCCCTTGCCGCGCACAAACCCTTCTGCAGCCTTGGTAAAGTTGCCATCTGCGTCCAGAGCGATTTTCTTAGAAGGACCTTTGAAATCTTCGGTCAGATCAGACTGCTTGTCCGCCAAGCCAACCACGCGCACCGCTAAACGGCGAGGCGTAGAGAACATTTCAATTTTCTCAAAGGTCAGACGATGGTCTGTCAGGAAGGCTCCCATCTTGTCGCGCAGCTGCTTCATGCTCGGTGTCACGACATAGGCTGGCATTTCCTCCAAGCCTAATTCAACTAATAAATTTTTACCATGATTATTCTCCCTCCTCTGCCAAGAGTTTCTGGCGAGTCTCTGCATCCAAAAGTGGATAGCCCAGACGCTTGCGCTCAGCCACAAAGGTCTTGGCCACGACACGCGCCAGGTTACGAATACGAGCGATATAGCCAGCTCGCTCTGTCACGGATACAGCGCCACGCGCATCCAAGAGGTTAAAGGTATGCGAGCATTTAAGAACATAGTCATAGGCTGGGTGTACCAGATGCTCATCCAGACAGCGCTTAGCTTCCGCTTCAAACCTCTCAAAATTCCCCAAGAGCAAGTCTTGGTCACTGACCTCAAAGCTGTACTTGGAATGCTCGTACTCAGGATGAGTGAAAATTTCACCATACTTAACGCCATCAGCCCACTCAATGTCATAAACTGAGTCCACTTCTTGGATATAAGAAGCCAGACGCTCCAGACCATAAGTCACCTCAGCAGTCACTGGCTGAGTTGGTAGCCCTCCAACCTGCTGGAAGTAAGTGAACTGAGTAATTTCCATACCATCCAGCCAAACTTCCCAGCCCAAACCAGCTGAACCAGTTGATGGATTTTCCCAGTTATCCTCGACAAAGCGGATGTCGTGCTCCAGCGGATTGATGCCCAAGAGCTCCAAAGACTGCAAGTAAAGTTCTTGGATATTGCTTGGAGAAGGCTTCATAACTACCTGAAATTGATGGTGCTGGTAAAGACGGTTAGGATTTTCCCCATATCGTCCATCTGCTGGGCGACGAGACGGCTCGACATAGGCCGCATTCCAAGGCTCAGGCCCAATAGCTCGCAGGAAGGTATAAGGACTCATCGTTCCCGCCCCCTTCTCATTATCATAAGCCTGCATAAGCATACAACCCTGATCATTCCAGAACTGCTGTAAAGTCAAGATAATTTCTTGAAAAGTCAATTTTTTAGACATTATTTACTCCTTTATTTTTTCATTTTAGCTCAGGGACTATCTTTCGCTCCGTTTGAACAAACAAAAGAACCACATCCGACAGTCCTAGGCTATTGCGACCTAGGGGCGTCAAAAACGCGGTTCCACCCTAATTTATTACTTCATTACGTTTAAAAATGTTAACCGAAAGCGCCATCTGCTCTGCTTCCCTATCTGGCTCACACTATCCCAGACTCGCTAAAAAGTAGACAAAGTGATTTCTTTCTAAAAAAGATTATAGCAGAAATCCTAACTATTGTAAAACACTTATGTGCCTATCATAAAAGAAATCCCTCAAGTATAAACCTAAGGGATTCTAATTCTAAAGTAAGCTTGAAACTTTTAAGCTTGTCTTGGCTTTCTAGGCTTCACAACTCTTGGTTTTCTGCCATCAAGTTTTCTTCTAGCTACCTTCAAATTCGCAATAGCTTCCTTAACCTCTGCTTGGCTAGCGCCTGGATCTTCCAGAACTGCCTTAGCTTGAGCATAGGCCTCTAAGTACGCTGCTTTAACATTCTCGCTGGCATAGATAAATTTATTACTAATTGCTTGATAGTGCATGTCGTATTCTACTAATTTTTGTAAATCAGTAAAGTTCGTTGACTTACCATCTAATTTTTTCTCAGCTGCTGCCAGTTTAGCCAGTGCCGTATCGATTTGCTCCTGGGTCACCTTCTCTTGGAGTAAAAGAAGAGTAACTTCTTGGAAGGCTTGGTCATAGGCACGGCGGTTTCTATCCTTAGCATTAGCATAAGCACCTGTCTTCGTTGTTGCAGCATAAGCTTCTACTGCCGCTTTAACAGCTGCCACATCGGATTCTTTACCGTCAAGATCAGTTGTTGCAGCTTGCAATTTAGCAACAACAGCATCCACTTCTGCCTGAGTCAATTTACCAGCTAAAGCATCTTTAGCAGATTGATAGCTTGATCATAAGCCAGACGTTTTGCCGTAGAAGCATTGTAATATTGAACTGTCGTTACTAGATTTGATTGCTGATTAACCGCAGCCATAAGAAGGGTTTTAACAACAACTCCTAGTTTAAGAAGATTGTTCTTACCTTCAAGGACCTCAACAGTTGGATCTGTTTCCACAAGCTCATAACCAGTTGGGAGATTTACAAATACAGAGTAGAATCCTGCCCCTACTGATCGTCCAAAGGAATTCTTGCCAAATTTAGCAGCAGGCAAAGTATATACATCGCCATTGTTGTTCTTCAAAAGCACTTGGGTATTCTTTGGTACAGCCTGATCAAAAGTAACACTGACTGGCGCAAAGACAACTTCCTTAACAAGGAACTCGATGGTCTTGAAACTGTCTTGTGCTGTTAATTCAAATTCCTGCGTCTTGGAGCCGTAGAACTTGATTTCATCCCTATCATAGGTGAAGACTTCTACTGTATAACGACCGAACGGCAAGAAGTTGATATCTTTTCCTTTGTCCAAATCAACATATTTTCCTTTGTCATCCTTGATTCGATAGACAAAGGTCGTGTCAACATCTTTATGTGTGGTTGCATCCACCATGGAAACTCGGATCCGGCCTGAATTTTCAGGGCTGACAAATTCAGACAAGGCAAGAACGTCTTTGTTGCCTGCATAATCTTCTACCGCATAGAAAATCTGAGACTTGTCCACTCCTTCTGGCAAGGTGTACGTACCATCTTCATTGGCTGAAAGATAAACTCTATGCTCGTATTCCCGTTCTTTTCCATGGGAATCCACGTCCTTATAAGTGATTGAACCTTCTTCGTCTGCCTTCAAGTAGAAGACTTGTTCGCGCAGGATACCACCGTTTCCGACATCATTTGGCTTACGGACTGTTAAAGTCTCAACACCGTCTTTATTAGTGATATAACCTGAAGTAATCTGAGTTTTTGGGTATCAATTTGAAGATCGAAGCTTACGGTTTGCTCTTCTGCACCAGGCACGTCAGGTGTGTAGCGAACAACATATGTATAGCGGCCATCTTCTAACGGGTTGCCCTTGCTATCGCGACCATCCCAAACAGTATTTGTCAAAAGATAAGACTTCGGTTTTCTCGCATCACCGCTATAGAAATTCTTACGACCATCCCAAGCCTTGCTACTTTGCCAGATTGGGAAGCGGTAGTCAGTATCATCTGTTGTATACACACTAGCTGTCAGATTGTTCACATTCCGGTAGAAGACAGAGCGGTACTGGATTACATCTTTATTGCCATCGCCATTTGGTGAGAAGGCTAAGCGAATATTGCCATCAGCATCCAGCTGCAAGATATGTTTCCCATCAGCATTTTCTGCTGTTCCTAAGACAACTGAACTGCGGTCTACAGTTTTACCAGTCGAATAAAGGGTATCTTTAGACGTTGTTACGAGGCTCGTCACATTACTTTTAGAATCAATACTTTTATCCTCTGGCACCTGATAATAGAAGCCTGATTTCCCATCGCGAACTAATTTATAAATTGGTTTTTCAGCAGCTGGCAGATTTTGGAATTGACCACGGAAGCCCATAAATGGCAGGCTCACTACATCACCGTCATCTGCTGGATCAACAAAGCGAACAAAACCTTCCAAGAAGTAGCCGTTTGGCATTAACTTGGTCAGCTCTTCTGCAAATTTAGCCACATTAACCTTCACAGTTACTGTCTGACTACTATGAGCCTTGACCGTAACTTCAGGCCAGACTGTCTCAGTCAATTTACGAGGTGTCAGATCAAATTGACCATCCTTAACCGTATCTGTATTGGTATTGACAATCATTTTCAGGGTTCGGTCAGTATCAGTAATATTATGAACCGTCACGTCAAATGTAAAGCTATCTTCGACATTGCCTAAGGATACGCTTGGGTATTGGTTTTCACCAGTAACATAAAGTCCAGTAGACACTGCGGCAGCTGTATCAACGATTCCTGCACCTTGCTGACGCGGAGAGGTATAAGCGCCTGTTTCTTTATCAATATGCAGCTTCGCAGTAGACATGATCAAAGCCTTAACCAATTCAGAATTCTGAGCTGGAGTCAGGTTTGGATAATGCTTGAGCAGGTATTCTTTCACCAAGGCAGCAACACCAGCCACATGTGGAGACGCCATACTGGTTCCGTTCATGCTGCCATAGGTATTGTCATTGAGTGAAGAATAAATAGATCCACCAGGAGCTGACACATCTGGCTTCAGCTGACCATCGGTTGTAACACCCCAGCTAGAGAAGTCAGATAGTTCTTTAGCTGTTGGATTTGGACGGTTATCTTTCAATCCGTTGAAGGCAATCTTATAATTACCAGCAGCCAAGGCTTCACCATACTGTTTGCTGATAAAGGCTGATGGAGCTGATTCTGAATCCTTATCCAAGGCCATCTGGATATTAGCCCCTTCAACATTGTTGTAGATTAGGGCACCAGCTGCACCATGTTGGATCGCATTTTTAATCTTCTCAGAGAACGTAATCGAACCACGCTGAATAAGGGCCAACTTACCTGTCAAGTCTAGGCCATTAAAATCTTCTTCACGACCTTGACCAGCATTGACATACTCATATTCCTTGCCCTTTTCAAAATCAGCCTTGCTATCTGCTTTGGCAAATGTGAATTTTCCGTTGCTTAATTCAGCATTGTCTTCTAGACCACGAACTTCCATGACTTCTTCAGTCACTACCGTATTATCAACAGAGGCAACAGAAATAGCTCCTTCTGCAGTTGAAGGATTTCCGACTAAACCATAGTCTGGATTTTCAGCTAGAGGTTTGGAATGGCCACTTCCGAAAGTATTTTCGTTACCAGCCGCAATTACGACACTGACTCCTTTAGCTCGAGCTCGTTCAATCGCTGCAGAGAGACTAGGACTCATGTTTACGACTGATCCTGTTGCTGAACCCAAACTCATGTTGATGGAATCTGCCCCCAAGGCTACTGCATCTTCAATGGCCTTGATATAAATGGCGTCACTCGTAGTTTTTTGACGGTCTGAGAAGACCCGCATGAACATCACTTGAGCTTCAGGAGCAACCCCATAGATGTATTCTCCATTGCTATCCTTCTTGTCTGGATTTCCAGCCGTGATACCAGTAACGTGCATCCCGTGAGAATAGCTATCTTTTTCCTTGATGCTATCATCGCCATCAATATAGTTATAGGCATAAACAACCTTGCTGTTATACCATTTACCATAATCAATTCCGGCCTTCTTCTTTGCCTCTTCAAGAGCAGCTTCCGTTTGGTATTTGGCTTTTGAAGGGTCCGAAATACGCAAGACTTCATGGTGGACGTCTAAACCAGAGTCGATAACAGCAACCAAGCGGCCTTCCCCTTTATAACCTTGAGACCATGTTTGAGGAACCTTGATGATTTCATTACTACTGATGCTAGTTGGTTGCTCGTCCTTGCTGACTTTATCTTCTTCCTCAGAAGTCGCAGTAGCAACTGGCTGACCTGTATTTTCTGACGCTACAGCTTCTGTAGTCGCTGGCTTGCTTTCAGGATTTGTAGCTCTAACCTCCTGCTTATCATCTTTCTTCGCAGATGAAGGGCTTGTCACCTCTGCTGTCGAAACAGTCTGTTTTGGCTCTGTAGCTACTTCCTTTTCGCTAACTACTTGCTTCTCTTCCTTAGTTTCTCCTGCTGATGGAGCCTGAGTATTTGCTGGCTCTGAACTTGAGGATTTGTCTACTTCTTCAGAAGCTTGCGACTTTTCCTCTTTTACTGTCGCCTTATCCGCAGAAAGAGACTCCTGCTCTGACGAATCAGCTGTTGCAACTAAACTCGGCTGCTGACTCGCTTCTGCTGTGCTAACGGCTGTCTGTTCGTCCGCATTGGCTTGGCCAGAGCCAAAAATCAAAGCAGTTCCCAACAAAGCCGAAGCCAAACCAAATTTGAACTTCCGAAGTGAAAAACGTTGTTGTCTTTTCATACAAAACTCCTCAATATTTTTTAACTCATATTATAATAAAAATTGTCTGAAAATTCATACTTTGTTATAAAATGTAACGAAAATGTAATATTCCCGAATGTTTTTCTACTTAATACCTATTTTTATAAAGTTTGATGAGTCAATTTGTTTGAAATATAGAATAAAATTAGAATAATATACGGTTTTTAGCACCTTTGTCGTAAGAAATAGTCCTCCTAGCAATCTAGCAGGGAATTACTTTTTGTTGAAAGCGCTTGCTGATCCAAAAACTTTGTGATATAATTAACATATTAATAATAACTAAACAGGAGGAACTACTTATGAAAGCAGTTGTTGTTAATCCAGAAAGTACTGGTGTTGAAATCATCCAAAACAAAGAACTCCGTCCGCTTGAAACAGGTGAAGCTCTTGTAGAAATTGAATACTGTGGTGTCTGCCACACTGACTTGCACGTTGCACATGGTGACTTCGGCAAGGTCCCAGGCCGTATCCTTGGTCACGAAGGGATCGGTATCGTCAAAGAATTGGCTCCTGATGTAAAGAGCTTGAAAGTCGGTGACCGCGTCAGTGTCGCTTGGTTCTTTGAAGGTTGTGGCACATGTGAATACTGTACTACAGGACGTGAAACTCTTTGCCGTACAGTAAAAAATGCTGGTTATTCTGTTGACGGTGGTATGGCTGAACAATGTATCGTAACAGCTGACTATGCTGTCAAAGTTCCTGAAGGTCTTGATCCTGCACAAGCTTCTTCTATTACTTGTGCCGGTGTAACTACCTACAAAGCCATCAAAAAAAGCTCAGCTCCAACCAGGCCAATGGATCGTCCTTTATGGTGCAGGTGGTTTGGGTAACCTAGCTGTTCAATATGCTAAGAAAGTTTTCAATGCCCATGTTATCGCAGTCGACATCAACAATGACAAACTTGCCTTAGCAAAAGAAGTTGGTGCTGATATTGTCATCAATGGACATGAAGTTGATGATGTTCCTGGCCTTATCAAAGAAAAAACAAACGGCGGTGCTCATTCTGCTGTCGTAACAGCCGTTTCTAAAGTGGCCTTCAACCAAGCCGTTGATTCTGTACGTGCAGGCGGTCGTGTAGTTGCCGTTGGTTTGCCATCTGAAATGATGGATCTCAGCATTGTTAAGACTGTTCTAGACGGTATCCAAGTCATCGGTTCTCTTGTAGGTACTCGTAAAGACTTGGAAGAAGCCTTCCAATTTGGTGCTGAAGGCTTAGTTGTTCCAGTCGTTGAAAAACGCCCTGTTGAAGATGCCGTAGATGTCTTTGATGAAATGGAAGCTGGTACTATCCAAGGACGTATGGTACTTGACTTCACTCACTAATGCCTCTTTCTATTAAACAAAAAACGGACTACTCTATGGTTAGTTCGTTTTTTTATTGATTCTTTTACGGTATAGGGTTCTTAAGGTTTGTTGCAAAAAAGATCTCACTATTTATGAAGAAAACAGATCTATCACCCTGTTTATACAATAGCGTGCAACAAGCTCTTTTTCATCACTTTATAACCGAAAATACATCATAATACTAAAGCAAAAGACCTAGGGAATAATCCTTAGGTCTCATCTTTATGACTTAAAAAATGCGAAGAAGAATTTTGCATCGCAAACCTTTTGAGTCGTTATTCCAGCTCTATCCCCTTCTCACGGAGATTATCTAACACATTCCTCATAGTAGCGGGCATCATGCTCACTGTAGATGGGATTGCCTAGCTTCTCCTCAGGCAAGTCTTCATAAGGAGGGCAGGTCTTACCACGATAGTTCTTGTCCAGCCACTCTGGGCTGACCCGATAGCCACGACTAGCCATCTCCTCCATGATCAAACGATGATAGGCATAGAGACGATAGGGCGAGTGGGTAAAGACATAGTCCACCGTCGCATGCCTCCTCCCCCAGCCATTGCCACGTAGGGCGCAGCACTCACGATGTTGCCCCAAAAGTTGAGGTCGGGGAAGTTGAGGAATCAAGGCCTCATGCCAAAGTCTCATGTAAGTCTCCTTTCAGTAAAGTTAATTTTTGTAAGTAGGTGTTTGGATAAAGAGCTGGCATCTTCCTTGGAAGCCTGACAATAACTGATTATAATTTTATTTAATTGCTTTATTCAGAGCATCCCTTAATTCTTTATCAACTGCATAAATATATAGACCGTTTACGCCACGCGTTAACAAAACATTTAGTTCATTTCGTAATAGTCTTTCACCATAGTTGACTTTTTCACCATTCGCAAGTTTACGGTTTTGAACAGCACCCTTATTTTTACTTTCAGAAATATCATAAATAATTTTGCCGTTTCGATACTTCACAGATGGTCCGATAATAACACCTACATAATTCAAGTCAAATCCCTGAACTGTGAACGTAGAGCCTATTTCATCAATTGTTTGAGGCTGCTCTATCCAAGATAATTTGTCAAATTCCTTCTCTGACTCTAATTGTAGATTCCAAGGAGCCTTCCAATCACCTATTTCAACAAACCATTTCGGAGTTGGTTGTTTCTTATTTTCTCTGACATATGGCCAATCATATGTTGCTACCAATCTAGAAATACCTAATTTTTGATTAGCATTCTTAGATTTGATAGCATTTTGTAGTTCCAAAGGAGAATCAAAAGATTTAATATCATATCGAGCATCTTTTTTAAATTTCTTAATTTCACCTTCATCAACAATACAACGAATCCAATCAATAGTTTCAGAATTTGCGCTAATTCTCATTTGATTGCGTAGTTCAATTAAATTTCCTTCCAGATTAGCTTCATGTTCTAATTCTAAAAATGAATTATCAGTCCATATTTGAGATTTATTCATAATCTGTTTATCATCATAAACCAGAACAACTACTTTTGATTGTGCTAGTAAATCTTTTAAATGATTTCCACCAAGATATGATTGATTCTTCGCAGTAAGCAGTAGATGGCCTTCGTCAACTATAACCACTCCTGCCTTAATATCATTTTTTTCTTCAGTGCATTTAAAAAAATTGAGTAGGCTTGTTCGCCACTTCTAGACTAGAGCCACTATTCCAATCTAATTTTTCTTTCAATTTCTTTTGTACACTTTTAATTGATGATCATTGTTTACAACGATATTAATGAAATTATTATCTTTGATAAATGAAATATCATCAGAGTTTAATAAATCATCCACAAGCGAACTCATTAGAACTGTTTTCCCCGCTCCAGCTTCTCCTTTAACTAGAATAAGTATTCCATCTTGATTTTTACTAATCGAGGCACTTATTTTATTAATAATAGTGTTTTTTTAGCTTCGATTTGTTCTTCGGTCAATTTATGAAACGGAGACGCTTTGAAAAATTGCTGAATTTCGAACAATACTCTCAACAGGAAATAAATGTTTGTTACTCTTCCTTAGCAAACGTCAAATTTTTTTGAAAAAAATTGAATCTAACTCATTAGATGTATAATATTCATTTTGAGGATTTCCTCTTCTATTTTTGTACCCTAGTAACATTGTCGACACTTGATAAATAAAGCATTAAACGATTTTCTATATCTAGAGTTAACGACTTATTAAAAATGATTGTGACCAATTACAAAACATCTTCGTTGTCGAAGATGTTGCAAAATCTCTCAATCATCTCTATTCTCTTTTTTTATATCGTCAATTAAGTGTTGACTAGTTCGTCGAATTATATCCGTTGTTTCTCCTATGTATACACTAAATTGATTTTTTTCTTCTCATCGTTAACAATATAAACTACTGGATAATCGAATAAAAAAATTTTTAAATCATTTTTTTATTTTTCATTAAGACTAAGTTTGTTTTTTTAGTTTCACCAGTGAGTTGCTTGTATAATCTATTTCTCTTACAATTGGGCTTTGTATTTTTTTACCATTATTTCTCCAACTCAGTGTATTTTTTTGTTATTCCCTTTGCTCAAGTTAACTGGATACTTCATATTATTAGAGATAAGTTTATCCTCAATAATCTTATTTACATCAAGTTGTAAATTATCAGCTAACATAAAACTATAAATTAAAACATCTGCTAACTCTTCAGCAATTTGATCTAATGAATGACCGACAACCTCTTCTGACTGTTTCCATTGGAACAACTCCAAAAAGTTCACTAGCTTCCAGTGAAATAGATATAGCTAAATCCTTTTTCATTGTGAAACTTTCGCCAATCACGATCATCTCTAAATTTATTTATTTTTTTATTAAGTCATCCATTTGTTTTCAACCTCTATTAATTTCGATAAATTTAAACAATTATAATTTAAGTAACATTATAGCATTTTTTTAACTTTCCTTTTTAAATTTTTTTAAGTAATTCACTCTAATACATTCTGTATGGTAGCTTAAAATAGTAATAATATCTTAAACTCTATTAGTTTACTTGCCGCATTACTGACAGTCATTTTTAGAGAATAATAGGTTTGCTTTTTATCATAAATTATTGATTAAAACTATTTTTAAAATCAATTCAATTAAATCCCCAGCTCATTTCAAACTGGGGATGACTTTATATTTTTAATTCATAGACTTCCTGCCAGCCGGCTGGTCCTAATATGCGCTGGGGCTGTTTGCTAAAACCGGTCTCTCGGTAGAGATAGGAAGCGACTTGATTTCTCTCATTGACGCCTAAGATGATGCTTTTATACATGGGCAGATGCTCTCTTATGAAGTCAGGCAAGAGCTTCAGCGTCTGACTACCGTATCCTCGCATCTGAAAGTCTTCATCTGTCGAAAAGCTACGAAGGAGCAGACTATCTGGCTGACCGCCATAAGTAAACTTCTTTTCTCCAGAATCCAAGATTAGAAAGGTTACGATTTGATGTTCTTCAAGACCCAAGATAGCATAGCGATTTTCTAAGTCAGCTACAGCCTCCTTAGGATGATTGGTAAATCTCAAGTCGGTTAAATGGTAAGACTGCAAGGCTTCTCTATCTGAACTGCGATAGAATCGGATTTTCATCTAAAAATCCATTTCATCAGGATTTGGTGCGCCACCTGCCAGGCCACTGATATTTTTGAGGACTTCTAAGTCTGCAGCATCTAGCTCAATGTCAAAGCAGTCCAGGTTGCTGGCAATTCGGCTCGGAGTGACCGACTTAGGAAGAGGCAGGAAGCCTTCCTGCAAGCTCCAAGCTAGGGCGATTTGAGCAATGGTCTTGCCATACTTGTCAGCCACAGCCTGTACGTCAGGATTTGGAAGAGTTCACCTTGGCCAAATGGTCCCCAAGCTTCCAGTAAAATGTTGCTCTCACGGCAGAAATTCACCGCTTCTGTCTGATAGACACCTGGAGCCAGGCGGATTTGATTGACTGCTGGCCTGATGCGCGCTGTTTCAAGCAAGGCTTCTAAGTGGTGAGGGAGGAAATTGCTGACGCCGATTGCACGAATCTTCCCAGCTTCATAGAGATCTTCCATGGCACGCCAGACTTCAGCATTGCGCTTTTTCCAAGCATCGTTCTCTCTCAAAGGTTTGGGATTAGGCCAGTGGATGAGATAGAGATCCAGATAGTCCAGTCCCAACCGCTCCATTGATTGGGCAAAGGCCTCCTGAGCCTCCTCATAAGTACGGTTGTCATTCCAAAGCTTGGTCGTGATGAAGAGCTCTTCCCGTGGAATGCCACTGTCTTTGATTGCCCGTCCGACACTCTCTTCGTTCTTATAGATAGCTGCCGTATCGATGTGACGATAGCCTGCCTTGAGAGCGGCTAAGGTTGCCTGATAAGCTTCTTCACCATCCTTAGCCTTCCATGTCCCAAAACCAAGCACTGGGATTTTCACGCCATTGTTTAAAAGGTACGTTTCCATAGGTATCCTCCATCTATTATTTATGAGATCCTCAAAGAGCTAAATCGCTCTGTTGAGAAATAGTCGTCTATTATTCGAGCTAGTCCTTCTTTTTCTTCTTAGGGACTATAGGCCCTGGTTTAAAGATATTTCTTGGTCGGTGCCATGCCCTTGCTAATAAAACTATAGATGATAAAAGCGGCTCCAGCGACAATCATCAGAATACGACTCATCGCTAAGCCAAAAAGAAGAAAGACCACACCCATGAGGGTAAATTTATAATCAATCTTTTTCATGTTTCACTCCTGTTTATTTCGTTGATATCATTATATCATGAATACATCATTTCTTATTGATTCAAATTTATTTTCTCAGTTTTTAAAAGCAGAAAAAACAGGCTCACCTGTTCTTTCTTTAAATATTTAGGAGACTTTTCTTTTGTATGATTAGGCTTCAAACCTTTTCTCACCATCCAAGTATGTGGCAATCAAGTCCAAATCATCATTTAAAACGATAAAGTCCGCATCATAACCTTCTTTGATCTGACCGCAAACATCATCAATATGTACAGACTTAGCCGGAATCAGGCTAGCCATCATGACGGCTTGGTGAGGATTGGCAATGCCCCATTTAACAACATTCTTCAAGCCATCTTTTAATTTTAAGATTGAACCAGCTAAGTTGCCTGTTGATTTAAGGCGGGCAGTCCCATCTGCCACAACGACTGGAAATTCACCCAGCATATAATCACCATCTTCCAGACCACCAGCTGTCATACAGTCCGTAATGAGAGCGATATTTTCATGGCCCTTTTGCTTGATCAGAATATCGCAAGCCTTAGGATCCACATGGTGGCCATCACAGATTAATTCTGCGTAGGTATGAGGAAGCTCATACATGGCACCAACCATACCTAGCTCCCGGTGAGTCAAGCCACGCATACCATTATAGGCATGTACCCATACGCTAGCACCAGCTTCCACTGCCGCCTTGGCTTGGTCAAAGGTTGCATCAGAGTGGCCGAGTGCTACTGTCACACCTTCGTCAGTAATCGTGCGAACAAATTCTTCGACACCATTGCGTTCAGGCGCAAGAGCAATCTTATTTAGCAAGCCCTTTGAGGCCTTTTGCCAAGCACGAAATTCATCCATACGAGGATCCTTCATGTAGGAAGGATTTTGCGCTCCCTTGTATTTCTCAGTGAAGTAAGGTCCTTCAAAATAAAGGCCACGAATCTTGGCACCAGTAGCCTCTTTGTAGCGGGCACCGATATTTTCTGTTACAGCCAGCAAAAGCTCATAAGACGAAGTCAAAGTAGTTGGTAAAAAGCTCGTAACCCCTGTTGTCAAAAGACCATCACTCATGGTATGAAGGGTGCCTTCGATGTTATTGTCCATGACGTCCACTCCGCCAAAGCCATGAATGTGGGTATCTACTAGACCAGGTGCAATAGAATAACCAGTGTAATCAATCACTTCAGCATCAGCAGGAACTTCTTTGACCAACTTTCCAAATTTGCCGTCTTTGATTTCTAAATAACCACCTTGACGGATCCCTTGAGGATAGAAAAATTGATCAGCTTTAATATATTTAGGCATAATATAACCTCCAGATTTTGTCCAAATAGACTAACTTTCTCCCTATTTGGTACTCATTGATTATGTCATCTATATTATAAACCTTTCCCATTTATTTGTAAATGGTATAGACCTATTTTATAAAAAATTATTATATTAAAAAGACAGGAAGCTTTTCCTGTCTAAATTTGTTCTGCTTGGACCTTTTCAGCCAGATTCATAGCGTGGTCCGCAACCCTTGTATAGTGAGAAATGATATCGATAAAGTTGACCCCAGCTTGTGGTGTACATTCTCCTCGGTTGAGGCGCGAAATGTGGGTTTTGCGAAGCTTACGCTCCAGCTGATCAATTTTCGTATGCTTTTCCTCTAGACTGTCAGCCAGTTCAATATTATTATCTTCGACCGACTGCAAGGCATCCTTGATAAAATCCAAGGTCATTTGGTAAATCGTTTCTAATTCTTCCAAGGCAGCTTCTGAAAAGATAACTTTTTTCTTGATCAGGTAGTCTGTCAGTTGAAGCAAGGCTTCACCGTGGTCCCCAATTCTCTCCAAATCTCGAGAAGAGTCTAGGATATTGGTTAAGACTTCACTTTCTTTTTGATTCAGCTGTTCTCCAGAAAGATCAATGAGATAACGTGTCAGTTCTTCGTCAATAGCATTGATGGCCACTTCCGTCTTATGACCCTTGTCTGCAGATTTTTCAGTATGGTTGATCAAATAATCATAGGACAGTTCAAAAGATTTGACAGCGTAGCTTCCCAAATGAAGCAATTCTTTCTTAGCATTTCCTAAGGCTAATGATGGTGCTTGCTTGATCAGGATCTTATCCAGATACAGAGGTTCGTACTTAACAACCTCATCTTCACCAGGGATTAGTTTGGTCACTATATAAGCAAGAAAACCAATCAGTGGGAATTGAATAATGGTATTGGTAATGTTGAAGGCACCATGAGAGAAAGCAATCGTCATCTCAGGCGATAGATGCAAGGTCGATTGGAACCACTGAACCATATTGGTAAAGGCCCCAAGAAAGAGCAGACAGACCAAGGTCCCAAAAACGTTAAAAAGCACATGAGATGCTGCAACACGTTTAGCAGCAATATTAGCACCCAAGGAAGCAATAATAGCTGTTATGGTCGTCCCGATATTGTCCCCAAAAAGCACCGGTAGGGCTCCTTGAAGACTAATCAAATCACTAGCATATAGATTTTGCAAGATACCAATCGTAGCAGATGAAGCCTGAATCAGCAAAGTCAATCCTGTTCCGACAAAAACTCCCAAGACTGGATTTTTGCTGAGCTGAATCATATAATCTTTGAAGACCTGTAAATCCTTAAGAGGTTCCATCGCTCCGCTCATCAGATTCAGCGCAAAGAATATCCCTCCAACCCCGAAGAGGATCCGACCGATATTGTTTATAGCACGGTTTTTAGTAAAGAATATACAAACTGCCCCGACAAAGAGAATTGGAAGGGCATATTCCCCAAGCTTAAAACCAATGATGAAGGAAGTCACTGTTGTTCCGATATTGGCTCCCATGACAATCCCGATGGCCTGGCGCAAGGTCAGAAGCCCCGCACTTACCATACCGACAGTGATAACTGTCACACCTGAGCTGGATTGGATAAGTGCTGTCATCCCAATTCCAACTAGGATACCTAAGATAGGATTGCTGGTATACTTATCGATAAAATAACGTAGGCGATCACCAGCGGCTTGTTGCAGACCATCACCCATCATCTTGATACTATAAAGAAATAGTCCCAAACCACCTAAAAAGTTAAAAATAATATCTTGCCAATTAATGGACATTCTTTGCCTCCTAAAACCTCTTTCGAAGTATTCCTTTTATATTTTATAGAATAATCTTCAAAGTCACAAGACTTTTTTCAAAAATGATGAAAAAACTATACTATTTTGTGCAAGAAAAAAAGACCACAGAAGGTCTTTTTCCTATTATTTATCCAAATCCCGCAACATTTGGTCAATCTTATTGCCATACTCAATTGACTGATCTTTAACAAATGTCAAGTCTGGGATCTTATACATTTTTAAATTGTGTCCCAACTCACGTTTGATGGTTCCAGTTGCTTTTTCAAGTCCCAACTGTGCTTTGATTATCTGATGCTAGATCACTCATAATAGTATAGTAGACCTTGGCCATTGATAAATCACCCAGCATTTGCACATCAGTGATGGTCACACCTTGGACACGCGGATCGCGGACTTTCTTTTGCAAAATCTCATTGACTTCGCGCTTGATTTCCATTCCAACCCGGTCCACACGGAAATGATTTGCCATTGGATTTCCTTTCTATTTCTTTCTCTGTAAGATAAGCTAGGCTCAGCCTAGCTTATTTTTATTTGGTGATAGAAGCTAGCCGTCTCATTTTGAGAAATGACTTGATCTAGGATTTCAGTAGAATCTATCATCCCTATCAACATTGATCTCATGAATACGGACTTAAAAACTTCAGGATTTAGCTTTTATTTTTTAATTTCTTCCATGATGTAGGCTTCAATTGTATCATCTACTTGAATATCATTATATCCTTCAATCATGAGACCACCTTCACGGCCGTTTGTAACTTCTTTGACATCGTCTTTGAAGTGCTTCAAACTAGCCAGCTGGCCGTCATAAATCACGACGCCGTCACGAATCACACGGACCTTAGAGTCACGGGTAACTTTACCGCTGACAACCATAAATCCACCGATGGTACCAACTTTAGAAACCTTAAATGTTTCACGGATAAGGGCTTCACCGATAATTTTTTCTTGGTATTCAGGGTCCAGCATTCCCTTCATGGCGTCTTCCACTTCTTCGATAACCTTGTAGATGATGCTGTGGAGACGAATTTCAACGCTATCAGACTCCGCTTGCTGACGAGCTTGTGGAGTAGGGCGGACATTGAAACCGATAATAACGGCATTTGAAGCTTCAGCCAAGGTTACGTCTGATTCATTGATAGCACCAACCGCTGAGTGGACGATGGTTACCTTCACTCCCTCTACTTCAATCTTTTGTAGGGAAGCAGCCAAGGCTTCAACAGAACCTTGTACATCGGCTTTGATGATGACATTAACAGACTTCACTTCACCCGCTTTAAGGGTATCAAATAGATTTTCAAGGCTGACACGGTGAGTGGCTTGACGTTGCTTAAGCAGAGCCCGTTTAGCACGTTCTTCACCGGCTGCACGCGCAGCTTTCATCTTCATAAACAGCGAAATGATCACCAGCCATTGGTGTTTCGTTCAGACCTGTGATAGAAACTGGTGTAGATGGACCAGCCACTTTGACACGACGACCTAAATCATTTGTCATCGCACGGACACGACCAAAGGTATTACCGACAACGATAGGATCTTGAACGTTCAAGGTACCTTGTTGGACAAGCAAGGTCGCAACAGCACCTTTTCCTTTATCCAAACGGGCTTCGATAACGGTACCGATGGCACGGACTGTTGGGTCAGCCTTAAGTTCTTGAATTTCAGCTACAAGAAGGACTGTTTCCAACAATTCATCGATATTTTGGTTAAACTTAGCTGAAATTTCCACAAACTCAGAGTCTCCTCCCCAAGCTGTTGACATAACGCCATGCTCTGCCAATTCACCGATAACACGTTCAGGATTAGCGCCTGGCTTATCAATCTTGTTGATAGCAACAATGATTGGAACGTTAGCTGCTTTTGAGTGGTTGATCGCTTCAATAGTCTGAGGCATAACTCCATCATCAGCTGCAACGACCAGGATAGTGATATCCGTAACAGAAGCACCACGTGCCCGCATAGATGTGAAGGCTGCGTGTCCTGGTGTATCTAGGAAGGTAATCTTCTTGCCACCTTCGACGATTTGGTAGGCACCGATATGCTGAGTAATTCCTCCCGCTTCACCTGTCGCAACGCGTGAATTACGAAGAGTATCCAAGAGTGTTGTTTTACCATGGTCAACGTGACCCATGATAGTCACAACTGGTGGACGTTCTTCTAAAGCATCTTCATTGATGTAGCCTTCTTCGACAAAGAAACGTTCAATATCAGCAGTGTCAACTTCGACCTTCTTCTTAGCTTCGATACCATAGTCTACCATAAGGAGTTCAATAGTATCACCATCAAGAGATTGGTTTTGTGTTGCCATAACGCCCATCATAAAGAGCTTCTTAACGATTTCTGCTGGTTCACGTTTGATCCGTTTTGCAATTTCTGCCACGGTCATGCCGTCTGTATATTCAAATTCTGTTGGCAATTCATGGAATTTACGCTCTGTAACAGGTTTTGGAGTCGCATTATTATTCCGATTGTTTGCCTTTTTTCGTTTTCTTATTGTTATTCCAATTACTATTCTTTTGATTTCTCACTTGATTTTGACTGCTTCGATTCTTTTGTTGTTTTCTTGGACCATCTTCTTCGTGATCAAAGTTATCACGTTCCTTATCTGGTCGTGCTTGTTTCTTCCGACGCGTATCTACAGCAGGCTCTTGAGTTGTTGGAGCTGGTGTTGCTGGTGCTTGCGCTGTAGTTTTTGGAGATTCTACTTCTACAAATAAATCTTCCAATTTAGCTTGTTCTTTACGCTTATTCTGCTCCCGCAAAGCTTCCTTGTTAGCCTTAGCCTGTTTAAAGCGCTCTTCACTAGAACGAGCATACTCAGCATTTTGCTCAGCTTTCAAGGCTGCTGCCCGCGCTTTAAAGTCAATCTTTGGCCCCTGGTTAAAGGACTGGCGTTGTTGATTGTATTGTGATTGACCTTGATTGCGATGTTGATTGCCTTGCTCTTGACGATTACGACGATCATTGCGATTTTGACTATTACGGTCATTGCGATCGTTTTGGTTATTTCGGCGATCGTTGCGATCATTGCGGTTTCCTTGCGGTCTTTGTTGACCCTGTTGTTTACGACGCTCTGCCTGCTCTTTCGCCCGTGCCTCTCTTTCCGCTTTAAAGTTACGGCTTTGTGGACGTGTAACTTTTGGAGCAGTAGTTCCTTGTGCTTGTTCTTGCTTACTAGCTGGGGCTTTTGCACTAGCTGCTTCCACAGGCTTAGGAGATGATGCTGGGCTAGGTGACGGCTTGTTTGTTGCCTGTTCAGTCTTATCCTTTGCAGGCTTAGACGGTGTCGCCTCTGTTTTTATTGGTTCAGTACTTGGTTTTGCTTTAGCCTCAGAAGTACCAACCACTGCCTTTTTTGCAGAAGCAAAACTGGCTACAATCTTATCCGCAGCAGCAGCTTCAACACTTGATGAATGACTTTTAACATCCAAGCCTAGCTCTTTTGCCCGCTGAACAATTTCCTTACTTTCTTTTCCCAGTTCTTTTGCGATTTCGTATAATCTTTTTTTAGACAAATCCTTGTCCTCCTGTTCTATTGCATAATAGACCTCATTTTCTTTGTAAAACCAGCATCTGTGATGGCAAGCACTTTTCTTGCTTTACCAATCGCAGAGCTCAATTCCAGTGTTGAAAACACGGTTGATACATCTACTTGGTAATAGTGGCTTTTATCTTTAATTTTTTTACTCAAATTTGGAGCAGCGTCATGGGCTAGAAAAACCAGTTTGGCCTTCCCTTCTTGAATAGCCTTAACGACTAATTCTTCACCAGAAATAATCCGTCCTGCTCTTTGTGCCAGACCTAGTAGATTTGCGACTTGTTGTTTATTCAAGACCTAACTCTCTTCTTTTCACTTTGTGATCAACATAAGCAATCAATTCATCATAGAAAGCTTCGTCCACTTCCATATTAAAACTGCGATTAAAGACTTGTTTCTTTTTAGCTTGAAGCGCTTCTTCGTTATCCAGTTTGATATAAGCGCCGCGGCCATTTGCCTTACCGGTTGGGTCAATAAATACTTGACCTTCCTTGTTTTTAACAATTCGCAGTAAATCACGTTTGTCAATCACTTGGTTTGAAACAACTGATTTTCTTAAAGGGATTTTTCGTGTTTTTGCCATACTTGCCCCCTTAGTCTAGCTCTGTAACTTCGCTTTCTTCAAGGTCTGTTGCTAGTGCTGCTGTAGTCATTTCTTCCATTGCCTGGTCAGTATAGGTCAGATTTGCATCATCTTCGTAGACAACTTCCTCTGCCACTTCTCCAAAGCCACCCAATTCATTAGCTGCTTCCATCGCTTCAAACTCACTTGCTGATTTGATATCAATACGATAGCCTGTCAAGTGAGCAGCCAAGCGAACGTTTTGTCCGCGACGGCCGATGGCCAATGACAACTTATTATCTGGAACGACCACTAGGGCACGTTTATTATCTTCTGCGTTAAAGATAACTTGGTCCACTTCAGCTGGTGCAATAGCATTGTAGATGAATTCAGCTGGATCTGCTACCCATTCGATAACATCAATATTTTCTTCAACAGGAACCATGCGATCGCTCTTGGCATCGTATTTTGCTGGGTGGAATTTGCTAGTGATTTTCTTGATATTAGCTCCACCACGACCAACGATTGTACCAATCGCATCTACATTTGGATTATGACTACGCACAGCAACCTTTGTACGGTCTCCTGCTTCACGAGCCACACTCATGATTTCTACAGTTCCGTCGTAAACTTCTGGGATTTCTTGTTCCATCAGACGTTTAATCATTTCAGGATGGCTACGGCTTACAAAGACATTCACTCCACGTGGGTTGTCTTCAACCTTGTAAACAAATACTTCGATCCGATCATGTGAAGCAAAAACTTCTCCAGGAATCTGATCTTGTTTAGAAAGTTGGGCTTCAATACTACCTAGGTTTACATAGATAAAACGGTTGTCAAAGCGTTCTACTGTACCTGACATGATTTCATTTTCATGTTCCTTATAAGTGTTATAAGTAATGGTACGAGTTTGCTTGCGCATCTTTTCCATGATAGTTTGCTTAGCAGATTGAGCGGCCACACGACCAAACTCAGCAGGAGCTTCTTCAAATTTAATCTTATCTCCTAGTTCATAAGCAGAACTAATAGCAAGCGCATCTTTCAAGCTGATTTCTAAACGACTGTCAAAGACTTCGTCAACCACTTCACGAACTGTATAAACGTGGAAGTCTCCTTTTTTCTCATCGAAATCAATCAAAGCACTATCTGCTTGACCATAACGACGACGATAAGCAGAACGAAGAGATTCTTTAACTGCGTCAATAATGTCTTCTTTTTTGATACCTTTATCTTCTTCTAAGATGCGGAAAGCATCTAGCATTTCTTTACTCATGTTTTCTTCGCTTTTGCTAGGCAAAAGCAATCCTTTCTTTTATTCTAAAACTTAACAGCGAGTCTTGCCTTGGAAACAAGACTATAGGGAATGTCAATTTCTTTCTTACGGGTTTTGTCCATATATTCTATGGTCAGGACATCCTCTTTAAACTGGAGCAAGGTCCCTTCAAATACCTTTTGTTTGTCCAAGGATTTATACAAACCAACATGAATATATTGACCAACTGCTGCTTCCACCTGCTCTTTGGTCTTAAGTGGTCGCTCCAAGCCAGGGCTAGTCACTTCAAGGAAGTACTGCTCAGGAAAAGGATCTGGCTTAATCGTATCCAGCAAGGGACTGATAATATCTGTCAAATCAGCTGTATCATTGACGGTGATTCCTTCTGGTTTGTCCACAAACACTTAGGACATAGTCGCTCCCAATCTTACCATACTCTACATCTACCAATTCAAATGGCGCTGTAATAGCTGGCTCAATCACTGCCGTTACTAACTCTACAATTGTTGCGATAAGACTGCACCTCCTCATAGATAAGAGGCGAAGAATAATCTCCGCCTCACTTTCTAATATTCACTAAACTGTATTATAGCACTCCTGTCCTTAAAAAGCAAGAGATAGAGGCTTTTTCAGCATTTTTTATTAAAATACTGCTTCTACTCGGTAAATAACCTGCCCTTTGCTAGAAAACTTTTGTTCATATTCTGTCAGAACATTTCCTTCAAAGTCGCTCGCATGCAAGTCAAGCCAGACTCCCTTCAGCTTCATACCATACTGAGAAAAGCTGACCAGGCTGTACTCAAACAAACCACGATTGTCTGTCTTAAAATGGACTTCTCCTTTTTCAGGTAAAATCTGCTTAAAGGTGTCCAGAAAAGACTTATAGGTTAAGCGACGTTTCTCATGGCGTTTTTTGGGCCAAGGATCAGAGAAATTCAAATACAGTCGATCAATCTCCCCGTCAGCAAAATAGTTGGTCAAATCAGAACCGTCCACCCAGAGTAATTTGATATTAGGGACATCGGTTGCCAAGACCTTGTCAAGAGCGTAGCTGAGAACTGATTTTTGGATATCAATTCCGATATAATTGATATTTGGGTTGGCCTTGGCCATACCAGTAATAAAGGCCCCTTTACCACTTCCAACTTCAATATGAATCGGGTGATCATTACCAAAAAGCTCCTGCCATTTTCCTTTTGCATCAGCTGGGTTTAGGACGACATATTGGGGATTGGCTTCTAGAAGCTCTGTAGCCCCCTTGCGGTTTCTTACTCTCATGATTCCTTTCTGTATTTGGCCCGGAAATTGCGCAAAGCATAAATTTCACGGTTCACATTTTCTAAATCGTTATTCTCATAATACTTAGCGACTTGGCAAAGGTAGCTATACTGACTGTACCAGTAGAGCTTTTCTAAAACCTTTTCATTGTATTTATAGCCATAATAAATCAGCCATTCTTCCCAACGTGCTTCTGGAATATAGTGACTGAGCAAATGCGCCACGTCGAACATTCTATCTGTTAAGCGGACAGAGTCCCAATCAACGAGGTATATCAAACCACTTCTTGTTTCTACCCAGTTACTATGACGCACATCCCCGTGCACAATGGTTGCGTAATCTTCTCGGAAGGCAGGCAAGTTTTTACGTAAATCTGCAATGATGGACTGTAAATACTGGTTGCTCTTCAAGGCCATAGGCACTTTTTCTACCCAGTTATCTAAGAGATCATTAGGATGCTCTAAAGCGTAACCTAGTTTTGTCAACTGAGTCATTAGCGGCCGTGACCGGTGCAGTCGGATTAAAATATCAAAAATTTGCTTTCTTTCCAAACCATCTGGTCCTAAAATTTCACCAGACAGCCATTCTTGTGCAGTCATCACATTGCCATCAGGAAGACGGCGGCTCCATAGAAGTTGCGGAGCAATTTGTTCCTTAGCAAGCCCTGCTAAAATCGGAGTCGTATTCATCTTCACAAATACACGCTCTCCATCAGGATAACTGCCCATATAAGCCTTCCCGCTCTTACCATTTATAGGCGTTAGGGTCAGTTCATTATCGTTCAAGTCCATTCTTACCCTCCATCAAAGTTTCCAATCTATTTTACTAGTTTTAAGCCCTTTCGTCAACCAATCCTTTAAGCTTGTAAGGTAGATAAACTGCGTAAAGCATCAGGTATACAAGAAGGATAAAAAGGAGCATTATTTTTTCTTTAAAAAATAGCAGAGCTGTCAATAATTCTACGAGCAATACGACTGCCCCAATGCTAGTGATAACTCGTTTAGCTCCTTTAACCTTTGCACTTTCCTCTAGAGGGAAGAGTTTGATTAAATATTGATAATCATAAGCATCATACAGGGCTAGAAGCTGAAAGAGCAAGAGATATTGAAAAAGACCGACAAAGACTGTTGCAATCATGCTTTGAGGTAGAAAAATAATAATCAGCAATGATAAAATCAACAAACGTAGACTAAGGGCAAAAAAGTCCCCATTTCTCAAATAAGAACGCAAGAAGAGATTGTCCCAAACTTTCTCTTGGTTCTTGGACAGGCGGTTGGTCAAGAAATCTAAATAAGCTCGTCTTTTTACGCTACTTGATATTCCCTTAACATTCGTAAAGAGAGCAAAAAATTGCAAAATTCGCTGTTTGCGTCTCTCTTCGTAAGCAATTAAAGACTTCCAATCAAGCCCTTCCTGCAAATAGAATTTCTTACTTTTCCATTGAAATACTAGAGCTTTCAAAGCAAATAGGAACAAACAATATAGAGCAAATCCCCATATAGTCACACCTAAAGCTAGAAAAAGAGGTGCCAAGAGAAGCAAAGCCAAGGTTTGCAAAATTCCCCAAAGAATAAAAGAATTTCGCCTTTGTTTTCCGACATAGACACGGACTTCTTCTTCCTTAGCCAAAAGAAAGAGGCTATCTGGCTTTTCAAGATAGGTAGCAATCCTGCCCATAAAAATCAGGCCTAATGATAGGAAGACTATGGCTAGCCAGATAGGCAAATGATTTTTAGGAAAATTGCGAAGCAACTGGCTGTATTGAACCGCTGTAAAGCCCAAGAAAACCATTAAAAATAGAACAAAGTGGTCATTCAGAACATAGCGCAGATATTTGACACACTGATTCCGAAAATCCAGTTTGCGCTTAGCAAATACTTCTCTCATAGGGTCGCCTCTTCTGTCAAAGCTAGGTAGATTTCATTGAGACTTGCTTCTGGCAATGAAAATTCTTCTCGCAACTGTGCTAAATTTCCTTTAGCCCGTACCTGACCCTTGTGCAAGATAACAAAAGAATCACACTTTTTCTCTGCCGAATCAAGTACATGAGTACTCATCAGGATAGACTTTCCTTTAGTCTTTTCTTCTGCTAGGAGCTCGATCAAATCAGAGATGGCCAGAGGATCCAATCCTAAAAAGGGTTCATCCACAATAAACAAACTAGGGTCAATCACAAAGGCACAGATGATCATAACCTTCTGCTTCATTCCCTTTGAGAAATTGACCGGGAACCAATCTAACTTGTCTTTAAGACGGAAGATCTGAAGCAATTTATCCACTCGATCCATAGCTGTTTGCGAGTCAATGTCATAGGCCATAGCAACCGTCTCGATATGTTCCTTCAAGGTTAATTCTTCGTAGAGACTCGGTGTTTCAGGGATAAAACCAATCTTTTTGCGATAGGCTGTCCTGTCTGACTTCAGACTCAAACCATCTATCAAAATCTCCCCTTGATAAGGCGTCAATAGGCCGATTATTTCATTGATGGTTGTTGATTTTCCAGCTCCGTTTAGACCAATCAGTCCGACAAGCTGACCGTCTCCAACTTCAAAACTGACATCTTTCAAAACAGGAATATTGACATAGCCACCTGTAAGCCCTTTTATTTCTAACATTTTTTCTCCAATTTCTGGTATAATATCTGTATTGTGGGTACTGCTCTTGAGCCAACAAGACGTCTCCTTTTTAAGACGATAAGCTCAGTATTGCAGTCTCCTCTATTATATCAAAATCTAGCCAAAGAGGTGCATTTTATGACAGATTGTATTTTTTGTAAAATTATTGCAGGAGACATCCCTGCGGCTAAAGTCTATGAAGACGAAGCCGTCCTAGCCTTTCTTGATATTTCACAAGTAACGCCTGGTCACACACTTGTTGTCCCAAAGCAACACTTTCGTAACCTTCTGGAGATGGACGGAAGCAGTTCTAGTCAACTCTTCGAACGTGTGCCTCAAATCGCCCGTAAAGTTATGAAGGCAACTGGTGCAGCAGGCATGAATATCATTAATAATAACGAAGAAATTGCTGGCCAAACTGTTTTTCATACCCATGTTCATTTAGCGCCACGCTATGATGAAAATGACGATTTAAAACTAACCTTTGTTGCTCATGAACCTGACTTTTCTGAACTAAGTCGCTTGGCAGCAGAAATTTCTCAAGCTATAGATTAGGAGGCTTAAAATGAAATTATCTAACCTCTTCCTCTTTACTGGAGCAGCCATCACTAGTTACCTACTGGTAAAAAATCGTGAAAGCATTACAGACGAAATCAGTGATACTGGCCAACTATTACACAAAGCACAAGACAGTCTATCTGAAATCCAAGCTAACTTAAGTTACCTAAGAGAGCAAAAAAGCACACTGGAAGATATAAGCAAAGACCTCCAATATAAGATCAATGTTTTTAATCAAGAAGCGCAAGCAAGATTTTCTGAAATTCAAGATATTTGGGAATCTTCTCCTATCAAACAAAAAAATAATTAGAATCAAAAAGAGTCAAGTTTTCATACTGAAAGCTTGACTCTTTGTTCTTATTGCGCTTCTGTCCCAGTTGTAGTAGATTGTTCCTGGCCAGTAGGCGTTGCCGTTGCCGTCTGATCCACTGAACTAGGTGATGTAATTGTATTCCCCTGACTGGTACTAGCCGGAGTTGAATAAGAGTAAGTATTATTTGAATAAGTCGTTTCTGTGTCCGTCGCATCCGATAAGGACGAAGAATAGCCGGCAGAAGAACTTGTTGAAATTCCACCACTTCCATCTATTTCATCATACAAGACTGCATTCGTCTCTAATTTTGACAAAGTACTTAATCCAAGTGACTTACGCAAGAGATTTGCATTTCTAACAAGTGGTCTCGTGTCACGATTTGGTAACTTCCACCATCAGCTAGAGTCGCATCTTCGCCTCGTAATTGCTGGCTATCAATTCGTCTGAATGCATCCTTGTAGCCCAGAAGCTGAGGTATACTTCCAGATGTTAATTCAATATTGGTTTGCATATTTGAACTAACAGCCTTCAAAATAGCTTGATAGTGACTCACACTATTTAGACTGAGAACCTTCTCAACAACTTTTTTGATAACTTCACGTTGGCGTTTTTGACGACCATAGTCTCCTTCTGGATCTTGATAGCGCATCCGAGCGTATACCAAGGCTTGGTCCCCATTAATCTTTTGAACACCCGGCTCAATCTTAGCTGTGTATTCTGGTTCATTTTCTTCGATAGAAATCGGAAAATCGAAGGTATTATTAACTGTAATGCCCCCGACAGCATCCACCAATTGAACAAGGCCCTTCATATTAATCAAAACATAGCGATCGATATGAATATTCATCATCTCTTGGATAGTGGAAATAGCCAAATTAGCACCGCCTGAAGCGTAGGCTGAGTTTAATTTTGCCTCAACTGTTTCACCATCTTTATCCTTAAATTTGGTAAGAATATCTCTTTCCAAACTCATCATAACTGTCTTCTTAGTTGTTGGATTGACGGACAGTAAAATCATACTATCACTATTTCCAGCCCAAGTATCTTCACGAGAGCCACTACCTGTATCCACTCCCATCAGAAGAATCGTCATAGGTTTGTAGCAGAGATAACATCTGTTTCTCCTCCCAGACTCTTATAGGTCTTCGAGAGTTCTCCAGTAGACTGATCATAAATAGTCCAGGCATAGGCTCCCACTCCCATGACTGTCACCAGCAATAAACTTAAAAACATTAATAAGGTCTTTTTAAACATATATTTTTAATCTATCAGTTTTCCCATGAGGTAAACATCTAGAAATTTCCCTTCGTCTAGATAGGCTCCACGTTTTTGTAAGCCTTCAATCTCAAAGCCTAAACTTTGATAGAGATGCACTGCTCGTTCATTTCTTACTTGCACACTTAGAGCTAATTTGCGGATCACACCCGACTGGCTAGCCCAATCAATGGCTTCCTCCATGAGAATCCTACCCAAACCTTGGTTCCAGTATGATTTTCTTACAGCAATGAACAGATCGCCAATATGGCAAACACGCGCATGACGATCAGCAGTAATATTGATTAGTCCGGCCAAGTTTTCATCTAGGAAAGCCAGAATAGAAATTCGATTTTCCAAGGAAGCCTGCAAGTCTAAAAATTCAGCCATTTGCTGCACACTCATCATGACTCCCTCCTCATCCAAAGTCGTATAATCAGACTCTAGACCAATCTGACTGAGAAAGTCAATCAGAAGTTCCGCATCACTAGCTTTAGCTTCCCTCAATAGCAAATCATATTCTCTTGGCATTAACGGATTTCGCTTTCTATCTTTTGCAAGAGATCCTTTGAAGCTTGTCCAACAGCCTCGAATAAAATCCGCCTTCCGTCTTCTTCTTTGACAAGCTGAATCTTCAGGTAATCTTGTGGCAAACTATCAGCCAAAGCTCTCCCCACTCGATAACAGTAACACCATCACCAAAGAGGAAGTCATCTAGGTCAATCGAATCGGGATCTTCTCCAATCCGGTAAACATCCAGATGATAAAGTGGCAACCGTCCTTCATACTCTCGAACAATGGTATAGGTAGGACTCTTGATCATTTGCCTAATATCCAATCCTTGAGCAATCCCCTTGGTCAGGGTTGTTTTACCAGCCCCCAGATCGCCCGATAAAATCAGCACATCTCGTGCTTGAAGTAAGCGGCCTATTTTCTGACCAATAGCAATCAGCTCATTCTCATTATGACTAAACATAAGTCTTATTATACCAGAAAAAATTTTTTCATGCATAAAATCGCAACATAAAAAAGAAGCTGGATAAATCCAACTTCTCTGATTATTTTGCCAAAGCCAGACTGACGAAGTTTAAAATGAAGAGAGCATCCAAAATCCAAATCATAGTATGAACTTCTTTGGCTTGTCCCTTTACTGTTTTAACCAGAGCGTACATGATAAAACCAGCTGCGATACCATGAGTAATGCTGTAGCTGAATCCCATGAATATTGAAGTGAAGAATGCAGGGATTGCTTCAGTCAAATCATCCCATTCGATGTTTTTCAGACTACCCAGCATCATAATTCCAACAACAATCAAAATCGGAGCTGTCGCAACAGTTGGAACGATTGCTAAGAGAGGGCTAAAGAAGCTAGATATAGCAAAACAGATTGCTACGACTAGAGCTGTCAGACCAGTTCGTCCTCCCGCTCCAATACCTGCTGCTGACTCTACATAAGTAGTAACGTTTGAGGTTCCTGCAATAGCACCAATAGAAGTCCCAATCAAGTCTGAATACAAAGCCTTATCTAATCTCTCAGATTCATGGTTTTCTCCAGAACTTGCCACAATCCCAACTTTTTCTCCTGTACCGATTAGGGTTCCGATCGTATCAAAAATATCTGTCAATGAGAAAGCCAAAATAGCCATAAAAGTCTGAGGTAAACGAGCTGTATCAGTAAAGAGAGCTCCTAAACCTTTTGGACCAATTGCTACACCAAAAATTTCTCCCAACTCTTTAAAGGCAGTACCAAGATTATTTTGACTCAAGTCAATTAAGGATAGGTTTACCAAACCAACAGAAATGGCAACCACAGTTGTAGCAAAGATGGATAGGATAACTCCGCCCTTAATTCCTTTTACTACAAAAAAGACAGTAATCGCTAAACCTACCAAGGCAACTAAAACAGCAGGATCATTAAAAGCAACTAGGCCTGGTGTAGCAGATGAGTTAGCAGTAATAGCCGATTGAGCTTTCTCGACACTTTCGCCAGCAACTGTATAGGTCCCCGGGTCAATAGAAAACTTCAATAAGCCTGCATTTTTAATCCCTACATAGGCTAAGAAAACACCAATACCAGCTGAAATTGCAGCTCTTAAGGATCCTGGAATAGACTCAATAATGGTCTTCCGAATCTTGGTCAAGGTAATAATCAAAGAAATGATTCCACAGATGAAGACCATTCCCAAGGCTTCCTGCCAAGTATAGCCTAAACTAAAGACAACTGTAAAGGTGAAGAAGGCATTCAGACCCATCCCAGGTGCTTGTGCGTAGGGCAGATTAGCATAAAAGGCCATCATCAAGGTACCAGCCACAGCACCAATAATTGTTGCTAAAAATACTCCTTGTGCTGGCATACCAGTTTGAGATAGCATTGCTGGATTGACAAAGAGAATATAACTCATCGCAAAAGAATGTTGTTAAGCCAGCGAGAATTTCTGTACGAACGGTCGTACCATTCTCCTTTAATTTAAAAAGCTTGTCCAATTCATAACTCCCATCTATAGACAAAGATTTTAGTTCGTTTTAAACGAACAACGAATCCATTATAACAAAAAAACATTCATCTTTTCAAGACAAATGTTTATATTTTTATTATTTTTTATCATCTCTTACCATAAAAACCAAACTCATGAACTGAATAAATGTAAACCCCAGTATAAAAAACAAGCGTTCCCTTTGAAAAGTAGCTAATAACTTCTCAACTACTTGACTGGGATTATTAATTAAATCCCACGTATTTAAGCGGTCATAACGACCGATATAAATTGCTAAACTAGAGATAAAAGAGAGGCCACCTGTTACGAGTAAGTCCAGCCACCAAGTTAATCTCAAACGCCCTCTAATAATGATCCAACTTTCAATTCCACAGTATACACCAAACAAGATGCTTGGAACAAAAGCCATAAACAAATGCAAACTAGTCTTATTCCATAAGGTATCTCCAACCCAATGCATATGAACAATATCAGTTATCATATAAAAAGTATTGGGATAAAAGACCAGCCAAAGGATGAAAAATACGGGAAATAACCAAGCCTGTTTAAAATAACGAGTCAAAATAGCAAAATCATAAGCAATCAAAGCCAGCATCATGTTCCAGACTAAGTCAGGACCTGACTTAGTTATTCCTTCCATGTATACTAACAAGGAAATCAATAGAAAAAATAAATGAATCATGAAAATTTTACGCATACAAGAAAACTCCTCACTTAGAAATAAAAAGTCCAACCAGATGTAATTGTTCATTACAACCGTCTGCCTCGACCATTGGAAATTCATTATAACACAAATCACTACCATTAAACTTAAAATCTGCTATAATAGGAACTATCATACATGAAGAGGATTTAACATGGCGCATAAAATTATTGCTGTAGACCTAGATGGTACTTTGCTTAATTCGCAAAGTCAATTGTCAGATTTTACTAAAGAGACCATAAAAAAAGTCGCTCAAAAAGGTCATAAGGTCATCATTACAACTGGTCGCCCCTACCGCATGGCTCACCAGTACTATGAAGAATTGGGGCTGGATACTCCTATGATTAACTTCAATGGCTCTCTAACACATCTACCAGGTAAGAAATGGAAATTTGAACAATCTTTGACAGTCGATAAATCATTTCTAATTGATATGGTTGCTCGAGAAGAAGAAATTGAAGCAGACTTTATTGCCGGTGAGTACCGCAATAAATTTTACATTACCAACACCAACGAAGAAATTGCCAATCCTCAATTATTTGGCGTAAATGCTTTTGTCCCTGAGAATCAGTTTAACCCTCAGCTCGTCACTAAGAATCCTAGTGTCATTCTCTTGCAGACACGAGCAGAAGATAAATATGCCCTAGCCGATCAAATGAGTTCATTTTATCAACATGAGCTGACTATCAATACCTGGGGCGGACCACTCAACATTCTTGAATGTACTCCTAAAGGAGTTCACAAGGCCTTTGCCTTGAAGTATCTTTTAAATATAATGAATGTTGACCGTAAAGATTTGATTGCTTTTGGTGATGAACACAATGACACTGAAATGTTAGAGTTTGCTGGTACTGGCTATGCTATGAAAAATGCGAATACTAGTCTCCTGCCTTTTGCTGATCAACAACTGGGGTTAACAAACGATCAGGACGGTGTGGCCCATGAACTAATGAGATTGTTCCTTTAAGCACCTAACCTATAAATAAAAATCAACACCACAAGACAGAGATTTTGTGGTGTTTTTCAATGTTTTAAAAAATTAGAATAACAAAAAAGAATTGGCCTTGTATGCAACAAAACCAAATCTTTCTTTCCCAATCGTAATCAAAGACCTAATCAAACCAAGAGATTGTATAGGCTCTCATTACCATGAAGATTAATGTAGCCAGGATCAAACTCTGATAAGCGTGAAAGCAAAGCTTGATAATCATTCTTATCACCCAGAGCAATACCGATTAAAACCGGACCTGTTCCCTTGTTGGCACGTTTTATATATTCAAAACGCGTGATATCATCGTTGACACCTAAAATGTTATTCACAAATTCTCGAAGAGCACCCGGACGTTGTGGGAAATTAACCACAAAATAGTGCTTAATTCCATCGTAAATAAGGGCGCGTTCTTCCATTTCTTGCATCCGGTTGATATCATTGTTACCCCCTGAAATAATGCAGACAACGTTTTTTCCTTTGATTTCTTCTTTCATTACCTCTAACGCTGCAATGGAAGCTGCACCTGCTGGTTCAGCAATGATTCCTTGTTTGGAATACATATCAATCAAGGTCTCTGAAATCAGGCCTTCATCCACACCAACCAGTTTATCAACATATTTACGAGCTACTTCATAAGTTGATTGCCCAACCTTTTGGACAGCAATTCCGTCCGCGAATTTGTCAATTTCCTCTAACTTAACTGGCTCTCCATGATCAAAGGCGGCTTGCATACTCTGAGCACCCGAAGCCTCAACTCCAATCACTTCCATTCCAGGTGCAACATACTTAATATAAGTTGAAACTCCTGAAATCAGACCTCCCCCACCAACTGGAACGAAGATCTGATCAAAATCAACACCTTCCTCTTGGGCTTGTTCATGGATTTCGTAAGCCACCGTTCCTTGACCGGCCTGAACATTAAGATCATCAAAAGGATCAATAAAGGTCAGTTTTTCTGATTTGGTAAATTCTTGTGCGGCCTTAGCAGAGGCATCAAAGGTATCTCCTACCAACTTAATGGTTACATAATCGCCACCAAAAAATCGCACTTGTCCAATCTTTTGCTGAGGTGTCGTAACAGGCATAAATATAGTCGCCGGAATTTTCATCTCATGGCAAGTAAAAGCTACTCCCTGCGCGTGATTTCCCGCCGAAGCACAGACCACTCCTCTTTTTTTGTCCTCTTCAGATAGCTGGTGAATGGCGTAATACGCACCACGAATCTTAAAGGAGCGTACCTTTTGCATATTTCGCGTTTCAGATAAACAGTCGCCCCATATTTTTCAGATAAATAACGGTCAAAGTCCAGTGGAGTCCGTTCAACTACATTTTTTAATACTTGATGGGCTTTAAAAATATCTCTAGCTGCAAGCATACAATTCCCTTCTTTATGTATTATCCTTGTAAGCGTGGAAATCAATTAACCACACCAAAGCCAATCCCAGCTGTTACCATTTTTTTAACAAGGAATCTGGCATCATTAAATACAGCAAGTTTTCATTTGATAAGAAAGGAGGCAGGAAATTCATTTCTCTGCCCCATCTGTTTCTTTCTTTACCGATTAGTTGTAGATTTTAAATGCGTCGTCGTCATTTTTACCAACAAATGGCATTGCTTTACGCAATTCAGCACCTACTTTTTCGATTTCAAGGTTGGCTGCTTGTTCACGGTAAGCAGTGAGTTTTGGACGGCCAGCCTTGTAGTCATTTACAAAGTCATTTGCAAATTTACCATTTTGAATGTCTGCCAAAACAGCCTTCATGTTTTCTTTGACTTGCTCAGTAATTACACGTGGGCCTGATACGTAATCACCGTATTCAGCAGTATTTGAAATTGATTGGCGCATTTTTTTGAATCCACCCTCGTAGATCAAGTCAACGATCAATTTCATTTCATGAAGAACTTCAAAGTAAGCCAATTCAGGAGCGTAACCTGCTTCTGTCAAGACTTCAAAACCTGCTTCGATAAGGGCAGTCAAACCACCACAAAGAACAGCTTGTTCACCAAAGAGATCTTCTTCAGTTTCTTCTTTGTAAGTTGTTTCAAGCAAACCAACACGAGCTGCACCAACACCTTTACACCAGTCCATAGCAATGTTTTTCGCATTTCCTGTTGCATCTTGGTAGACTGCATAAAGAGCTGGAACACCAAATCCTTCTTCAAAAGTACGACGAACCAAGTGACCAGGACCTTTAGGGGCACACATAAAGACATCTACATCAGCAGGAACTTTGATAAATTCAAAATGGATATTGAAACCATGGGCAAATCCAACTGCATTACCAGCTTCCAAGTTTGGAGCGATTTCTGCTTCGTAGAGTTCTTGTTGAATTTCATCTGGCGCCAAAATCATGATGACATCAGCCAACTTAGCTGCCTCTGCTACTGTGTAAGTATCAAAGCCATCTTCTTTAGCCTTATCGAATGACTTACCAGGGCGAACACCGATAATCACATCATGGCCTGTATCACGCAGATTTTGTGCATGAGCATGACCTTGTGAACCATAGCCGATTACGGCAATTTTCTTACCGTCAAGCGCTGCTACTTTTACATCTTTTTCGTATTCCATTTGAACTGCCATAGTTTTTCTCTCTTTTCTATTTTTTATTGCCTTATAGGCTGGTTTAACAAATTTAAGTAGGATTTTTAATCACGGGTAAATCCAGTTGCACCCGTACGAGCGATATTTTTGATCCCATATGGCCGAATCACTCGCAATAAAGCTTCACTCTTTTCAGCATTTCCAGTCATCTGGATAGTGATTGAGCTTGGAGCCACATCTACTACCGTTGCACGGAAAGGTTGGATAATGGCTAGGATCTCTGCACGCTTCTCAGCTGGAGCTGAAACCTTAACCAGAATCACTTCACGCTCTAAGTGAGGACGGTCTGTGATATCACGAACTCGAATCACATCAATTTGACGATTGAGCTGCTTGATAATCTGCTCTACTTCTGCCAATGAGGCCACATCAATGATGATGGTAATACGAGATACTTCTGGATTTTCCGTCGTTCCAACTGATATACTCTCAATATTAACCTGACGTCTGGAAAGAACACCAGTGAAGCGATTTAGAACACCCGAACGATTTTGGAGTTTAGCTGTCAACATTCTACGCATGGAACTTCACCCCCAACATCTCATGATTGCTCTTACCAGCTGGTACCATTGGCAAAACGTGCTCCTTACGAGAAATGTCCACCTCGATAAACATTGGTATATCTTCCTTCAGCACTTCCAAATTCTGAGCAATAGTCTCTGGATTGTCAAATTTATAAGATTTAACACCATAGGCCTGAGCCATGAGCTGGAAATCTGGCAAAGTATCAAAGACTGACTCAGAGGTACGACCATCATAGAAAGCTTCCTGCCACTGGCGCACCATTCCTAGTGAATGATTGTTTAGCATGATGACCTTAATCGGAACCTTATAGATATTGAGAATAGCCATCTCTTGGTTTGTCATCTGATAGCCACCATCACCGACAAAAAGGATAACTTCCTTTTCTGGATTAGCAATCTTAGCTCCAATAGCAGCAGGGACTCCGAATCCCATGGTCCCCTAAAGCCACCAGAAGTAACCAATTGACGCTCGTTTTGATATGGATAATATTGAGCTGCCCACATTTGGTGTTGCCCTACGTCTGTTACAACAATGGCATCCCCATTTGTCAACTCACCGATGCGTTCAATTACCGCCTGAGGCTGAACTACGCGCTCCTTCTTATCATAAGACCGAACACGATTCTTATCCTTCGTAACTTTTTCAATCCACTTTTCAGTATTATTATGAACTGTTGGTTCTGCTAGAAGCATCTGTAAAGCTTTTTTAGCATCACCCACTACAGGAATATCTGCACTGATAATCTTACCGATCTCAGCAGGATCAATATCGATATGAGCAACCTTGGCATTCTTAGCAAAAGTCTTAGGATTTCCTGTCAAGCGGTCATCAAAACGACAACCGATGCTAATCATAAAGTCTGTTTCTGTCATGGCAATGTTAGCCGCAAAGGAACCGTGCATACCCCCCATCCCAAGAAAAAGTGGGTGGCTCGTTGCAATAGTCCCTTGACCCAAAAGGCTGGTCACAACAGGAATTTGATAGCGTTCTGCAAATTCATTTAATTCTTTAGAAGCTTCCGCGTAGCTGATACCACCACCTGCCAACAATACTGGTTTCTTAGCTTTAGATAATTGTTTCAAGATTTTCTTGATCTGCATATCATTAGGAACAAGCGTTGGTTGGTAACTTGGTAAATTCACCTCTGGTGAATAGATGAAGTCTGTTTCCAAGGCAGATACATCCTTAGGCAAGTCAATGACGACTGGACCAGGACGACCAGTTGTTGCAATATGAACAGCTTCAGTGATAATTCGTGGAATATCAGCCGTCTCACGTACCTGGTAATTGTACTTGGTAATTGGCATCGTAATACCAACAATATCCGCCTCCTGAAAGGCATCCTTCCCAATTCCTGCCCGAGCAACTTGTCCTGTAAAGACTAAAAGAGGAACGCTATCGCTCATAGCATCAGCAATCCCTGTAATAGCATTTGTTGCTCCAGGTCCACTAGTGACAATGGCGACACCCAACTTCCCAGTTGATTTGGCATAACCTTCAGCTTCATGCAAGCAACCTTGCTCATGGCGACTAGAATATGGCGAATACCTTTAAAATTATAAATCGCATCATACAAAGGCAAGACTGCACCACCAGGATAACCAAAAACTGTGTCTATACCAAGTTCTAACAAGGTTTCTAAAACAAGTTCAGAACCATTTTTAGGTTCTTTTAATTTGATTTGCTTCACATGTTCCTCCCTCATAGATAAATTCCGAATTGTCAAAAAATTCTAACTTCTGCTACCAATGATAACATTTTTTCCCAATAAATCAAGAAAAAAACTAGCGATTTTTATTATTTTTTAATAAAGCGCAGAAGCATATCTCACATCCTAAAAGGCTTCGTAGATATATCCCACAAGCTCTTAGTCCTATCTTGACATCACTTTTTTCAAAAACGTATACTTTATGTTACCATTTTTCATCATAATGTCAAGGAATTTTCAGAAAATTTAGTATTTTGGGACAGATTATTTTTTCACAAACTTTAATTAGCCCCTAGCTAAAAAAATCTAAAACTTCTAGACTCCTTCTCCTACACACAAAAAAGAGTCAGGACTAAAAGCTAGTCCTAACTCCGTTATTCATATAGCAATGAGAAAGATCTCTTCTCATACAGTATGGAATTCTCTACTGGTAATCTCAAGCAAGGAGAAATCCATTGTTCATTAATTAGTCGTTTCGACCAAATAAACGAAGAAGGCTGAGGAAGAGGTTGATAAAATCAAGATAAAGACTCAAAGCAAGGGATACTGCCCAGCCATTTTCAACTTGACCATTTGACCGTTCATACACGTAACGAATTTTTTGATTATCCCATGCAATCAAACCAGAGAAGATAATGACACCTGCAATACTAATCAAGAAGTCAAAACTTCCATTTCTTAAGAAGATATTCACTACACTAGCAATAATCAAACCAAACAAGGCAGCCCTCAATGCTCGGCCCATTCCAGAAAGATCTTTCTTAGTCACCTTTCCGATAAAGGCCATCGCAAAGAACATAGCTGATGCCGTTACAAACGCAGATAAGACAGATGATTGAGTATAAAGAGCAAGAACAATACTCAGGTAAAGCCATTTAATGCAGAATAAACCAGAAAGAGAGGTAAGGCAGCAGGGCTATTTTTAACAGCCATACCAGAAGCAGCAAAGACTAAAATAAGTTCAGCAGCAATAGCCACATAGAATATCCAAGTAGAGCCCATCAATACAGAAACAATAACTGACTGAAACATACTCAACATCAGTGCCGACACTATCGCTGAAATTCCAAGTCCGACTCCAACAAGAGAATAAATTTTTGCATAAAAAGTATTGATGCCACTTGCATCTTGAATGATTGTACGATTGTTCATAACATCTCGTCTCCTTTTTAATTCTTTAACATCTTACGATGAAATAACTTTCGATTACGAATCTTTTGTCTCCACGGAGAGGTTGCTTCTTTGATTGCCCAGTATTTATCAACAAGAGTTACAATATAAGCTTCCTTATAACGTGGTGGCGCAATTGTTAAGCCCCACATATGCTTAATGATAATATCCTCTTCGACTTTATTCAATTTGGTTAGCTTCCGAGCATTTCGAACCGCCAAACGGGGATGAACCCAAGCATGGCTTTTCTTAAATTTAGTCACCCGCCAATCATAATAGAACAAATCATGAAGAAGAGCACCTCTAGCTGTACTGCGCTTATTCCAGCCCAATTTTTTCGCAATCTTATAACTAGTATAACTTACATTGATAGAATGTTCAAGCCGATTGGAATGCAAATGATGTGGAATGCCCTTCAAGCGCTGGACGCTGGGCTTCTCAATCAAATGTCCCACGTAGGCCATAAACTCATCATCATTTTGATAAGGCATAGAATCACCTCCATTTGCCTTTATTATAACCTAATTCCTAAATTTTAGCTTAAATAAAAGATTAAAATTCCAGCTGCTACCGCCACATTTAAACTTTCAGCCTTCCCCTTCATAGGGATATGGACCAACTGATCGGCTGCAGCCTCTATCATAGAACTAATCCCCTGCCCTTCATTGCCCATCACTAAGATAAAGTTTTGGCTCCCTTTTAATTTTTCGTAATCGATTGAATCATCAGAAAGGGTAGAAGCAAAAATAGGAAGATCTGATTTTTTTGCCAAATCAATCAAGTCAGCTGTTGCTAGACGATAGATTGGAAGATGAAAATGACTCCCCTGCATGGACCGTAAGGTCTTCAGATTATACAAATCAGCTGAATGTTCAGAGATAAAAATCCCATCAAAACCTGCTGCATCTGCTGTCCGAATAATCGTCCCTAGATTCCCCGGATCCTGAACATCTTCTAGAAAAAGATATTTGCCTGAGAGTGTATCTGGTAAGACTTCTTGCTGGAGCCTAACCTCAGCCACGATTCCTTGCGGAGTCTTGCTATCAGCCAAATCCCTCAGCAAGTCAGGGCTCAACCAATATACCTGTTTACATCCAGACAGCCGATCCGCATATTCTGGCAAAGCAAAAATAGAGATAACTTCAGCCCCACTTGACAGAGCCTCTTCAAACAAATGCCAGCCTTCTATCAGGTAGGAATCTGTTCTGTATTTCTTTTGATGGAGTTTTTTAGCTTTTTTTACCACATTATTAGCTTTAGAGGTTATAATATTCATAAGAATAGTATAGCATAAATTTTAAGAATAAAACTCATGCTCAAGTCGGATATAAAAAGGAGGCTGTCATGCAAAAAGTTAAAATGATTGCTCAGGGACGGGTCCAAGGAGTTGGTTTTCGCTGGGGCGTCTATTCTCTTGCTTTAGAAATTGGTGGTATTACAGGCCGTGTATGGAATAATGAGGATGGAACGGTCAGTATTCTTGCCCAAGCAGACAGCTCTGCTTCTATGGCTAAGTTTATTCAAGAAATCCGAAAAGGTCCTACACCATTTGCTAAGGTAAGCTATCTGGATGTAACAATGGCCAATTTTGATTCTTTCTCAGATTTCAAAATTTCAAATTAGGTCTAGGGAACTATTGTATATTTAAGAAAAAAACAGTAGAATAGAAAGGTATCATTTAAAAAAGGAATATAGAATCGTGAAAACATTTAAACGTTTATTATTTTCAGGAATGGGCTTAACCCTTCTTCTGATTCTCTCTGGCTGTGTCCAGACCAATAAACAAGGTCAACCAACAGGTCAAGGCTTTGTTTATCAATTCTTGGTTGCTCCTATGAGTCAAGTCATCAAATACTTTGCAAGTGATTTAGGACTGGGCTTTGGTCTTGCTATCATTTTGGTGACAGTTATCGTCCGCTTGATCATTTTGCCACTTGGACTTTATCAATCTTGGAATGCAACCTATCAGTCCGAAAAGAGAAATTATTTGAGTCCAATTTTCACTCCTATCAATGAGCGCATGAAGAATGCGGAAACTCAAGAAGAGAAATTAGCAGCCCAACAAGCTTTAATGGCCGCTCAAAAAGAAAATGGCATCAGCATGTTAGGTGGTGTTGGATGTTTACCACTCCTAATCCAAATGCCTTTCTTCTCAGCACTCTTTTATGCAGCTCGCTACACTAAGGGAATTGCGGAAAGTTCATTCTTGGGAATCAATCTTGGTCAACAAAGTATGATTCTTATTGTTGTCGTCGGAGTTCTTTACTATATTCAATCACTTCTATCACTCGTTGGACTAGATGAAGAACAAAAAGAACAAATGAAGAAAATGATCTATGTGAGCCCGCTCATGATTGTCATCTTCTCCCTCACTGCGCCAGCTGGAGTTACTCTTTACTGGGTAGTCGGTGGTTTTGTTCAAATCTTACAACAGTTCATCATTAACTTCTTTATCCGCCCTTATATGAAGAAACGGGTGGCAGAGGAGTACGAAAAGAACCCACCTAAAACCATGTCAGCCAATTCTTATTTGAAAGACGTTACACCAAAAGCAAGTCAGGCTATTGATAACCGTCCTAACAATAACAAAAAGAAAAAGAATCGTAACGCTGGCAAACAACGTTCAAGATAAAGAAAAACCTTTCCGTTAGTAGCGGAAAGGTTTTTCTTTACACAAGTCCCTGACTTGATTGCTTTGTCAATAGGCGCCAGAATAGCGAGTAATTTCACCCAAAAATTGTATAGCAAAACAATTTTTTCGAAATATAAATTTCCTTTTTCAAGCGAGAGAACTCTTAAGAAAATTGTTGGTTCTACTAGCGACCACCAGGAATTGGTCCGCTCCTAAAAAGAAGTGGAGCTAGTGTCTTTTTACCCTAATACTTGCAAATATGATACCTAGATTTCTTCCAATAGCATAAAGCCCCTTTACAACAAGCTCCTTCTCTTTATTGATTGTATTTGATTAAGACAAGCAGACCGGAAGCAAGTACCGTTAATAGACTAAGGACATTTAACTTTAAGGGATTAATCTTATAAAAGAAGGATAACAGCAAAAGAACTCCATTACTGAGGATTAGTAAACGATAAAATTCTCCCTGTATTTGTTGCCACTTTTTTAGCGAAGAAAAAGCAATAGGAAAACGCAGTCCTATCGCTGCATTTCGACTTGGAAAGTATCTATTGAGGATCCATAAAATAAGTGAGAACAAGAAGACAAGCTTGACTAGCATCAGTATCCCTTTCGTTAAAGCTTTTTCCAAGAACATTATACTCTTTTTGCATGAAAGTTCAAGACGAAAAAAACGAGCTTCTGCCCGTTTTTTTAAAGTTATTTAGTTTTTTCAACCTTAAGGATTTTAACATCATAACTTCCAACTGGCGTTTCAACAGTTGCGATGTCCCCTTTTTTCTTACCAATCAAAGCTTGGCCAATAGGACTTTCATTTGAAACCTTACCGGCAAAGGCATCTGCACCAGCTGAACCTACAATGATATAAACCTCTTTTTCAGTTTCACCGACTTCTTGAATCGTTACAGTCTTACCTATTCCTACTTCATCTTTAGCAACTGCATCGCTATCTACAATTTCTGCATAGCGAATCTTAGTTTCTAAACTTGAAATTTGACCTTCTACAAAGGCTTGTTCATCTTTAGCCGCTTCGTACTCGCTATTTTCAGACAAGTCACCGTATGAGCGAGCAATTTTTATTCTCTCTACTACCTCAGGTCGACGGACCAATTTCAATTCTTCTAGTTCTTTTTCTAGTTTTTCCTTTTCCGCAAGGGTCATTGGATATGTTTTTTCTGCCATTTTTATTTTTATCTCGTTTCTATAAAATCTTTAAAATAAAATTGAGGGTGGACACAACAAACTAATAAGCCTTAGAGTTCTGTCCCACTCCCAATTTTTAATTTGAACTGCTTGATTGTGTTAATTTGCTATTGACATGCTCCTCAACATTTTTGCATGCTCTTCATAAGTTGTTGCGAAGTAGACTGTTCCAGTCTCAGTGTTAGCAACAAAGTAAAGGTAATCTGTCTTGTTTGGATTAACAGTTGCTTCAATCGCTGAAAGACTTGGACTATCTACAGGTCCTGGCATCAAACCTGGATTTTTATAAACATTAAACGCTGAATCAATATTAGTATCGATTGCTGCATCTTCTGCTAAGGTTGTTTTTTTACCAAGTTTGCCTTCCGCATAAAGAATCGCAATATTACTTTGAAGTGGCATACCTTGGTTCAATCGGTTATAGAAGACACTTGCAATATTCTTGCGGTCTTCATCCGTTGAGCCTTCTTTTTCAACCAAGGAAGCCAATGTCAGAACATCATTCACTGTTAGATTTTTACTTTCTAACACTTCGTAATAAGTGCTCAACTTGCTATCCATAGTTGCCAGCATTTGATCAATCAGAGTTTCTGCTGTTGTATCACTGGTGTAATTATAGGTTGCTGGGAAGAGATAACCTTCCAAACGGTATTTGACTCCACTATCCTTGGCCGGAAGTCCGCTCAATAATTTAGGATATTTGGCCACCATTTTGCTAATAAAGCTTTCATCCTGCACTTTGGATAGAAAATCCTTCGCACTAATGGATACTTTTTTATTACCACTTTTCTCAACCGCTTCAGCTATTTGATTCAAAGTATATCCTTCTGGGACAACTAACTTGCCAAGAGTTGGTGGCTGAGGAGTATCAGTCCCACCTTTTTGCAAAGCTTTCGCAATGGTGTCTAGGTCCATACTCTTTTGAAGATTATAGTAGCCAGATTGGAAGTTAGCATAGCTCTTAAACTTACTGTAGTAATTGAAGACTTGACCGCTCTTAATCAGTCCTTTCTTCTCCAAAATCGACCCAATTTCCTTAGCACTTGATCCGGCAGGAATCTCAAGAGTTACATATTCGGTATCATTAGCATTGACTGGCTTTAAGGCGGAATCAATATAGCTGTACACAAAGGCACCTGTTACTGCCAAAGTAACCAATAAGAGGGCAATAATCGTCCATACAATTTTTTTAGCTACATTGTTTTGACGTTTTTTCTTATTAGCTTGTCTTTCTTTTGCAGAACGAGACAAGGTTTCCTTAGATGTCAGATCATCTCTTCTATATGTTGCAGTCTTTGCCAAAGGCTCTTCTTTTGACACATTTGGCTCTTTAGATTGGTTTTTATAGGAAACCTTTACTGGAACTTTAACGGATTCAGGCTCATCCAAATAACTTTCTGATTTTTGCGAAGCCGTTGTCTCAGCTTGACTTTCACTTGCTGAATCAGCTGATAGAGAATCTTTTCCTAGAACCTCAGCTAGTGAAGAATCTCCCTTCTGCAGTAGTTCAGATAGAGAAGGATCCTCTTTGGTTCTTTCTTCCGCTAATGCTTTATCTACTTGTTCAGATAGAGAAGGACCTTCTTCCTGGGAAGATACTTCATTTTTTTGAGAGTTAGCAAACTCTTTTAAAATCTGCTCTTTAAAGCTCAATTTTTTTTCGTTATCTTGTGAATTTTCAGTCAAAAATTTGACCTCCTTCTTCATAATCCTTAACATTATATCTTAAAACTTTGATAAATGCAATAAGATAAGGCTTTCTTTCATAATATATTAAACTAATTAGTCCTTAGAAGAAACTTCCCAGACCATATCATACCAAACCTCATTTGCATAAGTTGACTTAGATAGTCCATGATTCCTAAAGCCATGCCTTTCATAATAGGCCGTTAAATAATCATGACAGGTCAGATTGATGCCATCACGTCCATTTGAAATGGCGATTTCTTTCATTGCTTCCAGAAGCCTACGACCAACCCCCATACTCTGAGCTTCTTTAGAAACCGAGAGACTAGTTATTGAGATATAGCCCCCAGCTTGATGGCTGAAATCTTCAATCTCCATTGTAAAGGAGATATCCATGAGGTAGCGTTCCGGTCTTACTGGACCTTCAAGAAAGCCTAAAATCTGATTATCTTTCTCAGCAACAAGAAATGTTTCAGGTAAGAGTTCGATGTGCTTAGCCAACAGTTCCTGACTCATAGCCTCTTCAGAGCTAAAATTTTCACATTCAATCTTGTAAATGGCAGGTAAATCCGTTAAGTCAGTAGTCCTTATCTTCATGATTTACTCCTTAAAATAGGGATTCTCCCAAATCATCTCAATATGTGGTTCGTCTCCATAAGTAGTCTCAAAAATTCCTGAATCAGAAAAACCATTCATGACAAAATAGGAAAGCAAATGATCCTTACAAGCCAGATAGATTCCTTGGTTTTGAAGATCAACTACTACTTCCTTCATAGCCGCAAGCAAGAGAGTACCAACTCCCTGACCCTTAAAATCTGGATTAATCGAAAGTCTCTGAAGAAATATGAAGTTAGATTTGTCTAAATTTCTCATTCCCTTTACTAGGCAATCTGCTGACTGGTGATGTGAAGAAACCGCTGACCCAATGATGTAGCCAGCGATTTCTCCATTCAAATCAGCGATTAAAAAAGTATTTGGAATCTTTTCAATTTGTTCTTTTAGTTTCTCAGGGTTAGTAGCTTCTTCTCCCAAGAAATTGGCTTGCTCAATCCGAACTATTTCCTCCAAATCAAGCAACTTGACTTGTCGAATTCGCATTGGTGATTCCATGACGACTCCTTCTTATTGAACATTGCTAGTCAAATTAGACAAGAGACGTTCAAATGAATATTCATAGGTCTGGATATCTCCAGCTCCCATAAAGACATAGACAGCATTGTCATGGTCTAAAAGTGGAGATACATTATCTACACTTACAACTTGGACACGTTTAACAATTTTTTCAGCTAGGTCTTCGACTTTGACATCTCCATGATCCACCTCACGAGCTGAACCATAGATTTGAGCTAAATAAACGGCATCCGCTTGATTCAAAGCGTCAGCAAATTCATCTAAAAGGGCAATAGTGCGAGTGAAGGTGTGCGGTTGGAAGATCGCTACGATTTCCTTGCTTGGATATTTCTGACGAGCTGCATCTAAAGTCGCAATAATTTCAGTTGGATGATGAGCAAAATCATCAATAATAACAGTACCGTTAACAACCTTTTCAGTGAAGCGACGTTTTACACCAGCAAATGTTTTCAGGTGTTCTCTGACCAAGTTCAAGTCAAATCCTGATACATACAAGAGTCCAATAACAGCTGTCGCATTCATAATATTATGACGTCCGAAAGTCGGGATGTGGAATTCACCTAACTCTTGACCACGGTATGAAACTTTAAAAGTAGAACCTGTTGTTGAACGTAGCAAATCATGGGCAACAAAATCGTTCCCTTTTCAAAGCCATAATAATAGATCGGTGCTTCTGAAGTGATACGACGTAATTGCTCGTCTTCTCCATAAATGAAAAGCCCTTTGGTAATTTGCTTGGCGTAATCATTAAAAGCATTGAAGACATCTTCTAGACTAGTAAAGTAGTCAGGATGGTCAAAGTCAATATTCGTAATAATAGAGTATTCTGGATGGTAAGGCATGAAGTGGCGCTCATACTCATCAGACTCAAAAACAAAGTACTTAGCACCTGCTGAACCGCGACCTGTTCCATCTCCGATCAAATAACTCGTGTCGGTAATGTTGGATAAGACATGAGAGAGAATTCCTGTTGTAGAAGTCTTCCCATGGGCTCCGGCCACACCAAAACTGACAAAATCACGCATAAAGCTACCCAAAAATTCATGGTAACGTTTATAGCTAATTCCGTGTTCATTTGCATAGGCAATCTCTACATTATTATCTGGACGAAAGGCATTTCCAGCAATGATTTCATAATCAGCCTGAATATTCTTTGGATCAAAAGGCAGAATTTTTATCCCTGCCTGCTCCAGTCCTCTTTGAGTGAAATAATATTTATCCACATCACTCCCCTGAACCTTGTGGCCCATTTGGTGCAACATCAAAGCCAAGGCACTCATACCTGAGCCCTTAATTCCGATAAAATGATAGATTTTTGTCATGAGTATGATTCTTTCCTTTCCTGTTGAGGGAGTCCTACCCCCAAACTTCGAATAATTCGAATGCCTCTTAAAGGCAAAACGAAGAAACTAGAAAGCATATGCTCTAGTTAAAAATTTAGCTAGTAATCTTCTAGATAGATATTAAGGTCTATTGCTACTAAGCTTGATCAAAGCGTGTCAAATTCAATTCAGCCGCAACTTTATTTTCTTTTTTATCGCGCAACTCTTTTTTATTGTAGACTTGGCTAGTCTTCAAAAAATCATAGTTGTTTTTCTTTTCAGTCTTTGGTGCTTCGACTTGGACAACTGGCTCTGCAGACAAATCAGCCACAATATAGTCTTCTTGCTTCAAGTGCTGACCGTACTTTGCAAATTCACCTGGGTTTTCTTTTTGGAAAAAGGCAGTTAGCTGAGCTTTTGTCGTTGTAGACTTCCGCGCAGAAAAGCCAATTTTGCTACGATGTTTTTTTGAAACGGCATCACTGGTCAAGTAGGAAGCAGAGCGTTTCTTTTTCAAATCAGCTCTAGCCTCTTCTCTTGCCACCTCGGCATAACTTTTTTCTTGAACTTTAGGCGAGATGGATTGATTCACCTTGTCGGCAATTACTTGTTTTCGTTTTTCTGACTGTGAAGATGGAATAGGCTGAGCTACCGCTTTACTCGACGAAGAAGAATCAGCAAAAGTCTTCTCCTGATAGTCACCTTTGATATTACTAATAAAGTCAAATTCATCATAGAGATCCATATGAGGAACTTCTGAAAAAATTGCTTCGTTGTCAGAGATTAGAGGAAACTTGGTCTTTGTCATGCTTTTTTCCTTTCAACACTTCATTATAAACTATTCTGGTCAATTTGAAAACTATTCTATTGAAATTCCTAGGATTTCTCGGATATCTGCTAGCGTCAGACTTGAACGTGATTCCGTTCCATCCAAAATAGTAGAAATTAAATTTTTCTTACTTTCCTGCAACTCTTGAATTTTTTCTTCAATAGTTCCACGAGTAATCAGGCGGTAAACTTCCACATTTCTCTCCTGCCCCATTCGATGCGCTCGCCCAATCGCTTGAGCTTCAACAGCTGGATTCCACCAAAGGTCGACCAGAATAACGGTATCAGCACCTGTCAGATTGAGACCTACACCACCAGCTTTCAAGGAAATTAGAAATGCATCCTTTTGACCATCATTAAAAGCGGTTGTCATTTCTTGACGATCCTTAGCCGGAGTAGAACCGGTTATTTTAAATGATTCCATTTCAAGACTTTGTAGTTCCTGCTCAATCAGATCTAACATACCTCTAAATTGAGAAAAAATCAACACCCGATGATTGCTGGAGTGAATTTGTTCTAAAAGCTCTCTCAAACTATCCAGTTTTCCGCTATCACCCTGATAATCCTCTAAAAAGAGAGCTGGGGTGTCGCAGATTTGACGCAGGCGCATGAGACCAGATAGAATCTCTATCTTATCTCGGTTCAGTTCTTCGTCCGTTGCAGAACGCACGCGTTCCTGCATTTGCTGCAGTTGGGCCAGGTAAATCGCCTTTTGGCTATCCTGTAACTCATTTCGATAAATTACTTCTGTCAGATCAGGCAACTCTTGAAGAACATCTTCTTTCTTACGGCGCATGATAAAGGGTTGAACATAACGTGCCACCAGATCTGCTGGCATTTTTAAAAATTCCTTTTTAGCAGGTAATAAACCAGGGAGGACAATTTGAAAAATAGACCACAATTCGCCCATATGGTTCTCAATTGGTGTCCCAGATAAGGCAAAAGTATTTTTTACCTCAAAATTTCGTAAATGCTGAGCAATCTTCGTTCGATCATTCTTCATGACCTGTGCTTCGTCTAAAATCAGATAATCAAAGCTCAGACGGCCATATTCTTCTACATCCTGACGAAAAGATGCATAACTGGTAATCATCACCTGATGTTTTCCATCTATTATATTATCTCGAAGAGGCTTGGGCCCATAGACAACTGCTATATCCAAATGTGGAGCAAACTTACCAAATTCATCCTGCCAGTTGTAAACCAGGCTTGACGGTGCCAAGATCAAAGCATTTTTAGACTCTCTTAATACTGCCGTCAAAAAAGCAATAGTTTGCAAGGTTTTCCCAAGCCCCATGTCATCAGCTAGTATCCCTCCAAAGCCATAATGATTAAGCATGCTGAGCCACTTCACTCCCAGCTCTTGATAATCTCTCAATTCGGCTTCAACCTGTAGGGATGGTAGTTGAAATTCTTCTGGGTGTCTCAGATCATAAGCTAACTGCCGAAATCCCTCTGAGAAAGAAACATTTTCTTGACCTTCTAGGATATCTGTCAGCTGAAGGGCAGCCAAACGACTAGTCCTTATCTGACCACCCTTTAACTTTTTGGCCCTTAACTTTTGCAGGGTTTGACTAACTCTCTTAGTCTCTTCGTCAAAAACCAATACCTTGCCCGATTGACTGACAAAATATTCACGAGATTCAAATAGGGCAGATAAGGCATCGTCCACTTCCGCTGGGTCAATATTGGCAAAATCAAAACCAATTTCCAACAGGCTTCCTTTTGTTTCAATAGCGATCTTCGGTTTTTCTACCTGATAAAGAGCTAATAAACTAGGGCTAATCTCTACTCTTCCTAAGGAGCGGAACTTTTCCATGGTATGAGTAAAGAAAGTATAGACATCCTGAGGCAGTAAAGCAGGTCTACGACTTTCAAATTCTGCTTCAAATCCTGCCTGTAGTAAAGTTTGAAACACCTTTTGTTCCATTCTAAAATCGCTGGCAAAAGGAAGGCTATCTAGTTCTTCTTGGCTAGCTACAGTTAGAGATTCGTAGGCAAAGACAAGCTTAGCTTCAATCTCACCTGAAGCCAGCAAATCAAAAGAAAAATGAGGCTGAAACTCATGAATCATGAGTTCTTTAGGTGCTGATAAACTACCCATTTTCTTGAATTCTAACAGACTAGTAGCCAGCTTGCCTTGATCAGAACTATCAAATTGCAGACGTTTTCTCCTATCTGAATCCAAAGGCAAATCTCTCAGGGCAGCCAGTATACGTTGCTGCTGATAGCTAAGTTGAAAGAAAGTATCTCCGTAAAATAGGAATTCACCATTGTATAAAAAGTTTATAGTACTGCTCAGAAATCACAAGTTCTAAGTAATCAGCAGACTCCTCTAGTTCAAAGGAGAAAATGCCTGCATCTTCATGTAGATCTTGGAAAAAAAGACCTGCTGGAAATCAAAAGACACTATACGCCAAATGGAAACTGTTTAACTCCATCAATCGTGTCACTCCCTCTTCGAGCAAAAGAAGCAGGAAAGGCTATATGTCGGCCAGCATTTTGAAAAAAATCAAAGAATCATCCTTAGTCGTCAAGAATCCCCGTAAGAACATTAATAGGTCTTGACTAGATCTGTCAAATTCCTCAAAACGAAGGGGTTCAAAGTAGCTTTTACCAATCTGGTAAGGAGCTTCTTTTTGAATAGTCTGTAAAAAAGCGCGAATATCCCTTACCACATAAGATTTCTCATCCGGTAAACGACTGAGACGCAAAGTCCACAAAAATTCTCCTGTATATGCATCTTCTTGGCCAACTGCTGATAATTGGTACTTAGGATTTTCTTGATCCAGCGGTAAAATCTTATCTAAAAAGAGACTCCCAAATGAAACCTTTCCTTGTGTCTCTTGCTGACTCGTTTCCTCCAACTCCAACTTAGCCAATACTTCCTTGCCTTCTGCGTCATTTTTTAGGAAATACTCTAGTCCAGCTAAATGGGCGCAATACTGTTTTTTCTGGAAAAATTCACAAGAACAGAACACAGCATCATCAGCCAAACTGTATCTCAAATTATAGTCTGAAACTCGACTATAGATAATACGATTTTTGACTTCACTAATACTGATTTGACCTTTTTCATAAAAGCTTATTCCCTCGGTTCGAATTTTCCCTGGAATTAATTTCGCCATACTTACCACCTTATGTTTATCTCTCCATTATACCATAGTTTTCAGGCAAAGAAAAAAGTAAGCCTTTTTGCTTACTTCTTTTGTTCTAAACAGTTTAATAATCAAACTGGATTCTTGATTCTCATTTTTGCTTATTTGGTAGTCTAAACCTTGATAAATAACAGCAAGATCCAGTGACTCTATTCAAAACATCATTCCTCGACAACCTTCATAGCTTGGCCAGTAAAATAATTTCTTTGAAACTCAGACACCCCAAAAAAATGTAAGGGTCAAAATTAATGTTCTACTAAGAAAGCCATGAACCATAAAACTAGAGGAGCTCTGCCCCTATTTTCTCTTCCTTGCAATCAAGTGAATCGGAGTTCCTTCAAAGACAAAGGCCTTGCGGATTTGATTTTCCAAGAAACGCAGGTAAGAAAAGTGCATGAGCTCTTCTTCATTGACAAAAATGACAAAGGTTGGCGGTTTGGTTGCTACTTGAGTCGCATAGAAAATCTTGAGACGTTTGCCCTTGTCAGTCGGGGTCGGATTAATCGCAATGGCATCCATGATGACATCATTAAGCACCGCTGACGGGATACGGGTATTCTGACTCTGACTGATTTGCTTAATCATATCCGGCAGCTTATGGAGACGCTGCTTGGTCAGGGCAGAAACAAAGATAATTGGCGCATAAGATAGGTACTGGAACTGGTCACGAATATTCTCTTCCCAGTCTTTCATGGTATGATTGTCTTTTTCCAGTGTGTCCCACTTATTGACAACGATGATTATTCCTTTTCCTGCTTCATGGGCGAAGCCAGCGATTCTCTTGTCGTACTCACGAATTCCTTCTTCAGCATTGAGTACCATCAGAACAACATCCGACCGGTCAATCGCCCGCATAGCCCGCATGACAGAGTATTTCTCTGTGTTTTCATAGACCTTACCTGACTTGCGCATACCAGCCGTATCGATCATGGTAAACTCCTGACCTTCACTGTCTGTAAAGACCGTATCAATAGCGTCACGCGTCGTACCAGCAACAGGACTGGCAATAACACGCTCCTCACCCAAGATAGCATTGATCAAGCTAGACTTGCCGACATTAGGACGGCCAATCAGACTAAACTTAATCATATCAGGATTTCAGCGACTTCTTCATTTGGCAGATTTTCAACGATGGCGTCAAGAACATCTCCAGTACCAATCCCGTGGACTGAAGAAACTGGGAATGGATCGCCCAAGCCCAACGCATAGAAATCAAAAATCTCATTGCGCATTTCGGGGTTGTCCACCTTGTTGACCGCTAAAATAATCGGCTTATGGGTCTTGTAAAGCATGCGAGCCACATACTCGTCTGCATCTGTAATACCTTCCTTGCCAGATACGACAAAAACGATGACATCTGCTTCGTCCATGGCGATCTCAGCCTGGTGTTTGATTTGCTCCATAAAAGGCGCGTCAACATCGTCGATTCCGCCCGTGTCAATAATACTAAACTTGCGGTTAAGCCAGTCTGCTGTCGCATAGATTCGGTCGCGGGTCACCCCTTCGACATCTTCCACAATGGAAATCCGCTCACCGGCAATCCGATTGAAAAGCGTTGACTTGCCGACATTGGGACGGCCGACAATGGCAATAGTTGGTAAGGCCATGTTTTTCCTCTTTCATTCTTTAGGACAGAGCCAAACTCCGTCCTATTTTTCTAATTTCTTTTCTTTGAATAGTTGATCGATAGCTTGATTAGGCTCCTGACCAAATTGGGCAGCTAGACGCTGACTCCAAGTTTCCTTAGCTCGCTCGCCGGCATATTCAGTCTGAACGCGGTCATAGGCTTGTATAGTTGAACGATCCTGTTCACGATATTCTTCCTCAAAGACCACTGCTTCATAAGGCAAACGTGGCTTAACTGCATGGTTCTGGTTGGGAGTCCCCAGAGCAATCCCAAAGACTGGATAAGTGTAGTCTGGTAACTTAAAAAGCTCCGCTATTTGACTGGCAGCATAACGAACCAGTCCAATGATTACCCCGCCATAACCCAAACTTTCAGCTGCTAAGAGAGTATTTTGACCCACTAAAGTAGCATCTACTGAGCTAATCAAGAGATTCTCCGTCCCCTCAGGGTAAAAATCTTCCGTGTGCAATTGAACACCCTTTTGAGCTCGATTGAGGTCGCCAACAAAAAGCAAAAAGGCCGAAGACTGCCGAATGGCTTCTTGGGGGACCAAATCAAAAAGGGCCTCTTTTTTCTCTTTGCTTCGCACCACAATGATAGAATAGGACTGGAAATTCTTCCAGCTGGACGCTGCTCGCCCAGCATCAATGATGGCACGTAATTCCTTATCCGAAATCTGCTCCTCCGTAAAGCGGCGAACAGACGTATGAGCATTCATCAAGTTAATCGTTTCATTCATCGGCGATTCTCTCCTTCTAGACGTACCTCCTGAGCCAGAAACTTAATCCTCTCCATAACCCGCTTGGCCTGCCAAGTCTCATCGCCATTCTTAGAACTGGCAAAGTGACGCTCCAAATCCGCAAAACTAAAGTTAGAAGTAAAGAAAGTTGGCAGATTTTCCTGCATGCGGTGCTGGAGAATGACCTGCAAAAATCTCATCCCTCATCCAAGGACTGGATTGCTCTGCACCAATATCATCCAAAAATCAGCACTTGAGCTGTCTTGACTTGGTCAATCTTCTCCTTGACCAAGCCAGAGCTGATCGCATTCTTAACATCCAAAACAAAGCTTGGATAATGTAGCAGAGTCGTTGATACACTGCGTTTTTCTGACAAATCATGCGCCAGAGCAGCCATCATGTAGCTTTTTCCGACTCCAAAATCCCCGTAGAGATAAACAGCCTTCTGGTAATGCGGAAACTCCGCAACGAAGTTGGTCAACAGTTCAAAAGCCTTGTAGCGGCCAACATCGTCCAGATCCACCTGAGCTAGGCTTGCTTCCTTGAGACTACTTGGCAAATTGATCAGGTTTAGTCTACTCTTAATCGCTTCATTCTTTTGCTGCTCGACCAGCTCAGCTGTTTCTTCATAGGAAACATCCGCATAGCCTGCATTTTTAATCAAAATCGGCTTATAGCCTTTAGCAATATAGGCTTCATCCCCCAATAGAAATCGATTTCGTTCACTGATGTACTGATTGAACTTCGAGATGCTTCGGGAAATTTCAGATTGACTAAGTTTCTCCTGCTGGATAAAAGCCGCCACATCAGGATCTTCTACGATTTGACGGACTAACTCCTCATAGTTGAATTGGCGGGCAGGATTTTTATGTGAAAGGGTCTCTCCAATTTTTTCCATCTAGTCACCTCCTTGTTCTAATTTAGCAAGCAGACGGCGTTTTTGCTCTTCAAGCTCGGCCTGCTTCTCTGCACTTGTTTCATTTTTATAATCTGGCTGGCTCCATTCAGGAACATTGCTTTTAGTAACTGTCTGGCTAGATTTAACTGGTCTACTCTGACTTTGCTGGTTGCGCTCGCGGATTTTCAGAACAGCTTCCTCAGCACTAGTCACCTTTTGATAGGCAAAATCATTGGCAACTTTTAGCGCGTACTTCTCATTCAGATTGGCTGAATCAACCTTATTTAAAGTCAGAAGTAAAACAATATTGATGACCTCATCTAAAAGACCTAACTTAGCCAAGTCCAATAAAAGCTGTCTTTCTGATTGGGTAATTGTTGCCTGACGCTTTTTTTTAAGCTCTGCTAAGAAAAGCATTGGCACCTTACTTTTGGCAGCGCGGATTATGATTTGTTCATCCTGAGTAAATTTCTCATCGACACGTTTTTGAGCCAATTTTTGCTTCATACGCTTGACAGAAATAACATGTGAAATCGCGGTTTCTCTAGCCAAGACATAGGTTTCATACCAGGTCCAATTTTGTTGCTCAGCAATGGCAAACAAATCTAGTAAATCTTCTTTTTCATCAGCAAAACGTAAATTTTCCTGAGCCATTCTTCGCTTAAAGTTAGTCAGATCAAAGTCTTCTTGCTTCCTCTTAACCACTCCGACTTCATCTTCCACATCAAAGACTGTCGATAATTTTCTGGCCAAAGGCTGACCCTGAGGCTGACCTCCCATTAAAGCTTCAACAGCCGTTTCACCAATTTTCTTTTCTAAAAGTCGTTTGTAAACGTGATGCTGGAAAAATTCATCCGCTGAAAGCAAACTGAAAAGTTTGATCTGATAAGTTGACTCTCCTTGGTAGAGTTCTAGCAAGTTCATAGCACTCAAGCGTTCAAAGCTCGTCTTTAAGACCTCCATTCCCATATTCAGATGATTCAGAATATGGCCAAAAGTATAGGCCTGATGACCGTCGTCCCAAAAAGCCAGACAGTACAGATAGAGACTGACTGCTTCTCGACCAATAATCGGCAGATAAAGACGGATCAGATTGTTTGTATCTTGACTAACCAGATTGTTTTTCATATAAGAAAACTGATCGTTTGGCCTCATCTATTCTTCTCTCTTCTTTTTTACACCCTTAGTAATTTGCTGGAGCAGACTTTCTAATTCACCAACATCTTTAAAACTACGATAAACACTGGCAAAGCGAACATAGGTAATCTCATCCAATTCAGCTAGTTCATCCATAACAAGATTCCCGATAAAGTCACTGCTAATTTCATTATCACTGCTACTTCGTACTTTCTGCTCAATGCGATTGACCAAAGCTTCAATCTCATCACTTGAAACCGGACGCTTCTGAGCTGAGCGAATAATACCATTAAAAATCTTGTCTCTTGAAAATTGCTCCCTAGTCCCATCTTTTTTGACAACGACTAGGGTTCTTTCTTCTACCCGTTCATAAGTTGTAAATCGATGCTGGCAATCTTCGCATTCACGACGGCGACGAATAGTATTTCCATCCTCAGCTTGACGGCTATCAATAACACTGGATTTGCTCCCGCCACATTTTGGACAACGCATACGATTTCCTCCTCAAATCTTAATACTCTATTTTACCATAATTTTGCCCATAACAAAAGTAAGGCAAATCTAAATTAGTACGCAGAAGAGTTAAAAGTATTTCCCCTACATTTCATACTTAAAAAAAGAATCCTCTTGTATTATAATGCTAGAAAATTATCTCTCTATAGGAAAAAAATAATGAAAAAAAGAAAAATGCTCATCCTTGCAATCGCATCAGCTCTTATCATAGGAGGAACAATTGTGGCAGTTCAAAATAATGATTTATTCGGAGGAATTGATCAACAAAATTATCAAAGCGCCGAAGAAAAACAGTTAGCTTACTTAAAAAAACACGAAAATAACCTCGCAGATTTTGTGAAATCTTTAAGTCCTAAAGTGGAATCTGTTCAGATTGATTGGGATCAAACCCGCTGAGAAGATATTGTTAATGGGACACCGCAAGGGGGAGGTGAAGTTGTAATCATTGGAGGTGGCTTCAATAACATAGAAGGATCGACATGGCAAGTCATGTTTGAAATTAAAGATGGACAAATTATTTTTGATACCATGATGCAAGGAAGCCCATTACGAGTAGGAGGTGAATTTTTGACTAATAGTAATTTAAAAACTTTTGACAATTTCTCCCAAAAAGATATTCTCTTAAATAAAAAAGTTCCAAGTTGAACTGAAACTCGAAAGTTAGGCTTTTAAGCTAACCTCGCTAGTACAGTTCATTTAACTTGAAACTATTTTTTTCTAAAATTTTGCCTCTACTTCTAAACCGAAATGGTCACTGACAACAGGGGTTTCCTTTCCGTCAAAGACCACAGCAGAGCTTTCAATTTGGATGCCTTGACTTGTAAAGATATAATCAATCTTCAGAGCATCTTGGTTGCCATCCCAGCCAGCAATGGCGCCTTCAACTGTTGCCTTACCACTAATCTTTCGAGCAACCTTATGACTATCCTGCAATTTGAGTGGGCTTTTTAATATATGCTGATAGCCTTCGTAATCAACAGGATTGTTAAAATCACCCATGAGAACCAGAGGAGTTTTGACCTTGACAAGCTCTTCTTCAAGCTTAGACCACTCCCCTTGGAAGCCCTTGTCCCACCAAGATAGATGGCAAGAGGCGATAGTCATCAATTGACCCTCTACCTCAGTCTCCGCTAACAAAACCTTGCGGGTGTGGTAATCACTAGGATCATTCACTTCTGAGACCAAAACTTCTTTAGGAGTCAAAGGATTCTTGGATAGAATCGTCACACCTTCATTATAAATGTCAAACCCAATATGATTATAAGCCCAGGACCAATGATAGTCCAGTCCTGCTTTTGCCAATTTTTCTACTAGACAAAGGGCAAAGTGATCCTGATGAATCGCAATCGCTCCTTCAACTGCCTGATAAAAAGGAGCCTGAACAACCTGTTCAGACTCCATTAATTGATTGACTTCCTGCAGGCAAATGACATCATATTTTTCTTGAAGAATACGTTCTGCAAGCTGATTTAGCTTGATTTCTTGCTCTTCTTCCATCCAACTATGAGTATTTAATGTCAGGAATTTCGCCATAATTTCTCTTTTCTATTTTACAATTCAACCTTAGCAACAACTGTCTTAGCAGATGCTTGACCAAGTTTTTCTACAGTCACAGACTTGATAGCTGCCGCATTTGTGAAGACAACAACTGTTGAAGTTTCACGACCAGCTGCCTTGATAGCTTCCAAATCAGCTGTCACAAGTAAATCACCTGCAGCAACCTTTGGCCTTCTGAAACATGAACTTCAAATGGTTGACCTTCTAAGCTGACAGTGTCTAAGCCGATGTGAACCAACACTTCTAAACCATTTTCTGTCAAAAGACCTAAAGCATGCTTCGTAGGGAATACGCTTGTTACAGTACCTGAAACAGGTGAGTAAATCATACCATTTTCTGGCTCAACAGCAAATCCATCTCCCATCATCTTTTGTGAGAATACTGGATCTTTAACATCATCAATTGCGATGACTTGACCATCTGCAACAGTTTCTACTTCTTCTGTTACACCTTTGTAGGCAACTTCAGTAGCTGCTGATTCTGCTTTTTGGCTTGGAAGAGTTTCAGGAATCACTTCACCAGAATCCAGCAAGTCTTGGATATCAGATTTAAGAACGTCAGCTTTTGGTCCATAGATAGCCTGAACACCTTGACCTTTCATAACCAAGCCCATAGCGCCTTCAGCCTTCCATTGCTCTTCAGTTCCAACCTTTTCAGCATCCTTGACAGTCACACGAAGACGAGTCATACATGCATCTACGTCAACGATATTAGCACGACCGCCTAGCAAATTGATAACATTGACAGCTTGAGATGCTTCTGCAACCTTGCCACTGCCAGCTTCTGATGAAGAAGCTTCATCTGATCCATCTGCAGTTTCATAGTTACCATTACGTCCTGGAGTTGCGTAGTTGAATTTCTTAATCATGAAGTTTGCAATGAAGTACATTGCTACACCAAAGAGGATTGTTACCCAAATGAAGTTAATGATATCCATTCCCAAACCAGCATTGATTGCCAATGGTGTACGAGTTAAGAATTCGATAGAACCGAATGAGTGTACACGAAGGTTAACGATGTCTGCCATTGCAAAAGCAGCACCTTGAACAAGTGAGTAGATCAAGTAAAGCGGAGTCGCAACAAACATGAACATGTACTCGATTGGCTCAGTAACCCCTGTCAAGAAGGTTGCCAATGCAGTCGCAATCATCATACCTTTATATTTGTGCTTCTTGTCAGCATCTACATTGCGGTAGATAGCTGCAGCTACCCCAATCAAAATACCAAATGAACCAATCATTTGTCCAACTTTAAAGCGGGCTGGATGGTATGCTTCAAGCAATTGATTGTAGCTTGCCATATTTGAACCTTTAAGGTTAACAAGGTCAGTTACCCAAGCAAGCCAAAGTGGATCTTGTCCGAATACTTGTGTACCTTTTGCTGCACCAGTTAACACTTCATATGTTCCACCAAGAGCAGTATAGTTCATTGGAATTGTCAACATATGGTGCAATCCAAATGGAAGCAAGAGACGTTCCAAAGTACCATACAAGAATGGCGCAAAAACCGGTGCAGTATCTTGTGAATTAGCAATCCAAACACCAAAGGAATTGATACCAGCCTGAACATAAGGCCAGAAAACACCTAATATAAGGGCTACCAGAGTGGATCTCAGAATAACCACGAATGGTACAAAACGTTTACCATTAAAGAAAGACAAGGCATCTGGGAGTTTGCGATAATTATAGTATTTGTTATAAGCTGTTGCTCCGACAAAACCAGCGATGATTCCGACGAAAACTCCCATATTAAGAGCTGGAGATTCTAAAACACTTGTAAAATAATCAGAAACTTTCAGCTGGAGATCCCAACCAATTTGTAAACCAAATAATTTGAAATTTAAGGTATGAACAATAGCTTTAGGATCCTTAAGCATATCTGCAGTCACACCAAACAATACACCAGTGATACGGTTGATCAGGATAAAAGATAGACCTGCTGCAAAGGCACCACCGGCACGCTCTTTAGCCCAACTTCCCCCGATTGCAAGAGCAAAGAGTACGTGGAGGTTCCCAATAACACCCCAACCAATTTGCTCTAAAACGCCACCTATCGTTACCAACAAACCAAAATTAGGATTAATCATTGGAAGCGACTTACCAATACTAATCATTAGACCAGCTGCGGGCATAACCGCAACGACCACCATTAAAGCTTTACCGAATTTCTGCCAAAATTCAAAGCTAAAAATGTTCTTGAATGAATTTTTCATCATCCAGACCTCCTTCTTTTTTACAAACTTCTATATGAAATCGTTTGCATTGCACACTACTATTTTATCACTTTTTTTAATTTTTGTAAAGGGTTTTCATAAAAAAAATTTTTAAATTTTATTATTTCCTCTTTTATTATCACTTTTCCTACCTTAATTTTCACTTACCCGAAAAAAAGTTGATTTATCAGGCTGTATAAGGTCTAGAGTCAACATAATAATATAGATTGTGACTTCTTTTTTGTCTTTCAACTAGTAAACCCCGTCTATACATTTTAAGCAAACGATTGCGTGGATTAATCTACTTTAGACTAAAAATCATTAAAAAAAACTCCAATTCTCAAAGAATTAGAGTTTTATCATAGATCAACCCTGCATGGAATAACCAATTCCACGAACGGTTTTAATATAACTTTCTTGTCCTGGAAGATCGATTTTACTACGGAGGTAACGAATATATACATCCACTATATTAGTCTCAGATGCACTTTCATACTTCCACACTCGGTCTAACAGTTGCTCACGGCTCATCACCTTATTACTGCTCATTAGAGTCACTAGTAAATCGTACTCTCGTCTCGTCAAAGCAATAATTTCTTCCCCTCGATAAACCGTATGATTTTTCAAATCAACCCGCAAATTACGATAAGCAGTAGGAACTTTTAACTGGCTACATTTCTGATCAATAAAATCTCGTCCACGAAAAATAGCGGATATTTTATCAACCAAATCACTGATAATAAAGGGTTTTACCATATAAGAAACTGCGAACTGCTGAATCTCTTCAGCCGAATCCGCAATTTCCTCTCGGCTCACCATTACAATGATTACTGCAGCTGGTTTTAATAAACTTAATTGTTGAGCAAAGGCAAAGGCTGTTCCATCAGCAAACTGATTATTTAGTAAAAGTAAATCATAATCGTTTTCCTTTGCTAGAGCTAGTCCCTCTTGCCCTGTTTCCGCTAGGTCTACTTGATAACTTTCCTTTTGTAATTCCAGCATGATAAATCGTGCTAGATTCTTTTCATTTTCAACTAATAAAATCCGCTTCGCCATTGACCTGTCGTCCTATTTTTCGTCGTACCAAGAATAGTGGAAGGTACCTTCTTTGTCTTTACGTTGATATGTGTGTGCTCCAAAGTAGTCACGTTGTGCTTGGATCAAGTTAGCAGGTAGATCTGCTGAACGATAGCTATCAAAGTAAGTAATGGCTGCTGAGAAAGTTGGCACTGGAACACCTGCTTGAACAGCAAGAGCTACGATATCACGCACAGATTGTTGATATTTAGCCGTTACATCAAGGAAGTATTCATCCAAAAGCAAGTTAGCTAAGTCAGCATCACGGTTGTAAGCATCTGTAATCTTTTGCAAGAAACGAGAACGGATGATACAGCCATCACGCCAGATTGAAGCAATATCCGCAAATGGTAGGTTCCAATTGTTTTCACGTGAAGCTACACGCAATTGAGCAAAACCTTGTGCATATGAGATGATTTTTGAGAAATAAAGAGCTTGACGGATCTTTTCGATCAACTCAGCTTTATCTCCTTCAAATTTGAAGGTAGATGGTTTTGGCAAGACTTTGCTGGCATGTACACGTTCTTCTTTGTAAGCAGAAATATAGCGGGCAAACACGGACTCAGTAATGAGTGACAATGGCACACCGAGGTCAAGCGCTGATTGGCTAGTCCACTTACCAGTTCCTTTGTTTCCTGCAGCATCGAGAATGTAGTCTACGATTGGACCGTCTTGACCTTCATCGTCTTGCGACTCAAGATATCAGCAGTGATTTCAATCAAGTAGCTATCAAGCTCGCCCTTGTTCCACTCAGTAAAGATTTCAGCCATGTCTTCTGCAGAAAGGCCAAGCAAGTGTTGCATGAGGTCGTAACTTTCTGCGATTAGTTGCATATCTCCATACTCGATACCGTTGTGGACCATTTTTACATAGTGACCAGCTCCGTCAGGACCGATGTAAGTCACACATGGTTTGCCATCTTCAGGTGCTTTAGCAGAGATTTCTTCAAGGACATCTGCTACCAATTCATAAGCTTCTTTTTGCCCACCAGGCATGATAGAAGGGCCTTCGAGGGCACCTTTTTCACCACCAGAGACACCAGTACCGATAAAGTTGATGCCTGAGTTTGCTAACTCTTCGTTACGACGGATAGTATCTTTATAGAAAGTGTTTCCTCCGTCAATCAAGATATCACCTTTATCCAAGTGAGGAAGAAGTGCTTGGATGGTTGCATCTGTACCAGGTCCAGCTTGAACCATAAGCATGATACGACGAGGTTTTTCGATTGAGTTTACAAAGCTTTCAACATCATAGCTTGGCACAAAGTTCTTTTCAGGATGGCAAGCAATCACGTCTTCTGTTTTGTTTGCTGAACGATTGTAGATGGCTACTGTATAGCCACGAGATTCAATATTAAGAGCAAGGTTACGACCCATAACGGCCATACCAACAACACCAAAATTTGCTTTAGTCATTTTTTTCTCCTATAGTTAGTTTGTTTTATTTTATCATGTTTAAGCTATAAAATAAAGAATTTATCTTGAAATGTTCTAAGAGGAATGATCCCTGAGTAAAAATAGGATGAAGGCGAGCCTCATCCTAATCATTTTTTATTTCTTGTCATCAGTCGTAATTTCTTTAGCTTCAATCACTGGCTGTTCATCTTGTTTAAGCTTATTGACAGTCATATTAACACCAAGGGCTCCTGCTAGGAGTTGACGGATATCGAAGCCTGCACCTTGCGATACTTGGTCAATACTCTGCATGATATCACCAACCATCTTAGAAGCATTGCCTTCACCATACATGGTGATTTTGTCCACTTTAGTAAGCGGCTCTGCTACAGCACGGGCAATTTCTGGCAGTTTGTCCACAATCATCTCAGTAATGGCAGCTTCCTGCATCTTCTTCATAGCTTCTGCTTTTTTATCCAAACCTTGAGCCTCTGCTTCTAGCTTAAGACGAATAGCCTCAGCTTCAGCACGTCCTTTGGCTTCAATGGCTTCAGCTTCTTGCAATTGTGCAAATTTTTCAGCCTCGGCTTGAGCCTTGCGAGCTTCTGCTTCTTTTTGAGTTTCAAAAAGTTCTGCTTCAGCTTGACGTTGACGCTCAATCAATTGCGCTTCTGCTGCTTGTTGACGAGAGTATTTTTCTGCCTCAGCCTGTTTGCGGATGTTAGCATCCAGTTCTTGCTCACGAACCTTAACTTCACGTTCCTTGACTTCAGCTTCTTTCTCTTGCTTCATGATATTAGCTTCAGCGGCCACGCGCTCTTGCTCACGACGTTGAATTTCTGCCTCGATCCCTTTGGCTGCATCAGCCTTAGCTTGAGCAATATCCGCTTCCTGCTTGAGAGCTGCTTGCTTCAGCTTCAACTCATTTTGCTTTTGAGCAATTTCCAAGTCAGCCGCTACCCGCTTGTCGTTTGCTAACTTGTCCTGCTCAGCTTCTACTTCCTTGCGCTCACGTTCAGCTTTGGCCTTTGCAATCAAAGCGTCTTTTTTGATGGTTTCGACATTTTCGATACCAAGGTTATCAATCACACCACCTTCATCAGAGAAAGACTGAACGGTAAAGGCAATGACTTCTAATCCCATCTTAGCCAGATCCGGAGCTACGTTGTCCTGAACTTTTGAGGCAAATTCCTGACGGTCATTGACCATCTTACGCAACTCCATCTGACCGATTACTTCACGAAGATTTCCTTCCAAGACATCTTGAACAGAGTTAGAAATATCAGTTGTATTCCAATTCAGGAAGTTTTCTGCCGCGCGAGCAATCATTTCGTCAGTCGTTCCGATTTTCAGCTTAACTGCTGCATCAGCACGAACATTAATGAAGTCTAGAGTTGGCACCGCCTCAGACGTACGAACATCTGTTGAGAACTGCTCAATATCCAGATAAGAGCGTTGTTCAACAAAAGGAATCATAAATCCAGCCTTACCTCGCAAATGGCGTTGTTTGCGAAGGCCTGTGATGACGACTACTTCGTTAGGTCGAGCATTGACATATCCCTTAGCCAAAAGAACAAGTACAATAACTAAAATAATTGCACCGAGGATCAGCCAAGTTGGAAAGAAAAATGTATCCATAATAACTCCTTTTTCGACAAGAAAGCTTGTCCAATTTATTTTATTATCTTAGTATACCAAATTATTTTTTAATTCCTATTTTTTCTAGAAAATTTTATTCCTCATTCATCAAAAAGGCCTTGTAAACCTGCAAATGGACTATTCTCTTCTTTTTTTTCCGCTTGGTACTTCTGATAATCTTCCTCCGTCATAACCTGCCAATCTCTTCCTGTTGGCAAGTCTGAACCAGCTTCTTCAGCAGCTGTCAAAACTTTTAGGGGAATATTCAAAAGGATATTGTCCGCTACACTCTCTGCAACATTAATCTCACCATTTTCAATGGGAAGCACCAGATCCTGATCAATCATTTCCTGAGAAGCGACTTGTCCATCTTCCATAAAAATTTCATTAACCAGGTAAGATTCTTTTCGCTCTACGGGCTCCATACTGCGACTAGAAGCCAAAGTAATAGTATAAGAAAGTTCATAATCTAAGAAATAGAGGCCATCCTCATACTGGGCTCTACCACTAGCAACAATATCCTGAACGTCTAAAATCTCAGCATTGCGTTCTTTTAATTCTTCAGCCAAGTCTAGCTTCTTTTCAAAAGCCAAACCATCTGGATTCTTGCGAATTTCTTGTATATTTAACATAAGTTCCTCTTTGTTTTTTCTTTTATTATATCATGTTTAGGCACTCCGCTGTTATTGAAAATTATTTTGTTATAATAAATGGTAAGGAGGAAGACAATGAAACAACTAGGACAAGTTTTTAGGTTTTTTCGAGAGGCAAGGCACATCTCTTTATCTGAAGCCACTGGCGGAGAATTCTCAAAGTCCATGCTTTCCCGCTTTGAAAATGGGCAGAGCGAGCTATCAGCTCAGAAACTTTTCAGCGCTCTCAGCGCTATCCACACAGAAACAGAAGAATTCACAGTTGCAGCTGGCATCCAGGATCATCATTCTCATAAGGAACTCTTAAACCAAATTCAAGAACTGCTCCAAACCAATCAGCTCAACTTATTAGAAAAACTTTATCTAGAGAAGAAAAAAATCAGTCAAAAAAGTAAAGAGTCTAATGATTGGGTTGAGCGCCTGATTGTTAAGGCCTACCTCTGTGCCCTCAAGGAATCTGAAAAAGCTAGTCCAGACGAGCTAGATTTCCTCCATGATTACCTCTTTTCAGTTGATATTTGGGGTAGCTATGAACTGAAGCTTTTTTCTATCTGCACTCCGGTTTTATCTCTAGACTTGTTTTCCCAATACACCAAAGAAATCCTCTCTAGAAATGATTTCACAGCCTTATTTACCAATAATCGCAACACCTTGCATACCACTTTTTTAAATGGTTATCTTCTAGCCATCAGTCAGGAAGATGTCACCCATGCAGACTATTTCCAACAAGTCATTGAACGACACTTTATGAAGAAAATGAGACTTACTTTCGCATTGTCTATCTCTTTGCTCAGGGAGAATTAACTTGTTTGAAAGGACAAAAGAAAGAAGGGCTCGCCCAGATGGAAAAGGCAGTTGATATCTTCCATATCTTAGACTGCCAGTATAGCGCTGATTATTACCAAGAAGCTCTCGAAGTTGCTTTTCAAAAATATAGCAAATAAAACAAACCTCCACTTTTAAACTCGCCGATTTTGAGTTAGAAAGTGGAGATTTTTTTGATGCTAGACGATCTCTAGCTTACTAATTTCAACGACTTCTATCAAATTCGTTGAATATATGCAACATTTTATGTTTCTTAAATCTTTTATTTTATACTAAAACTAGAAAGAGCTCTCGCAAGTCACTTTTAGAACCTGACCACTTACCTAGGAGGCTTGACCACTTGCGGAAAAGCTATTGAAATCAAGACTTTTCCTGCTATAATCAAAACTATCAAGGCCTTGTAGTTATTGACTATTTTTGAAAAATCTTTCAAACCATTCATTACTAAAGGAGATTTTTATGAAACTTGCTTTACGGAATAAATTATTTTCTTTTATTAGCCTCTCCCGAATCTTCAACACCCTGGGAGCTTCTATTTTCAATATTGTTTTTGTTGTATTTGCGTCTAGCATGCCAAACCCCAAGTTTGCTATTGCTGTTGCTAATTTTATTGTCCTGGTTCCGACCTTCTTTACTATTTTCGTCGGCATCAAAGCAGATAAAACCATCCATAAAGCTCGCTGGCTGATTCATTTCGGTTATGTGCAAGCCCTGCTATTTGTTCTTGTCGCCTTTATGACTCGCTCTAGCTCATATCTAGCCTTTTCAGTGGTCTGCTTCATGAATATTCTTTCTGATATTATCAGCGACTATCGAAGTGGTCTGCAAATGCCAATTTTGAAAAAGAACATTCCCGAGCAAGATCTAATGGAGGCCTTCTCCTTTACCCAGCTTATCAGTTTTCTTTGTAGTCTAGCCGGTCAGGCTTTAGGAGTTTGGCTCTTAGCAATCAGCCAACAAAACTTTTTCCTAGTAGCTCTAGTCAATTCTTTGACCTTCCTTCTCTCCTCTACTACCCTCTATCTAGTCCGACGTCGATTGACCCATGATCCGGTAACCATTTCTGAGAATAAACCTCCTCTCAAGGAAGAACTAAAAAAAATGTATACATCTTCCAAACTCATCTTTGAGCAGGAGGGATCTAACAGCTTTCTCAAGTTGCTGTCTCAAATCTTGGTCATTAACGCTATGGGAGGTTCGCTTATAGCACTTTATAATCTCTATTTGCTAGACAACCCCATCTTTCATCTATCTTTTAGCCAGTCACTCTTGATTCTTCAGACGACGCTTGTCCTAGCCATGATCATCGCGAGTCTGACTCCCAACGATTACTTCAGCCGTCTATCACTAAATCAGCTCATCATCTGGGCCGCTGTTATGATGATTCTGCTTGCTATCAGCAACTTCTTACATCTGCCCGTTTTCGTCGGTATTACTTTTGGATTTTTTCTTGCTTATGCTTCCGGCAAGATCAATCCCAAAATCAACACCCTCTTGCTAAGTAAGCTACCTTCCGATGTTCTCGCTCAGACTTCCAGCTTTCTAAGTTTGCTCTTTTCCTTCTCCGTTCCTCTGGGAACTATGATTTTCTCAAGTCTAGCTCTTTGGAATATGAATGCTAGCTGGCTAATCTTCAGCTTTATCGGCGTGATCGCTCTGCTCCTATCTATTGAAAAAAAGAATGAGATAAAATAAATCCGATGAATGCAATTCTATTGACTTTGAGTTAAAAGCAGTCTTATTTTAGACAGTAAAAAACGACAACTTCCAAATAAGGAGTTATCGTTTTTTTGAGTCATGGAAAGCTAAAAGATCAAGTGTCATTTAGCTTATGCTCTTTCTTGATTAGTTTCTGCCAAAGCGTCTGCCTCTACCATTTCGGTCAAAGTACATCCAGGTTCCGTCTTCTAGACGAATCCATTTGTTTCGAACCATATCACCTGACTTCGGATCAAAGTATCGTTCAGCACCATCAACATAGACAACTTGGCCCTTGACCTGCTTGCCATCTTGGCCGAAGTAGAGAACTTGATTGTTGATTGTCTTAAGACCCGTTACAGCTTTGCCGTCTTGATCAAAGTAATACCATTCATTTTTAGCGCCTTCTGCAAATTTATTGACGGCCATCTCTCCTGAGTTGGCATCAAAGTAACGGATGGATTTATCAGCCAAAGTCACTACTTGACCCTTGACTTGCTTGCCATCTTGACCGAAGTAGAGAACCTGCTTGTTGATCGTTTGGAGACCAGTTACAGCTTTGCCGTCTTGGTCAAAGTAATACCATTCATTTTTAGCACCTTCCGCAAATTTGTTGACGGCCATCTCTCCTGAATTGGCATCAAAGTAACGAATGCTCTTGTCTGCTAACGTCACTACTTGACCCTTGATTTGCTTACCATCTTGACCGAAGTAGAGAACTTGATTGTTGATTGTCTTAAGACCCGTTACAGCTTTGCCGTCTTGATCAAAGTAATACCATTCATTTTTAGCGCCTTCTGCAAATTTGTTGACGGCCATTTCTCCTGAGTTAGCATCAAAGTAACGAATGCTCTTGTCTGCTAGTGTCACTACCTGACCCTTGACTTGCTTGCCATCTTGGTCGAAATAAAGAGTTTGCTGACCAATCTTTTGAAGGCCTGTTAGAGCGACTCCGTCTACCCCGAAATAGTACCAATCACTTGGGTTATCACCCTGAGCAAAACGATTGATAACAGCATTTCCTGAATCCTTGTCAAAGTAACGAAGTTTGCCATCCTTAGCACGCACAACCTTGCCCTTGACTTGATAACCATTTTGGTCAAAGTATTGCTGTCCATCTCCTATCTTGACGAGACCTCGAGCCATAACACCCTTGTCGTCAAAATAACGCCAGTTTTGGCCATCAGAAGTGTAGTAACGGTTGAGAACCTTGGCACCAGTCCTATCATAGTAGTACTGATTGCCATTTTCATCTTCTTGTAAAGCATCGCGCAACTGAACCCCATTCTTCATGAAGTAAAGCTGCTTGCCATCAATCTCACGAGCTCCTGTTACTAGATATCCTTGATTATCAAAGTAATACCAATTGCCATTTTCATCCTGGATAAAAGTGTCTTTAGCTTGATTACCACTAGTTGAATAGAACTTAAAGCCATTTGTGTCTTTTACAAATCCTGTGGAAGCTTCTTTATTGACCAGCTGTTTAGGTAATGCTGTCTCTCCATTCTTGTTAGACAGGTATTCTTTGCTTCCCCAGTCTTTAAGAACATAGTAAGCTCCACGACCTAAGATATTGGTACCATTGAAGTACTTAGCCGACCACTTGGTAATCTTCTCGTCCGTTGTCATCTTTTGGCCGTTGGAAATTTGTACTCGTTCAAAGATTTCTGGGTATTTAGCTTTAAGCTCATCCAAGAAGGCTCCACCATACTTGCCTTGGTAGTCGGTCCCATTGGTCTTACTATTAGCCACATAAAGTTTCTTTGATTTCTGCGCCTTCACGGTAGGTTCCGTAGTTGTTGACACGAGTTGCTGTTACCACTTCCTTACCTGGCAGGTTGTAGATTTGGTCTGGCACCCAGTCCGCAATGGCTTGGATATTGACACTGTGGAGAGCACGAAGAGCATTGAGCAAATCTTTTAGAGAACCATATTTATTATTCTTGCTCATCGCCATATCGTAGCGGTCTTCAAAGGCATAACCATTCTGAATGATAGAATCTAAGAAAGTACCGTCTTGGCTAGATACATACTGAGGTGGTAGCTCAAATGAAGTTACTCCCCATTCCTTGAAGAGGTTGACATTTTTAGCAATGACTTTATTGGTATATTGGTCATCGCGGGTTGCAAAGTCTTGGAAGTTAGAGAAGCCTTCATAAATCAACTGAGAATCAAGAGCAGGACTAGATTCGTAAACCTGACCGCTGGCATTTTTCTTCTTGCTGGCTGTTACGCGCGCATCCTGATTCTCTTTAGCACCAACTGGTACCCAAACAGCCAGGTAACCAGAAACTTGGACATTGCTATAGCCAGCGATATCATTCATATCAAAGGTCAAAATACCATTTGCATCTGTCTTCTTCCAGAGCGATTGGGGTACTTCTTCGTCAGTTAGATAGCGGGAAATGCCATCTTTGGTCGTCAGGAGCACAGGGCGATAGTATTGATTCTTATGGGCTGCTCCCATATTGACTTGCAATTTATCCCATTCGTTCAGTTTAAGGTTCGGGTTATTAGAAGCAATAACTGCCATCCCTTGGGTACGGGTTTCTGCTGTACCTTCATCCGTAGCCTCATTAGCACCAGTACCGTAGCGAACAGAAGTCAAGATACCGTTATATGACCATTTATCAGCCTCGCGAGGCACACCCATATAGGTGACTTTCATATCCTGGCCACCAGCTACATACTTAATCCGAGCACGCAACAAGGCATCAATAGCGTCATGGTATGGAGATTTTTCTCCATGTATTGGCCGTCATCAGTATAGAGGTCGCCATAGTAGACCCGAGTGATAGAGTCTTTATTGGAGAGCATGAGAGCATGGGCAGTTGGGATATTGAACTGCGTATACTTCTTGTCCGCCTTGCGCATATCTTCGTTGTAGATCTTGAAGGCTTGCTTGAGCTCATCCATGGTAAAGGTCAAACCATCCGTATTTGGATTGATATTTTCCCGGATGATGTCGGCAATAACGGTTTGTACTTCACTATCATGAGCCCGAACAAAGATATAGTTTGCCATCCGCTCGCCATTTTTCTTTTCAGTAGAACGATCATTCAGACTATTCGTAATCGTTGGCTCTACTCCACTACGGATAGAAAGCTTACGCATGAACGAATAAAGCAAGGACAAGCGTAGCTTGTTATCAATTGCTAGTTGAGCGCCTTTAGTATCTTTGTTGTAGTCAGGATCGTTATCAGACCAAGCTTCCAAGATAGACAAATGCTTGATGGCTTCTTCTTCACTTTCTCCCACCTTGTAGCGAGACTTGAAGTAGTCAGATGCGATTTGGAGCAAATCTGCGTTGACATTGTCCACCGCATCAACACGAACTCCGTCAAAGTTAGCAGTTGGATCATTGGCTACGATGCTTCCAAAGTTCATCATATAGTGGAGCCAGTTAAGTTGCTCAGCTTGAACAGCTGGATTAGAGTTATCAAAATCATTGGCTAATAGGAATTCATAACCACCATTTGACTTGTCGATGAAGTATTTAGGCGTACCGGTCTGGCTGGTTGGTGTGCGGTTAAGCAGACGATATCTAGAATTGGCATGAGATGTCTTATCACTATTTGTATAGAGTAGAGCCCCACCTTGCAGATGGTCCTTGTTCGTCCCAGTTGTTTCAGATTCTGTCTTAATATTCCAATTTGGCTGAGTTTTGACAAAGGCACTCATCAGCGTTCTCAACCATTTTGTGTCGCCTTCTTTACTAATTCTTTCTTCGATTTTTCGCTGTACCTGCTGAACAGCATTTGTTAAAAGAACTTGCTCGGTCTTGCTTTCAAAAGCGCCGATTCCCAGATTTTCTTGATTCATATAGTTGAGGTAATTAATCTGAGTCCGCTTGTCAGGCCACCAAGCCATTAAAAGAGGACGCAAGTCTGTTTCTGTCGAGGCCGTCCATGTTTTTCCATCTTTTAAGATGAACTTTGGACGATACCAACTATCAGCTGTCAAATAGCCATCTACAGTCTCAATATCCTTGTCAGTTGTACCATAAAAAGCATTCTTTTGGGTGAACTCATTATTGAGACTGCTGGTTCCTTGCTGGAACTGATATTCATTTGAATCAACCAAAGCCCCGGTTTCTGCACCAAAATAAAGAATTTTTCCGTTTAGCTCAACAGCAAAGTTTTTCTTAACTGAGCCATCATCCTGAACATAGTATTTCTTACCATCAATCGTCTTGATATGAGCTAACACATCGTCATCATGCTCAGTATTTACCGGCGCCGCTTGTGCTTGAGCAGCCAGCATTTTTTCGGTTATTGATTCTTTTCTTTGGGCTGGTTCTGGCAAACGCCCTTTCTTTGGAGTCGCTATAATCTTGTCAGAAACGGTAGCTTTTGCTACATTTTCGGTAGTTTCTTCTTGATCATTGGCTCTACTATCTTGTTTAGCCTGTAATGCATCTTGAGCTTTGTCAGTTGACTCAGCCTGATCAGCTACTTTAGGCTCCTGGGAGGAGCCACTCTTTTCAGAAGAGTCATCACTCGTTTTCTGAGTCAATTCATGTCTGGAGTCAGTTTTTGAAGTTTCAACTTCTTTATCCTGTTGCGTCGTCTGTTCGTTAGCTGTTGGATTGGTTGCCGCACTAGCTTGATAGGTTTCTTTGCTAGAAGAAGCATGTTCTTTTACTTCCAGTTGCGAAGAGTCCGTTGCTTTGTCTGAAGTAGTTTGCTCCGAGTCCTTGCTCTGAACAGCGGACTGTTCTTTTACATCGGCCACTTGATTAGCATCATCCGCATAGATCACATCTGATTCAAGCCCTAAGGCCTTTGGAGCCACAAGAAGGGCCAGGGAAGTAACAGCAATCGCTACCCAGTTCTTCTTAACCTTATGCATTTTATAATGAACTTTTTTCTCCATCATAAAACCTCCTTCTGAAAATAGTATAAAGTTTTACCCTTATTTTAATCTTTTTCAGAGGAGGTTCTATTCTATTTGCAGATCTGCAACTACTGTTAGCTGAATTCGCTCAAATTGTTCTTTGAGTTTTTGAGCAACACCAAAAGAATCTAAATATTCAAAAGTTGACAAACATTGTTCAATATCATTCCGAGCATGAGGGTTACCAACCTTATAAGAATAAAGAGCCTTATGATATTTGATCAGCACCCGGTCATAAAGATCTGTCTCAGGAATTTTTGTATTATCAATATAATTGAGAAATTTCATAGCTACTTGTAAATGATTATTCTCTATACATGCACTCACAACATTAAGTAGCATCTTAATAATCCGTCGACGATTCTCCGGCAGATTATTGTAAAATTGAGTGCGGTTAATCATTTCACTGGCAAAGGTTTCCAGAGTTTCCAAGGTCAATAGATTTACACTGTTGGTAAAGAGCCAAAGCTCATAGCGGCCCCATTCTTCAACAGAAAAGAGGTAATCTGTCAAAAACTTAATGTCTTCCTTACTGACTTGATAGTCTGTATTACAGGCCGTTAAGGCAGCCCTGATTACAATGGTATTTAACTTGTAGTTCTTTTTTTCTGGAAATTCTTGAGCCATGGCTTCAGAATTAGCTAAAATACTTTCTAATTTGACGATATTATTCTCACGTTGAGCCTCAGAAAGTTTTTGAGACAATACAACATCATCAGCTTCCCTATAATTATGATAAACATACTGAAATTCAGCCAAAGAGACCGACATGTTCCTGAGGCAACTATAAAAAAAGAATCAACTGTAAGGCTACTAATACCTCGTTCATATCGAGACAGCTGGGCAACAGAAATATCACCTGCCGCCACTTCTTTGAGGGACATATTCTTTGATTCTCTAATGATTTTTTTAAAAATTTTTTTCCCGACGACTTTACGATAAGCATACCTCACTTGCATATATGTAATAAAAATTCTATTTTTTTAATATACTAGTCCTATTTTACAGTTATGTTAAGAGCTGGCAACAAAAAGATTTCTCAGTGATTCCATCCTATTAAATTCGATACTAAAACATCAGAAAATACGATGTTTTGAAAGACTTACTGCTTAACTCCGCCAAATAAGAGATATCGGATCTTTTTATCTTCCTTGGTCAAAGGAAAGAACTGTACATACTCGGTATTTAACACCTACACCGTTCATAAGCAAATCTCATCCTTTTTTTGTTACGACAAGTATTTCTGTCTGTAACACTGACCATACAATCAACAAATAACTCCTCCCCATCTTTGAAACATTGCCAAAATAAAAAAAACTGAGAAAAAAATCCCAGTTTTTTTACATTTTTCTTAATCTTTCTACCCGCTCAGAGATTGGTGGGTGAGTGAAGAAAAAGCTTTTTGCAGGCCACCTTTTTTTCTTCGGATCGCTAATATACAAGGCTGCACTAGCATCATCCACATGTCGATGCATGGGCTCACTATTATCTAATTTTTGCAGGGCCCTAATCATTCCTTGAGGATTTCTAGTCAACTCAACACTTGAAGCATCTGCTAAAAAAATTCACGTTGACGGAAATGGCCAACTGAACCAAGGTAGCTGCCAAAGGGGCTAATATAATCGCAATTAATGAAAAGACTAACATTAAAAGACCAAGACCACTATCATCATCACGGTCATTCCTTCTTCGTCCTCCACCATACCACATCATCCGACCAGCAATACTAGAAATCATAGTAATAGCACTAGCTAGGGCGACTGCAATAGTTGAAATACGAATATCATAGTTGCGAATATGGCTAACTTCATGCCCTATGACACCTTCTAATTCCTCGCGATTCATCAGTCTTAAAAGACCTGTAGTCGCTGCGACAGCAGCATTTTCAGGATTAGAACCTGTCGCAAAAGCGTTGGGAGAATCATCTTCCACAATATAAACCCTAGGCATTGGAACCTGAGCTACCATCGCCATATCTTGAACAATATGATAAAGTTCAGGTGCTTCTTGCTCAGACACTTGGCGAGCACCATTCATGGACATGACTACCTCAGTAGATTGAAAAATCATCGTGACCGCATAAATAAGTCCAATAATGAAAGCAATAATCATCCCACCCAAAGGAGAATTCATCCAAAGATAGCCCGCAGCTGCTCCGATAAGAGCTAAAAGAGCAAAGAAGGCGACCAAGAGAAACCAGGTTCGCCTTTTATTTGCAGCAATTTGTTCAAATAACATATTACTCACCTAAACCATTGCTACCAAAATCAACTTTAGGCACAGCTTTTTCTTCTTCAGGAGTAGACAAGAAATCAGCAGGTCTAAAGGCAAACATTCCTGCAATAACATTACTTGGGAAAGCTTGCAACTTCACATTATAGTTACCAGCAACAGAGTTATAAAGCTGGCGTGAGTAAGAAATCTTATTTTCAGTGTTTGTCAATTCTTCTTGCAACTTCAAGTAATTCTCATTTGCCTTCAAATCAGGATAACTTTCCGCAACAGCAAAAATTCCTGAAATCTGACGAGTCAAGGCATCGCTGGCCTTCATCGCATCAGCAGGTGAAGAAGCAGACGCAACTTGAGCACGCAACTGAGTCACTTTCTAAAGTAGCTTGTTCATATTTCCCATAACCTTTAACAGTTTCAATCAAGTTAGGAAGCAAGTCATTCCGACGCTTAAGTTGAACATCGATCTGACTCCATGCTTCTTGTGTCTGCATCCGTGCCCGAACAAGAGAATTATAAACAGAAATCACAAACAAGACTATAACGACAACAACTGCAATAGTAATAATAAATGACATAAGAAGTCTCCTTTTTAAAAACATTGTAGGAATGGAATAGCCACTGTAAGTCCCCATCCCTAAGAGATATAAATAAACAGAAAATCTACTGTTGTAGTCATTATATCAAAATTTTGAAGAAGTGGCTAAATTATTGACAATCTTTTACAAAAAGAGTATTCTGTAGATAGAAAACAATCGACCGACGGTCGGTTGATAAACTTCAGGAGCTTCTCATGGCAAATAAAAAGGAATTTATCTTAGATACCGCAGAAAAAATGTTTGTGGAACAAGGATTTGACCAAACTTCTATCGCTCAGATTCTAGATGCAACCCAGATTGCAAAAGGAACCCTCTATTATTACTTTACCTCAAAAGAAGAAATAATGGATGCCATCATTGAACGTTGGATTGAGCGATCTTTTGAGCAAGTGCGCATTTGGGTGGAGCAAAAACAACTTCCAATACTTGAAAGATTAATGGGTGCTCTAGCTTCATTGAATATGCAAAAAGATGGCCAAGAACTTTTAGACCACTTACACGCGCCCCAAAACGCACTTCTTCACGAAAAAACCAATCAAATCTTATTGAGCAAGGTTCCTGAAATCCTCTATCCCCTTTTTCAAGAAGGCTTTCAAACAGGCGAGATGCAAACGACTTATCCTTACGAGACTATCGAGATGATGCTAACTTACTCCTTGCAGATTTTTAACAGCTCCTTCCAGACATTAGACCAAGCAGAAAAAAATCATAAAATTCAAGCTTTCATCTACCTATTAGAGAAAATTTTTCAAACAAAAGAAGGGTATTTTGCTTCTTTGGCACAATTAATCCACTAAAGGAGGCTCCTTATGAAACATAGTGGCTTTAAAATCTATCTCCTGATATGGCTAGGAACTTTTATTTCGGAAATCGGAACAGGTATGACCTCTTTTGCACTAGGAATTTACATCTACCAGCTGACTGGTCAAGCTGCCTCTTCTGCCCTAGTCACCCTTTGTGCTTTTTTACCTGGTCTCTTAATGACTCCACTTGCAGGGATTCTAGCCGATCGTTATGACCGTCGTCTTCTAATGGCTCTGGGTGATGGTCTATCAGGTCTGGGAGTTCTCTGGATTTATTTTAGTTTACAGGTTCATCAACCTTCCATACCTCAGATTTGTCTTGGTGCTGCAATCAGTTCTGTATTCTCCGCTTTAGTGAACCCAGCTTTTCGAGCCACCATTTCCGACCTGGTTCCGGAGGATCAGATTTCCAAGGCAACCGGTCTGTTACAGATCAACGGCATTGCTCGTTATCTCATTTCCCCTAGTCTCGCTGGACTGATCTTAGCTCAGGGGACAATCGGTCAGATCCTCTTAATTGATTTTTCAACTATTTTTGTGACTGTTATTTGTAGCCTGATCGCTCGCCGTCACATCAAAAGTCCGAGAAAGTCTACACCTCATCCTTTCTGGAGTGAATTTATACGAGGCTTTCAGATCATCCATGAAAAAAGAGGAATCTGGCTCCTTGTTTTGCTGGGAACAGCATTCTCTTTCTTTCTAGGCACTGTTGAGATTTTGCTTTCTCCTATGATCCTGGGCTTTGCCTCTAGTCAGGAAGTCGGCTGGACCATGGCCATTTCCAGTAGCGGTATGCTCCTTGGCGGACTTATCTTGGGCATCTTTTCTATCAAGAGACGTTTTCATTTGATCCTCAGTCTGTCTCTAGGCTTATTGGGAATCTTTATGGCAGGTATGGGCAGTAAAGAAAACCTAGTCTGGATTTGCTTTTTTGGCTTCTTACTGTTTATGTCTCTGCCTTTTGCGAATACGGCTATTGATTATTTGATTCGCTTAAATATAGATAAGAGTGAACAAGGGAAAGCCTGGGGGACAATCGGAATCATCTCTCAGTTCGGTTACGTCATCGCCTATGCCAGCATGGGCTGGGTGGCCGATAGCTTCTTTAAACCACTCCTCCTCCCAAAAGGAGCATTAGCCACTTGGCTCGGCTCCATCATCGGAACAGGAAGTGGCCGAGGTTATGGACTTCTTCTCATCCTTGCAGGATTTTGTATCAGTATTAGCGCTCTCTTTCTCTACCGCCAATCCGCAATTAAGGAGCTCGAATATGTTTCTAAGATTAATCCGGAATGATATAAAAGATTCCCTCTTGAACTGGGGTCTCCTTTTTATGATATAATAGAATGAACATTGACAGACAAGGATGAAACTATGACACCGCAAGAATTTTACCAGCTATTGAGCCAGAAGGGAATCGAGCTAGACGACCGCCAGAAAGATCAGTTTGAGCGTTATTTTGAACTTCTGGTCGAATGGAATGAAAAAATCAATCTGACAGCTATCACTGAGAAAAATGAAGTCTATCTCAAGCATTTCTATGATTCAATTGCCCCTGTTTTACAAGGCCTGATTGATAATCAGGAACTTAAGCTGCTGGATATCGGAGCCGGTGCTGGCTTTCCTAGTCTCCCTATGAAAATTATCTGCCCTCAGCTAGATGTGACCATCATTGACTCGCTCAACAAACGCATCAACTTCCTAAAACTGCTGGCTGGAGAACTCGGGCTGGACAAGGTTCACTTCTACCACGGTCGTGCAGAAGACCTTGCTCAGGATAAGGCCTTTCGAGCTCAATTTGACCTGGTCACTGCCCGTGCAGTCGCTCGCATGCAAGTCCTGTCTGAACTGACCATTCCCTACCTGAAAGTTGGCGGGAAATTGCTGGCACTCAAGGCTTCCAATGCTCCGGAGGAACTGGACGAAGCAAAAAATGCCCTCAACTTACTCTTTAGCAAGGTCCAAGACAACCTCAGCTATGCCCTACCAAACGGCGATCCCCGCTTTATCACAGTGGTAGAAAAGAAGAAAGAAACACCCAATAAATACCCCCGCAAAGCCGGCATGCCAAACAAAAGACCATTATAAGAAGAAAAGCAAGCAATTCAAAATTGCCTGCTTTTTAAATGCCTCGTTGAGATCAGTTAAAAAAACCCGATGTACTAAAGAACTTCGTTACGCGATCGCTTTCGTATTTGATAGACGATCAAAAGCACCAAAAATGACAAGGTCTGAGCCACGGTGATTCTAAGACTCAATAGCTGATCCACTCCGCCTTTTGACAGAACATGAAGCAGATTAACCACCGTGTTATTAACAAAATGAACGGCCATCCCCATATAAAGGCTGCCTGTCATCTTGGTCATAAGAGCAAACTGAAAGCCAATTAGAAAACTGGTGAGAATTAAAATCAAACTATTAATCCAGAAGCCTGTCAAACTCATTTCCCCATCGAGAAAACTTCTGAATGGTCCCATAATATGCCAAAAACCAAAAAGAAGATTGGACAAAAGAGCCGCCTTCAAAAAGCTGTATTTTCTTTCAAAAACTTTTTGAAAAAGTCCACGGAAGATTCCTTCTTCCATGAGGACATTAATGAGATTGCCTACCAGACAGATCAACAGAAAAAGAAAGCCTCTTTGCTGGCCAATATTACCACTGACCGAATAAGCAGATACATAGAAATCAAGTCCTAAAAGATTGCCTTGACTCAGCAACAAAGTGATTTCTATCAGATAAGCTAAGGCAAAAAACAGACTCCCCCAGACTAGACCCAAACTAGCATAAGGGAACAAACCTTTTGTCCCAAAGCCGATCTGTTTTGAATTCAAACCATAGAAATGCAAAGCCGGAACCAGTAGCAATAGCCCCAGAAGCTTGTGGACAAATGATTCTCCCCAGAATGTCTGATCTGTCCTCAAAATCAGGTATTCTGCAATCCGTAGTATAAAGCAAATCAGATAAATGACCAAAACAAGCTGAATCTGTAACCTGTATTCTTCTTTAAGACTCTTTTTCCCCATACCTTCTGTTCTCCATTTCCTATCTCCAAGGATTATAAAATCGTCCATGGTTGACAAAGAATAAACCTAAACTAATCAACAAGAAAGCTAGAGAAAGAGTAATAACAAGGACATCTAACTTGGTAAAGGCTTGGTAGGTATACCAGGTTCTCTTTTTATTTTTCCAAAACGGCGGAGTTCCATGGCTGTCGCAATCGTCTCAATTCGTTCTAAAGAGCTGAAAATCAAAGGAATAATAATCTGTAAATTCCCCTTAATTCGCTGGCTCAATTTGGCCTTACTCGACAATTCTAAACCACGCGCCTCTTGAGACATCTTAATCAGGTAAAATTCCTCTTGTAAATCTGGAATATAGCGGAGAGTCAGACTGACAGAATAGGCGATTTTATAAGGAATACCAATCTGATTGAGACTGGAAGCAAATTGACTGGGATGTGTTGTCATTAGAAAAATAACTGCCAAAGGAATGGTACAGAGGTACTTCAAACATAGATTGAAGAGATAAAACAATTCCTGCAAGGAAACATTATAAATACCGAGACCATCCAGCAGAACCGTACTGCTCCCATAAATATCCTGGCCATATTGGGGCGCAAAGAGATAAACCATCAGTATATTGAGGATGGCAAAGACTCCTGCAAAAACCAAGACAAAGCTAACATCTCGCAGACGAATTCCTGACAAGCGAAAAAGTGACAGAGATAGGATAGCGATCACTAGCAAAAGTCGAGTATCATAGCTAATCATGGCTGCTACAGACACAAGGATGAAAAATAATAATTTACTGGCACCTGACAGACTATGAACAAAGCCAGTTCCAGCATGATAACCAATGATTTTCTTATCTTGAAACATGGCTTGCTCCCTTCTCTTTCATATAAAACTCTGTCAAGGCTAGAGGGTCAACTCCCAACTTTTTAGCCAGAGTAAAAATGGAGGTTTCCTTCAGATTCGCTGCCACAATCAAATCTTTATCAGTCAGTACTTGGGCAGGTGATTTGTCCGCCAAAACCTGACCATCCACTATTACAATCGCACGGTCAGAATAATCCAGCATCAGTTGCATGTCATGGGTAATCATGATAATAGTATGACCTTTTTGATTCAGCTCATCCAAGAAGTTCATAATTTCCGTATAATTGCGCTGATCTTGGCCCGCCGTTGGCTCATCTAACAGGATGACTTCTGGCCCTAAGACCAAGATAGATGCTATGGTTACCCGCTTCTTCTGACCGAAAGATAGGGCTGAAACAGGCCAATTCCTAAATTCATACAGGCCACAAGTCTTCAAAACTGCCAAGACTCGCTCTTCGATTTCCTCCTCAGGGAGACCTCGCAAGCGAAGACCTAGGGCCACTTCATCAAATCATGGTTTCTGAAATCATCTGATTAGGATTTTGCAGCACATAGCCTATCCGTTCCGCTCGCTCCTTAATAGAATCACCCTTGATATCCTTGCCCCGCCAGCTGTAGTTGCCCTCTGTCTGGATAAATTGGCAGAAAGCCTTAGCTAGAGTGGACTTACCGGCCCCGTTCTTTCCGACAATAGCAATCCGTTCTCCCTTAGAAATCTCAAGAGAAATATCCTGCAAAACAGGTCGCTTGCCATAAGAAAAACTGATATGCTCAACGGAAAATAGATTAGAATCTCGCTCCTGAGTCGCTTCCCCAACAGTTTCTTTTGAAAATGGCAAAGCTGGCAAATCTAGACTAGCTAAGTCAGACAAATGATCCATCTCAGCTATATCAAGTCCCAGCTGGCGCAAGGTAGTCAGATAGAGGGGCTCTCGTATCCCATTTTCAGCCAGTAAAGTTGTCTTCAGCAAAAGATCGGGGTGATCATCAAAGAGAATCCGACCATCATTGACCAAGACCAAACGGTCTACTGAGCGATAAAGGACATCCTCTAAACGATGCTCGATAATAATGGTGGTCGTTCCAGCTTCCCTGTGAATCTGATCAATCAAATCAATTGCATCCTGGCCAGACTTCGGATCTAGATTGGCTAACGGTTCATCAAAAAGCAAAATGGGACTCTCATCAATTAAGACACCTGCCAGGCTGACCCGTTGCTTTGACCGCCAGACAAATCCTGAGGCCGATGCTGAAGCAAATTCACCAAGTCTAATTTCTCCGCCCAATGCTGAACTTTTTCTTTCATGACAGGTAATTCAACCATGTCGTTTTCCAAAGCAAAAGCCAAGTCTTCCGCCACACTGAGGCCAATAAACTGACCATCTGTATCTTGTAGAACTGTACTGACTAAATTGGACTTGTCATAAATGCTAGACGCAAAGGCATCCTGTCCCTGAACCTTTAAGTGGCCGCTAGCTTGGCCTTTATAGATATTAGGAATGATACCGTTTAGACACTGGCCCAGAGTTGACTTTCCTGACCCGGAAGGACCGACAATTAAGACTTTTTCGCCTTCGTAAATAGTCAGATTAATATCTTTTAAGGTCGGCTCCAGCTGGGCCTGATATTGAAAAGTGAAATTTTCAAACTGAATAATAGGTTGTTTCATTGTATTCTCATTATAAAGCTAGGGCGATTTGCACCGCCAGATTTGCTATCTTATCTTTTTCATCCAAGTCGGCATGATTGGACAGATTTCTCATATCCCATTTTTCCTCTGACAAATGGTCAGCCGCATAGAAAAATTGGCAGATAGTTACAGAACGAAAGGCTGCCAGAGCAGCAACAGCAGAACATTCCATATCGACGCAAATAGCTCCCGCTTCTTTTCTCCTTAAAAGTTTCTCCGCTGTCTCTCGGTAAATACCATCTGTGGTCCAAACCTTGCCCCGACTATGGGAAATGCCTCGCTCATCTAAAAATTCTAGCAGAAAATCCTGCAGACCAGCATTCACCACAATCTCATCAGATGCTACTTGGTAATGATAACTAGTCCCCTCATCTCGTATAGCAGCTGTTGGCACAATGATGGAAGTCTCACTAATATCCTCGTCCAGCACGCCACAGGTGCCAAAGAGGACAAGCTTCTTCATTCCAAAAGCAATGAGATCTTCTAGAATGGCAACACAGGCTGAGGCCCCAACCGGAGCATTAAAAAAAGCTAGTTCCTTATCAGCCACAAAAACTCTGTATATCGGAATCTCTATATTGGCCATACTCGTTGTTGTGATAAGCTCATGATTAAAATTTTCCAAGAGTCTTTTGAAAGTTTCTCTAGCAAAGCAGGAAACTGCTACTGAAGGAAAATCGGAAATAGGCTCAATCAAATCTTCAGGATTGATAATGGCTTTGGGATTTTGGTCAAATTCTTCTAGTATCACGCCTACTCCTTTCACTTTCGCATTTGTTCTTTCTATTGTATCATAAAAAGCTTGGATCCTTCAGCTTTATCAATTAAATTCATGCATTAACAGAGCAAAAGACGAATCTTTCCTTTCACAAAACTTAAAGTAAATCACTTCCTGCTAAAGGCTGATATGTTTACCTGTCTTTCGTGGTATAATAGAAAGACTAAAGCAAGCAAAGAGAGAGAATCATGACGAGTATTTATGAAGCTTACGAGCAGTACCTGCCTCTTATCCTAGAGGACTTTACTCAAAAAATCAAAACAGCCGCATTAGAGCACAAAAAAACAACTTCTTTCAAACTCTATGAACATTTTCACGCTCGTATTAAGACTGCTGACAGCATGGTAGAAATGCCAACGAAAAAATCTACCTCTGTCTGCTGAATCGGCTCTCAAACAGATTCGGGATGCTATCGGCATTCGTATTATTACAGGATTTGTGGATGATATTTACCAAATTATTGACTTTATCCGTCAAATGCCTGGCATTCATATCTTCAAGGAAAAAGACTACATCAATCAAGTCAAACCTAATGGCTACCGCTCCTACCACCTCATTTTAGAAGTAGAGACCCCCTACCCTGACTGCTATGGCAAGACTCCAGGCAAGTACTTTATTGAGGTCCAGCTACGAACCATTGCCATGGACTCCTGGGCCAGCCTTGAGCACCAGATGAAATACAAGCACGAGATCAAAAATCCAGAACGGATCGAGCGGGAACTAAAACGCTGTGCCGATGAACTCGCTTCCTGCGACTTGACCATGCAGACGATTCGTAATCTCATTCAAGAATCTAATGAAAGAGAGGACTAAGTGATGAGAATTTTGTTAGCTGAAGATGAAGCTCAACTCAACCGTGTTATCCTAGCTGCTCTTGAGCATGACGGTTATCAAGTTGATAGTGTCTTTAATGGTCAAGAGGCCTTGAACCTCGCCAATCAAAATACCTACAATGTCATCATTCTTGATATTATGATGCCCATTATGACAGGATTAGAAGCTCTAAAAGAAATCCGTGCAACTGGTAATACTACCCATGTCATCATGCTGACTGCCATGGCTGAGGTCGATGATCGAGTGACTGGACTAGATGCTGGGGCTGATGACTATCTAACCAAGCCCTTTTCTCTTAAAGAACTCTTGGCCCGCCTCCGCTCAATGGCTCGTCGAGCAGATAATTACAGTCCAGTCCAGCTCCAGATTGGCAACACCGAGCTTCGTCTGGACGAACAAGAACTCCGTGCTTCCAATAGCATCCGCTTAGCTGGAAAAGAGCTCAAACTTCTTCAATACTTCATGCAGAACTCAGATAAAGAACTAAGTCGTAGGCAAATCCTTGAACGAGTCTGGTCAGATGAAGAAACAGACCAAGAGCCTGCTTTATTTATGTATCCTACCTTCGGCAAAAATTGAAAAGCGTTCATTCTAATTTAGAAATTCTTGGTGATGAAGCAGGTCCATTCCAACTTACTGAAAAGGCAGGTGAGGATCATGTTTCGTAAGCTCCAGCTTCGTTTTATCGGACTTGCCACTCTGGTTGTCGCCTTAATCTTGGGAATGTTTTGGCTCTTGATTAACTCTGCTGTCTACGCTCAAACGGAGAGCAATATCCAAACCGTCTTGTCTGTGCTGACAGATAATGACGGCCAATTACCCATGACAGAAGAAATTAAGCAAGACTTGACCGATAAAAACATCCAAGAAGGTATTATTTACAATTTCCCCAATATTTCTCAGCTAGCCAAACAAAGCAGGCTACCAGCATCAACCCAGGCAATATCCAATCACTCAGTGAAAACACTATTTATCAGATGGCTCAAAAGGCCTTAAAATCAGGTGGTAAATATGGCCAAATGCAAACTAATAATCGCTACTTCTCCTACCAAATTAGCACTAAAGACCAAAAACGTCTAGTTGCCTTTTTAGAAACGACCAACTACAATCGTGAACGGAGTATTTTAGCTCAATTTTCTACCTGGATTGCTCTTGCAAGCCTCTTTTTCCTAACGCTCATTATCGCCTTGGTCTCTGGCATTGTAATTCGTCCTTATATAAAAAGCTACGAAAAACAACGTATTTTCATCACCAATGCTGGTCATGAACTCAAAACACCTTTGGCCATTATCGCAGCCAACACTGAACTGCAAGAGATGATGACAGGTGAAAACGAATGGACAGAAAGTACCAAGGCTCAAACGGAAAGATTAAACAAACTAATTGCCCGCTTGATCAGGCTGTCTCGGATGGAAGAACACGAAAATCTCGAGCTAACCAGCGTCAATCTCTCAGAATTGATTGAAAAAGTTGGGAAAGATCATTCATCCCTCATCCAGCAGGAAAACAAACATCTAGAACTAGACGTTCAGCCAGATTTAAAGGCTATGATGTCAGAAGATGAAGGCTACGAATTAATCAGTATTCTCCTGGATAATGCGCGTAAATACTGTGATGATAAAGGAACGATTATGATCAAGGCCTACAATAACCGTCGATCCTTTAGACGCAAGATTCGCATTGAAATTTCAAATGACTATGCTGCTGGAACAAAGATTGATTACAAACGTTTCTTTGACCGCTTTTACCGAGCCGAAACTTCCCACAATAACCAAGCCGTTTCTGGCTATGGCATTGGTCTCTCCATGGCCCAACATCTGACCAGCCTCTTCAAAGGGAGAATCTGGGCTTCTTACAAGAAAGGTCGGATAACCTTTAACATTTCTCTCTAACTTAACAAAAGTAATCTCCCAATAAACTCAAAAAGCAATCTGAACAGAGCAGATTGCTTTTCTTACTTTGACAAGTTAACTGTTAGGGGAGAAAATTTAGAGTATCTTCCACAAGGCTTTGCTAAATGAATCGAGTAAAACGACCCAGTCTCTCTTACACAAGCTCAGGACAGCTGTCAAAAAGATCTTTCATTTGGGCAAAAGTCATAGCAGGAACATAAATTTTCTCACCATCAAATACTTGAGCCATATCCTTAGGGAGCCTGTCCAAAAAATCTGAATAAGAAATTCTCTTATAAAAGAAGAATTTTTCAACATTATCTGGATCCGTATCATCACATCCCACAAGATTGCAACACCAGCTTAATTTTGACTCATCGATATACTCTACATCTTCCGGAGCTAGACTAAGTTCAAAGGGTAGAATCGTGTCAACACCAGCAGTTAGAGTATATACTCCTAAAATTTGTTGATTCTGCTCATTCCCATAAAATTTACTTTGCGCATCGTAAGCGTCGAGGTACTGTCTAAGTGTAAAGAAATCGCTATAACTCTGAGCAGGATTATCCTCTTTTAGGAATCCTTCCACCATCTGAGGATTCAGAGCAATTCTCCTGCGAACCCCATCTTGATACACTAAGGGATATCCTGATTTTAGAAAATTCTCCAAGCCTAAGAGTATATCTTCTTGATATGGGAAAGCTAATACACTTGAGCTACTATATTCCCTGCCATGCTCATCATGAATACTAGTGCCCAGATAAGCTGATAACTTAGAAACCAAAGTTAAGGCATACTCCCAATCAGCAAGTGTTGAAGGTGTCAAAATCCTCACATTATAAGTTTTGTGGGTTTTGTCATATTCTACGTCCATGTAACGGCCAGACTTAGCAGGAACCCAACACTTCAACAAAGGAAGCTTATCCAAGCCAAGAGCCAAAGAATCCTTCTGAGCAGGGTGAGGCTCAAGTCCGTCGACCAATCCAAGAAATTCGCTGATTTTTAAAACTTTTTGAAATCCTAGAAGACCTCGTTTATTCGAAACGGAAAATGTTATACTCATAAAATAATGCCCCTATCATATTTTAACTATATTATAGCATAAATAGCTATAGAGAAAATAAGGAACTTAAAGACCCTTTTGATTTTTAATTCTTCCTTTTGATACAGAGGTACAAATTACAAACACACTCAAAAAGCAATCTGAACTCCTCAGATTGCTCTTTATTTATCAGAAAAAGGGTCTTGATCAGCCTTGTTTTGCCACACGTATTCTGCTTTTTTAGCCAGCTCTTCTGCCAAGTCCTGACCCCAAAAATCAGCTACAAAGCCCAAGGACATATCCATACCAGCCGAGACACCTGACGAAGTGTAGAACTTCCCATCTACGACCCAGCGTGCTTGATCTTGCCAAAGAACTTCTCTATCATGTGAAGCAACCCAAGATAAGGCGAGCTTGTTGCTAGTGGCTTTACGCCCCTTGAGCTGACCAATCTGAGCTAAAAGAGCTGCTCCCGTGCAAATACTTAAGACCAACTCAGCTTGCTGTACAGCCTTTTCTAGCGAAGATAGGAAAATCTTATCCTCCACCATCTTTCTGACACCTTGACCACCAGGCAATAAGAGAAGAGAATTGGGAGGTAAGCTTTTAAAATTATCCGTCATGATTTGAAAACCTTGACGACTAGAAATCAGACCACCAGCAAGGGAGACATATTTCGTCTCTACATTGGGTAAAGTAGCTAAAAACTCTACTGGCCCCATCAAATCTAGGGTCTCAAAATCATCAAAGAGAAATGAAACGATCGTAATTGGTTGCTCTATTTTTAACATTGATCTCCTCTCATTTTCCATTGGTTCATAGCAGTCACTTACTCTACTTTCGATAACGACCCAGTAGGAATAAAAGTACCACCAAACCAATAACAAAGAAGACAATCCCTAGAATCAACTTAATTATAAAACCTACAAAATAGAATAAAAAGATTAAACCTAAAATAAATAGAAATAATAGAATTCCCATAAGATCACCTCTGGCTACTATTATACCTAAAATCACGAGATTGGGATAGTTTTTGCTTATTCTTAGCATGTCATAGTAAGGTAAAACTCATTTTTTATACCAGCCAGTCTAATAATCTTCTAGACTCTCGATTAATGGGGTATCTAGTGCAAAAGTATATAAACATTTGTACTTAAAAAGAAGATAGGCCTGCTGAATCAAAATTTAGCTAGACTTTCTTCTTTATTATTTCTTTATTAAGTTTCAGACGATTGGCTCAACTCCTGATTGTAGGCCAAAGCTAGCTTGATCCAGTAAGACAGTTCCTTTTGCGCTTCGCCATCTAAATCAATATAGCCATGATAAAGCCTCCCCTTCATTAACGTCACACTAGCACCATTTTTAGGTAGAACCTGCTTTTCTAGTTCCTTACCGATGCGGACCATGACAAGCTCTTGACCTCTCGAACTCACAGTAACAGACATCTTACCTCGGACCATAAAGGCCAAACCACCAAACATCTTCTTCTCTTCTACCTCTTCTTCAAAAACATGAGGAGGAAGTTCAGTAGCTAAAATGGCACGGACTTGCTGGGCTAAGGATTCACTATAAGCCATCCTTCTACCTCATTTCATCACATCCCAGCCGATACCAAAACGGTCAATCAAGCGACCATAAAACTCTGCGAAAGCTTGTTCCTCTAAAGGATAGAGAATTTGTCCACCTTCAGCAAGCTTAGCAAAGAGCTCATCGGCTTCTTCTCTACCGTCTGGGCTTAGAACCAACCATTGATTGGGCTGATGATTGCTAGGAATAGACAGATCATTAAAAACACCCACATCCTCACCATTCAGGGTCAAGTTTTCTGTATCTAAGGCAATCCAGGCAATTTTATTCCGTTTTTCTGCAGGAAGGTCCGCTGGATCCATCATCTCACTGGCTCGGGCAAGTCCCTTTATCTCAGTCTGAAAAAGATCTGCATAAAAACGAAAAAGCTTCTTCGGCCTGACCATTAAAAACTTAAAAACACGTCTAATTTCATTATTGTTCCTCCAATTTTTTTATATCTGAGAATAAATCTCTAGTATCAGTTTATCAATTAGGATAAAAAAATTTTCTTATTCTCAATTGCGCTTGTTTGGCTAGGGAACGCATGATTAAAACTGGAAGATTAACTGTAATAGGGGATCGCTGGGCAAGGGCCTGCGCATGCTGATTTCCTCCTGATAGATGCTATCGCCTGAAAAAAAGTGAGAGACTCATCGCTCCCCCAGCGAAAGTTATGCTTCAAGACATAGTTTTTAGTTAGGCGTAAATCCTCCAGCAATTCACAGGCCAAAAGATAATAGTGGCCATCCGGTACATTTTCAAAAGTAAACTTTCTCTTCTGACTCAGTGCTACTCCGATAATCGGCTCTTCTTTGGGAATGCGGGTTTTAAAAAGCCCGACACAGCTAATACGTGGTTCATAGCCCTCAGGATAAGATAACTCTACGGTCAATCGATTGCCACTTTTACAGTCGGGATCCTGATGCAAGAAAGCTCCCTTCTCATCTAGCTGTTTAATCATGAAATCATAAGCCTTGGTTGATTCCTGATAATATTTTTTAGGCGAAAGTCCAGTATGCCGCTTAAAAGTATTAGAAAAACTGCCTAGACTATCATAACCAGCTTCCATAGATGTCTCAGTCACATTTTGCTGGCCTTCCACAATTTCCTGAATCCCTTTTTCCATCTTAAGAGCTTCCACATATTGCTTGATAGAAAAGCCCATCTTTTTCTTGAAAGTTCTGGATAGATGGGAAGGACTATAATGGAAATACTGAGCTAAATCGGTCAGACTCAGCTCTTCATCTGCATGCTGACGCAAATAGGCTGCCACTTTTTCCATGATAGCTTTAGACATAGACTTGCTCCTTTCCCATTTATTAAGCCCATTATATCACATCAAAAAGAAAGGACAAAAAATCAAAACCTGAATAAAGAAAAGCCAAGCTGCAAATAAATAATGAAAAAACTTTAGACATTTGAAACGTCTAAAGTTTTTGATCTTTACTATGAGATTACTGAGCTACCAATGTTTCCAAGCTTTCTCCAATCGCAGCCAAACGTTCCATCACTTCTGCCTGGCTCAGGTCGTTTTCAGCCACATAGCGGTTGCGAGGGTGAACACGGCATTCGTGAGAACAGCCACGGAGATACTTGTCTTCATTTTCTTCTGAAGTCAGGATGCGGCGGTTACACTCTGGATTGCCACAGTTGACATAGCGCTCGCAAGGAGTACCGTCAAACCAGTCTTTCCCAATCACAACTGGATCAACATGGTTGATATCAACGGATATACGCTCATCAAAGACATACATCTTGCCGTCCCAAAGCTCACCTTGAACTTCTGGATCCTTGCCGTAAGTCGCGATACCGCCATGAAGCTGACCGACATCCTTGTATCCTTCACGCACCATCCAGCCTGAGAATTTCTCACAGCGAACACCACCTGTACAGTAAACAACCACTCGCTTGTCCATGAACTTCTCTTTGTTATCACGGACCCATTGCGGCAATTCGCGGAAGTTGCGGATGTCTGGACGAATGGCTCCTCGGAAGTGACCTAGATCGTACTCGTAGTCGTTACGAGTGTCTAGGACGACAGTGTCCTCGTCCAAGAGTGCTTCCTTAAATTCCTTAGGTGACAGGTAAGCTCCTGTCGTCTCCAGCGGGTTGATGTCATTGTCAAAATCATTGTCTTCCAAGCCCAAGTGCACGATTTCTTTCTTGTAGCGAACAAACATTTTCTTGAAAGCTTGCTCATTTTCTTCGTCAATCTTGAACCAAAGGTCTTCCATGCCCGGAAGGCTGTGTACATAATCCATGTATTTTTGAGTGGTTTCATAATCACCGGAAACCGTTCCATTGATTCCCTCATCTGCCACCAAGATACGGCCTTTAAGACCAATAGATTTACAGAAGGCCAGATGATCAGCTGCAAATTTCTCAGCATTCTCAATCGGAACATATTTGTAGTAAAGTAGGACGCGAATATCTTTTGCCATAAGATTTCAACTCTCTTTTCTCTATAAAATTTTCTGAATTTTTAATTCATCTATTTATTATAACCTGATTGAAAAAACTGGGCAAAAAATTTGTTTGGAAAATAGCAGAGCTGAATTGCTAAACACTTCACTCCTCCTCAAGTTGGTTCAAATAGCGTTCAAAACGCTTCTTTTGATTCTTGCTTATAGCGTCTAAGAAAATATTAACCACCAGTATCAAGGGAAAGTGAATGACAAAAGTAATTAAAATAACAAATAGAAACATGGGGTGAAAAACATTATTATGATAAATAGCATGATTCAGTTGGAAATTCTGGCAGGCAATTAAAAGGGTCAGAAAGCCTGTTGCAGCCAGCACACCCCAGATAGTCAGACTGAAACTATTGTAATAATTACCTCCTAGATATTGAGCTCGACAGAGAAAATATAGAAATGCAATCGCAATCAGGATCAAGAATGGTTGATAGTGAATGGCTCCCGCATTCATAACCACCGATCCAACATATAATGCCAAACTACTAAACAGCAGGAAACTAAAAGCTTCCATGCCAGCCTTGTTAACAAGTTGCTCTTCACGTTCGTCTAAGATGTGACGGTGAATTAGTTTTATCTTCATTTTAAGCTCCTATACTTCCATTCCAAAAATACCAATTAACAACATGATAATGGCAGGAAGTCCATTATTAATCATGTGAACTGCAATACTAACTTCCAAGCGACGAGTTCGATAGGCCAGCAATGTCAAATCACAGAAGAAACAGCATAAATCACAAAAGAGACGATATTGGTTGGCCCGTGAAAAAGCGCAAAGAGGAGTCCGCCTACGATATAGCCCCATCCCTCATAGCCTTTAAAGATTTTTAGTGGGAGGATTCCACGGAAGATAATTTCTTCTAAAACAGGTGCTAAAACTCCAAGCATGATGGGTAACAAAATCCCATTTCCTCTTTGAAACTCCTCTATCAAAGACGCCTGATTAGCCGTCGTAACTTCTCCATTTAGCCACCGTAATAAAGCCGTTCCAAGGATAGATATAAGGAACATGCCTAAGATGCTAAGAAAAATTCGTTTCCCGTCTCCTTTTTGAAAGACTTTTCCAGACTGAGATAAAATTCCAATCTTCTTTGCTACCACAATAAAGACCAGTAAAGCGAGGAAGATCAGCAAAATACCTATGCCAATAGTCCACTGTTTTGAAATTTGATAAGTTTCTGCTTTCTGCTGAAATACCATAGGTAGCACATACAAGGCTAAGGCTAAGAAAGCACAACCACTCCACATCAATCTTTTCCAGCAAGTCATTCTTCATCCTCCAATTCCTGATCTAACTTTGCCTGACGTTTGCCGTTTAGGAAAAGACTAATCTTGTCCATGGTCAAGCTTCCAAACATAAAAAGAACCATTGCAAAAAGCATCTTAAGCAGATAGATCATACTCAGCATGCTAGCCATACTTTCTCGCTGTCCAAAGAAATCAATAGCCACAAGAATTAAAGCAAAAATAATTCCACTACCAACACGTTCTGCCCATTTTTCCTCTCTCACCATATCACGAACATCAATGCCTAGGCTTAAGCGACGAAGCAAAGCATAGAGACCTACTAGGATAAGGAGAATCCCTTCTGGCAGATAAGCTAGCAAGCTTAGACGGAGAATATAGACTTTGAAAAACACAGATATAGCTAAGAAGAAAAACATTCCTAACACTAACTCTCCTGCAACTTTTCCGTCCAATTTCTCTATTCGTTCATCTTTAAAGATCTCTTGTTTAACCTTAGATTTCATATATATTTTCCTCTTTTGCTTAAAATTTCATCCCAATTTAATCTTTATGCAAAAATTGCTCTTCAACTATTGCTGGTCATTTCTTTCACATTTTTCGGCTCGGGCTAAAAATGTCCCCCGGACATTCCCTCGCTTTCGTGTTTTTCGGCTCAGGCTAAAAATATCCCCCGGACATTTTTACTCCCAAAACAATTGATCCAGCGTTTTATCGAGACATTTGCAAATCGCTATGCATAAACTGAGACTGGGATTATACTTACCTGCCTCAATCAAGCCAATGGTCTGGCGGGTCACTCCGATAGCATCTGCCAAGTCGCCCTGAGTCATATCATGCTCCACTCGCGCCATCTTTAGCTTAAGATTTTTTGCCATGATCATCGTCCTTATCATTTTTCTTCTTAGTTGCTATGCTTAAAAGTGCACAACCAATTGTAACATCACAGCCAGCAAAAATAAGAAAAGTATCATTTTGATTGTTCAGTCCTATAACCAAAAAAATTACACCCAAAACAAGCCAAATAAGTGGTGAATATATATTTTTGATGTTTTTCATATCGGTTCTCCCTTCATTTTTATAAGTCTATTATACAATATATTTTTTAAAATGCAATATATAAATTGCAAAAAGTATTTTATTTTTAACAAAAAAGACCGAGGGAAATCTCGGTCTTTTTATTCTTATCGCGTGATTTAATCTTTTTTAAGGCTACCACTCTTTGTCTGAGTACGTGCATAGGCAATTAAAAGTATGGTTCCGGCAACTGCAACAGTCAGACCATTGGCAAGGGTTGCGACAACACCTTGTGCAAAGACCTTATTGCTTGGTTCATTATAGATCAAGATATCCCCAAGTGGAGCAATGACTACCCAAACCAAGGCATTAGCCACAAACTGAGCCACATTAAATGTAATGATATCTCTTGATTCAAATACTCCCTGAGCCACACGGAGGTAGTTCTTAAGCAATCCAACTACAAGTCCGAACAAACCACTAGCCAAGACCCAAGTCCACCAAGGGTTTCCATATTGGATGGAGTCTTTTAGGGCATGGCCAATAAATCCTGTTAAGAAACCAACGATTGGACCAAAAACAACGCCAAACAAAGCTTGGACAGCATATTGCAATTGAATGCTAGTGTTTGGAACAGGCGTTGGAATGCTGACCATCCCAATCACAACGAAGAGTGCTGCACCAATACCAGTTGCCACGACTTCTTTAATCGTAAAAGTTGTATCAAATATTTTTTTCATGTTTATCTCCTCTTTACAAATCGCTAATTTTCAATACGCTTGATTTCAATATGCCACTGGGCACCCACACCAACATTGTAGGCTTTGGCAAAAGAACCCTGGTTGATTGCTAGACCAACCCGATAGAGCGAATTGATATAAATAATCGGCTGACCGATGCGAACATCCGCAAAGGACTTCCCATAGGTCACTTGATTTTGGTAAACTAACATATCGTTATTGTAGATCGTTACCTCAAAACGTTCTCCAAACTGAGGTTCTAACTCTTGGAATTCTTCGCGAGTAATAGAAGTCCAAAGAGATCCAAATCGAACGTCTAGAATATCGATAGCACCGCTGACAGAACCTTCGCCAAAGGTGGTCTCCACAACTGGAATCTCGACAATCTCATCCACACTTAATTCTGGCCCTACTTCTTCAAAAGTAATGTGGCCACTAGCCAATTTAGCTCCTGTGTAGGCATAAACATCACGACCATGGAAGGTATAGGAATGTTCGGTATTCTTTCGACGATTTTCGACTTCAGAAATTTCCCGAATAGCCACAATACCAACGTGTTTCTTAATAAAAGATAAGGTTCCATTGTCTGGAGTGACGATGTATTGGTTTTGCGCTGTTTTTGCAACTACGCTCTTCCGCTTAGAGCCAACACCCGGATCGACCACTGAAACAAAGGTTGTCCCTTCTGGCCAGTAGTTGACCGTTTGAAAAAGACGATAGCTACCTTCAAAAATATTATAAGGCGTAATGTCGTGTGTTAAATGGTGAATCTTTAACGTAGCTGACTCCTCCAGAGCCACACCAATCATCGCTGATACTGCACCATCCACAAGACCAAAATCCGATTGCAATACAAGTAAATTGTTCATGTATTCTCCCTCTTATAGTCCTGAACTTTAACCTACTTATCTACTATTCTACCAGACTAATCAACTCTAGAAATACAAAAATAGCAAAGCCAGAAGCTACATTACTGTTCTTCAATCATACCAAAAATAGGAGGGGAAATCTAGATAAACAACTGTAAAAGCTATAGTTTTTTTGTATAGCAAGTAATTAGTTTAAGGTAAGAAAGTAATCAGCTGTTTTCTCAAGCAGTTCTTCATCATGAGAAATGAGCAGAATGATTTTCCCCTGCTCTTTTAACACCTTCAGTAAGTCAGCTACTTGTAACATTTGCTGGTAATCTAAACCTGAACTAGGTTCGTCAAAAATAAACACTCTTTTTTTAGTAAGGACTTGACTCGCTATGACTAGCCGTTGCATCTCTCCACCTGATAGGGTCATTGGATGCCTTTCTTCTAAGCCTTTTAATCCTAAGTTTTCTAAGATATTTGATGCATCGACAGCTTTTTTCAAACCCAAGGTCAACTCCTTTTGGACACTATCTGAAAAGAGCTGAAGAGCAACCTCTTGCAGAACAAAAGCAGTGTCTTTCAGACGTTCATGAGCTGACAAAGCATGTCTATTTAAATAAAAATCTGCTTCTTCATCGTCTAATAAACCAGCCAGATAAAAAGCTAGAGTCGATTTACCTTTTCCATTAGGCCCCACAAGAGCTGTAATCGCTCCTGACTTGAAGTTAGCTTCTTCAAGAAAACTCAATTCCTGGTCCCCTGCCTGTAAGCGAAGATTCTTTATGGTCAAATCCCCCATCAGTGGTGAAGGAGCAACTTGCTTCTTTGCCTCAAGTCTCGAGATAGAGCTAGATAGCTGCTGACTTCGCAGCCCTAAATCATGTCGTTCTGTTTCCGTTAAGCTATCAAACTCCTTTTTTGAATAATCTCTTTTAAGAACACCTTGATCAAAATAAAGATAGCGGTCAGCCAAGTCCTTTAAATAATCCAAGCGATGCTCCGCTATAAGAATCGTTTTCCCTTCTTGTTTTAAGATAGAAAGATAACTAGCTACTTGCTCAATCCCTGACCTGTCCAAATTAGCTGTCGGTTCATCTAAAACCAATATATTTGTATCCTGCATCAGGGCCGTTAAAAGGGCAATTCTCTGCTTTTCTCCACCTGATAAAGTAGAAAGATCACGTTCAAGATAGTCTTCTAAAGCAAAGTCAGCAGTTAATTTTTCTAATTTATTCAAAATTCCTGCTGCTGATTGACCATGATTTTCACCAGGCAAAACCAATTCATGCTTAACGTATTTATGAAAAAACTGACTAGAGGGATTCTGAAAAACTGAAGCAACTTGTTTAGAACATTCTTCAACCGTCTGTTTTCCTGCTAAGTGATTGGCTATTTCTAATTGACCTTCTAATTTTCCCTCATAGTAATCTGGAATTAAGCCATTGATTAATCTTAAGAAGGTTGATTTGCCACTCCCACTCTTGCCACATAAGACGACCAACTGGCCTGATGAGATTTGTAAATCTTCAACCAGCAAGCTACTAGCTCTGCTATTTTCATAAGTATAACGAAAACCGGTCGCAGTAATCAGCCTCTTATCATCCACAAGGTCATGATAAACATCCATGCACAGGTACTCCAATCTGCTAAATTAAAGGTTGATGAAAAAGTTTCTGTCGGTCTTTTTCCTAGTGCTATCCCTTTGGTAAGGCTAGCTATGGTCAACGCTTGAACCGTTCGCATGAGTGACATGAGTAGCGGTACCAGGAGATACTCAAAGTAGGTCACTGGACGAAAGATAAAATCCCTTTTTCTAAGGAAAATCCCTCGAAGACGTAAACTTCTATGAATCGTTTTCGCATCTGCTGGTATAGCTGGCAAAAATCGCATCATTACTCCTAAGGTTAAAAGAAAAGATTCCGGTAGATGCCATTTTCTGAGACCATGAACCAGGTCGTAGGCTGTCGCAGTTGTCAAAAGCAAACTCCCAGCCATAAAAGAAGGAAGCATAAAACGTCCAGCCGTGAGCAGAGTTACGAAATTTCGTATCAGTTGAAAAGAAAAGAAATCAGTTAGATAAGCATCTAGAGTCCAAAAAAGGACAAAGGCCAATAAACTATATAAGGCGATTTTACCTTTTCCAGCAAAGTATAAGAGCATCGCCAAGCCTGAAACAATCATCAGTTCAAGCCAGCCAGATACTCTAAAAAGAAAGGCCAGATTGGCAAATAAACCAAAAGGACCTTGCTTCGTACATCTAATTTCATGAGACCATCCCTGACTTTATAAAGTGCTTCTTGACCAAATATTGACCAAATAGTCCTCCTATAATAGCGGCAATAACAACCATAATTACAAAACCAAGAACCACTTGTGGATTCACAGGAACCATAACCCGGTCAATATACTCTTGAGTTTTACCACGCGCTAGCAAGCTTTGAACATAAGTCTCCCGAGCCAGCCACATCATAATAATCGGGCCTGAATTGGCAAAGGAGAAAAGGACAAATGACGCTAAACTTAGCCATTTATTTTGATAATTTCCTTGTTTGGCTAACAAATCAGCTAGAAAGCCAAAAATAAAGCCTGGCAAGAAGGCCACAAAGAAATGGCCAGATAAGAAGAAAAATCCTCCCATCACGATTCCCAAGAGACTAATGGCTCCGAATTTTTTGATCTTGCTTTGTAGAAGCATGTAAACCGTCCCACCAAAGATTGCTGCTCCAGCTGGGGCATAGAACATATTCCCTGACCGGTCGAAAATCAGACCAACCAGGACGCCTAAACCGACGCATAGAAAATAGAGGGCTGCAAAAGCACCTGTCATCACAAGGTCTTTTACTTGTAGTCCTTTTCTCATCCTTTTATCCTCCTTACTTGAGAATGATTTAATTCATAAACCTCATCTGCAAAAGCAACCGTTGACAAGCGATGGGAGATGAGAAAGACCATGCCACGGCATTCTTCTTTGACAATAGATAGGAAGGTTGCTTCATTCAGTGAATCGAGATTGCTGGTGGGTTCATCAAAAATATAACAATCTGCCTCCTTGAGCAGGGCTCGCATCAGCTCCAAACGTTGGGCTTCACCAGCAGAAAAAGTTGTTTCTCCATCAATTACAGTATCTAGCCCCTCTGGCAAGCGCTCCAAACGTTCCTTGAGGCGACATTTAGCTGCCAAGGTCCAGATCGCCTCATCACTGATATCAGTTCGGCCCAAGACTAGATTTTCCCGAAGACTTTTATGGAAAAGCTGAGCAACTTGAGGAACATAGGCGAAGGAGGCTTGTAAATGCTGGCGATGGAAGGTTTGATGATCCTGTCCAGACAGCAAAACCTGTCCTGCCTTAGGATCATACCAACGCATGATAATTTTCATGAGAGTAGATTTTCCTGTTCCACTTCCACCTACAATACCAATTATTCTGCCTTTCTCAAATCGTGCTGACAAACCTTGAAAAAGTCCTTGCACTCGTCCTTCATAATCAAAGTTTAAATGATTAACATCAACTGATTCGATCCTGACATCAGTCTTCAAACCACTGCTATCTGCCTCTGGCTCATCCAAGAGCGAAAAGACCTGCCGACTGGCATTCATTGCTCTTTTAAAACCTAGAGGTAATCGCCCTAATTCCAGAAATGGAGCAAAAGAGCTTGTAAAAGCTACTAGAGCTAGGCCTGCTTGAGTCAGATCAATATCACCTTGATTAAGTTGGAAGAGAGACAAGATGGCAAATCCCATAACAGATAAGCCCACCACTAAAAAGGTTAGAGCTTGTTCAAAAAATTGCTTCTGAGCAACCTGCCTTTCTATGCTATTTAAACCTTGGCTTTTTTGTTCTAAACAAGCAAAACGTTTTGAAGTTTGTCCGAGCTGGGACAAATCATGTATTGCCTTCAGGCTCTCCAAGAAATAAGAAATGTATCTTGTCCGATCATTCGCTTGTTTTGATAAGAGTTTTTGTAAATGTCGAGCAAAATTTTGAGGCAAGACCACAGCTAAAAGCAGGTAAGTCAGCAAAGCCAAAAAACCGAGAGCTGGGGATATCCTAGAGAGAAAGACCCACATAATGAAAACAGAGATAATCCCTGTACAAACTGGTGCAACTGTATGGGCAAAAAAGACTTCAATTGCTTCAATATCCTCCCCGATCATTTTTAATAAGCTCCCACTATCTTGTCGGTCTAACTTAGCAGGTGCAAGACGTCGTAGTTTAGCAAAGACAAGCTTTCGCAGATCCGCTAGGGAATGAAAAGCCACATAATGACCAAAATAATGCTCTCCATAGCGGAAGAGTCCTCGACCAATGGCCAAAGCTAAAAGAAGAAACAGAAAACCTAGAGTCGGAGCTTGCCCTCCTACAGCCAAAAATCCTTGATTTACCAATAAAACAGGAATCGCGACTGAAACTGTAAAGCCTGAAACTGCAAAAATAACAGCTAATCCTAGAGCAGGTAATAGATGCTTCATGATCTGAAATAGCCTGAAAAGGAGTTGCTCGCTTGGATAAGTTCTTTTAGCTTCCATGAATTCTCTCCTCCAGTTCTCTTTGTCTATCCACTAAAGTTCTGTAGTCCTGATTTCCCAGTAAAGCTGGGTCGGACTAGCCAAAACCGTTCCCTCTTTACTCATAAAAAGAACTTGGTCAGCCTCTGCTACGCGCTTCATTTTATGAGTAATCTCGATGACAAGGGCTTCTTTTGCAAGCGCATTTAGCTGCTCATAAAGAAGAGCTTCATTCTCCTTATCAACGCTAGAAGTAATTTCATCAAAGATATAGAGCGATTTTTGAGCAAAAATTGCCCGGGCACAAATCACTTGCTGTCTTTGACCTGGTGACAGCTGGTTGCCATCTTCACCAACAAGGGTATCTAGACCCTCAGGTAAATTTTCAATAAAAGATAAAAGCTTCTTCTCGGTCAGCCATTGCTGAATTTCCTCCCGACTCCAATCCCTTGCCAACTGCAAATTCTCTAAAATACTGGTATTCAAAAGAAAGCTGTTTGACGACACATACATTATCTCTTTATAGAGAGCAGATTGTGTCAAATTTTTAGAGGAGGTTTGTCCAAAGAATATCTGACCTTGCTCGGGTTGCAATTTTCCTAGTAGAATCTTGCCCAAAGTCGTCTTACCATGTCCACTTTCCCCAGCAATAGCAAATACTTGGCCTACTTCTACCTTAAAAGAGACCCTATCCAAAATCTTTTTGTCCCCATAGGAGAAGGACAAATCCTGCACACTCAAGTGCTGAAATGGTGCTAAATCTTGTTTTGTTTTTACTTTAGTCTCTTGGACTGAATCCAAAAAACTAAAAATCCGATCAGCCATCTTTGTATTCATCATGACCAAGTGCATACCGTAGCCTGCTTCTCGAATCGGTGTGAAAAATTCTGTCGCAATTAAGATAAAATAAATCATGCTAAACAAGGACAATTGTCCAGCAGACAGCCAGGAAAGGGCAAAAAAACCTGACAGATCGATTCCCAGATACATAACAGCATCCATATATCCCACTGATTGTAGTTGAAAACCTAGGAGTTCCATAGTGGCATCGCGAAATTCTTCGGCCTGTTCTGCAAACTCCTGCTCGTATTTCTCATCAGCCTGATAAGAATACAATGTATTCAGTCCCTTTAAATCATCCAGAAAAAGGTTGCCCACATCCATATAAGAGCCCCAATAGCGATTCATTATCCTACGCGATCGCTTCTGCATCAGGATGATAGACACAGGAATGAAAGGCAAGGATAATATAAAAATTAAACCACCCAAGGGAAAGAGCCAGAAGACTAAGATAAGAACGGTTAAACAGTTAAAATAGGTTCGTAGATTTAAGGGGAGATAATAAGAATAGTAGGTATCCAAGCTATCAATCCCCTGAGTAGCAACTGTCAGAACATCCGCTGCAGTACGACTATCCTGAAACTCACCGTCTTTAGCAACAAAAGCCTGAAAAAATTCTCTCTTTAGCTTGTTTCGTGCAAACTGGGAAGCCAAGCCTTGAAACTGTTTGGCAAATAGAGCAATTCCAAATCCTAAACCGTTTAAGGCTAGCAAATAAAGAAAAAGGGAATATAAGTCAACTTGTTTTCCTTCGTAAAACTCTGCCAATGCTTGAGCAATCAAAGCAAAACTCGTGATTCTCGTTAAAAATTGAATCCATGATAAAAAAGCAGCCAGATAAATCAAGCCCTTCTTTGGTTGAATTTGCTCTTTCAAGCGAGCTAACAGCTGTTTCTTCCTGCTTCTTGAGATCTTTTCCTCTTCTTGAGCCATAGCTTTCCCTTTCCGTAGGTTTTTTCTCCTTATTATAACATTCACAAAGTCGAATGTAAATTAAATTTTCAGAATATTTAATCAAAGAACAAGCTAGCCAAAATGGCTAGCAAATTAACTTCTATTTGTGACTTAATTTTTTAGTCAAAAAGTCTCCTGCAAACTGAATCGTAAAGATGATAGCTACAATGACAACCGTCGCAAGAATGGTAACGTCATTATTATACCGGTTAAAACCATAAGCAATCGCTACATTACCGATACCACCTGCACCGACTGCACCCGCCATAGCAGTTTCACCAATCAAAGAAATCAAAGTGACTGTCGTTACACGGATTAAATCTGGTAGACCTTCAATAAGATAGACACCAATAATATCCCATAAAGTTGCACCACTAGCCTGGGCTGCTTCAATCACTCCACCATCCAACTCAGATAAAACAACCTGAACTTGACGGGCAAAAAAGGCATAAACGGCAAATGAAAGTGGCACAATAGCAGCGTTTGGTCCAATTCCTGTCCCAACAATCAAGTGAGAAAAAGGTGATAGGACAGCCAACAAAATGATAAAAGGAATCGCACGGAAGACAGAAGTCACTTTATCCAAAATCCAGAAAGCCACCTTATTTTCCAGAACCCCACCTGGCTTGGTTAATACAAGAAAAAGTCCAGTTATCAAGCCAAAGAAACCACCAATCAAGAAAGAGATTACTGTCATATAAAGGGTCGTATAAATTGCTGTTCCCCAGCCTGCTTGACCAGTCCAGCCCATCCTATATACATTTGGCAAATAAGTTTCGATTAATTTCAGCATCTTATGCACCTCCCTTTAGAACAGTCAAACGAACGCCTGCTTCACTAATAGCCGTCTTAGCCGCAGTAAGATTTTCTGATTCGCCAGACAAGACAACTACCAAAGCACCAACAGGTGTATGGTCCAAAATTTCTATATTCCCATATAAGATATTGGCAGTAACTTGATATTTTTTGTAAATTTGATTCAACAAAGGCTCATCTGTTGCTGTACCCGCGTACTCCAACTGCACCAAGATACTATTCGGAGCCAGATTCTGCACAATTTCTTGCTTTTCGATTTTAACCATGGCTTCATTAATTCCTGTTGCTGTTGTAATGAAGTCTCTAGTCAAATCCTGATTAGGATTAGAGAAAATATCGAGAACAGACCCTTCTTCAATCAATTGTCCATCCTGCATTACTGCTACTCTGTTAGCAATATCCTTAATGATTTGCATCTCGTGAGTAATAAGCACAATCGTTAAACCTAATTTTTGGTTCAAGTCTTGCAAAAGAGCCAAGATTTGCTTGGTCGTCTTAGGATCTAGAGCTGATGTTGCTTCATCTGAAATCAAGATTTTTGGATCATTAGCTAAGGCACGAGCAATCGCTACACGCTGCTTTTGTCCACCTGACAGCTGTGAAGGATAGTTCTCAGCTCGATCTGCCAAGCCTACCAAATCTAGCAACTTCTTCACCTTCTCTTTTTTCTCTTCCTTAGACAGTCCTGAATGCTTCAAGGCGAAAGCAACATTTTCTTCAGCTGTCAACTGACTCATTAGATTGAAGTGTTGGAAGATCATCCCAATATCCTGACGCTTTTGTCGTAACTGAGTTGCAGAAAGTTGAACTCTTTTGTCCTTGAAAATGACATCATTGTCAACGGTAATAGTTCCTCCAGTCGGTACCTGTAAAAGGTTAATCACCCGAACCAGAGTAGATTTCCCAGCTCCAGAATAGCCAACAATTCCATAGATATCTCCTTGGTTAATGCGGATACTCACATCTTTTACAGCTTGGATTTGACGTTTCTTCTGTTGGAAGGTCACATCAATCCGATCTAATGTAATAATCTCTTTACTCATAGCTTGCAATCAACTCCTTTACTAATTCTATATGGGTGTAGTAATCGGCTAGGCGAACATTCTCATCTCCACCATGGTCCCGACTGTTAGCATGGCCCAAGCCAAAGGCCATCATTGGTGCCTTTAAAGCATCATAAACAGTAAACATAGGTCCAGTCCCGGCAGAAGTAGGCAGCACTGCTACTCCTTCGCTGTAATATTTCTTGGCCAACTCAATAACACTAAGAACAGACGGAGCACTCATGTCGCTTCTGTAGCTCATTTCTCCCAAAGTATAAATAAGCTCTACCTTAGGATAACCGTTCTTGATCAGTTGTTTTCGAATCTTATCAAGCACATCTTGTGGTTCTAAACCAGGTACAAGTCGCACCTCAAGCTTGGCCTTAGCTTCTGAAGGCAGGATCGTCTTGACTCCCTGACCTTGATAACCTGAGGATAATCCCTCAATATTGATAGCTGGTTCAAAAAAATAGCGTCGTAGGAACTTATGCCCTTCCTCCTCAAGCAGAGGCAATTCTAAACCATAAATTTGCTTTAGCTCTTCTGGGTTACGTCGTGCAAACTCCTCAACCAGGGCTAGTTCTCGTTCGTTTGGCTCGACAATTTGTTCATAGATGCCTTCTACCAAGATGCGACCGTCAGCTCCTCGCAAGCTAGCTAGCGCATTTAAAAGATACCAGCTACTTGAATCAATTACGCCACCAAAACTCGAATGTATATCTACATCAGCGCTTTTCACCTTGGCATCAAAGGTTACAATGCCCTTATTTCCGCCTGTGATTTCTAGCTGTCCTAGTGCATTCCGGCTCCCCTGTTCCCAGATGAGGAGATCAGCACCAGACAATTCTTCCTTGTGTTTTTCCAAATACCGATCCAAGTCAGTCGAAGCAGACTCTTCCGCTCCCTCTATGATAAAAGTAACATTTACAGGTAAATCCTTCTTACCTTCCCGATACTTCTGCAAGGCTGTCAGGCGAGCTACGATATGCCCCTTGTCATCATCAACTCCTCGACCATACATGACCCCATCTCGGACAGACAAGGTAAAAGGATCTTCTGTCCAAGGTTGATCACTATCTGCAGGTACTGTATCATAGTGATTGTAAAAAATAATACTTTTAGCTTTAGGATTTGAACTCTTAAAACGAGCAATGACAAAAGGAGCTCTGTAACTTGCATCAACAGTCACTTCTGCACCAGCCTCTTCAAAAACTTCTCTCAAATAATCTGCTACTTCTTTCAAGCCTATCTGCTGAGCAAAAATAGATTTTTTAGCAATCAACTCCCGTAAAACCTCAAAATAAGCCTGCGCGAGTTCATCCTCTTCAAATTTTTGTAACTGCTCTTTTTCACTGAAAAAAGCCATAATTCCTCCCATAAATAAGGCGATAAAACTCAGCTGGTCATCCCAACTGAGTTTTATTAAACACGTTCAGTCTTGCATGCTTGATAAATCCATTAAGACTTGTGCCTACTGTCTTTTACTTCTTACCAAACTGGCTCAAGCAAGCCATCTGAAGTTTTTTCTGTTAACTCTTTAACATCGTCAGAATGGTAGGCTGCAATCAACTTCTTAATTGCATCAGCCTTGTCAGATTTTTCCCAATCTTTCTTAGCTGCAATGATGTTGTACCATTGTTTAGAATTTTTATCTTTTGGTTCGATAAACAAAGCTTTTTTATAGTCTAATTTTGCTTCGTTTACAAAAGTGTTGTTTACAACAGCAGCGTCTACAGAAGTCAGTGAGCGAGCGGTTTGACTAGCATCCAATTCTGTAATTTTCAATTTCTTTGGATTTTCTTTAATGTTTGCAACTGTTGCAAGCTCATTACCAGATTTGTCCAATTTAATTAGGCCAGCAGCTTGAAGCAAGTTCAATGCACGGCTTTCGTTAGTCGCATCATTTGGTACAGCGATTTCTGCTCCATCTGGAAGTTCGTTAACTTTTTTATACTTGTTTTTACCGTCTTTTGTACCTGAGTAGAGACGGATTGGCGCAATGTAAGTATCTGCAATCGCAACTAGATCCTGATTATTTTCCTTATTCCAGTTGTTAAGGTAGTAGTAGTGTTGGAAAGCATTGACATCAAGCTCACCATCTGCCACGGCCTTATTTACTTGTGGGTATTCTGTAAATTGAGTAAAGTCAAGTTTCACATTTTCTTTTTCAAGTTTCTTCTGAATGAGATCCCAACGTTGTTGTTCGTCGTTGTCAATTGTCATTGTACCAATTTTAATGGTTACTGTTTTATCTTTGCTGTTTCCTGATTCTTTATTAGAAGCCCCACAAGCTGCCAAACCAAGGACTGCAACCGCAACTGCAGCTGCTCCAAACCATTTTGCTAATTTCATATTCTTATCTCCTTATAGTTTAAGTCTTTTTAATTATTTAATATCTTTTGCCTCTGGAAGGTAACTGCCTCCGAAGTATTTTTGAGAAAGTTCTTCAAGAGTACCGTCTTCATATAGCTTCTTAATACGTTTGTCTACAAAAGTTTTTAATTCTTCTTGTCCCTGAGCAAATAGAGGATAAACATATGGCTGTTGATCGCTAGGAAGTTCAATGACTTCTAGATTTTCCAAATTTTGTTCTTTGATAATGGTATCAACAGAAATACGTTCAAAAATCTTGTAATCTGCACGTCCCTCATTCAGATTCACAAGGATTTGCTGAATCGTTCCATCCGTGTAGTTGATTTTCGTCTCCTTTTTAGGATGCTCTTTGTTGTAATCTTCCAGCTGTTTCGCTGTAGAAGTTCCTTGTACCACTTCCGTCGATTTACCACCAATATCATCTAAAGATTTAATATCTGTTCCCTTACGAACCACTAAAACCGTTGGGTTTTTAGCATATGGATTTCCATAAAGATATTTACCAGCACGTTCTTTTGAATAACTAATATTGTTGGCACCAATTTGGAAGCGATCGCTATCCAAACCAGCAAAGACAGAAGTCCATTTAGTTTTATTGAAATTGATTTCATACTTGTCTGATCCCTTAAAGACCTCTCTAAGCACTTCAATTTCATAACCTGTTAATTTCCATCTTCATCATCATATGAGAAAGGTCGGGTTGTTCCAACGGTTGCAATTTCAACTGTTACCTTCTTCTCATCTGATTTACCTGATTCAGACTTGCTATTTGAAGCTGAGCAAGCAGCTAAGGTTCCGACTGCTGCAAAAGTAAGAGCAAGAAGGGCAGAATATTTTACTAATTTTTTCACAGATATTCTCCTATTCATTTATAAACTATGTCCTATAATAACAAATATCCCTAAGCTTGCCTAGTATATATTTTTTATCAAGGGTATAAATTTTATTTATTGCAGGCACATAATAAAGGCACAATAAAATCTCCTTGCCACTGTTCTATCTTAACAAAAGGAAGGAGATTTGCCTAGTTTCATTTTTTTATATAGGGATATAGTTGTTATTTATAGCATCTTAATAAGCAGAGGGCGCTTTCGACATAGTATGGAACAGATACTTTAAAAGCTTGGTCATCGATAGTCATAGTGTCATGGTGGAGATCGGGTGCATCATCTGCTCCATTTGACCCAATAAAGGCAAAAACTCCTGGAATCTTCTCCTGATAAAAAGCAAAGTCTTCTCCAGCTGTGGAAGGTCTGGCTTCCACCACCTCAGCAAATGTTTTAGAATTTTCAAATAAGAGTTCGGTCAAATCCGGATCATTATAAGTCACTGGTGGTGTTTGATCCCAAGTAATAGAAACTCGTGCACCAAAGTTTTCTGCTGTATTTTCAACAATTTTAATAAAGTCTTCTTTTAATTTTTTTTGAGAGCTTGGGCTAAAGGATCGAATGGTGCCTTCAAAGAAACCATTTTGGGGCAGAACATTCCAAGTAGTCCCTGCCTTGATATGGGTGATAGAAAGAACATTAGCTTCAAAAGGGGAGACTGTTCTGGCCACCAAAACTTGCAAGGCTTGGACCATACTAGTCAAGGTTATGACTGTATCAACACCCAGATCCGGCCGTGCAGCATGACTACTAATCCCTTCCACTTCTACTTTGAATTTTTCTACTCCAGCCATCATAGCCCCTGGCTTTAGGGCTAACTGATTTGCTTTTAGCTGAGGCATATTGTGAAAACCAACAATAGCTTTCACATCAGTCAAATAGCCTGTTTCTATAACTTCCAAAGCTCCGCAAGAAGTCTCCTCAGCAGGTTGAAAAATAAGACGGATTGTTCCTTGCAAATCTTCCTCCATAGACTTGAGCAGTTCAGCTGCCCCTAAGAGACTTGTCTGATGAAAATCATGTCCACAGGCGTGCATGACACCTGGATTTTGACTGGCATAAGGCAGATTAGTCTGTTCAAAAATGGGCAGTGCATCTATATCAGCTCTCAGGGCAATTATAGGCTGTCCGGAGCCGATTTCAGCAATTAGACCTGTTTTCAGATTAGAATCTAATATTCTAATCTCAAGGTCTTCCAGATATTTTTTTAAAAAATCCGTTGTTTGATACTCCTGACCAGACAGTTCTGGATGACGATGAAGATAGTGGCGGGTTTGTATTAGTTTGTCATAAAATTTCTTCATAGCAGGCTCCTTTTCCTCTAACTTACCTATTCTCCAGTATAGCACAAAGCTTAAGGAAGAAACAAAAAAGAGAGACCTGATGGATGAATCTGGCTCTCTTCTTTTACTTTTTATGATATATCGCCTTCAAAAGCGACAACAATGGAATCATAGGTATAGTCTGGTTCTACAACCCATTTCCCATCTGTCTTAACAAATGTTAACTGGTATTCAGATTCAGTTGTAAGAAGAGGATGAGAATCTAAACCAGCCGTCATCACGTCAGCATAATTCTTGTCAATTGCCTTATTAATTTCGGTCAGATTGGCATATTCTGAACGGTGTTTTTCATAAAATGCTTTACGATGGTTTAAAATCGTTCTACTTAGACTGATCGTTTTTGGTCTAATCTTGATCACAACCGCATTCGGCAGGTACTGAGTTACCCTATAAGAAATCTCAGCCCTTTTGGCATTCATTTCTACATAAGAATCGATAAAAGCATTAACTTCGTCATCAGTAAATGGATAATCATGTAATTTACGCTTGAAATCCTCTGTAAACGCTGCCCTGAAGTCACTTTCATTTGGGCCAGGTCGCCTCCCAAAACAAAATCTTCCTTACCACCAGATGATTTATCTTCATCCTTACTTTTAGCTTTTCCGCCCAAGAAAACAGTATTCAGATAGTCAAAAGCAAGTTTTTTACTTTCTGACACCTGATTAGGATACTTAGCTGGATCAATAGTCAATTTAAATCCTTTGATTTTCTGTTTTGGGTTATAAATCTTTTTCTCATACTCAAGTTCATACTTACCGTTGGTTTCAACCTCAAAGACTAAATAACCAGAAAGAGATTTTCCTGCCGAGAGATTATCGAATTGTATTGTCTCAAAACCATGCTTATAATCACTGACTCTGCTTAACTTAACTTTTTCACCATTAGGATTATAGATATCAATATCAGAAGGGGAAATTCTAACTGTTTCGTCTGATTTATTCTTAATTTCCAATTCTAAGGCTAAATATTTTGAATTTTCTTTTCCATCACTTGGCAGAATATACTGGCCACCCTTTACTTTCATTTCTATCTCTTTGTTGCTAGCTGATAGAGCACCTGATTTCGCCTCTTTCTGCTCTGCTGGAGTGCCCCCACCCTTACTTTGGCCAGGAAGTAGATCACAGGCCATCAAGCTCAGTCCAGCTACAAGTATGGCTACATATTGAAAGATTTTTTTCATCCTTGTCTCCTTGAAATAATATGTTCTCTTTATTTTATCATAATCGCCTTAACTGGTAAACGTCATTTGAAGTTTTCCATTATAATAAAAAAACCTGCAGTCCCAACTGCAGGTCCAGTAGATTAAAAGCCTTCGACGTTTGTGTAGACTTTTTGAACGTCTTCATCGTCTTCAAGCACATCTACTAATTTTTCAAAAGTTGCAAGATCATCACCAGATAGTACCACTTCTGACTGAGGAATCATTTCTAACTCTGTCACTTGGAATTCTTCAATGCCAGACTCACGCAGAGCTACGATAGCCTTGTGAAGATCCGTTGGTGCAGTATAAACCGTAATTGTTCCTTCTTCTGCTTCAACATCATCTACATCGACATCTGCTTCCAAAAGCAATTCAAAGATGCTATCTGCATCATCTCCTGCAAATACAACAACTCCTTTGTTATCAAAAAGGTAAGAAACAGAACCACTTGCTCCCATGTTCCCACCGTTTACCAAAAGCAGCACGAACATTCGCCGCAGTGCGGTTCACATTTGAAGTCAAAGTATCCACGATTAGCATTGAACCATTAGGCCCAAAACCTTCGTAACGACCTTCTGTAAAGGTTTCATCTGTATTTCCTTTTGCTTTATCGATAGCTTTATCAATAACGTGCTTCGGTACTTGTGCTTGCTTAGCTCGGTCGATAACAAATTTCAGAGCTGTATTTGTTTCCGGATCTGGATCACCTTTTTTCGCTGCTACATAGATTTCAACACCGAATTTAGCATATACTTTTGAGTTTGCGCCATCTTTGGCCGTTTTCTTTGCCACAATATTGGCCCATTTACGTCCCATTGGAGGTTCTCCTTTTAATAGTTTACATTTTAATCTTTCTTATTATAACACAGGAACAAGGAAAAATCACTAAGAAAAATAGTCTAATTGGCTCTCTTTTATATCTTTTCTTTCACAGAAAAGGAGATCATTACCTGTTAACCTTAAACTTAAAATTCCCCATTGACTTGGTCTTTCTGAACTTAGCCTTGGAAAACTGAAATAGAATAGCGAAGTTCAACTCACCAGCTTATTGTTCTTTTTTCTCATCAGAGATAGTTGGAATATCTTCCTTTTTAACCAAGTTCCAGTCTGAGTAACTCGTTTCACTCTTGATAGCAAGTGTTCCTTGATCACCAGAGGTAGATATATTCATCTTAAATTCTTTGAGGAATTTACTTTTTTTGTCAATCTTTACGGTCAATTCTTTTTTGAAGTTGGATTTAGGAAATTGAGAAAAGTTAAACCGAAATTCTTTCCCATAAACCCCTAAAATATCCGCATTTTGATCTTTCAAAGTAAAGACATAGTCGTTATCTGTCTCTTCTAGTTTTAAGTCTTGTGCTAGTTTATTTAAGCCGTTTAAGAGTTGGAAATAGTCTGGATAAACAATATATTTTCCTCCTTTTTCTTGGACCTCTTTATCCCATTCACCAGTTTTATTATAACGGGTATATAATGGAACCTCTTCACCACCCGGCATCAAGAGTTCTTTAAAATTCTCTTCTCCATTCTCCACAGTCTTAACTGTAATGCTTGCCATCTCTACTTCTTGCTTTTCGGTCTTATAGATAACTTGTGAAGTCATATTTTGTTCTTTTTGAATCTTTTTATCTGATGTTCCCAGCAAGCCACCTATATTGGTTTTTTGACGAACACTGCTCATTTTTTCGTTGGCCGTCTGGATTTCTTCCAATAGACTATCTATGTCTTTTGTTTTACTAGAACTTTGACTAGTTTTTTTCTGAGCACTATTCTCTTGACCATTGGCCTGCTTATTATTGCTTGAGTTTGAGCAGGCACCTAGGCCAAGGGCAATGATAGCCAAGAGGGAAAGTAAGATTGATTTTTTCATTCTCATAAAAGAAGACTCCTTTTTCTATTTTTATATTCTTTGACTTCTATCTTTCTAGTTTAGATAAAAGTTTTCTTTACAACAAAATCACCGGAACCCGTCCAAAATTCTGTTCCTTAAGCGCAGGATTTCCTAGCTGATAGACCTTATCAGCCTGCTGGGTTAGACTATCCCAGGGCTCCTTGCCAATACGGCTGACCAATTCAACTTTTCCCTTAAGCTTGGACAAATGCTGGCGCCCTTGCTCGGAAAAGGCTAAAATATGGATGCCAGACGGAAGTTCCTCTTGTCTAGCTCCAACCAGGATATAGGTCAGCAGACGCCGGATTCGAGCCTTGGTATAGCGCTTGGTCGCCACCTGTTCAACTAGCTCTTCTATGGTCTCACTGCTTTTCAAGGCCTCTCTGATCCTAACGGCCAACTCCTGATTGACCTGATAAAAGTCTGTCAAATCCGGACAGGTCACTATCTGGTAACGGAGATAAGGAAAGTAGTCCGACCAGGTCACCTTGGGAGCCGTTTCAAGCAAGTGATGGGCTGGAGTGAATTTCTTAAGAAAGTCTGGCTGATCCAGATTCTGGCGAAGGGCCGTTGCGGAAGCAAATTCTTCATTAGCTGACAAGGAATGATAGCCAGCTCCCTGACGTTGAATCGGGCACAGTTTTATATCTCTTCCCGCCACAGCCTTGGCATAGGCCAAGCCCAAGATATGATTTGGAGTAGAACCTGAAAAATTGAGCCCTGCAAACTCCTGCCACATGGCCTGAGTCTTCTGGGGATAGGATAGGGAATCAGGCAAGCCTGCCAGATAAGCCTCCATCTGCTCTGCCTTTTGACCATAGACCCCAGAAATACTCTCATAATCCAGTACTTCCTCAGTTCCAAACATTAGATGATCAATGCCCAGTCTCTCTAAGATGTCTACTGCCCCCTTAGCGAAAAAGTCCGCCGCCTGAACACTGACCAAGAAAGGTAGCTCAAGGACCAGATCCGCTCCAGCTTCTAAAGCCATCTGAGCCCGAGTCCACTTGTCCACGATAGCCGGCTCCCCTCGTTGAACAAAATTGCCGCTCATAGCGATAATTTTCAGCCCAGAAGCCCGCTCCAGCAGATATCTGTGCCCATTATGAAAAGGATTAAACTCTGCGATAATACCGGTAACTGTCATCTCATTTCTCCGCCACAAAGAACCAGCGAGCGCTCTTGTCAGTTGGCTCCTTGTCCTCAAAGTCCGCGTAAACCTTGACATTCTTAAAGCCAGCCTGCTCTAGCAAGATATCATATGTCAGAATCTCATAGGTCCGCTCCTCATGCACCTCATCATGGCGCGTGAAGCGCCCATCCTCATCTTGGACAAAGAAGGTCAGCTCATGCACGATGGAATGAGGTGGTTCGTCCGCATAAGAATCCCAGACCATAGCAAAGGTTTCAGCATTTTCATGATAGGAATAGCCTGGAAAAACCTCGTCAATCTGGTAAATCGAGTGTACATCAAAGATAAAGCGACCGCCCTCATTTAGATGCTGGTAAACTTGAGTGAAAACCTGACCAACATCAACTTCGTCCTCCATATAGCAAATCGAGTCTGAATAGCAAGTCACCAAATCAAACTGACCGACGCCACTCAAATTCAGCATATTGCCCTGGATAAAGGGAATGTCCAAACCGGCCTCTCTGCTGCGCTTCTCTGCCAAATCCAGCATTTCCTGACTCAGGTCCAGCCCTGTCACCTCAAGACCCGCTTGCTTAAAATAAATGGACTGGATGCCCGTGCCACAGGCTAGCTCCAGCAGCTTTTTCTTATCCTTGGGAAAATGACGCAAGCTGAAATCCGTCCACTTCTCATACAAAGAATCATCCATAATCGCATCGTAAACCGACGCGAAGGTTTCATAAGTTGCCATACTTTTCCTTTCAAAAATAGCCCAGCCAGCAGGCTGACTGAGCCAAATTCTGCTTTCTGCCCAAGGGCAAAAAATCACTTATTTTTTTCTTCCAATAAGGCCGCAACATCCACACCAGTTGCTTCGTGCCACAACTTTTCCAGATTGTAAAGCGCCCGCATTTCCTCAGAAAAGACATGGACGACCACGCCACCCAAGTCCAAGAGAACCCAGCCACCAGCTGCGTCTCCCTCAACATGTCCAGCAGAAACACCTGCTTCAGCAGCTTTCTCACGGATATTTTCAGCGACCGCATCCAGCTGACGGCTGTTCATCGAGCTAACGATGACAAAGTAATCTGTCACAGTAGTCAGGCCTTGCAAGTCCAAAGCCACAATATCTTCTGCACGCTTCTCATCGGCCGCTTTCACGACCAGTTCTAATAATTCTTGTTCTTTCATAGTTCCTCTTTAATTAAAAATGTTTTTGTAATCTAGAACATCCGCAAAACGTCCGTCCCAAATTTTTTGGTAAAAAGTATTTATTTTTTCTGCCGAAGCGTCTCCTCCATCAAAAGTTGTAAAAGCACCTTTTGGAATGACAAGTTCATAATCAAATTCAAATCCAACTTTAACCGATGCATCTACACAATATTCCGTCTGCATTCCACATAAAACTAGACGACCAATATCTTCTTTATCCAAGTAATCCTTCAAACCTGTCTCTTTAAATATACTATTATACTTCTTCTGAAAGACCTTTTCGTCTGATTTTCGATTCAAGAGAGGAGACAGCTGCCAATCTTCCAATGCACTATCTTCTGGTTTTTCAATATGCTGAATATAGATAATTTCGATACCTTTACTCCTAGCCTGATGCTGCAGAAAGGAAATTTTATCCATCATTTTATCAGACCGAAAACCTGTTTCCACTAAGATATTTTGTACATCTATAATGATTAGAGCTGTTTTCATTCTTCTATTTCCTTCAAATATCCTACAAAGGCATTGTAGGTTTCCAAGGTCTGCGGATAGATGGGCAACCCTTTGTGAGCCAAATGCTCCACAGTCCTTGCGGTTTCATAGGCCACAGCTTGATCGAGCGACCGCTTAGCCAGCTCTCTGGCCTTGTCCACTCCTGGAAAGTCCCGGTTGTGTTCAATATAGTCGGCGACATAGACCACCTTGTCCAGCTCAGACATGGTGCTACTCCCCACTGTATGGATTTCAATGGCCCGCAGTATCTCAGCATCTTCGATGCCTAAATCTTCCTGAATCTTGTAAATACCCACCATGCCATGCCAGACATTATTGCCCCAGTTTTTCAAGTCCGGATCCAGCCGGTATTTGTCAATCAAGGATAGAAATTCCTCATCCGATACCTTTTTGGCATAGTCGTGTAGAAGGCCTGCCAGACCCGCTTTTTCGACATCAAGACCGAAGCGCTCCGCTAATTCACGGGCAGCCTTTTCCACACCTAGACAATGCCGCAGGCGCTTCTCGGGCATGACTGTTTCCATCTTAGCCAGCAAGGCATCACGACTCATACTGATATAGCTTTCATAGGTCATAGATAAAGCCCTTCTTTCTCAATATAGTCTAAGACTGGCTGAGGCAGCAGGAAATTAGGAGTCCGTCCCTGAGCCAGAAAATCCCGCACCATGCTGGAGGAAATGTCCATGAGGGGCACATCCACCCAGATAACAGGGTAAGAAGTCCCCGCCTTGTAGCGCGGTCGCTGAACACCAACAAACTGAACCAGTTCAACCAGCTCATCAATCCGGTACCACTTGGGCAGATAATCCACCATATCTGCACCGATGATAAAGTAATAGTCTGTATCTGGGTGCTGCTCTGTCAAGAGCTTCATGGTGTCATAGGTGTAAGAAATTCCCTTGCGCTCCAGCTCAATGGTTTCAATTCCTAGGCCTTCAATACCCTCAATAGCCAGCTCCAGCATTTTCAGCCGATGCTTTTCATCAATAGTCTCTTTCTTGTCCACATGGGGCGGCTCGTACTCAGGCATGAGTAGGACCTGATCCAAGCCTAACTGTTGTCGGACCTGATCCGCCACGACCAAATGAGCATTGTGGACAGGGTTGAAATTCCCACCTAGTATACCAATCTGCTTGCGTTTTTTATCTTTAACTTCTGGTTCTAATTCCACCTTGGTAAAGGGGGTCAGTAATTCAATAGCCATAGGATGACATCTCCACAGAAATTTTTCCTTAAATTTGTTTTACTTTAACAGAGAGTTTGCGATTTTCCTTCTTGCTGGACTGCTTGTAGAGAATCAAGATCCGGCCAATCTTCTGCACTGTATCCACTCCGATTTCTTCTTCCAGAATCTCAGCGACCTCGTGGATATTCTCATCTGTATTTTGCAAGAGCGTGACCTTAATCAGTTCTCGCGCGTCCAGTGCCTGACGGACGCTGGTTTTGATTTGGTCGTTGAGTCCATTTTTCCCAATCTGAATGATGGGTTTGAGACTATGTGCCTGACTGTTGAGAAAGGCACGTTGTTTTGATGTTAGTGTCATGTTCTTCTATAAGGCTTGAGACAGCTAGGATTCGCTTTACTCCCCACTGTTCATAGCCTTTTCCTTCCTTATCTTAAGGGGATTTATTCACCCTTGGTTTTTTAAATAATTAAATGATGGCTTTCCGAGTGACAACCGCCACACCTTCTGGTGCCCAGCCGGCTACTCTGGCAGGACCACTGATGCGAATCCAACCCAGACCTGAGAAGACGATATCTGTCTTGTCCTTAATGGTAAATTCATGCTTGACCAAGGCTGGAAATTCTTCCTTTCCTTGCCAACTGGTGGCACCAAGAGACTGCCGACATGTTTGTCATAAAATTCGCTAGCACCTTGCAACTTAGTCCGGTGGAGCTTGAGCTCATTGTCAAAATAAGCTGTGAAGCCTTGCTTGTCTCCTGCCACAAAATCAAAACGGCCTAAACCACCCAAAAAGAGGGTTTGCTCTGGATTGAGCTGGTAAGTTTTGGGTTTGATTTCCTTTTTGGGACTGACGTATTTGAGATTCTTAGCAGAAAGATAGTGAGCCATCTGGTGACGATGGATAATGCCCGGTGTATCATAGATATGACTGCCGTCCGCTAAAGGAATCTCGATTTTATCCAGAGTTGTACCCGGGAAACGCGAAGTCGTAATAATATCCTTATCGCCCGTGATTTCCTGAATAATCGCATTAATCAAAGTGGATTTGCCCACATTGGTCACACCAACCACATAAACATCACGCCCTTTGCGGCAATGTTCAATCTTGTCAATCAAGTCCTTGATTGCCTGCTTGTTTTGAGCTGAGGTCAGGACTACATCGACTGGACGCAGGCCTTCTTCGTGAGCCCGCTCAGTCAGCCATTGGGTCACCTTGCTATCCTTGACTGACTTAGGCAAAATATCTTTTTTATTCCCGACCAAGAGAATATCATTTCCTGCGACAAAGCGAGACAGGCCAGGAATGACCGAGCCATTAAAGTCAAAAATATCGACAACATTGACGACCAAGGCGTCGCTATCTCCAACTTCATGGAGAAGCCGAAGAAAGTCATCATCCGTCAGCTGGACGTCGCTGATTTCATTATAATGGCGCAGGCGGAAACAACGCTGACAATAGAGTTCGCCTGTCTCCAAGCCTTTTTTTAGAGCTGACTGAGGCGTGTAGCCTAGCTTGTCCTTATCTTCTGTCTGAATAGTGGCTCCGCAGCCGATACAGAGAAGTTCTTCCATGCTTAAATTCCTTTTTTGTATTGAATAGGGCCGTATTTTTCAGTGATTTTCTTGAGCACACGGCGTTCACGCGCTCGGTTAATCTGGGTCTTGATAGAGTCGTGCTCAACCAGTGGTTTGACCAAAATCGAACGAATTCCAGCCCGATGAGCCGCCCGAATATCCGTCATGAGCTGGTCACCCACCATGACCACTTCCTTTTTTTCAAAATGAAAAAGCTTGAGCGCTCGGTCAATACCCCAAGTGAAAGGCTTCATCGCCCAGTAGATATAGTCAATATCAAACTTTTCAACGGCTCGCTTGACCCGTTTTTGGTTATTATTGGACACCACGATAATCCGAATGCCCGCGTCCCGCAAATCATGAAGCCACTTCTTCATCTCTGGGGTTCCGTCAGGATTATTCCAAGCAATCAGGGTGTTATCCAAGTCCACCAAAACCGCTTTAATACCCTGTCTTTTCAAACTCTCTACTGTCAAATCGTAAACCGCCTCGACCGCAAAGTCGGGCATGTAATCTTCAATCGCCACATCTCTCTCCAAAAATCGTATTCGCACTATTATAGCATAAAATAGGCTTTTTGGCACCTATAATCCCATTTCTTCCAAGAGCCATTGGGAGATTCTCCCTTCTCTATTCTCCAAGCAAATGAAAACAGCTCCCCAAACGGGAAGCTAAATTTTTAATATAGGAAAGAGGATCTTACTTACAAGCTAGATCAATGACCATCTTTTTCTTTCTGTAACTTTTTTTCATATAATTCCTGAAGATTGAGAATAATATCAGTAGCACCCTCTGCTTCATCTTTTTTTATGTGAAGAACCTTAGAAAATTTCTTAAAATCCTTCTCCTCAACACCTGGAGCAATGCGAATGTCAACAGATTGCCATTCACCATTTTTCTCCTCGTAGCCTACTAAAGCAACTAGAAAATCTGTTCCTATTGTCTGACTACCCGCCAAAGAGTTTGCCACATCTGCAAACAGACCATCATAATAAGTGGGGTTAGATACCGCAAATAATATAATATCTTCTCTCTTAAGCTCTCCATCAACACTAGCTAGGCGAATCTCATCTACATGCTCAAGTATCGGAAGAACGGTTTCATATTTTAATGAACCAAGACGTATAGAAATGTTGTATGGTGAAGCTGGATTCATAATTTTATCATAACTGTGGGCATACTCCGCAACCATACAAAGAAGGAACAAATAAAAGGAGGACAGATCATTGCCAAAAGACGTTTCCATCTCCTTGCCAATAGGTCACTCAAAACATAATAAGGATAAATGAGTAGAGCGAAAGCAATTGTATAAGGATTGAAAAATACTGCTACGATATTACTGAAAGCAATCTCCCACATCTTTTGATGATATAAGTTTAAATATTCTTCCACTACAACTCTCCCAACTCATAGAATTCTTAGTGCGAGCACAAGCATGCTTCCTGATTTTTGAATGCTTATAGATTATTGCTCGCTAGTCACATCATTATATCATCTTTTATACTTTTTAGCACCTACAGCTTCAAAGCTTACAAAAAAGGCAAAACATGCTATAGTAGATATAAGAACAATTCTCTTGGAGGTGTCTATGGCAAGCAAGGATCGAGAAATGAAAGCTGTTTCTCCCTTTTTGCAAAAAATCATCAACTGGTCGTCCATCATCGGAGCTGTTGGGACTATCGCCTTTTGTATCTGGGCTTATCAAGCCGGAGTTTTACAATCAAAAGAAACACTCTCTGCTTTCATCCAACAAGCAGGCATATGGGGACCCCCACTCTTTATTTTTTTACAAATTCTGCAAACTGTGGTCCCAATTATACCAGGCGCTTTGACATCAGTAGCTGGTGTCTTTATCTATGGGCACATTGTAGGAACGATCTATAACTACATCGGTATCGTCATTGGTTGCGCCATCATCTTCTACCTAGTTCGAATCTATGGCCCAGCCTTTGTTCAATCCGTTGTCAGCAAGCGAACTTACGACAAATACATCGGCTGGCTTGATGAAGGCAATCGTTTTGATCGTTTTTTCATCTTTATGATGATTTGGCCAATCAGCCCCGCAGATTTTCTTTGTATGCTGGCTGCTCTGACCAAGATGACTTTCAAGCGCTATATGATCATTATCATTCTGTGCAAACCCTTTACACTAGTTGTTTACACTTATGGCTTGACTTATATTATCGATCTCTTCTGGCAAATGGTCCCCAAATAAACAAAGCAAAATCAGAAAACTAAAAGACCGAGGCAAATGTCTCCGTCTTTTTTGTATCTTTATAAGATTCCTTTTTTCCTTTGAATAAATAAATCTTTCAAGGAAATCAACATAACGGCAGCTAGAATCATCCCCATTCCCAGAAAATCCAAGGCATAAAAATGTTCTTGCATAATTAGAAAGGCAAAGAAAACAGCAGAAATTGGCTCAATTGAAGCCAATAAGCTTGATTTTACCGGCCCTACCAAACTTGTCCCTTTCAAGAAGACGGTGTAGGCAAAAATCGTTCCAATTATGATAATACCGAGCAGGGCAAAGAGAATATCCAGACGAAACTGCCATTGATGCTGAATGAGCCCACTGAAAGGAAATAACAAAATCCCCGCCATGGTCATGCCAATTCCAATGACCAACATACTGCCCCATTTTTTTATCAAATCAATGGGCAAAAGGATATAGAGCGAATAAGTAAAGGCCGAAAAGAGACCAATAAGTAATCCTTTTGGTGTCATAGAAAGCTGATTGAGCTGACCATGAGTGGCAATCAAGAAAGTCCCCCCAATCGCTAAAAACATGGAGCATACTTCAGAAACTGTTGGAGCGACCTTGTCTTTGATACAGGTGTAGGCTAAAATCCCCACAGGGCATAAATATTGTAGTACAGTTGCTGTTCCTGCATTTGTCTCATGAATAGCCTCCAAATAGGCGTATTGATTAAGAAAAAGACCAAACAAGGCAAAAACAAAGATCATGACAAGTGATTGCTTATCCTTCCAGATCTGACCAAATGACTTGGGATCAGCAAAATAAGCCATCGCCATCAGAGCTAGACCCGCCACTAATAAGCGAAAGTTGGTCAAACTCAGAGCCGAAAATCCGTGCACCATCAAATATTGGCCACTTGTTCCAGACAGTCCCCAAGCCGTCCCAGCCACTAGTGTATAAATGGTCCCTCTTACTGTCTTAGACATCCTAAATTTCTCCCCTATTTCTTCGTTTATTATAGCATAAACCATAAAGAAAAATCAGCCAATTTTGACTGATTTTCATATCATAGTTAAGCAAAAATTTATTCAGGGGACACCAAAATTTTAATCTGAGCCTTATCCTGAGTCAGCTCGATAAAGCCTTCTTGCACAATATCCTCCAGCTTAATCTTCTTGGTCACAAGCTTATCTGCAGAGAAGTAGCCCTGCTCCATCAGCTCCAGTACCTTAGGGAAAATATGCCGATAGGCGATGATACCCTTGAGTGATTTTTCTTGAATGGCAAATTCATTTGGATTAATGCTGGCTTCTCGCTCCCAAATAGAAACCACCATACATTCTCCAGCCTTGTGGACAGCAGCCAAAGCTTGTCCCAGCACAACTGGCACCCCAGTCACTTCATAAGACACATCTGCTCCACCACCCGTTAAACGCTGGATAGCAGCTACCACATCTTCGCCCTCTTCTGGTCGCACAATGATGGCCCCAAGCTCCTCTGCTTTTGCTTGGCGCTCTGGAGATAACTCGACACCATAAATCTTAGAGGCACCGGCCGCCCGCAAAGCCTCTACAATCAAGAGCCCGATTGGTCCCAAACCAAATACAACCGCTGTATCGCCCGTCTTAAGAGCTGACTGACGAACTGCATAAACTGCCACAGCAGCAGGCTCTGTCAAGGCTGCCTGCTCATAGCTAAGACTATCTGGAACTTTGTGAACAATGTCTCCATCCAAAACACAATATTTGGCAAAACCACCATCAGCCGCCAAACCGACAAAGTTTAGATTGGGGTCCAGATTGTAATCACCGACAAGATTATGCTTAGCTAAAATAGGTTCAACTGTTACCCGATCGCCAACTTTGACCCGTGTTACGTCACTTCCAACCTCAACAATTTCCCCAGCAAACTCATGTCCCAAGGTTACAGGCGCTTTCTGTCCAGAGTAGACATGCTCTGTTTCTGTCGGAATAAAAATTGGTCCGTCCAAGTACTCATGCAAGTCAGTTCCACAGATTCCTGTATACTTGACTGCAATCTTGACCTGATGAGGTTTGACTTCCGGTACATCCACCTCTTCAATGCGAACATCTTTAGCGCCATACCAACGAGCAGCTTTCATTTTTACCATAAACATACCTCGCTTTATAAATTATTAGCTAAATTGTAAGCCTTTTCAATTTTCTTGTCAAATGATTAACAGAATCTCAGAAAAAAAGTTTTAATTTTAAAAATTTGATACTTCTAATCAAATCACTTTATTTGTTATAACCATAGTAGAGACAAAAAATCAGTCACTTCTGACTGATTTTTTCTATGATTTAGTAACTGTTAAATTCCGCTCCTGCTGCAATTTGGGAATATTAACCCTCTATTTCAAGAAGTAAATAAGGTAAGCCTAAGATAGTCCCAAGAATTCCAAGCATAACACGAATTCCAGAAGCTTTAACAAGTACCTTTTGGCCATTTTTTACTTGAATTTTATGAGACTTCATAAAACTTTGTCCAACCTGTAGCTCAATACTGTCTCCCTCAAATGACAGAGTTTTGCTTTCATTATTTGAAAGTTTATGTACAAGTTCACCATTAAGATACACCGCTACTTTGAGCAACACCAACCATACCCGTATCACGCGTAATTGTAATTTCCGACATAACTAACTCCTTTGATTTTTATCTATTCTATCATATCGGATATTTCAAGAAAAAGCAAAAAAACCAGCCTCACGACTGGTTTTCTACTTATCTCTAAAGTTTCTCCAACTCTTCGTTCAGCAGTTTTTGTGCTACTTGTGGGTTGGCTTGGCCCTTGGTTGCTTTCATGAGCTGACCGATCAGGGACTTAGCCGCATTCTTATTGCCACCCTTATAGTCATTGATAGCTTTTTCGTTGTTGGCAAATACTTCTTGGATGATTGGCAGAAGCTGGGCAGGGTCTGAGATTTGAATCAGGCCTGCTTTTTGTACATATTCCTTAGCTGAGCCACCATTTTTAGCCAGATGGACAAAGACCTTCTTAGCAATCTTAGAGGAAATCGTTCCGTCTGCAATCAGGGCAATCATCTCCGTCAGGTTCTCAGGTGTCAGCTCAATCTCAGAGATGGTCTTTCCTTCGGCATTGAGGTATTGAGCCACATCTCCTTGGAGCCAGTTAGAGATAGCCTTGGCGTCACCGCCTGCGGCAACAGCTGCTTCAAAGAAGTCTGACACAGCTTTCGTCGCTGTTAACTGCTTGGCATCGTAGTCAGACAGACCATAATCGCCCACATACTTAGCCCGGCGTTCTTTGGAAAGGCTGGCAGACTGCTACGCACTTGCTCAATCCAAGCATCCTCAATCTCAAAGATAGGCAGATCAGGCTCTGGGAAGTAACGGTAGTCCGCTGAACCTTCCTTAACCCGCATGAGTAGGGTTTCGCCAGTTGCTTCGTCATAACGACGGGTTTCCTGACGGATTTGGCCACCGCTGCGTAGGATTTCAGCCTGGCGTTTTTCCTCAAATGCTAGACCCTTGCGGACAAAGTTGAAGGAGTTAAGGTTTTTCAGCTCAGTCTTGGTACCAAACTCTTCTTGGCCGTAAGGACGGATAGAAATATTGGCGTCAACACGCATGGAGCCCTCTTCCATCTTGACATCAGAAATGCCCGTGTACTGGATAATTTCCTTGAGAGCAGTCAGATAGGCATAAGCTTCTTCTGGACTGCGCATATCCGCTTCGGATACAATCTCAATCAGTGGCACTCCTTGACGGTTGAGGTCCACATAAGAGTAGCCATCGCTACCGTGGGTATTCTTTCCGGCATCTTCTTCCAAGTGGGCCCGCTCGATACGGATTTCTTGGTCGTCCCATCTTCTAGCTCAATCTCAATCCAGCCATTGTAGCCAATGGGCTCATCAAACTGAGAAATTTGATAGGCTTTTGGATTGTCCGGATAGAAGTAATTCTTGCGGTCAAAGTGCATCTTCTGGTGAATATCCATGTTCAAGGCCAGAGCAGCCTTGATACCATAGTCAATGACCCCCTTGTTCATAACAGGCAGGACACCTGGGAAGGACCAGTCGATGATATTGGTGTTGGCATTAGGATCTTCACCGAAGTGAGCTGGAGCTGGTGAGAAAATTTTTGAATTGGTCTTCAATTCAACATGGACTTCCAGTCCGATAACTGTTTCAAAGTTCATTATTTTTCACCTCCAAAGATAACTGGCTGCTGTTTGTGGTAGTCAGTCGTCGCTTCAAATGCTGCGGCTGCCTGATAGATGGTCGCTTCATCAAAGTGGTTACCAATCAGCTGCAAGCCAACAGGAAGACCATCTGCAAAGCCAGCTGGGATTGAAATGCCAGGTAGGCCAGCCAGATTGACTGGAATGGTCAAAAGGTCAGCTAGATACATAGCCACTGGATCTTGGTTTTGACTGCCCAAGTCATATGCTACTGTTGGTGCAGTTGGACCTAAGATCAAATCATATTTTTCAAAAACCTTAGCAAAATCTTGCATAATCAAGGTCCGAACCTGACCAGCTTTCTTGAAGTAAGCATCATAGTAACCAGATGACAAGCTGAAAGTACCCAGCATGATCCGACGTTTCACCTCTTCACCAAAGCCTTCGCTGCGAGATTTGACATAGACATCTTCTAGATTTTCAATGCCTTCTGCGCGGTAGCCATAGCGAATACCGTCAAAACGTTGCAGGTTAGAACTAGCTTCAGAAGAAGCAATGATATAATAAACGGCCACGCCGTACTTGCTGTGAGGTAGGCTGACTTCTTCAACGATCGCACCTAGACTTTCCAAATGCTTCGCTGCTGCCAGTATCGTTTCCTTGACCTTGCTGTCAATTCCCTCACCCATGTATTCCTTAGGCAGGGCAATCTTCATGCCCTTAATGTCTTGGCCAATCTTGCTGGTAAAGTCTGGCACTGCTGCTTGTGATGATGTCGAATCCTTAGGATCATTACCAGAAATAACATTCAGAAGCTGTGCATTTTCCTTAACCGTTTGAGAGAAAGGCCCAATCTGGTCTAAAGAAGATCCAAAAGCAATGAGACCAAAACGAGAAACTCGTCCGTAGGTTGGCTTGAGGCCGACTACACCGTTAAAGGATGCAGGCTGGCGAATAGAACCACCCGTATCAGACCCCAGTGATAGACGAACCTGACCAGAGGCAACAGCTGTCGCTGAACCACCAGATGATCCACCAGGAACCTTGCTGCTGTCCCAAGCATTCTTAGTCGTCTTAAAGTAGGAGTTTTCGCTGGAACCACCCATGGCAAACTCATCCATGTTGGTCTTCCCAACGATAATCATATCCTTACCATAGAGCTTCTCTACGCTGGTCGCATCGAAAATCGGCTTATAGTTGTAGAGCATTTTAGAGGCAGCCGTCGTCAAAATCCCCTTGGTTGAGATATTGTCCTTAACTGCCAGCGGAATCCCGCTCATGAGATTGTCAGCATCAATACCCTTGGCATCTAGAGCCGCAGCCTGAGCCAAAGCTTCCTCTTCGCTAACAGTAATGAAGCTGTCTACAGCTCCTTCACGTTCTTTAATATCCGCCAAAGTTGCCTGAGTTAACTCTACCGCAGAAATTTCTTTCTTGACCAGCAAATCATGCAACTCTTCAATAGTCTTGTGATTAAAAGTCATTAGGCATCTCCTCCGTCATCTAGGATGGCAGGCACTTTGATGTAGCCCCGCTCTTTTTCAGGCACATTTTGGAAAAGCTCTTCCCGATTCCAGCCTGGCTGAGCCACATCTTCTCGCATATAGTTGATATTGGCAGCTACATTAGAAGTGAAAGGCACACCCTCTGTATCTACTTCATTGAGCAATTCGACCATGTCGACAATCTTAGACAAGGTCGTTGCAAACTCAGCTGTTTCTTCTGGTGAGAAAGCCAACTTTGACAGCTTAGCTACATGACTTACTTCTTCTTGAGTAATCTTCATCTCTGATTCCTTTCATAGAATATGTGAGTTTTAGCTACTGAAAATAAGAATTTGAGATGAGTTCTTTATTTCCAGAGCTTAGCTCACGTTTGATTTGATAAGCTAGAGGACACCGATTTTTTAGCATCCACTAGCTCTTTTCTTGGGCTTATTCCTGCTATTCTTCAGGAATTCGCATCATTTCATTTTACCATATTTGGCTCTATTTCTTCAATTCCAAATGCAATTCTTTTACCTGTCTTTGGTCAACTAGACTTGGACTTTCCAGCATTGGGTCAAAGCCAGTACCATTTTTTGGAAAGGCGATGACCTGACGGATATTTTGCTCTCCAGTCAAAATCATAACTAAACGATCCAAGCCCAATGCTAGTCCACCATGTGGCGGGAATCCGTATTCCAAGGCTTCCAGGAAGAAACCAAAGTCCCGTTCATAGTCTTCTCGGCTCATACCTAAAAGCTCAAACATAGCTTCCTGAGCCTTCCGATCATGAATCCGCAGACTTCCTCCGCCAATCTCATAGCCGTTCAAGACGATGTCATAAGCATGACTACGGAATTGACCTGGCTCCTGTCCATCTTCAAAAATTCCCTGTGTGAAAGGATGGTGCATAGCTTGATAGCGGTTTTGATCTTCATTCCACTCCAGCAGTGGCCAATCTACAACCCAGAGGAAATGAAGCAGACTCGGATCAATCAAGTCTAAAGCTTTGCGACTTCTAGACGAAGATGTCCCAAGGCTTCCTGAGCTCGACGCTTCTTGGCCATGACTAGCAGGATGAGATCTCCATCCTTGGCCTCAAAACGTGTCAGTAACTCCTGACTTTCAGCTTCAAAGGTGCTAGCCAAATCCCCAACTAACTGGCCATTTTCAACCTTGAGGCTGGCAAAACGGCTACAACCAAATTCCTTCATTTCCTGATAGTAGTGACTTAGTTGCTTTTTGCTAAAAGCACTAGCCGCATCTGGCACACAGATTCCCATCACTTCCTCTTGGTTATCCAAGGCTTTCTTGATAAGAAGCGATTCATTTGCTTGGCACAAATCCGTCAAATTCTTCAGCTCTAAACCAAAGCGTGTATCTGGCTTATCAGAGCCGAAACGACTCATAGCCTCTTCATAGCTGATAGTCGGAAAAGCTTCTGTCAACTCTAAACCATGAGTTTTCTTGACAACAGCCTTGAGCATAGCTTCAACCAGAGCTCGGATTTCTTCCTCGCTGGCAAAACTCAACTCCAAATCCACCTGGGTAAACTCTGGCTGACGATCGCCTCGCAAGTCTTCGTCACGGAAGCATCGAACAATCTGATAATAGCGCTCAAGGCCAGCTCCCATCAGTAACTGCTTGAGCATCTGCGGGCTCTGTGGCAAGGCGTAAAATTGATTTTTAAAGATCCGACTAGGAACTAAGAAGTCTCTAGCACCTTCAGGAGTTGACTTAGTCAGATAAGGCGTCTCCACTTCCAAAAAGTCCAAACCATTCAAATATTCCCGAATAGTTGATGTGACCTGATGACGAACTTTAAGGTTATGTGTCATCTTCTCACGGCGCAAGTCCAGGTAGCGGTATTTCTGACGCAGGTCTTCCCCTGTATGGGCATGTTGGTCTAGCTCAAAAGGCAGAGCCTTGCTGCTAGCAATAACTTCAATTTTTTCAGCTCTCAGCTCAACCTGACCAGACTTAATGGACTTATTAATAAAACGCTCTTCACGCTGAACCACTTGTCCAGTCACTGCAATAAGATCTTCCTTGCCGATTTCTTCTAGCTTAGCAAAGTCTTCAATCTCACCGCCAACAAAAACCTGAAGCAAACCCTCGCGGTCCCGTAACTCAATAAAGGCCAACTTACCGTGATTGCGGATATTGGCCACCCAGCCTTGTGCTGTCATAGTCTGTCCGACCTGCTCTAAACCATAGTTTCCGATAAAAATTTCTTTCATCTCTTCCTCTTTCTTTATACTCTCATTTGGTAAAAGTTTCTTTTTCTATATTCTTGATTTCCCATACCAATAGCCCACCAAATCATTATAGAAATCCATTGCCGGCTTCCTTGTTGGTTGATCAAAAAGCCTTGGATAGAACTTCGTTGTCTATTTTGAATGAAATCTTAGAGATATAGAAAAAAACCACAGCTTCCTCTGTAAAACAGACGAAAACCGTGGTACCACTGTTATTTGCCACCTAAGAAAGAAGGTAGCCTCTAAGCTCGTAACGTGAGCAACGTTTGCGCTTTATCACGCAAAAGATTATGAAACATGTTCTTCGGATTTGCCTTCTTGGCGCTGCTCTCAGCTTCCAGCGCTCTCTGTGCAAGTTAGCAAACCTACTCTGCTTCTCTTTTACTTTTAAATTGTTTCTATTATAGTCGAACCGAGTACATTTTGCAAGTGATTGAGGGCAAATTTGTGATTTTCCTCTGAAATCGAAGCCACAGCAGGTTCCACCACTTCGATATGGTAGCCTAAATTATAGGCATCAATTGCCGTATGCATAACGCAAATATCCGTCAAGACTCCTGTCAAAATGACCGTATCTACATGTCTTTCTCTCAAACGAATATCTAAATCCGTCCCAGAAAAAGCCGAATAGTGGCGCTTATCCATCCAAAAGACCCGTGAATCTCCTTTATGTTTCTCATAGAAATCAGCTAAAGGCCCATACAAGTTTCGACCACTAGTTCCCTTGATATTGTGGGGTGGAAAAAGCTTGCTTTCAGGATGAAAGGCATCGTTCTCATCGTGGGCATCAATAGTAAAGAAGATATAATCTCCACGCTCAAAGGCCGCCTCAGTTACTTGGGCAATGGCTTCAGAAATTGCCTGAGCAGGCGCTCCTGCAGTTAATTTACCCTCATCTGCTACAAAATCAACTGTATAATCAATGGAAATTAGCGCTTTTGCCATCAGTAGTCCCTCTTTTTTTATTTCCTCAAAAACATCTGGAATCAGCACTTTCAGATAGGTCCCTTTCATTCCCAAAGACCGGCTCTCAATGATCCCAGCACTCTCTAGCTTACGCAAGGCATTGACAATAACAGATCGCGTAATTCCAATACGGTCAGCAATGACAGAAGCTGTCAAGTGGCCTTCATTCCCATTTAGCTCTCCTAGGATGGCCGAAACAGCCCGTAATTCTGAATAAGACAAAGTGTTTACTGCCATTGTCACTGCTGTACGACGACGGATATTCTTTTCATCTTCTTCTCTTTGGAAATTCAATAACTGAATGCCCACAACGGTACTTGAAATTTCTACTAAGACCAAATCATCATTATCAAATTTCTCGTCATTTCGCCAAATAATCAAGGAACCCAAACGAATCCCTGAAACATGAATTGGTGCAATAGTTGTCAAACCATCTGGAAAATCCGACTGTGTCTCAACCGGAAAGATGGATAATTCATGCTCGACTGGCAAATTAGCCTCTGTATCGTAAATTAAATTAGCAGAACGAATATAATCATCTGGGAACATTTTAGTTTGGTAGAAGGCCTCTACACGGTCATTATTTGTTTTGTACCGCATAAAGTAACCCAACAAACGTCCCTTGCTATTAACAATACAAGCATTACAGTCCATAATTTCTGCCAACTGTCTTGTAATGTCATTGTATGGCAACTCTTCTTGAAGTTGCTCTTCAGAGCGCTTCAAAATAGATGTAATTTTTCTTGTTTTTTCTAATAAATGTGCCATAAGCCACCTCGTATTTAGTCCGATTGATTATATCATAAATTGACAGAAATTTCAATAATTATCTGAAAATTGCCTATTGAATAATAATTCTTTACATTTTATCCAGCTAACGATTTTAGTTCCTTCAAAACCAACATATTTTTGAAAACAGCGCGAGGTCCTGATTTAAATTTATTGGGATTTCAACGCTTTTTTTGTGAAAAATAAAAGGAAGTTAGGAGCTTATCTCACCCTAACTTCCGGCCTATTATCTTATTTACTATATCTATAGCTTCTTCAAAAAATCTAATTTTTGCTTTCTTTTTTATGCTTCCAAATCAGCAGAGCAAAACCAGATACCAAAGCGAGAATTCCGCTCATCACCGCCCAGACAGAAAGCCTGCTTCCTGTATTCGGCAATTTTGCAGAGCCTACAGAGTCCTGCATAGAATGATTCTCACTAGGATCAGATGACGTTGATGCCATTCTGTTAGCAGGCGCTTTGCGAGTAGCAACTCCTTTAACGATCGGCTCCTCTTTCGTTTTCACTAGCGGATCTGGGCTAGGTTCTTGCGTCTGCATTTCCACGCTTGGATTAGACTGGACAGGGCCATTCAAGTGCTTCTCTGTCTGATCCAAATATTTCGATAGTGATCATCGCGTTTTTGTTTCTCTTGAGCTTGGATTTGAGCAGCTAAACGGTTATAGAGTTTCTCTGCTTGAGCCTGAGCAGCTTTTAGCTCTGCCAAAGTCTGCTGTTTAGCTGCTAGATCACTAGTCTTATCAGCTAAATCCTTCTCAGCTGCTGCTAGATTAGCTTGAGCTTGTTCCAGATTCGTTTGAGCATCCTGCAGGTTAGCTAAATTCTTTTTGGCTTGTTCCAAAGCGGTCTGAGCTTGAGCAGCTGCCGCTTGGGCGACATCACGCTTGGTTCGAGCTTGATCTAAAGCTTGATTGGCCTGAGCCAACGCTTTTTCTTCTTGAGCTAGTCTGTCCCGAGCTACGGCTTGGACGGCTTGAGCAGCTGACAAGGTCTCTTGATATTTTGAGAGGGCAGCTGCCTTATCTGCCTGATCCGAATTCGCAAGATTCAGTGCCTCTTGGGCCTTAGATAATTTTTCTTGATTCTTTTCTAATTCCTGTTTAGCACTTGCTAGGGCGGCTTGGGCAGTTGCAAGTTCTAGAGGAGCTTGCTTGGCTTCATCTAATTGTTTTTGCGCCACTTGCACCGCAGTTATAGTTTGGTCATAAGCAGTTTGAGCAGCACTTTTTTCTGCTTGTGCTTGATCATGAGCGCTTCTAGCTTGATCATAGGCTGCCTGAGCTTGGGCTAAAGCTTGCGGATCACTAGAAGTAGAATTTCCACTGGCTGTTAAAGGTGTAGCATCAAAGTTATTTTTTGTCGCATATTTAACTTGATCTTCGGAAACCATAGTGAAATGGGCTACCGTTATATCGCTCTCCATCGAAAAATCAACGCCTAGATAATTTTTCTGGCTTCCTGTATTAAGACCAGAAATTGATTTGGCATGGACCCATTCATAGCCATTATACATAAATTCAACAAGAGAGAAGTAGATGTCGCGCTTCATATCTGCCACGCTCATCTGAGCTGTATTAGCTCGCCAGATATAGGCATTTTCATAGTATTGAAGCCCTTGTTGCTCTTGCTCAGAAGTGGTCGTGACCAATCCATATTCACGAGCCACCCGATTTATCCCCCAAGTATCATGGTGATAGCGATTCATCAAATCCCAGTTCCAATTGTCATTTCTGTATGCTTGGGAAACCTTGTCAGCAAACTCTAAAGATGATGGAGTTAGTAAGGTTTCACCCGTTCCCATTTGAGCACGCAATTGGTTAATTAATTCTGAAGCAAACTGCGATAACTCTCTGCGAACCTCATAAGGAATATTATTGGTATCATACATTTTAGTGCTATCATTCGGATCTGCTATGTAGTTATTGTAAGATTTGGCCCTATCGTTAACTGCTGTCAACGTTGCTTCAATCTGACTGATTTGAGATTGCGGTGTATTTGGATCAGCCAACTGTTTCAATGCGGCAATATACTCCGGCGTCATGTAAAGCCTGTTTTTGTTGTTAGAAACAGAAGGTTTCAGACTGTCATTTTCAGTAGCCTGGGCTGCTTCCAAATTTGCCTGTGCCTGACTGAGCTTAGCTTGAGCTTCAGCTTCCTGAGAACTTGCTTTATCCAAAGTTTGTTTAGCCTTTTCAGCATCAGAGTCTGCCTGAGCTTTATTTGAAACAGCCTGATCAATTTTTTCTTGACGCTGACTATCTGATTGCTCAGCCTTGTTCACTTCCTCCTGTGCTTTATTGACTGCAGCCTGACTATTGGCTACATCTGCTTTTGCTTGTTCAAGATTTGCAGAAACTTCTGCACTCGATCCCTCTTGACTCTTTTGAGTTCGTTCCAAATCAGCTTGAGCTTGACTAACCTTTTCGTCTGCTTTTTTCAGAGCTTCTTTAGCCTCTTGAGTTTTTTGAGCTTGAGAGTTTGCCTGATTCTGACTTTTATCCAGTTCAGTTTGACTTGCTTGAGCTACTTTTTCTGCTTCCTTCACGGCTTCCGTTTGATTAGCTACAGCCTCTCTAGCCGCTTCTTTAGTTGCAGAAGATGCTTGAGTCCCTTCTTCAGCAGTTTTAACTGCCTCTTTTGCCAGCTCAGCATTCGCTTTGGCAGTTTCTACGGATTTTTCCGCTTCCTTGACCGCTGCTTCCTCTTCTTTGACCTGCTCATTCTTTTGATCTAAGCTGTCTTTAGCAGCATCAACTTCAGCCTTATTAACTGCTGAAACAGCTTGGGTATTTGTCCCTTGATCAATCGTATCTTCTGGCGCCGGCTTGCCTCCTGTCACTTGATCTGCTTTGGCCTCTTTGGCAAAGAGCAAAGACAAAGCAAGGGCACCAACAGAAAATGCACTCAGCATTTTTTTAAACATAAAAACTCTCCTTTGTGTTTAAATCTTTTCATCATTAGTAAAATAATGATGGAATTATTCTACCATCTTTAGATTTGACAGAAAAGTAGGTACCCAGTTCATTTGGACTTCAAACAAGAGAATCGAAAATTTTGTCATTAAAAATGTTACATAAAAAAATATACGAAAAACTTGATAAAAACAAACATAATTTCCACTCCCATTTTTTTAGATCTGCTTTTTATGTCATTTATTTCATTTTTTTAACAATTTTTAAAAATTAGAACTATTTAACTTAAAAAGTTAATTTAGAAACCATCTGATACAGTAATTTAGCCTTATTCCATTTAAACAACAAAAAAAGAAGAACATTTCGTTCTTCTTTTCACTTTTATTAACTTAATTAGCGCCGGTATTGTTGCAAGAAACGAGTCATTTTTTCTTGCACTTGGGCCAATTCATCCACACGTGGCAAATATACAATTCGGAAATGATCAGGATCCTTCCAATTGAAGCCACGGCCATGAACTAGCAGAATTTTTTCTTGTTTTAAGAAATTTAAAACAAACTGCTCATCATCATCGATCTCATACATTTCGCGATCAATCTTAGGAAAAATGTATAGACCTGCCTTAGGCTTGACTGCAGAAAGACCCGGGATGTCATTGATAGCTTTATAAATGAAGTTACGCTGTTCGTAGATACGACCGCCTGGCAACAATAACTCATCTACAGACTGATGCCCTCCCAATGAAGTTTGAACCACCTGTTGGGAAAGAACATTGGAACAGAGACGCATATTGGATAACATATTCAATCCTTCAATATAGCCTTGAACATGCTTCTTAGGACCTGACAACGCCATCCAGCCAACCCGGAAGCCAGCAATGCGGTGAGATTTTGACAAACCATTCATGCTGACACAGAACAAATCGGGTGCTAGACTTGCAATAGCCGTATGCTTCTCACCATCCATAACCAAACGGTCATAGATCTCGTCTGCGAAGATAATCAAATCATTCTGACGGGCAACTTCAACAATGTCTTCTAACACTTCCTTCGGATACAGGGCTCCTGTTGGGTTATTGGGATTAATCACAACGATAGCTTTGGTGTTTGAAGTAATTTTTGATTTAATGTCATCAATATCTGGATACCAATCTGCTTCTTCATCACAAAGATAATGAACTGCATTTCCTCCAGCTAGGCTTACTGCCGCTGTCCACAATGGATAATCCGGCATAGGAACCAGAACTTCATCTCCATTGTCCAGCAAGCCCTGCATAGACATTACAATCAGCTCACTGACACCATTTCCTAGGTAAATGTCTTCAATTCCAACGTTAGGAATATTTGAGCTGGCAATATTGCATAATAGCCTTCCGAGCTGAGAACAATCCCTTAGAATCAGAATAGCCTTCACTACTACGAGCATTGATAATCAAGTCATGAATGACTTCATCTGGAGCAGTAAAGCCAAACTCAGCTGGATTTCCAGTATTTAAACGCAAAATCCGTTCACCATTCGCTCGCATACGCATAGCTTCTTCGAGGACTGGGCCACGAATATCATATGCTACATGCTCTAGTTTGACAGATTTATTGTATTCTTTCATTTTGAACTCCTCGTTTCAATCAATCGTCTTATTATAACTCAATTTTTCTCAAAAATCCAAAAAATATCACAAAAATAATGAAAGAAAAATTGATTAGGAACTTCCTGTAAAGGGAGCTCTTTGCTCTTCGTTCAGCTATTTGAGCCTTGATTTCTTTTCATTTTTTAACGAGAATTTCTCCCCTTCTTACCGAAAATTGCTTTACTTCTTTCATGAAAAGGTTTACAATATAAATATAAGAGAATTTTCAGCAAGGATTGGAACTCTTAAAACAATCTTCATATTTTATGAAATAGAATTCAAGTTGAAAGCCAGGTTTTTCTTAACCATCGTTTTCAACAGGTTCCTAAACTACTGAAACTTTCTTAGCATCTTTATGGAGGTAGGCTTATGTTACAAAAATATGAAAATATTCTAGTTGCAATTGACGGTTCCCGTGAAGCAGAATTGGCATTTGAAAAAGGGGTTAATGTTGCCCTTAGAAACAAATCTCGCTTAACCATTGCTCATGTTATTGATACCCGTGCTCTTCAAAGTGTATCAACATTTGACGCTGAAGTATATGAAGAACTACAGGAAGATGCAAAGAAATTAGTCGCAAGCTATGAAAAGAAAGCTCGTGAGGCTGGTGTTGGTGATGTTGTTACTGTAGTTGAACTTGGAAATCCTAAAACTTTACTAGCAACAGAAATTCCAGATGAACAAAAGGTTGACTTAATCATGGTTGGAGCAACAGGTCTCAATGCTTTTGAGCGCTTATTGGTCGGTTCTTCATCTGAGTATATCCTACGCCATGCTAAAGTTGACTTGCTCGTTGTCCGTGATAGCGAAAAAACCTTATAGACATTTTGTTTTAGACATAAAAAAACTGAGTTGATCTCAGTTTTTTTCTTTGGAAGCACAATTTTTTTCGTAGGCTTTTATCTGTCTTTCTAATTCTTCTTTAATGGCGGGTTCTGGCGCGTATTTCTCTTCCCAATCATCCGGCTTTAAAATTTTATGAGTTACTGGATCAAAATGGGCTTTACCGTCAGGGAAAATTTTACCCATATTGGCTTGATGGACAATTGTAAAAAGGCGCTCTGGGTCCACCCCCATTAAAACAAAACTTCCATAAGTAAAGTAGAGTGTATCAATCAAGGCATCTACTTGACCAACTAAAGAAATCTCTGCTGGATTCTTCCCCTTAACCTTAGTAGCTGCCTTGTCTAGAGCATCGTGCAAGTGGGCAACTGCCTCGTCAAACTCTTCTTCTGAACTACTTGAAGCACGCAAAAATTCCACTAATTCTTCAAGTTTAAAGGCTGCCCGATGGCGAGCTCCTTCAGGCGTCCATGCGATCGGTTCTTCCTGAGTCTTCTTATCCATGACTCCATGAAATTCTTTAACCTTATTAAAATGATGGTCACTACTAGTAAAGACTTTCTCACTTGCTAAAATACCAAAATGCTCCAAGGCTTTATGAATCCCGTCTTGACTATTGCTGGTCGTTGTATGCTTGGCAACTTCTTTAACCTTACTGGTTCCATTTCCCATTGCAATTGACATTCCTACTCCCGACAGCATTTCAAGATCATTGTCTGAATCTCCGAAAGCCATCACTTGGTTAATATCAAAGCCATATTCTTTTCCTACACGCGCAATACCCTGCAACTTTGAGGTATCCCCATTGATGATGTCTGCCGCATAAGGACTAGAACGAGTAAACTTCAAATCTGGGAAATATTCCTCCATAGCCTGAGTTTCTTCAGGTGTAGCCAACATCACCACTTGATAAATGGGCTCTCGCGAAATATCTAACAGATCGTCTTTCTGTTGTGGAAGAGCTTTACTAACAACCCTGTTAAAGCCATGACTAATATAACGTGCAAAACCTTTAGGCACAAAGCGGCTACTCCACTGAGAGAATTTGCTCATGCCAAAGCGCATAATATGACTGCCAACCATATCTGTTTCTGTTCCAAGAGCAATTTCCTTTTTATGCTTTTTGGCATAATCAATGATTTCTCGAAGACTAGACTTATCAATAGGGGTCGCAGAAATAACCTTTTCCTTTGAAAATATATACTGGCCATTATAGGTAACTGCAAAATCCAAATCCAAATCTTTCATGAAAGATTGAACGAAAAAGGGACCTCTTCCTGTGGCCAAACCGACAAAAATACCTTGTTCTTTCAGACTCTGAATAGCCTGCTCTGTTGATTTGAGGACAGTTCGGCTGTCATTGACCAGGGTACCATCAATATCAAAAAAAACAGCTTTTACTTCCATACTTCTTATTCTTTCCTTTTATGATAAAATAAATTATAACACAATTTGGAAAGAAGCTCATCTATGAACAAAAAAATATTGGTATTGCATACTGGTGGCACCATTTCTATGCAAGCTGATGGAACTGGTAAAGTCGTAACAAACGACGAAAATCCTATGAATCATGTTACTGTCCCCTTGGAAGGCATCCAAGTTACAGCTCTCGATTTTTTCAATATCCCTAGCCCCCATATGACACCAGAACATATGCTTCGACTCTATAAAAAAATCAAAACCTCTTCTAAGGATTTTGATGGAGTCGTCATTACCCACGGGACCGATACCCTTGAAGAAACAGCATATTTCCTAGACACTATGGAAATCCCTGACATCCCAGTCGTCCTCACAGGTGCCATGCGTAGTTCAAATGAGCTAGGTAGCGACGGAGTCTATAATTATCTTTCAGCTTTACGTGTAGCTGCTGACCAGAAAGCTCACGGTAAGGGCGTCTTAGTCGTTATGAATGATGAAGTTCACGCTGCCAAATACGTTACCAAGACTCATACCACAAATGTCAGCACCTTCCAAACTCCAACCCACGGCCCCCTTGGACTTATCATGAAACAAGAGGTTCTATATTTTAAAACAGCTGAGCCACGTGTTCGTTTTGACTTAGACAAGATCACCGGCTGTGTCCCTATTATCCCTGCCTACGCTGGCATGAAGACTGAATTACTAGATATGCTTGATTATAGTCAGCTAGATGGTTTGATTATTGAGGCTTTTGGAGCAGGTAACCTCCCTCAGGAAGTCGCTGAAAAATTAACCTTTTTCATTAAGCAAGGAATCCCTGTTGCCTTGGTTTCTCGCTGCTTTAACGGTATTGCTGAACCTGTCTATGCCTATCCTGGTGGTGGTGTACAGCTTCACGAATCCGGTGTCTATTTCATCAAAGAACTAAATGCACCTAAGGCCCGTCTTAAACTCCTCATTGCTCTCAATGCAGGACTTTCAGGCCAAGAACTAAAAGAGTATCTAGAAGGATAAACAAAAACCAGCCGAGATTAAATCTCGACTGGTTTACTATTTTTCATCAGGATTATGAAAGGAGGGGTAATGAAAAATAGATGTTCTACCTACTTACTACCGTATGTAGAAAAAATCTTTTCCGAATCCTTGAAAACTTTTTTATAATCTACGTGAATATTTACTGTCATGATCAATACCTCTTTTCTTTTGATTGACTTTATTATAGGCAGTAAAACTTAAGACATTCTTATAAAAAACTTTCAAGAAGCTTAATCCAAATAATCTTGTTTATCTAAATGAAGAGCCACTAGATGCCAGTTAGGATCCCTCCTCCATTCTTTATTCTGCACAATTTGGCTAGCTACCTTTCTCGCTTCTTCCAAGATAGGGTAGTCCTCTACGATATCAGCCACTTGAAATTCAGGAATACCGGACTGACGGGTTCCAAATCTCTCCTGAACCACGCATTTTTAAATCTTCTTCAGCAAGTACAAAGCCATCTGTCGTTTCCGTCATGATTTTCATACGTTTCTTACCGGACTCTGTTTTTGGATTTGCGATAAGAACGGCATAGGATTGCTTATCACCACGCCCCACACGCCCGCGCAACTGATGGAGCTGGCTGAGACCAAAACGATCAGCATCCATGATGACCATAATCGTTGCATTGGGCACATTAACACCCACTTCAATGACTGTTGTGGACACTAAAATATCTACTTCTTTATTCTTGAAGTCCTGCATAATAGCCTCTTTTTCGTCACTCTTCATCTTCCCATGAAGGAGAGAGACTCGGGCATCTCCTCCAAAGTAAGCTTGCAGTTCTTCTTCTAAGTCAATAGCATTTTTTAGATCCAGAGCTTCTGATTCCTCAATCAAAGGAGAAATAAAATAAACCTGAGCTCCCTTTACTAATTCTTTTTTTATCCAATCGAGTACGATCTCGAGTTGCTCATGCTTGACCCAACGGGTAATAATGGGCTTTCGTCCCGCCGGCATTTGATCAATAATGGACACATCCATATCCCCGAAAGCCGTAATGGCCAAAGTTCTGGGAATGGGAGTAGCAGTCATCATGAGAACATCAGGATTATCTCCTTTTTCTCGTAAGATACGACGCTGAGCAACCCCAAAGCGATGCTGTTCATCTACAATAACCAACCCTAGATGATGGTATTGAACACCATCTTGGATCAAAGCATGGGTCCCAATTACCATATCTACCTGACCAAGCTCTATAGTCAGCAAAGTCTCTTTACGCTCAGCTGCTTTCATACTACCGGTTAATAAGGCTAGTTTTAAATCAGGAAAGAGCTGACTGAGGCTTTCAAAGTGCTGCTCTGCCAAAATTTCAGTAGGCACCATCAAAGCTGACTGATAACCTGCTGTATGAACAGCATACATGGCTAAACCAGCCACTACTGTCTTCCCACTTCCAACATCTCCCTGTAAGAGTCGGTTCATGTGCGCTGGCGACTTTAAATCAGACAAAATTTCAGTCAAAGCCCTCTCCTGAGCTCCTGTCAGTGGGAAAGGGAGTTGACTTTTTTTCTCTTGAAGCAACTCATCCTGCCAATCCAGTACCAAACCATTGCTGACATCCTTCGTTTCCATTTTAAGCACCTGAAGTTGCATTTGGAAATAGAACAATTCTTCGAATTTTACACGACGTAGCGCCTGTTTGTATTCTGCCAAATCTTTTGGAAAATGCATGGCCCTCACTGCTTCTGCTCGAGACAGCAAGTGGTAGCGTTCCAACAAGACCTGGGGTAAATTTCTTCAATCAGTAAATCCAAGCCTTGGTCAAAAGCTGTTTTAATTAATTTAATCAGACTTGTCTGGCTAATCCCTTGAGCCACCCGATAAACTGGCTGCAAGTCGTCTTCGACCTGAGCCAAGAGCTTCATCCCAGTCAAGCTAGCTTTAGCCTTATCCCACTTTCCAAAAACAGCAATATTTGCCCCCACTTCAACCTTATCCGCCAAATAAGGCTGGTTAAAGAAATTGACTGCTAGAATGACTTCCCCTTGCTTGATTGAAAAACGGAGACGATTGCGCTTAAACCCGTAATACTGAACATTTGCTGGTGTCGCAACTATACCAGAAATGACGGCCTTTTCTCCATCCTCTAGATCAAGTACCTGCTTGCTTTGAAAGTCTTCATAGCGAAAAGGGAAATACAGTAATAAATCCTGCAAAGTTTCAATGCCAAGCTTTGCAAACTTTTCTGCTGATTTCGGTCCTACTCCCGGCAGAACCGATAAAGGTTGGTGTAAATTCATAGTTCCTCTTTCAGTTCTAGCATCAAATAGCTTTCGCTAACTACATATTTCATCAAGGAGACTTAAACTAATTAATTCTTGTAAATTCTTGGTACCCGATCACTAATCAAACAAACCACTTCATAGTTAATCGTTCCTCGTTTCTCAGCAACATCAGTCGCTGAGATACTTTCTGTTCCGCTTTTACCAATGAAAACAACTGGTGTACCTAGAGGATATTTCTCCGGCAAGCGAACTGTAATCTGGTCCATGGATACTCGACCAACTATTGGGCAACGTTGACCATCAATGAGAACGTCAAAACCTTGCATAGCCCTAGTCCAGCCATCGGCATAACCCAGTGGAATTGTTCCAATAAATTGTCCTTCATCTGCTGTGTAGGTTGCTCCGTAACCAACATCAGCCCCTGCTTCTACTTCTTTGACATGAACCAATTCTGAAACCAAAGAAAGAGCTGGTTTTATCTCATAAGGCAGTTCAAGGGCACTTCCACTAGGATTGAGACCATAAATAATATCTCCCAAACGAACAGCATTCATAACAGTGTCAGCATGCCAAAGAGAAGTAGCTGAATTGCTAGCATGAATAATCGGTGGAAGATCGTCTAAGTCCGCTAAGATTCCCTTAAAACAAACTAATTGCTCTTCAAACTTACTAGCATCTGCCTCGTCAGCTGTTGCAAAGTGAGTAAAGATTCCTTCTACCTGAACACCAGCTGACTGGAGACGATTGATAGCTATCTGAAGTGACTGGATATCTCTAAAGCCAATCCGGCCCATACCAGAATCCACTTTCAGGTGAACAACTAAACCTTGCAAAGACAAGCCTGAAGCCTCCAACAAATCTAGCCATTCTAAGCTAGCCACTGTCAATGTAATCTTGTGTTCAACCGCCAGAGGGACTACCTCTATGGCTGAGACACCTAAAATTAAGATCTTTTTATCCAGGCCGCCTTCTCTTAATTCCAAAGCTTCATCAATGTTTGAGACACAAAATCCGTCTACAATATCATCAATATAACTTGAAACAGCTACTGCACCATGGCCGTAGGCATTAGCTTTAACGACAGCCCATTTTTCAACATCTTGAGGCAAATGGGCTTTTAATTGCTCAATATTAAAATGAATTGCTGGCAAATCAACAAGTGCTTGACTTGGCCTATGTATACTAGTTTTCATCTTTTTCCTCCAAAATAACGCTAGCCATTACTAGGGTACCTGCATGGCTAATAGACACCCAAACCTTCCCAGAAAAAGGGGCTTTTGTAAAGACTGGAGCACCTCTTTCATCATTCAAGACTTCTAAATCTTGAAAACTAAGCTTGCCAATGCCTGTTCCCCATGCTTTAGAGAAAGCCTCTTTAGCTGACCAGCGACCGGCCAAATATTCTATCTTTCGCTTGCCAGAAAGTTCTTCAAAACGAAGCCATTCCTTCTCTGTCAAGACTTTTTTTTGCAAAGCGAGCATGTTTTTCGTAGGCCCGCTGAATAGAAGATAACTCCTCTATATCAATTCCATGTCCTATAATCATCTTTGTTCTCAGAATGAGACAAAACTCAGTTGGAAATCCAACTGAGCTTGCTGCATTCCGACCAATTGGCAAGATCTTCTTTTTGCCAAGCGGTCCCTTTCATTTCAATAATAGAGTTATTTTTTTCTAAATGGCTATAAATCTCTCGAATCAACTGTTCAGTCTTGTCCCATCCCAAGCAAGGATCTGTAATGGATTTTTCCAAAGACCTCTGGCTGATCTTGTCGGCCATCTTCCAAATATGATTCAATCATAAAGCCACGAACACTCTGCTTGATCTTTTCATTCCAGTCTCGATTTAAAAGAGTCTCGCGAACAATCCGCACTTGCTCTAAATATTGCTTGCCTGAATTGTCATGGTTCGTATCAACCATGATGAAAGGATTGGACAAACCTAACTTTTCATAAGTAGCAATCGCTTCAAGAAGATGTTCATAATGATAATTCGGCTCATTCTTACCATTGGCATGAATTGCCCCACGAAGAATGGCGTGGGCCAGAGGATTACCTGAGGTCTCCACTTCCTGAGAACGATATAGGAAGGTCTGTTTATTTTGTGCGGCGTAAATGGCATTAAACATCACAGATAAATTACCTGAAGTCGGATTTTTCATTCCTGCAGGAGTAGACAAACCTGAAGCAACAAAACGGTGTTGTTGATCTTCAACCGAACGTGCTCCTACTGCCATATAAGAAACCAGGTCATCCACTAGAGATACATTTTCAGGATAGAGCATTTCATCAGCTGTAGTAAGGCCAGTCTCTGTAATAACTCGGTAGTGCAGATGGCGAACTGCCTTAATACCAGCTATTAAATCTGGAGCTCCTGCTGCATCAGGCTGATGAATCAAACCTTTATAACCATCACCATTTGTACGGGGTTTAGCTGTATAAACCCGCATAACTATAAAGATATGTTTTTTTACTTCTTCCTGAAGGGCAGCCAGACGTTTTGCATATTCTAAGACCGCTTCTTCATTATCAGAGGAGCAAGGACCTATGACCAATAAAATCCGCTTGTCTTCTCCTCTGAGAATAGCAGCCAACTCTTGGTCGCGAACTTGCTTCGTTGCCAAAGCTTTTTCATCAAGCTGAGACAAGGTACGAACTTGCTCTACGTCAACAATAGGACCTTTTGTTGTAAATGTCATTCCAACTCCCCCTCAATCTTTTTTAACGACGGCCGTGGCAATTTTTAAACTTCTTACCTGAGCCACATGGGCATAGTTCATTTCGGCCAACCTTTGCCAAATCAACGTCTGCTGGCAGGTCTGATTCTTGCGCTGAGATATTGCGCGTTGCTGTTGTTACAATGTTATGCTCCGTACGAGGACGCTCTTGCTCGTGAATTTGTGCTTTCATCATGAGACGAGTCACATCAAACTCGATTGAACCAATCATATCGTTAAACATTCTGAAACTTTCAGATTGGTATTCAACAACAGGATTATTTTGAGCATAACCTCTAAGACCTACAGCATTACGAAGCTGATCCAATGCATCAATGTGATCTGTCCACTTGTTATCTACAACACGTAGAATCAATACTTTTTGGAATTCTCGAACAGCTTCTTCATCACGAAGTTTAGCAATTTGACTATTGTAGACTTCTAAAGCACGTTCATATAAGTTAGCCTTGATTTCCTCATCAGATAAACCTTGAAGATCGCTCAATGAAATTGACTCTTCCGGAACCAAGTTATACTTAGCAAAGTACAAAATTGAATCCAATTTTTCCTCTTGAGGAGCTCTGCTATTTCCATCAACAAAACGATCAATAGTTCGTTTGATCATAGCGTGAATCTCTGGAGCCAAATCCCGATTAGCTGTGATAACATCATGACGTTCAGCGTAGATGATTTCACGCTGTTCACGCATCACATCGTCATACTGAAGGACTTGCTTACGAGTATCATAGTTATTTCCTTCAACCCGTTTTTGAGCCGCTTCAACTTGGCGCGTAAACATCTTAGACTTAATAACAGACTCTTCTTCGCTCAGTTTGAAACGATCCAAGACAGCCTTGATTCTCTCAGAACCGAAACGACGCATCAGCTCATCTTCAAGAGATAGATAGAATTGAGATTCACCTGGATCTCCCTGACGACCAGAACGTCCACGTAACTGATTATCAATACGACGGCTTTCATGGCGTTCTGTACCAATCACACAGAGACCGCCCAATTCACGAACACCTTCACCCAACTTAATATCGGTACCACGACCAGCCATATTGGTTGCAATTGTAACTGCACCACGTTGGCCAGCATTCATAATGATTTGTGCTTCACGATAGTGGTTCTTAGCATTCAATACCTCGTGAGGAATTCCTGCTGCAACCAGCTTTTTAGAAAGATAGTCACTGGTTTCAACTGCAACCGTACCGACCAGAACAGGTTGTCCTTTAAGATGGCGTTCTTTCACGTCTTCTACAACTGCCTTAAACTTAGATTCTAAACTAGGGTACAGCAAATCCTCATGGTCAATACGAGCAATTGGACGGTTAGTTGGAATTGGAATAACACGGATATTATAAGTTTCGCGGAATTCTTCTTCCTCAGTCTTAGCTGTACCAGTCATTCCAGACAGTTTTTTATACATCCGGAAAAGGTTTTGATAGGTAATAGAAGCAGATGTCTTAGTTTCATCTTGAACCGGAACACCTTCCTTAGCTTCAATGGCCTGATGAAGTCCGTCAGAATAGCGGCGTCCTTCCATGGTACGACCGGTGAACTGGTCAACGATCAGAATTTCTTGTTCTTCGCTAACCACATAATCGATATCCAAAATCATGATATAGTTAGCACGCAAGGCATTATCAATGAAGTGAGTCAATGCCACATTTTCAATATCATAGAGATTATCTAATTTGAAATAGCTTTCAGCTTTGTCAATTCCAGAGTCAGACAGGCCGATTGTTTTTGATGGCACGTCAATGATATAATCATCCTTGTTAAGACTCTTAACGAAGCTATCCGCCATGTGGTAAAGCTGATTAGTTTCAGATGAAACTGGTCCAGAAACAATCAGAGGGGTTCTAGCTTCATCGATCAGAATGGAATCCACCTCATCAACCAAGGCATAGTTAAGTGGACGCTGAACCATATTTTCAGCACGAACCACCATGTTATCACGGAGGTAATCAAAGCCAATCTCTGAGTTCGTTGAGTAGGTGATGTCACAAGCATAGGCTTCTCTCTTCTCAGCTGGAGATTTAGCAGCCAAGTTAATACCAACTGAAAGCCCTAACCAAGAGTACAGTTCACCCATTTCTGTCGCATCACGCTCTGTCAGGTATTCATTGACCGTTACAACGTGAACTCCTTCTCCTGCCAACGCATTCAAGTAAACAGGCATGGTCGCAGTAAGAGTTTTCCCTTCACCTGTACGCATCTCTGGTACGTCACCATGATGGAGAACAATCCCCCCCATAATCTGTACTGGATAAGGATAGAGACCAAGAACACGTTTCGCACCCTCACGGACAACTGCGAAGGCTTCATAGAGCAAATCATCTAAACTTTCACCATTCTGATAACGTTGTTTAAATTCATCTGTTTTAGCCTTTAACTCCTCATCAGACAAGGCAGCCATCTGGTCACTATAAGCAATGACCTTATTTGCCATTTTCTCTAATTTTCTTAATTCACCTTTATCGTTTTCGATAATTGTTCTTAAAATATTTGCCATTTTTATCCTTACTTTATAATCTTTCTGATTTTAGAATGTTCTTTTCATTATAGCATTTTCTCCTATAACTTTCAAGAAACTTAAGCATTTTTATACCTAAATAAAGCCTTCTCTTTAATTCATTCCCACAATTTAACTCTACTTTTATTTCACGTACCAAAGTAAGCATTCAAGATAAATATTGATAAGTTTTTCCGGTCAGTTATAGCATTTTTTCCTTCCACACCCTCTATCGAAACAACCTGTCCTTTTTGTTAGAAAAAAGCCTCTTTCAACCAAGAGGCTTTTATATGATATAGAGGAGAGCAAGGTTTCAATCTGAAACTAAAGCTTATTCCAACTACTAAATCAATTTTCAGATTGCTTGATAACCAATGTCTCAAATTTCATATATGGCATGCATTCTTTTAAGTCAGACTGGATTCGCTTCAACGCTTCCAGACGCATCTCAACGGAAGTATTCGCATTCCCTTGAATGATAAATTGCATCTTTGGTATCATCATCAAACTTATAGAGGTCACTATCTCGAATATCTAACCAAGCTAAAATCCCTTTGTCGTCGCGATAGACATAGTCTGTTTTAGCTACGTGTTTCTCCTTAGACAAAATTGGGAGAAAGGTATCTTCTCTTTGACTGACAGTAAACTCTATCTTTTCTCCAATTTTATTATAATCATGTCCACCAATAGCTAACAGGGATTGCAAGGCTTCTACATTATAAATATCGATGATCGTATTGATAGAAGGAAGAGACCCGCGATGGCGGATATTTTTAATCAGAGCTGGAACGGTTGGAGGATTTTTCTTGACACTGCGACCTACACGTTGCAAGATATCTTCATAGCCTTGAATAATCGGTGATTGGAGAACCTGATCTAGGTCACAGTTTAGAGCCCACTCTTCTCTTTCTTTTTTCTTTTTTAGAAAGGTTGGAGATAATTCTGCATGCGGATTGACATTTTTAGCAATACCAATGACTACACTTTCAATTCCTAAGTCACATAGACTTCGATCCAGGATAAATTTCATCGCAGCACCCTCCCTGTCGCTATTTTCTATCTATTCCCCATCATTATACGACTTTCTTAAGTCTGTTTCAAGGCTAAAAAAAATCCCTCTGACTAGTATTTACAATTCTGACAAAAAAGACTGGAGCTTTTTTGCCCCCAGTCTCTCTTTTTATTCTTCTTCACCCTCTGCATCATCGTCAGAAAATTCATCATCTTCTTCATTGATGTCAACATCTTCGTCTAGATCATCCGGAGCAATCTCATTGATTTCAGCATCATAAGCGTCTGCTTCATTCTTCTCATCGTCTGGATTTTCATCGTCATAGTTGAGCGCAGGATCTGCTTCGTATGAATCCTCATCTTCTGGATCATCATCGCTGTAGTCGATGGCATCCTCATCACCATCCATAAAGGCATTAACGCGTTTTTCTTCCGTGATTTCGGACTATCTTCTTCATCAGTCTCTTCAAGCGCGATAATTTCCTCGTCCACTTCATCAATTGCATACCAAGAACGAAGGCCCCATTTGTTGTCACCAAGCGGAATAAAGCTTCCGTCAACATTTAGCTCAGTATAGAACAATGGTAGAGCTTCTCGGATTTCGCTGTTTGATTTTTCTAAATAAGTTTGGATTTCATTGACAAGGTCATTAAAATACATCTCATGGTCACGACCACGCAATTCTAAAATCGCACGCGCTACCTCAATCATAGAAAGTTCACTTTTTTCTTGTCCAGCAAATACTTCTAATTCCAAAGTTGGTCTCCTTTTAAGCTGATAAAGGACATTCGCCCTCTTGTATTTTTTCGCTACTTTCTATTGTACGATATTTTTGAATTTTCGTCAAAAGAATTTTGCTCTTTTTCCCTTTTAGAAAAACGAAAAGTCACTAGTCAAACTAGGACTTTTCAAATCATTATTTCACTTTTGCAGTGCTTGTGATGACTTCAACAGCTTTCTTGATAGTGATATCATGTTTTAACATATCTTCTGAAAGAAGTTGACGAACACGATCTGCTTCCATGTTGTAGTCATTTGCGAGTGAAGAAATTTCTGCTTCGATTTCTTCAGCGCTTGCTTCAAATCCTTCTGCTTTTGCAATAGCTTCAATCACTAAGTTTGTCTTAGTACGAGCTTCTGCATCAGCTTCATGCTGTTTGTGAAGGTCTTCTTGAGTAGTACCAGTAATTTGGAAGTACATGTCAGGTGAGATTCCTTGGCGTTGCATGTTGCCGAGGAATTCGTTTACTGAACGGTGAACTTCTTCATGAACCATTTCTGCTGGTAAGTCTACGATTTCTGCATTTTCAACCGCAAGATCGATTGCTGCTGACTCAACTGCATCTTTGTATGCAGCTTCTTTTCCTTCAGCTAATTCTTTACGGTATTTTTCTTTCAATTCATCAAGAGTTTCTACTTCTTCATCAATATCTTTTGCAAGTTCATCGTCAAGAGCTGGAACTTCTTTTTCTTTTACTTCATGAATTGTAGTTACAAACTTAGCTTCTTTACCTGCAAGATCTGCTGCTTGATAGTCTTCAGGGAAAGTTACAACCACATCAACTGTTTCGCCAGCTTTGTGACCAACCAATTGATCTTCAAATCCTGGAATAAATTGACCGCTACCAAGTCCAAGAGAGAAATTATCTCCTTTTCCGCCGTCAAATTCAACACCGTCAACTGAACCAACAAAATCAATGACCACTGTATCACCTTCAGCTGCTGGACCTTCTTTTAGGACCAATTCAGCCAAGTTGTTGCGTTCGCGTTCGATACGTGCATCAACGTCTTCGTCTGTTACTTCTTTTGAAACTTCTACAGATACTTCAAGGTCTTTGTAAGCACCTAATTTTACTTCTGGTTTTGTAACAACTTCAGCAGAAATAGTCCAATCTTGACCTTTTTCCATTGAAACGACATCGATTTTTGGTTGTGCTACAACTTCGATACCAGCTTCTTTCACAGCAGCTTCATAAGCATTTGGAAGTAAGTTGTTTAAAGCATCTTGGTAAAGCGCTTCTTCACCAAATTTTTGGTTGAAAACAGGACGTGGAAGATGACCTTTACGGAAACCTGGTACATTGATTGTTTTCTTTACTGAGTTAAACACACGGTCCAATTCTGGTTTGATTTGTTCTTGACTAATAGTGAAAGTCAAAACTCCACGATTTGTTTCTTTTTTTTCAAATGATACAGACATTCTGTCATTTCTCCTTAAAATTTATTGAATACACTCCATTATAGCATATTTAAAAAATTTTTCAAAATTATATAATATTTTTTTACTATTAGCCTTTTCTTATTTTATCTTCGCTATAAGCTGCTCTTGAACCGCCAATCAGCTTAGGACGGCTAGCTAAAGCTGTAACATGGGCAGCACCTACTGATTTAAGCTTTGGTCTGATAGGAATCTGAACATGCTTAACATGCATGCCAATAGCAGTATCTCCAATATCTAGACCAGCCTGAGCTACTATAAATTCCACCTCAACTGGATCCTTCATGTACTGGAAAGCTGCTAACTGACCACTGCCTCCTGCATGAAGAGTGGGGAGAACGTTAACAATTTCTAAATCTTTCTTTTTTGCCAAGCTTCTCTCAACCACTAAAGCCCGATTGAGATGCTCACATCCCTGAACTGCTAGAAAGATCCCCTTCTTCTCTTCTAAGATATCCAGAACTGCTTTAACAATGACCTGACCTACTTCTAAACTAGAATTTCGGCCGATATGACCTCCCATAACCTCACTAGAGGATAGACCCAGAACAAAAACATCACCCTCATCCAAGGACGCTTTATCTAGAACATCTTGAAGAATCTGACGCGTTTCTACTCCAATCTTATCTAAGTCCATGTCTCACCTCGTTTATTTCACTGCGGCCATCTTTTTCAAACTCTCTGGGAAGACTTTGTAAAGGACGTAACCGACTACTAAACCAAAAACATTCTGCATAAAATTACCCAACATCCCAGCCAGACCTGCTCCGACACCATTCATGATACTGTCAAAGAGGGCGTAGCCACCGACCATAGAAACTGCGGCCAAAACTAGACCAAGATAGCGACTCTTACCTTCAAGACCAGCAAAGAAGCCCTGCAGTCCGTGACAAATCAAACTAAAGAACATCCATTGAGGATAGCCAGCAATCATATCAATCAAAAAGCCTGAAAGACCTCCGACAATAGCTGCTTCCTTGTGTCCAAAGTAGAAGGCCGTAAAATAAATCCCTGCATCCAACAAGGTCAAAAATCCTGTAGGCGTAGGGATTTTCAAAAAATTCCCCAAAACGACAGACAGAGCTGTGATGAAAGCTAAGATAACTAATTTTTTAACTTGATTATTTCTCATATTGAACCACCCCATATTGATCTGAGCGCTGAATCGCTCCGTAAACAAAATCTTTAGAAAATTGAACCGCTGCAAGAGGAAACTTGCCTAAAAGCAACTGGCTAGCAATGCTGGAAGCAAATGTGCAGCCTGCTCCGGTATTGTTGCTAGCTAACACTGGCGATTCCAATACCTTGAAATCTTGGCCGTCATAGTAAACATCCACCGCCCACTCCTTACTTAAGCGATTGCCGCCCTTAATCACCACATGCTTGGCTCCTAAATCATAAGCTCCTTCGCTGCCACCTGCATGTCCTCCAGAGTTTTGATTTCTTTTTGGGTCAATAGCTGAGCTTCTGCCAAATTAGGCGTGATGATGCTGACATAAGGGAAGAATCTGATGAGTTCTTCTCTCAATGCACTAACTTCCAGATCATGATTTTCCTTGCAGACCAGGACAGGGTCTAGCACTACTGGTATGTCCGCATGCTGCTTGACAAAATCCAATGCCTGCTCTGCTATTGCTAGATTGGGTAAAAGCCCTATCTTAATAGCAGAAAAAGGAACATCTTTGAGGCTGGCTAGTTGCTGAGTAAAAACCTCTTCCTCAACCGGAAGGACCTCAAATCCTTTGTTTGTCATCGCAGTCAGGCAAGTCACAGCCACAAAACCATGCAAACCATTGACTGTATAGGTAGCTAAATCAGCATGCAGTCCGCCACCGCTAAATATATCATTACCCGATAGGGCTAAAATGAGTTTATCCTTCATAACGAATCTCCTTTAGATAAAACCGTTTGATCCTGCTATTGCCCTTCTGCCAGATGGCGGTCTTCTCTTCTGAAATCTACTATTTTTTACGTAAATCCAGCGAAACAATAGCTTTATAAGGTGCTATATGTTTATTTTAGCAGGAAAAAAATACCCCAGCAAGGACTAAAAACAGGAACTGTCTGGGGACAGATTTTTGAAAATAGAGTATAACAAACGGAGATGGCTGATGTTAGGAATCACTAATACGCAAGAAAATAACCCATCTGAATCAGACTGTCAGTGACAACACAAACAGAGCTAATCCAAATGGGTTATTTATTGTTTATTGCTAAAGGTCATTATTTGCAATTACACATCTAGCAAATCTGACATTTTGACTTAGGAACCCCAAATGGAGTTTTCATCCATAAAGCTGTTGGTGTTCTTCAGCAACTGCGTAAATACAGCATACTTAAAGTCCTTGGTTGCCCGTTCATCGACACGAGACTTCTTCAGATCCTTTTCAACAGCTTCTGCAAAACCGGCTTTCAGCTCTTCAAAAGTACTGTAGACTTTCCGTTGACTGTCACTGGCTTAATACCTGAGCTTTGTGCTTTATCCACAACTTTTCTGAAGTAAGCTTTCTTGAAGGCCTCCATGGTTTCAAATTCGCCTTCAGAAATTTGCTTGATGATAAAGTTATCGCTCAAACCAGTCACACCTTGCTCATTGGCTGTCTTACGGTGTTTATTGGAAGCATAGCTTACAAAGCCTTTTTCATAGCCATAGTAACCCCAGATTCTGAAGGTATTATGCTTGAACATCAAGGCGCCTGGTGCTCCAGTATTGTTTTGACCGCCACCATAGATACCTGTCATAAAGTCGATCGCAATGTAACTAGAGTCATAGTCAGCTGGGTTATAAGTTCGATTGTCAACCGCACGGTTAGAAAGCAAGCCTTGGTCAACCAAGTCATTTACAGATGAAACTGACATGGCCGCTTTCTCCTCTGCTGTCAACTCTCTCACGACATCATATTGAGTCCGAGCATCTACAATCTTAGGCTCAACCTTCTTGAACCATTTAGCCGCAGCTGCATTTCCTTTATCCACAACTGCTTGACCTTCAAGGTAATCCAGCAGCATGAGAGTATCATTATAGCCCTTCATGTAATGGTCGATGTCTGCTCGGTTCTTGAAGAGACTTGGCGAGCTATTGAAAATGAGGCTGCCATCATTTGGACGATCAAAGGCCATATTGAGACCCAGAGCACCCCAGCCTGGCTGACCAGGAACAGGTGATTGGAGCAACCCTTGGGCATAGCCTTCTGGTCCGATACCTTGTCGTCTGCCATGTCCGCCCAGATAAATATAGCCGTCATTGACGTGGGTGAGTTCGTGCGTGAAGACGGATACACCGTATTCCGTCAAGAGGTCAAAGGCTTCGAAGTTCACACGGATTGAACCAGCAGCATGGGCACCGTAGCCATTTGACTTGTACCAGCCACCAGCTCTGCCGCCAACTAGGTTAAAGAACTCGCGGGATGGTGCATAAGGATTGCCCTTATTATCATTTCCGTTGACATCAATCCAGCCACGTCCTTCCACATCAAAACCATCCCATACAGCCGTTACATTTTGCTTGACCATTCTGGACTTGATATCATCTGAGAGAAGCTTGTACCAAGTATCTACGTGATTTCGATGCTGGGTCGCTACTTCCTTGATGCGTGCATTAAATCGTTCATCAGACCATGACCGGCGCTTATCTCTGTTGACAAAGGCCATCGTGCTATAGTTTGACAGAATGGCTAAGCGCGTATTCTTCAAGGTTAGAAGTGGAAGGATATAGTTGCTGAAATATTCAGAGTTGAGGTTATCAAAGACGCGATACTTAGCAGACTTAATCTCCTCGACTTCTGACTGGCGTTCTTCAAACTGAATAAAGCCTCGAGTTGCATCCTTGAACCATGAATCCATGTCCGCAAAGTCAGTCAGCAGGCGACGGTTGTAATCCAAGTAAGCTACCAAATCACTAGACTTGGACTCAGCCTTCAACTGACGTGCAAACATATTGACATTGTCTGCCCCTTTCAGTTGATTTCTGTCGAACGACCAATCTTAATCAAGCGATCCAGCAATGGTACTTTTTCTCCATAGAAATCTGGTTTGAAGAGCACCAGCTCCTTGAGGTTATAGTCGCCAAACTTGAGATCGTAATAACGGTTGAGGTAGGTCAGACCGAGCATGATAGCAGTCTTGTTTTCTTCGATTTTAGTTTTCAAAGCTTCATTAGCTGCTGGATTGTCAGCATGGAATCTTGTCCATTCATTGGCCAAGAGCTTACCAAGCATATCCTGCAAGTTTGCTTTCACTTCAGCCAAAGATTCATCTAGGAAGAGGCGCTTCACTTTGTTGACCTTGTCATTATCATTAGGCAGACCAACAGAACGATAGACTTCATCGCTGTACAGTTCGAAACTCTTCAAGCTCTCAGTCAACTGAGCCAGCAAGTCTTCTTTGACAGCCGTTGAGTGATTTGGAGTATAGACTGTACCAAGCTCTGCAATCTGATATTCCGGCAGAGCAGTCTGTTCAAATTGTATTTGATTTTGAAGATTGTAGATAGTCTTGCTTCCGTCTGCAAAATGAACCATGATCTTATCTGCATCCGTTCCGCCAGCAACAAACTGGTTACCTTTCAGGGCTTGAACTGCTAAGACTTTCTTGGTCAACAGGTCGCCCGCCTTACCAGCATCCACCAGCTTATTGGCTTCGTGGATCAAGAACTCTTGATTGTAGAAAGGCATAAAACGTTCTAGGTTCTGATAAAGCTGTTCATTTTCTGCCTTGTAACCTGGCTTATCTTGATAAGTACTTGTTCTCAGGATAGCAGCATTTAGTTTCTCAGTCGTTACTTCATTTGCACTGGTTTCTTCAAGAGCCGTAATCCGATAGCTCTTGACTTTTTGCTCGGCTTCAGCTTCTGTCAAGCGGCGGAACTTGACGTCTTTTCCTGTCTTGGTTCCAGAGCTTTGTCCCTGTACGCCAAAGAGGTTTTGGAGTTTTTGTCCCATCCAAGCATCGGTAATCTCATTATCAGAGCTAAAGAGCTCTTTACCATTCACTACTGTAGCATAGCTGACAGTGTCATTGATAGTTCCATATGGCCAAATGGAAGCAGAGATACCAGCAGCATTTCTTGAGCCTGCATCCTCCAACTTACCTTTGGCAACGGACTGCATCAATTTGCCCCAATTGCCCCAGCCTGAGCCTGAATTGTCAGTGAAGTTTTGAGCAACCAACATACCTGCATTACGAGCACTGTGCACCCAAATATCCGCTTCAACGTAGGCGCGTTTCACCAAGGACATAGAGTTGCTGCCTGCAATACCACCTGTTACAGAGTTTCCGCCTTTAGACTTAATCTGGCCCTTAAAGGAGACATTTCAACTCGAGATTGGCCTTCTATATTGTTAACCAGACCGGCTATATGGTCTCTTCCTTCCAAGTAGCCTTGGACATTGACGTTTTCGATTACTCCTTTATTCTTCAAACGAGCAGCAATTGTCGCAATTGTATCGCCCGCTTGCGAATCTGGATAAACCATATTAACTCGCTTAAAGTCAATATCCTTGACCGTTCCGCCAGTAATCGTATCAAATAAAGGATGCGCCAAGTCTAAAATCGCATGGCGCTCACCATTTTGCCCACCAATCAGCTGGCCTTTGAATTCACCTGGCAAGTAAGATTTGCTGTTGGCAGGTTTATCAATCAGTTTGGCACTGATACTGCGACCCAAAATAAAGGTTCCAGAAGGATTTTCCTTGATACCGTCCAAGAGGTCTTGGAAGTCATAATAGACATTCCCTTCACGCTTCTTGGCCTTTTCCAGATAGAAATCAAAGCTGTTTTGAAGACCAGTTGCACTTCTTTGCAACAAGTCTGGTAGCTGAGCCTTGATCTTGAAGACAGGCTGGTTATCAACGACCACTTCCTCAATAGAGGTAACCGGCAATACAGTGTCCTTGAACTGATCGGATGTAAAGTGCAGGTAATATTGATCCAGATTTGCTGGTTTTTCAGCCAAAGTAGGCATCAATTTTGTCTGGCCATTCTCAACCTTCATCAAGGCGACATTAGTGATGGACTTGAGTTCCACCTTCTTCAGGTCAAGCTGAACTGTCTCTCGAGCTAACTCTTTGCTTTCAGAGCCATTTCCTAAGTCATAAGACAGGGTCGTCTCGATATCATAAGGTGTATAGTAGTCCAAACCACTGAAGCTGGCAGTCAACTGACCGGTCGCCAAGTTTTGCTCTGCTATTAATTGACCATCCTTCTTCAGGCGAACATGAGCACTAGTAAAGGCTTGATCCCTGTCCGTCAGCTGGTATTGAATTTGCGCTGATTTCTGCAATTCATCCTTCTTAACCGCTGAAACAGTCAGAGTTGGCGCTGTTTTAAGAGCCAATAAGTCGGCTAAAGCCTGCTTGAGTTGGTTGACACCTGCATCTACTTCATCTTGACTCGACGAAGTTTGATAAACCGACTCAGCCATATTCTTAATTGCTTGCAATTGCTGGTAGGATTGATTGGTGTAAACTGCAGGATCCACAGCCGCTGCTAAAGCTAGCTGCTTACTTAATTCTTCTTTATTAACGCGAGTCTTAGTGCCTCGAGTGACCACTGTATCAACTGCTTCATGCAAGGTGCGCTCAGTTATTTGTGGCTCCGATATCCGCTTGCCATCCAAGACTTCATAGCTGGTTACAATTTCTTTGGCCTGGAGTTCCTTCTACAGTTGTCTCTTCATCAAGATACTTGCTATCATCAGTTTTGTGAACAACCTTTGGTTCAATTGTTTCTAGCTTGACCTCTGTATGCAAACTAGGCAGTTCAGCTTGAACTGTTGATTCCCCGTTAACACCACCCGTGTATTCTGGATGCGCAGGCTCGACTGGGGCCGTATCTCCTGCTGTACCTATCGGCTCTGTATAAGTTGGTTTCTCCGGTTGAACTTCTGGTTCGCCATTCACAGAACCTGTGTATGCTGGAAGCGCAGGCTCGACTGGAGCTATATCTCCCGCTGTTCCAACCGGTCCGGTATAGGCTGGTTTCTCCGGTTGAACTTCTGGTTCGCCATTCACAGATCCTGTGTATGCTGGAAGAGCGGGCTCTACTGGGGCTGTATCTCCTGCTGTACCAACCGGTCCAGTATAAGCTGGTTTCTCCGGTTGAACTTCTGGTTCGCCATTTACTGACCCTGTGTATGCTGGAAGCGCAGGCTCTACTGGGGCTGTATCTCCCGCTGTACCAACCGGTCCGGTATAAGCTGGTTGCTCTGGTTGAACTTCTGGTTCTCCCTTGCTACTGCTGCTTTTTTCAGACTGATTCGGATTTGTTTTATTTTTCTTCTTTTTGATGTTTCCTTATTTGGAGGTAATACTTGAGAAGATGGGTTAGGGGTGGAACCAGAGATGCTTCCTGCCTGACTTGAAATATCTTGATCTGGTTTTTTTCCTCTTCTATAAGCTCTGTTTGCTTTTTCTTGACCTCTAGCATCCAGTCCAGTTTTTTTGAATTTCCTGATACTGCTAGCTGATGTTTAAGACTAGTTTCCTCAGTCAGAGAGGCCGGTGCCACCCCTTCAAAGAATGCAAATCAGAAGCAGTAAAGTAACCGATATAGTCGTAGCCTTCAATGGCTAAATCAGCCTCAGAAACACCTGAAGAAATTGGAACTTGACGGTTATAAGAAACCAACTCTTTATTTTCTAGCGCAAAAACTTGAGGCGAAAGCAAAAGGCTCTGTCCGAACGCTCCAATCAAAAGCACTCCCACCAACTTGCCAGCCTTCTTACGAGAAAACACCAAGACAGCCAAAATAGCTGTCCCAGCTAGCATGCCAAGAAGCGGTTGACCATTATTTCCTGTTTGAGGCAAAACTGTTGGTTTCCCCTGCTTACGATAAATCAGGTAATAATTCTCACCTGATTGCAAATCGGAAGGAAGCTCATGCTTAATCAGTTCCTTCTCCTGCTCAGTTAACTCTTGCTCTTCAATATAAGTGTAATGAGCCTGACCAGTCTTTCCAACTTCATCAGCAACGACAGCTGGACTAGTCAAAAAGCTCCCAAAAATCAAGGCAGCGATTGCAACGGAGCCTACACCGACAGATAATTTTCTAATTGAAAATTTCTGAATTTTCTCCTGTACTTTTCTAAAATCCTTCACTTCATAACTCCCATTATTTGTTTGGATGTATAAATTTTCTCCCTAAGTCTTCACTAGCCAACTCCCTATCAGCCTTTAAAAGACAGCATTTATACACATAGTATTATCATAATTCTTTTAGATGTTTTTTACAATAGATTTTTCCTGAAAAAACTATTTATTTCTTCAAAAACTACTAAAAAATGGAGAAATAGTCAGCTTTTTTTGTAGGATCGCTAAAAACCGCTCCAAATAGTCACTTCCCACCTATTCCATATGGCATTTTAAAGAGACTTCCCAGATAGAAATAAAAATGTATCAGAGAAGAATCTTTTAGTCTCTTTTCTAGAAAGCTACTCACTATCAAATAAAGCCGAGATACCATTATCTCAGCTTCATTCTTCATATCGAATTTCTTTCAAATAAAGGCCATTGGGACCGGCAGTTGGCCCTGCTAGATGACGGTCTTTCTCCTCTAAAATCCTCTGGATCTGCTCTACCGGCATGCGCTTGTTGCCGATTTTGAGAAGTGTACCGACCATATTGCGGATCTGCTTATAGAGAAAGCCATTGCCTGAAAAAGTAAAGACCAGAAAATTACGCTCTGCATCATAGCGGACCTTGGCCTCAGTAATGGTCCGAACCTTGTCTTCCACACTGGTCCCCGAAGCTGTAAACCCGGTAAAATCGTGCGTCCCCTCTAACTGAGTAATCGCTTCTTCTAGCAGACTCAACTCCAAAGGATAAGGGTAATGGGTGGCATAATAGCGCATCATAGGATTTTTAGGCCGGCCGATGTCCACCAAAAATTCATAGGTCTTACTGTGCTTATTGTAGCGAGAATGAAAATCATCCGATACCTGCTCCACACTAATAAAATCAATATCTTCTGGCGTCTGCGTATCCAAGGCAAAACGTAATTTCTTCATCCCGCTCTTCCGGTAAATCAAAATGCAGGACTTGGCCAAGGGCATGAACACCACTGTCTGTCCGACCTGCACCATGAATGACCACAGGCTGGCCTTTATTGATACGGGTCAGGGTCTTTTCAATTTCTTCTTGGACACTTCTAGCATGAGGTTGTCTTTGGAACCCTGCAAAGTCATGCCCGTCATAGGAAATAATCGCTTTATATCTTGTCATAGACCTATTGTAGCAGGAAAAGACAGGAGTAGCAAGATAATTCTCGTTATGACAATATCACTTGAAAAATGATATACTAATTCTAAAAAGGAGGGAAGAATGTTAGCAGATATCAGCTTTCAAGAAGAACATAGACGTTTCAGATACAAAGCCGCAGCACTTATCATAGAAGAAGGAGCCGTGGCTTTCATGACCAACCCTGACGAAAGCTACTTCTATCCGCTTGGAGGTGCTGTTCAGTTGGGAGAGTCCTCCCAGGAAGCCGTCAAAAGGGAAATCCAAGAAGAAACTGGTCAAGAATACGAGATTGATCGGTTAGTATTTATCCATGAAAACTTCTTCCAGCAGGAAACAGGACGATTGGCAGGACTAGACTGTCATGAAATTTGCTTTTATTACTTGATGAAACCAAAAGGACAGCAATTCCCTAGTCTTTCAGAAAATGAAACTGTCGAATGGATCCCTTTGGAAGAACTCCAAGACCACACGGCCTATCCTAATTTTCTACCTGAACTGCTCCCTCATATCCGTCAAGGAATTCAACACATCATAACTGGAAAACCAGGCGAGTGAAGAAAAAGAACCTAAGCTAGCACCCCCTTAGAGGGCCTATTCCCCATAATGCCATAAACAAAAAGACGAGGCCAAACTATTTTATTTGACCTCGTCTTTATTCTTGTCCAAATAATTATTTAAGCCTAGGTTTACACTCGATTTTTAGAACGATAATAAATCATCCTTTCCTTTTCTTGCGTCCACCCAAACCGATCATAGCTAAAGCTGTTCCCAGAAGAGTTATAGGCCAAGCTGAAGTTGTTCCAGTTTGCGGAAGTTTATTGTCCTTAGCCACTGCTTGGGCAGATGGTTGAGATAATTTTTGTTCAGCTATTGGCTGCTTAGTTTGAGTCGGTTTAGACCCTCTTCTTTCTTACTTACTTGGCTAATAGGTGATGATCCCTTAACAGAAGGAGTAACCAACGGGGCTGGTTGAACCTGCCTTCCACCCATTTTTGCTGAATCTGCTTCTTTTGTCCCAATTTCCACAATTTCAGCTACAGCATCCTTAGAAACGAAACTTTCCACAAGCTTGCTACTACCGTCCCGGGCAGATATTTCAACCAAATTCGTTTTTTCACCTTTGATTCCCACTTGCACAATCTTGCGTTGACCTTTTTCAAGGTTTGGATTTGCTACTTCTTTTGTCTCAAAGGCAATCTCTTCTGTTTGAATATCAAGATATGGTTTATATTCCACAAGAGCGCGAACTTCTTCCTCATCAGCACTGCCATTGTAGGTGATTGGCTTGAGATTTTCGCGAGCAACTTTTAGTTTAGCTGCTAGTTTATCCACCTCTTCTTGCTTCATCCGGCTTAATTCCCAATCAACCTCATCTTGAGCTGCTTTAGAGTTGCAACAGATTCTGGTGTATAGATGGTCAAATCGGTTGGGATTTTAGCAATTTCTTCCTGAATAGGGCCATAATTAGCCTTGAAATAGTCTTTATTATGATCAGCAAAGGCAGTCATTAATCGGAAGATCTCTTCTTCTTTGTATTCAGCTTGCGGTCTATCAGCCCAGATGGCAATCATGCTACCGACTGTTGGAAGGTCTACTTCTGGGTACTTGGTAGAAGCTAGTTGATTAAATGGTGTCTTTTCAGTATTGTCAAGTGCTTTCTGTAAGAAACCACCGCCATCTTCCGGTTTTTGTCCCAAAATGTAGTACCAATCCCCATTGGTATTGAGGAATTTGTAGCCCTTACTTGCTAAATACTGTGGTGATGCCAGGTTATAGCCCCACCAGCCTTTAGACCAATAGGAGATTAAGACATCCTTATCAAACTCAACATCGTCTTTGTCTTCGTAGTAGAAGCCATCGTTGAAGGCCATTGGCTGCAAACCTCTCTCTTTCGCCATAGCAGCTAGAGAGTTGGCATATTCTGCGAACTTACCATAGAGGTTGTAGTATTTCAGATAATACCAACCCTGAGCATTGGTTGCATCATTGGCATATTCATCCGTTCCATAGTTGAAAATTTTGGTTTTGCCTGCAAAGTAATCCATATACTTTCCAATCAAAGCTTTGGTAAAGGACTTGGCTTCTTCATTTTCCAAATCAAGGGTTGTTTTGGATAGTGTATCAAAATAAGCCTGCGGATTTTGAATACCTAGTTTTTCCATAGCGACCAAAAGAGCATCCATATGGCCTGGGCTATTGAGTGCCGGAATAAGGCCTATCCCCTTTCCTTTGGCATAAGCAATCAGCTCATCCATCTCTTTTTGGCTGAGGGCATTTCCATTTGGATCATCGTAGTAAGCCTTGGTACCAGCCAAGATTGCTTCTTTCACTTCATCACTTGTGTAGGTTTTACCGTTGGCTTCAACGGTCATGTCATCCAACATGAAACGCATCCCGTCATTTCCAACTAGCAGATGCAGATCTGAATATCCCAATTCACTAGCCTTGTCAATGATTCTCTTTAGCTGATCCAATGAGAAATATTTCCGACCGGCGTCAATGGAAATCACCTTGCTCTTAGCTAGTTTTTCTCGTTCAGCTTGAGCATCTAGCACCTTTTGATAATCAGGGGTTGGCTGGAGATGCTCACGGGCTTCTTTTAAGCGAGCAACCGCAAGATCAATCTCTTCTTGCTTGCTCCGACTAAGATGGCTGTCTAATTCTTTCACAGCTTTTTCAGCCTCCTTAAGACGAGCGATACTTTCTGGTGTATATTTAGAAGCTAAGTCACTTGGGACTGCTGCCAATTCTTTTTCTGCATCTTGATAATTAGCAGCAAAATACTCAGCATTTTGATCAGCAAAGCGACGCATCAACTTATAAAGACGAGATGGGGAAAAACGTGCTGAAGGCTCATCAGCCCATGCAGCCACCATACCACCAATAATTGGAATATCTGCCCCCTCAGACTTAGGAACACTTGTAATCGGTGTAGAAGCAATTCCCTTCAACCCTTGATCTAGATTATACCAACCTTGGCCGTCTGCATTTCGACCTAGAACATAATACCAAGCATCATTGGTATTTAGAATCTTATGCCCTTTTTCAGACAAAAGCTTGGAAGAAGCAACATCATAGCCTCCCCAGCCACCAGTCCAATAAGAGACAATAATATCCTTATCAAATTCACCAAAACTTTGATCAGAATTATAGTAAATACCATCATTGAAGGCCATTGGTTTCAAGCCATTTCGCTTAACGATTTAGCTAGATCATTGGCATAAGCGATGAATTTTTCATAGCCCTTTTCTGGGTAACCTTCTCCTGGATAATACTTGTCTGCTTGTAGAACCTGCCAGCCCTTAGCATTGGTCGCATCATTAGCATATTCATCTAAACCAATATTGAAAATATCCGTCTTACCAGCAAAATATGCAGCATATTTCTCAATCAAGGCTTTTGTGAAATCAACAGCAGGCTGATTATTTAAATCAACTGTTCGAGCAGATTCCTTGCCAAAGTAGTCAAAATTAGGTTTTTCAATTCCCAGCTCCTTCATGGCATTCAGGATCGCATCCATATGGCCCGGGCTATTGATTGTCGGAACAAGACCGATTCCTTGTTGTTTAGCATAGTCAATCAAGTCCGTCATTTCAGCTTGTGTTAAGTGATTGCCATTTGGATCATTATAATAATCGTTGGTCCCTTTTTCAATGGCTTTTTTTACATCTTCACTAGAATAGGTCTTACCGCCCACAGTCAATGACATATCATCCAATTGGAAACGCAGTCCATCATTTCCTAACAGTAAATGCATGTCTGTAAAACCATAACGCTTAGCCTTGTCTACAATTTCTTTCAATTGTTCTGGACTAAAATATTTACGACCTGCATCAACTGAAATCATTTTGCGCATGGCAAGTTTTTCATCAACACGGTCTGACTCTTGACCCTTTGGTGCATCAGTAGGTAAGCCAGCTTTCTCCTCAGAATCATTTCTTTTTTCTGCTTCTCCAGTAGCATCTTTTTCAGGGGTCTTGTCTTGCTTAGGAGTATCTGTATTAGATTCTGCTGGAGCAGAAGTTGATGGAGTTGCTTCACTATTGTTTACAGGATTTGCTCCGGACGTTTCCTCTGCTGTAGACTTATCTTGTGCGGGACTAGAGGTTGCCACTTCTTCTGTAGCTTTGGGTTCAGTAGAATCTGCTGGAGCGACAACATTTGACTGCGTAGTTGGAAGCTCTTCTGCCGAAACAACCTGTCCAGCCATAGTGATTCCAATTAGAACAGAAGCCGCTCCAACTGAAAATTTACGAATAGAAAAACGCTGTTCTCTATGAAAGACCATCATAAAATCTCCTTTTTGATAAATAGAAAAACCAATTATGTAAACGGTTTCTTTTTCTTCATTATAGGCTATTACCTCCTTTTCTGCAATGAGCCTTCAGCAAGATTCTATAATTTAATGATAAAGAGATTTAATTCAGATACCTATATTTTAAAGCAAGATTTCAAAAAATCTCAAATCCAAAAAAAGAGAGAGTGAACTATAACTTCAGTCCACTCTCTGCCTTTCTTTTATTCCCCATCAAAAGCATCTTTAATATGGTCAAAGAAGCCTTTTTTCTTAGGGTTTACACTGATATTTCCTGCAGCCGCAAAGTCCTTGAGCGCTGCTTTTTGCTTGTCATTCAGTCCCGTTGGGGTCACAACGTTAACAGTAACATACTGGTCGCCCATACCTCCACCACGGAGACTAGGAGCTCCCTTGCCACGCAAGCGGAATCGTTTGCCAGTCTGAGTGCCTTCTGGGATATTGAGCTCAACATCACCGTGAACGGTTGGAACCTCCACACTGTCTCCAAGAGCAGCCTGAACAAAGTTTAGATTGAGCTTGTAGTATATAGTAGATCCATCTCGCTCAAATTTATCACTCGGTTCGACATTGACGACTACATACAAGTCTCCATAAGGGCCACCATTGAAACCTGCTTCCCCTTGCCCTGCCAGGCGAACTTGCTGACCAGTTTCCACACCTGCTGGAATTTTAACATGGACACTATGGGCTTGTTTTTCATGTCCTGTTCCATGACAGGTCGTACAAGGCTCCTTAATTTCCTTTCCGCGCCCATGACAGACATCACAGGTCACTTGACGACGCATCATGCCCAGAGGAGTTTGCGTATCTACATTGATGACACCTGAGCCATGACAGCGTCCACAAGTCACTGGACTTGTTCCAGGCTTAGCACCTGATCCGCTACATGTACGACAAGACGCTTCCCGATTGTACTTAATTTCCTTTTCAGTACCAAAAATAGCCTCTTCAAACTTGAGATTTACGCGATATTGGAGATCATCACCTTGACGAGGAGCATTTGGATTTCGCGAAGCACCGCCACCAAAGAAACTTGAGAAGATATCTTCGAAACCACCAAAGCCAGCTCCATCAAAGCCTCCAAAGCCACCTGCGCCACCGCCAAAACCACCATTGGCTCCAGCAGCACCATACTGATCATAGGCCGCTCTTTTCTGCTCGTCGCTCAAAGTCTCATAAGCCTCTTGGACCTCTTTATACTTATCTTCTGCCCCAGGATCTTTATTAATATCTGGGTGATATTTTTTTGATAATTTCCGATAGGCTCTCTTTATTTCATCCTGTGAAGCATTCTTTGAGACACCTAGACGGTCATAATATTCTGTATTGTTCATATAAGATACCAAGACCGTAAAATTCGACTGAAAAATAGGAAATCAGGCGACGGAGCGACGCTCCTAGACCGATTTCTCTTTTTTCCGAGAATTTAGGTCGGGTTCAATTCCTTTCTTTTATATTGAATCAGAATTTTTGGAACCCGTGTTCAGTTGCGAACACTCTTGTTCCTTTCTATAATGTTTTCGAAACCAACCCTCGATTTAGGTCGGGTTCAGTTCCTTTCTTTCATATTGAGTCAGAATTTTTAGAACCCGTGTTCAATTACGAACACTCTTGTTCCTTTCTATAAATTTTAAGAGATTTCTTAGAAGTTGTTTTTTATGCTCTGCTTCACTTCATCAAACTCTTTGTCCGATAGAGTAAAAACCAAATCCTCTTCTGAATATTCATTCTGTTCTTTAAAATAGTTGTCAGTATTTTCTGCCAAACCTAGACCAAGAATTACTTTTCTTGCAAACTCTTGATGTGCAAAGCCGACAGCAGTAATGATATTTTTATCTTGCAGGACAGCTTTAGCTTTGAAATTTTCCCGTGGAAGAAATTCAAAATAGTCAAAGAAGTTTTGCCAAATCCCACCCGTAAATTTCGTGTCCTTCAATAAGCCTGCTTCGCCAATAAAATGGGAGCTGATGAAATAGCTGCAATCAAAATCTCTTGCTGATACAAACTTCTTAGGAAAGAAATCAATTTTTCATCGTGCAAAGCAGGGGCAATATTTATCATCCCTGGCAAAATGACACAAGAATAGTCTTCGATAACTACTTCATCCAGTGTTCTAGTAGGTTGACAGGCTAATCCATCTTCCGATGTTATAATGCCTCTATCTGAACCAACATAATCGATTTCAATACCAAAAGATAGAGCTAAAGTACTGGTCAGGCAAACTACTTCATAAAGTGAAAAATTAGGATAAATGATACAAAGCACTTTTTTCATAAGCATCACCCTCTATCTTACCGAAAAACAGAGGCTGGGTTGCAACCTCTGGATTTCTTTTTATACTTATGACATCAGACCGAGGCTAAGACAAAGACCTATCCGCCTCATCTAATTTTCAAAACGACTTTTGACGCGGTAGCTGATTGGATTTTAGGTTCGTCTTTCAGACTCCCAAAAATCCTAATCATCCTCGCGGGGGTTCGACTACGAACTAAAAACTTTCAATTTTTAGTTCTGTCTTACCGCCTATTTCTCCGTAAACTCTCCGTCTACGACGTCATCGCCTGCGTTTCCTGTTGCTTGTGCGCCTTCTGCTCCTGCTTGAGCTTGTTGAGCTGCTGCGGCTTGTTCGTAGAGTTTAACAGCAAGTCCTTGAGCTTTTTCGTTCAAAGCTTCGAGTTTTGCTTTCATTTCGTCCAAGTTGTTGTCTTCTTGAGCTTTCTTAAGGTCATCAAGGGCAGTTTGAGCAGCGTCACGTTCTGCGTCGAAGCCTTTACCTTCAGTTTCCTTGATAGTCTTTTCAGTCGCAAAGATAGCTTGGTCAACTTCGTTACGAAGATCAACTTCTTCTTTACGTTTCTTATCTGCTTCAGCGTTTGCTTCTGCATCTTTCATCATGCGGTCGATTTCTTCATCAGTCAAACCTGAGTTAGATTGGATGACAATTGTTTGTTCTTTTTGAGTTCCAAGGTCTTTAGCCTTAACAGACACGATACCGTTCTTGTCGATATCAAATGTTACTTCGATTTGAGGAATTCCACGAGGTGCAGCTGGGATATCTGTCAATTGGAAACGTCCAAGTGTCTTGTTATCCGCTGCCATTGGGCGTTCACCTTGAAGAACGTGGATATCAACGGCCGGTTGGTTGTCTGCTGCTGTAGAGAAGACTTGTGATTTAGAAGTTGGAATAGTAGTGTTGCGGTCGATGAGTTTGTGAATACGCCACCCATTGTTTCGATACCAAGTGACAATGGAGTCACGTCAAGAAGAACAACGTCTTTGACATCACCAGTGATGACACCACCTTGGATAGCCGCACCCATGGCAACTACTTCATCAGGGTTAACTGATTTGTTTGGTTCTTTACCAGTCTCAGCTTTAACAGCTTCTACAACAGCTGGGATACGAGTTGAACCACCAACAAGGATGACTTCGTCGATTTCTGACAAGCTCAAGCCTGCATCAGAAAGGGCTTGACGAACTGGAGTTTTTGTACGTTCTACAAGATCACGAGTCAAATCATCAAATTTGGCACGAGTCAGAGTCATTTCCAAGTGAAGAGGTCCTGCAGCTCCTGCTGTGATGAATGGCAAGCTGATTTGAGTTGAAGTCACACCTGAAAGGTCTTTCTTAGCTTTTTCAGCAGCATCTTTCAAACGTTGAAGAGCCATCTTGTCAGTAGACAAGTCAATACCATTTTCCTTCTTAAATTCTGCAACCATGTGGTCGATAATCTTTTGGTCAAAGTCGTCACCACCAAGTTTGTTGTCTCCTGCAGTTGCCAATACATCGAAGACACCGTCACCCAATTCAAGAATAGATACGTCAAATGTACCACCACCAAGGTCAAATACCAAGATTTTTTCTTCTTTGTCAGTCTTGTCCAAACCGTAAGCAAGGGCTGCTGCTGTTGGTTCGTTAACGATACGTTCTACTTCAAGACCAGCGATTTTACCAGCGTCTTTAGTCGCTTGACGTTGCGCATCGTTAAAGTAAGCTGGAACTGTGATGACTGCTTTAGTTACTTTTTCACCAAGATATTCTTCAGCGTAGCCCTTCAAGTATTGAAGAATCATCGCTGAAATTTCTTGTGGAGTGTATTCTTTACCGTTGGCAGAAACTTTTTCAGAAGTACCCATCTTAGATTTGATAGAGATTACTGTATCTGGGTTTGTTACTGCTTGACGTTTTGCAGCATCACCAACGATGATTTCACCGTTTTTAAATGATACTACAGATGGAGTCGTACGATTTCCTTCTGGGTTTGCGATGATTTTGCTTTCAGTTCCTTCAAGAACTGCAACTGCTGAGTTTGTTGTACCTAAGTCAATACCGATAATTTTAGACATGTGTTTTTCTCCTTAAATTTTACATTCTTTCTTTTTGATACTCTTCTTAGGTGGCGGCGCCGTCAGAGCTTGACTTCGTCAATCTCTTTGACTAAACTTTGAGCCTAAGGTCTCAAAGTTTGCGCAAATAACACCACGGCGAAGAGTATCGTCTTTTGTTCGCTTCGCTCACTATTGCAAAGCTGAACAATTTCTTCTTATCTTTCTTCATAGTTTATTGTCGTTTCGGACAAGTTTTCTATTATGTAAGGTTACGACATGAGAAGTCGAAATTATACGCAGTAGCTGATTGGCAGTTCACTTCGCAAACGCTCGTGACAAGCCTAATCACCCTTGCAGGGGTGCGTCAACGAAATCACAGATTTCTGACTTACCGCCTAATCGAACTCGCCCTAAGCTCTGGGTAAAAAAGATAGATTTCCTTGTGTTCATTGAACACTTCGTCAATCTCCTATTTTTACTGTGAGCTTTTTCGGGCTCTATATCTTAGTTGTATACTACCACCATAGCCGGTCTTAGGATGCGGTCATGGAGTTTGTAGCCTTTTTGGAAGACTTGTGCGATGGTATCTGCTGGATGTTCGTCGTCAGCTGGAACAGTTTGAATGGCCATGTGATAGTTATGGTCAAATTCTCCATCGGCCGGAATTTCTTCGATGCCCTCTTCTTTGAGAGCATGAACCAAGCTTTCCTGCACCATTTCCAATCCTTTTTGACATCGTCTGTCAATCCTTCAACAGCAAGAGCACGCTCAAGGTTGTCCAAAGAAGGTAAGATCGCTTTCGCTAAATCTTGACTACGATAGCGTTGCAAGAGCTGACGCTCTTCATTGGCACGGCGTTGGATGTTTTGCATTTCTGCATGAGCACGGAGATATTTATTTTCAAAATCATCTGCCCGCTCATTTGCTAGTTCTAATTCTGATTTTTCGGGACTTGCTGATTCAGCCTGCTCAGCTGTTTCGACAGTTTCTTTTACTTCTACATCTTCTGGATGTTCTTCGTGTTTATGTTTTGCCACAAGGCACCTCCTTTTTAGGAATGATTATACTGTAATTAGTGGACTTCATAGTGGTTACTACTGAGGTAGCGATAGAAGTCCGTCAGTTTCATAGTCAAGACACGATTAATCACATTAACCTGGCTGACCACTCGCTGATAGTCGAGATTGACTGGTCCAATGACTGCTAAAATTCCAAATCCTCTGTAAGGAATCAGAAATTTGCTAGAAATAATGGTCAAATCAGACAAGCAACTTTCTCGGCTATCTGCCACGCGCACACTTTGCATCTGATCCTCGGCTAGACTGTCTCTAATCTCAAAGGCCACCTTCTGTGAATCATCAAAGAATTGATAGGCCTTCAAATCTGAAAAATTCAACAAGCCAACCTTGCCGGACACAATAACATTCTCTTTGAAAATATCACCAAAGATATGCTCAAACAGATGAATGACATTATCTGTCGTAGTGAAATAGCGCTGGATAATCTGGGGAATTTCCGTCCGAATCTTGTAGTGAATATCCAAGACTGTCTGTCCCAAATCGCTCCTGAACCAAAGCTTTAAGCCTATCCAAGTCTTCTCTTAGGAAGTTGCGCGGAATCATAAACTGACTGGTGATAGTATTGGACTCATCTAGAGTGAAGACTGCTAGAGCCGTATGCTGACTGAGTACTACGATATCAAATGCTGTCAAACGTTGCCGACTGGGTTCGACATCCAAGGCAACAACTGTGCAACTACTCAGCTTAGCTAGAAGGTCCGCTGCCTGTTGAAGAATGTCCTCCAAGTTGAAAAACTCGTGGTCAAAGGCCTTGATAACCTCATAAAGTTCATTCTCAGCTAGACGATCAAAAGATAGCGAATGCTTGACGAAGTACTGAAAACCAGCAACACTAGGTTTACGACCACTAGATGTATGAGCCTTCTCCAATAGTCCCTGTTTTTCTAGAGCTGCCATATCATTTCGGATAGTAGCACTACTCGAATTGATAGAATCCTGTAAAGCTTTAGATCCTACTGGCTCGTGAGTCTTGGTAAAGATATCAATAATCAAATTTAAAATCTCATTTTGACGCTCCGTTACCACGGTACCACCTCCATTCAAGATCCCTTCTTTGTTAGCACTCGATCACCTTGAGTGCTAACTCATGATTCTATTATACACTCTTCCCGAACAAAGTCAAGATAAAAACTCAAAAAATTAGCACTCTTTTTTCAAGAGTGCTAAAATTCAGTCTAAAGACCTAGTTTAATCATCCAAGGATTTCATGTGGCTCATTAAGTAGAAGGAAAGTCCTGCAAAAAGAAGTAGCCAGAGAACGAGAGCCAAAAGTTCTCCACTCCAAAATTGGAAGTTAGACCAATCTTTCATAAAAATAGTAAAGAGTCCCAAAAAGCTATAACGCAGAACCTTAAATAAATCCTCATTCATATTCGAAAACATAGGAATAAAAATTACCAAAAGCATAGCTGGAACACTAAGGGATTGGGCCATAACCTGATTTTTACAAAACAGACCAACCATTAAGAAAAAGAAAATTAAGACTAGCAAAGTTAACAAGAGAACCAAACCATAGCTGAATACCTGATTAGAAAGCTTAGCTCCTGCCAAAATCGGGGTAATGATGATATAAAAGATCCCAATAATCGCCGGCCAGATTAAAGCGGAGAGAATGTATTGACCCGCTGTCACACCAGCCAAGCGCAAACTTTGCAAATTATGTTTTTCCCTTTCCTCAGCTAAAATGATAATAATGGGTGTCCCAACAGACATGGCTAAAGAGAAGGGCAAAGAAATATTCATTAACAAGGTAGCCAGTCTGTCTGCTCCTAGTTCTTGACCTGCTCCATTTAGAGAAAAAATAAATTTATAGAGAAACACGAAGAAAACTGGCATGAGAACTTGTAAAAAGACACTTTTATTAGCTAATGTCGCTTGGCCCCTCAGCCAAATCATCCCTTTTAATTTATTAGACATTTAAGGTACCTCCTGTCAAAGTGATGAAAACATCTTCTAAAGTTGGTTCGCAAGAATGAATACTGATAACATTTGACAGATCCATGCCTCCTTGCAATTCCTCAAAGGCCACCGTCTTCGTTGTCAAATCTACATATTCTAAACGAACTTTCTTATCTGTATTGTACTTTTGGATAATCTCATGCGGGCTACCCACTTCGACCAACTTACCCTTATGCAATAAGGCCAAACGATCGCACAAAAGTGTAGCTTCCTGCATATCATGAGTTGTCAGAAAAATAGTTGTTCCCTGAGCTTTTAGTTCCAGTAGCAAGTCATGGATTGTTCGGGAAGTTGACGGATCCAAACCACTGGTCGGCTCATCTAAAAAGAGCAGTTTGGGCTGATTAATCAAGGCACGGACCAATAGCATCCGTTGTTTCATACCTGTAGATAGTTTTTCAGCCACCTTGTTGCGACTATCATAGAGCCCCACTTTTTGAAGAAGCTCATCGACTTTCTTCATATCCACACCAAAGATCATAGCATAGGCCTTAAGATTGTTGTAAAGCGACATTTTTTCATAAAAGCCACTAGCGTCACTGACAATCCCTATCTGCTCCAGGACTTCTACCTTTAAATCCTCAACCGTTTTAGACAGCACATGAGCTGTTCCAGCATCTGCCTCTAGCTGCCCAGTCAAGATATTAATGGTCGTTGTTTTTCCTGATCCAGATGGTCCTAGAAAACCAAAAATTTCTCCTTCTTGAATGGAAAAATCAATTCCTGCCAAGGCTTCTTGTTCCTTGAACTTCTTTTTTAAGCCTTGAACTTCAATAATCGTTTTTTTCATCATTATCCTCGCTTTCATAAAAACAATTGATAAAAACTTATCAGTTTTTGAGCTCCTGCTTCATTCTCCAGAAACTCAAGCCGATATGAACCAATTGACCAAATAAAATAAATAACAATATCGTATCTATTAATAAGATACATTTTACTAGCCAATCTACATCTGAACCTTTTTGAGCTACACTTAAAACTAAATAAGTAGCAAAAAACAAAGCTACAATGGCTGGGAAAAACCGCCATACAAGCAAACGCTTGACCATTTCTAGCTTAGACCAGGCATCATTATAGATCTCGAGGTCACTTTCTGCATCAAGCTGAGAAACTGGCTTGCGGAAATAGGAAAACTGATTAAAGTTTGTAATATGCTCCCAGCCACAATCATCAAACAGTTGATAATAGGAGTCTCGCTCCGCCTTCTTTATAGGACGAAAATCTAATTGATAAGCCATTTCCTGAGGTGAAGTTTTTTCAAAAGTATAACGAACTGCAATTATAAAAGGGGAATAGTTTACTTTTTTCAACTTCCAGCCTTGGCCATGCATCTTTTTTAAATAAGCCGCTTCTCTATCGTAGTCTGCAATGGTAAAGATCCTGTAGACGACTTTCTTTCCCATCAAACATCCTCCTTACTATTCCGGTAAAGGCGTTCAATCCGCTGAATTTCCAAGTTCAAAATCTTCTGCCCAAGATCTGTAATCTGGTAGAGTTTCCTCTTTTCTTCCTCGCGAACAAAGGCAATCAGACCATCCTTTTCCATTTTGGACAAGGTTCCATACATGGTTCCTGGACTAATTGACAACTGACCTTCTGTCAATTCCTTGACTTTTTGAGTAATACTGTAGCCATGCCTTTCTTTCTGGAGACAAAAGAGAATATAGAATCCCGTCTCCGTCATCGGTGCATAAACTCGCCTGAGCTTTTCTGTTAATCCACTCATCTTTTTCTCTCCCCTTTCACTTCGATATATCGAAGCTTGATACATTTATTATATCGCAGTCCGATATAGTTGTCAAGATTTTATATAGGAATCTTGCTTAAATTATTCTTTTAGCTCAAATAGATCCTCTATTTTCAAATCAAAGACTCGTGCAATTTTTAGAGCCATTTCGAGAGAAGGATTGTAACGATTATTTTCTAGATGCAAAATCGTCTCTCGCCTAACACCGATACGCTCTGCCAACTCTTGCTGGGTCATGCCATGAGATTCTCGAATAGACTTCAAACTTGTAATAAGGTTGCTTGCTTTCCCCATCATGCCCCTCTACTTTCCAAATACATGAATACAAAATTGAAAAGTAAGACCAGCACCCCTGCTACTATAAAAAAGATACCCCCTGGAATATACAGCTCCTTCATGATCGTTAAAAGTAAGGCTAAGGTTAACAGAACGACTATACTGCTAGCAAATGCTGTCATGGCAGCCTTAGATAGATTTGCATAAAAACGCTCATCTGCTTGCTCATCTGCTTTTCTTGAGATAAAGTAAACAAGAAAAATCAGCTGCACTAGAAGGCCTATTGCCATCACTATTTCCTTTAAAAAACCAGCAGATGGCGTACTGAGCCAGATGCCTAGTGTATAGATGGACGAAGCAGATAAAACGAGGATGCCATTTAATTTTTCTTTAATAGAGAAGACCTTCCTCTCTCTAACTTCATTTCGTTTGCTTTTTAATACTCCCCAAGTAGCAAAAAACAGACCAATCCCTGTACCACCAATTAATATCAACTTTTCCAGCAAGCTAAATCGAACAATCCCAGATAAAACCGCCCAATCTCCGCATAAGACCAGAATCCACAAAGGTAGTAACAAGACTAACTTTTGACCTTTTTTCATGACAAACCCTCCTGTAGTGTTATAAATATATCACATCTTATGTTATAAATATATCACATTAGTCATCATAATGCAAATTTCTCGATAAAAAAAGCCAGGAAAACCTGACTTACTTGATTTATTTTTCTGCTGCCTTTAGTAATGCGATGTACTCTTCCAGAACTAGATTGTGCTTTTGCATATACTGGGCGTTCTCTACGCCGACATAACGGTAATGCCAGTGTTCAAAATCAACTCCAGTAATATTACTCTTGCCTTCGGGATAGCGAAGGACAAAGCCATATTGTGGGGCCAGCTGAGCTATCTTAGCAGCTGGTTCATCCTCCAGCCCTTCAGGAACACTCATATCAATAGCCAAACCTGTTTGATGTTCACTAGCTCCTGGAAGCTGAATCTGTTTCTGGACAGCACTAACAGCCTCTTCATGCGACACACCCTTAGCCTCTTCTGCTGCAACATTCTCATTAAAGAGCTCTTCTTGCTCTGCACGACTCCGATAACCAGAAATTAGTATTTCTCCTGGAGCTATGGTCTGAGCCGCAGCAAGGAACTGCCGAGTATTCTCAGCAATACGACTATCCACCCGGATTTCCCCAACCTGAGTCAAAGATGGCGTCTTTTCCTCCTGTAGATTATCACGGTTAACCAAGACTAAATTCCAATCCGCTGAGGACACCTTGGGTAAATCAGAATCAGAGCTTGTTAATCTTGAAGACTTAGAGCTGCTTGGCTTAGTAGAGCTACTCACTTGACTCGAAACCTGAACATAGCTGAGAAGATTCTTCAGTAAGGAGGGGGCGGAAATAAATAACCGTTCCACCTATGACTAAGGTCGAGATAAGTAATAGTAAGATAGTCAAGCCAACCTTCTTAGCCTTGGATTTCCTTTTTACTCTTAGATGTTTAGCGTGTTTCAACTTATTACTCCATTACTTTGGCGCCCACTTCACGATAAGACATATCACCAATCCGGTCAATCGTAAACTTACCATCTTCGTAGTCCACTACAGTTACACTGCCATTGTGTAGACCTAAACCTCGAGGTGTTGTATGGTCAATCAACCAAGCGAAGGTACCAATTGTCATGCCATGACTGACAATCAGAGCATTTCCTCCTCCTAGCGCCTCAACTTCTTTAGCAATACTCTCAAAACCATCTAAAATACGGCCACTGAGTTTAGGCCAAGATTCTGCCCAGCCCGCTGTGTCCACTTCTACCAATCCTTCTGCTAATTCCGGATAGCTAAGTTGATGAACATGTTCGACATGAAAGACACGGGGCATAACACCCATAAAGAGTTCACCGTCATAGGCCCCATCAAAGCTACCAAAGCACCATTCACGAATGCGTTTGTCTGTACGGTAAGGGATCTTATCTCTCAAACCCAGCTCTTCTAAAATGATTCCCATAGTTTGAATAGTCCGACCACTATCGCTTGAATAAGCCCGCTTAAAGTCTATACCAGCATCTTTTAGTCCCAATCCTAGCTCTCGAATTCCTCGTTCACCTTCATCTGTCAGAGGGGGTATCCGACCAACCTTGAGCTCGACCAATTGTATTAAACATGGTTTTACCGTGACGGACGATATACAATCTTGTTTTTGACATTTACTTGCCTCCCTTATTCTTCCTTTATTATACCACTTTTAGGAAAAAATCAAGACCATTCCTGTCAGCGACTATTTAAAACCTCTGCACCAGTTTGACGATAGGACACATCTCCCAAACTTTCAATGGATAGCTTTCCATTAGCACATTCGACAACCGTCACACTTCCATTTTCAACACCAGGATTTTTCTTAATCTCTTCGTCAATTAAATAAGCAAGTGTACCGATTGTCATACTATGACTGACTACCAAAGCGTTACCACCACCTGAAGCCTCAACATCTTTTGCAATAGCTTCAAAACCTTCTAAAATTCGACCACTGAGTTTATCCCATGGTTCCGCCCAACCTGCAGTATCTACTTCAACCAAGCCATTCGCTAAGTCCGGTAGGCTAAGTTCCTTGTAGTTATCTGTCTTCAAAACACGAGGAATGACACCGTGGAAAAGTTCTCCACCATAAGCACCATCAAAACTGCCAAAACACCACTCTCGGATTCTTTTATCAAAGGTATAAGGGATTTGCCCAGTTAAGCCAAGTTCCTCCAACACAATCCCCATAGTCTGAATGGTTCGACCCGAGTCACTTGAGTAAGCTTTTACAAAAGAAAGGCCTGATTTTCTTAATCCAATCCCCAACGCTCGAATACCACGTTCCCCTTCAGCTGTCAGAGGAGTATCGGACCAACCTTGAGCTCTACCAATGGTATTAAACATTGTCTTCCCATGCCGAATGATAAATAATCTCGTTTTTGTCATCTCTTCTCCTTGTTCAATCGAAAAGGCCTGTCTGCACAGACCTGATTTTCTTATTAATTTTTAAAACTGTGAATGGGCGCTGGAATCTGTCCACCACGCGCAATAAAGGCAGCTGACGAAGCTTGGTTGACCTTCATAACCGGAGCTGTTCCCAAGAGCCCGCCAAATTCGATCATATCGCCTTCCTTGCCTTTTGGAATAATCCGCACAGCTGTTGTCTTCTGATTGATGACACCAATCGCTGCTTCATCGGCAATCATGGCTGCGATAGTTTCAGCCGGTGTCGCCTCAGGGATGGCAATCATATCCAAACCTACTGAGCAGATGGCTGTCATAGCTTCTAACTTTTCTAGATTGAGCGAGCCATTTTGTACAGCCGCAATCATGCCCTCGTCTTCTGACACAGGGATGAAAGCACCAGATAGTCCGCCAACCTGATTGCAGGCCATAACACCACCTTTTTTGACTTGGTCATTGAGCAGGGCAAGCGCTGCTGTTGTGCCATGGGTACCTACTGTTTCTAAGCCCATTTCTTCCAAAACACGGGCCACTGAGTCTCCGACTGCTGGCGTTGGAGCCAAACTCAAGTCAACAATCCCAAACTTAACGCCCAGACGCTCGCTAGCCATCTGACCAACCAACTGACCGATACGCGTAATCTTGAAGGCCGTTTTCTTGACTGTTTCAGCCACCACATCAAAGCTCTCACCACGAACCTTTTCCAAAGCCCGCTTGACAACACCAGGTCCTGAAACACCGACGTTGATGACCACATCTGCTTCACCGACACCATGAAAGGCACCCGCCATGAAAGGATTGTCCTCTACCGCATTGGCAAAGACGACCAATTTAGCTGCACCCATGTCAGACAGTTGGGCTGTTTCCTTAATAATCCGTCCCATATCTGCAACTGCCGTCATATTAATACCAGTTTTTGTTGAACCGATATTGACAGAAGAACAGACCTTGTCCGTCTCCGCTAAAGCTCGTGGAATAGAATTAATGAGAATTTCATCGCCTTTTTGATAGCCCTTTTGGACCAAGGCAGAGAAACCACCGATAAAGTCTACTCCGATTTCCTTAGCCGCTCGATCCAGAGCCTTAGCCAAAGGAATATAATCTGTAGCATCCGTAGCCGCTCCGATCAGAGAAATCGGAGTCACTGAGACCCGCTTGTTGACGATAGGAATCCCGAGCTCTGCAGCAATTTCGTCCCCAACTGCCACCAAATTTTTAGCCTTGGTCGTGATTTTTTGGTAAATCTTCTCAGCAGCCAGATCAATGTCTGTATCGATGCAGTCCAAGAGTGAAATACCCATGGTGATAGTCCGAATGTCGAAATTCTGCTCCTCAATCATGGCAATGGTTTCTGTAACTTGTCTAATATCCATCCTTCACTCCTTAGATATTGTACATGGCATCAAAAATAGCTGCACTTTGAATATTGATTTTGACGTTAAGAGTCTGACCAAAGCTTTCAAATTCACTACGAAGAGCTGCAAAATCTTGTTTTTCTTCACTTGAAACAACAGCCATCATCGTAAAAAATTCATCCAAAACTGTCTGTGAAATATCATCTATATTCAATCCCAACTCTGCAATCTTAGTTGAGACTCCCGCAACAATCCCTGATCTATCTTTCCCAACAACCGTAATAATTGCTTTCATTGTCGACTCCAATCCATTTTTTGTTTGTATTATTGTAGCATAAAAGATGTGATTTTGCATGGAATTGTAGAAATTCCTCAGACGAGCTTATACATGCTTTCTTCTCACTCTTCTATTTTAGGCAGGAATCCATAATTCATCCATATAAAATAAGCCCGTCATTTCTTGTTCGACAAGGCTCATAGATGGAATTGCAAGACAAGATTCTCAGATTTGTCTATTGAAAGCATATTTTTTATCTATGCTTTTTCTTGAAAACGATTACAAAAATTGATATAGTAAGATTAAAGAACACATTACAAAGGAGGTCTCTTATGAAAGACACCTATAAGAAACGCTTATATACTCAGGTTCTTAGCCTGTCAGCCGCAACCCTTCTAGCTGTTCTAGCCCAAGGAAACGTAGCTGCCGATACGCTAAATCCGACTGAAGCGCCACAAGAAGCAAGTCCTGTAAGTAGTCTTGTCGAAAATCCTACTCCGGTCAGTGCCGAGAAAACAGAAGATCATTCTGATCAACCTCAGGCAGATACTGCTAATAAGGAACTCAGCCTGTAGCCGAATCGGATAAGACTACAAGCGAAACGGCTACTAGCCCAGCCACAGGAGCAGAAAACAAAAAGGAAACTAGCTCTGAAAACACTACTGCACCTGATAAGTCTGAAACACGTGCAGCAAGTAGCGAAGACTCAAAAGTTCAGCTTGCGGACAGTAAGGTTTATATGTCTGAAAAAGCAAGCATTGAGGAAACCGTTCAAGAACAAGGTGCCAAAGCCAACAAAATTAACTGGACACTTGATAATAAGCCAATTAGCGAGTGGAAAACATGGAAAATGGAAGACGGTACCTTCTCCGGAGATCCTTTTGTTACCATAGAAGAAAAAGCCGAAGGAAACGACCTCAAGCTATCTCTGAAATTTAACGAACTATTTGGCCAAGATCTGAGTTTACGAACACCCAACAATATTCGCAGAACCTACCGCAATTTTATGGGAAATCATGAATTAGTCGGGGTCAGTGAAGATTTAGGACTTACTATTCGCAAAAACATTGTCCTAAGACCATATGAAGACTTCCATACCCACGACGAAATGCTGGCCTCTATCGAAAAAAGTCGGCAAGAAGCTAAAGATGATCGTTTGGTCCAAATCGAAACGATTGGCAAGAGCGCGCAAGGACGAGATGTCAAACTGGGCATCATTAGCTCCGATCAAAAGAGCATCGATGACTACCTCAATACAACCAATCCAAAAGCCCTCACAAAACCTGCCGAAATGCTGGCTGCCTTAAAGAACGGTACACTGGATTATAAGCTCCCAGTCCTGATCAACAATACCCATGCTGATGAACAGCCCGCCATCGACATCATCACCGGACTTTTCAATACTTTTGCCACTAAAGATACCATTTCTTTCCAGACAACTGATGCCAATGGCCTTGCCAAAAATGTTACTCTTAGTGTCAAGGAACTCCTCAAGAAATTTATTTTCTTATTTGACTTCACAGAAAATCCGGACGGAGATGTTGCCAATACTCGTGCACTCGCTAATGGAATTGACCAAACCGGGACACAAGTTATCAGGCCAACCCTGAAACTCGAACTGTCGCTGGTCTCATCAATAAATGGAATCCTATTGCTCTTTATGACATCCATGGATTCATTAAAGAATTCTTGATCGAACCAGCAACACCACCTCATGATCCCAACTTCGAATATGACCTCTTGTCAGAAAATATGCTGGAAAACGCCCACCACATGGGACGTGCCGGCGTTGCTAACTCTAAGTATGACAGCTATATTATCCCTAAACTAGACTGGGGTGATGGCTGGGACGATTCCTTCTCAGGCTATACTGGAGTTTACGCTATGTACCATGGTATCTTAGGACATACAATCGAAATACCTGAAGGAAATCAAGAGTCCTATAAAGCTGGATACCACGCAGTATTGGGCGGTATTTCTTACTTATCTCAAAACCCTGATAAATTAATGGAAATGCGCCTCAACTTCTATCTCAGAGGTATCAATAAGATAGAAGATCCTAAAGCAGAGAATGAATTAGTAGGACCTGATGGTAAGGTCGTTGGACGGATCAAGAATGGTCAAAAGAAATTCTTCCCTGACTATTATGTCATTCCAATGGGACTTGATAAAAACAACGACTCCCAACAAGCCTTCAATATGATTGAATACTTCAAGAGAAATGGTGTCACTCTTAAAGAATTGAAGGAAGATGTAGGCAACTATAAGAAAGGGGACCTGGTTGTTGATATGGCCCAAGCTAAACGAGGCTATGCCAACCATATCCTTTATAAAGGTTCTAATGAATCCGCTTGGTCAGCTATGTATGCCGAACTTTTAGTGAATTTCCCAGACATGCGTGGCTTTAAAGCGGAAGCAGTCTTCAAAGATAAACTCTTTGACGGAAAATTAGGAGACGTAACAGCTCTTCGTGCTACTCGTACAAGCGAAATTAACCACTCAGCTCCTTACTATGTGATTGCAAATACATCTGACAGTGCCGTAAAAGCAGTTAACCAAGCCATTCGCCAAGGAAAGAAAGTCTATCTAACAGACGATGGATATATCGTTGATACACCGACATTCGAAAACTTGCTGGGAGATTATGCCATCTACGGGGATGCACTCTATAAGGTTCCTAACGGCCCAAGCCTGAAAGCCCTGAAAGTCTATTCACCTCCTCATCAATTTTATTGGGCAGGTGTTGATTCGCCTACACATACAGCTCTAGCACTAAAAAATCTAGGCTTTGATCTTGTCGATACCCCAGAGGAAGCTGATGTTGTTGTTTTAGAAAGCAATAATTTTGACAAATCCCTGGTCGGTCTCAAGCCAACCATCGTCGTTGGTGGTTCTGCTATGCAAAGACTCGAAAAATTGGGGCTTATCGACGGATTTGACGCTGAAAAATTCTCTGGTGGCAGTGATTTTGAAGGCCTCATGAAAGCAATTATAGATGATCAAGACCCACTGACTAGTGGCTATAATAAGAACGACCTCTTCTATTCTAACTCAGGAAACTGGATTGCCAAGGCTCCAGCCAACTTCAAAACTTTGGCAACAATCGCTGGCAGTGATTACTATATAGCTGGATGGTGGCCAGGCAACGAAAAACTGGCTAACAAAATTGTAGCTATCTCTGGGAAATACAACGAAAATCCATTATTTGTATATGCTGGAAATCCTACCAACCGCTTGCATACAATTCACTTCTACCGTTGGATCTCGAATGCTGTTTTTGGTAGTCAGTTGGCAAACTTGACAGATTATATTTGCCAAGTCCAACTCCAAATCCAATTCCTAAACCTCAGCCATTAACACCTCCTACTTACCAGGCTCCAAGCAAGACTTATCAAGCTCCAAATCAAACAAGACTTGATTTTAAACCCGCAACTAAAGTTGAGCCTGTTCAAGAGATTCCTTTGACCTATAGCAGAGACTCTCTTCCAAAAACTGGAACACAGGAAATGACTGAAGGCTTCAAGCTAGCAAGTATTTTAATCGCTTGCTCTGCTGGACTCTTCCTTTTGAAGAAAAAGGAAGACTAATACTTAAAAACACACCTCCCAATTGATGCGGGAGGTGTATTTTTAGTTATAAGCTTTGTTATTTTTCCACATAGGTATGAAGTGGATAGGTCGGATAGGCCAAGTCACGCGCCAACTCTGAAGTCACATAACCTGCCGGTGCATCTAACACAGAAGGGATTCGATTGACGATAGTGGCACAGGTCAAGGCTACAGTATCAGGCTTGCTGACTGAGAAGACTAGATTTGGCTCACCAGTAATTTCCCAATCACACATATCTCCGTCATTTTCACGATAGACCTTGCCAATACACTCTACTTCTAACTCAATTCCCTGATGGGTATGAATGGTTGTCACAGCTGACATACCCGTTACTTGCCCCGCCGGAACTGTACGTCCCAGCGTTTCAGAATAAACATCTTCGTCCAAAATGTAAGGAACACTCTTTTGTGAAATATCCTGAATGGTCCAGTTCATCTTAGAGCAAATAGCTTCAGCAGCATTCCACATATAGGACGGCAGACTCTCAGCACTGGCAATTTCCTTTTCAAATCGCTCTGAATCGTAACCAGCACCATGCACTTCTGCCAAAGCCAGACCATAATCTTCCACATTATAGCTGACAATCCCTTTCACCTTTTGAATGTGATTAAGGCCAGACATAGCCAAGCAAGGCATATTAATCCAGTAAATATCCTGCATGCCTGAACCCATTACAGTGACACCATATTTTTTAGCCAGCTTGTCCAAGCGGTTTGTTTCGGATGGCGACGTCGTCCAAGGATAGATCGCTTCCTCACAGGTCGTGATGATATTAACTCCATGCTTGATGGCTGTTTCAAAAAAATCATACATTTCCGGCATATAGGAAGCAATGGTGACAATGGCAATGTCTGCGTCACACTCTTCAAAGACACGTTCAGCATTATCAGAAATCAGGACACCAGTCTTATAGCCTAGCTCTGCAAAATCACCAACATCCTGTCCTACTACAGCAGGATTGTTATCAATAGCTCCGACAATTTCTACACCGTGATCCAGCAGGTACTTGAAAATCACTTTAGACATCTTGCCGCAGCCATACTGGACAGCACGAATTTTTGTATTTCTCATGGCAAACCCTCCATTAATTGTTATTATTTTCACAATTATAGTATAATATCTCTAGTAACTAGAGAGTCAATAGAGGGTTTTAAAAAATGAAAAAAATTTTGCGTATCGGAGAATTTTCCCAAATAAATCAAATTTCCATCCAAACTCTACGATTCTATGACCAAATCGGTCTTTTAAAACCCTATAAAGTCGATCCAGAAACCAACTATCGCTACTACCACATCAATCAATCTTCTCTGGTTGACTCCATTCAGTACCTGCGTCAACTGAATTTTTCTCTAGAAGACATCAAAGAAATCCTATCTGACAAAGACCATTTTCAACTGCACCAGCTTATCGAAGAGCGCTATCAGCGCCTTCTAGAGGAAAAAGAGAATTTAGAAAAACAAATCCAAGAAATCGAAATCTTTCGGTCTGGTGCCCGTATCTATGGCGAAAAACAGAGCGAGCAAGAACTGGAAATCCAAACTTTTCCTGAACGGCAGCTGCTTATTTTTGAAATTGCTCAAAATATTTATCAAATGAAAAGTGAAGAATACGAACTTGCTCTCCGCTGCTTCAAGCAAGAAATCCTGCGTTACAGTCCTTTTTTCACTCATTTCAGCCGTGTTGGTTCCATTATGAAACAAGAAGATTTCCAAAAAGAAAGATGGATTTCCAAGCAACTCTGTCTCTTCCATCATACTCCCAATGAACTCCCTCACTTAAATCGAATGTTGCTACCGGCAGGAAATTATGCTGTTGCTTACTGCTCTTCCTTTGCAGATGAACTTAAAGTTCTGCCGCATTTTTACCAGGCTCTGACCCAAGCTGGACATACTCCTGTGGGCGATTATATCTGCGAGGTCATTCATGAACAGCCACAACTCCAGGAGCAGCACCGCGATATGTTCATCCGGATGCAAGTTCGGATAGAGAATTAAAAAGCAAGCAGATGGATGTAGCGGAATTTCTTGCCAGATACTGGAGCATGCTCAGCCAAAAACGAATCACTTCACAAGCCGTAATTATATCAAAAAAGGACGGGAAAACACCCATCCTTTTTATGTGCAAATAACCATTGCTTAGCACCTTAGTCTCCTTGTTTCTTCCTTCCAGCTAGAAGACCCATTCCCAGAAAAGCTAAACCAGCCAGAGGCAGAAACTTATCTTCTTGAGTGCCAGTCTTAGGCAGAGCTGAGTCGGGAGCTGACTGCAATCTCGACGTCGGAATAACTTTTCCTTCCTCACCTTGCTTCAGAGCTTGAGGCTGGGTCCTTGTCAAAGGCTGTTTAGTACTTTCAGCCACCACCACCTTGCTGCCAACTTCTACTAGTTCGTCAACTGCTAGAGAGAGCACTTCCTGACCGAGGATGGTTCTCTGACCCTTCAAGACTTCTACAAAGACTCGCTTTTGACCCTTTTGGCCGGCTACAAGTATCCGCCGCTGCCCTTGTTCCAGTTCTGGATTTTCCTGTTCTCGGGTCTGATATGCAATCTCTTCCATTACGATTTCTAAGAAAGGCTTTTCTTCCACTAGGTCCTTTATCCCTTCTTCTGGAGTGACCTGATGACTTGGTTTCACAGCCAGAGTAGCAAGAGCTGTCTTCAGATCCTGTTCTGCTCTATCTAAATCTGCCTGCTCCGCTTTTTCATCTGCCAAGAGAGACTGGGCTCGAGCCAAGGCTGACTGGTAAGCCTGAACTGTCTCATCTGTGTAGAGGCTTGGATCTAGACTAGCCGTACTGTCTACCACTTTCTGCAGAGAAGCCTTATTAACTGCTGGGGCATGAAGATTGGTCACAAAGAAATTGCGAGCTTCCAAATCCCCATCCCAGAGTCCCAGACCGACGTAGGCATCATTATAATAAGGCTCAACCGCATCAAATTGGTGGTTCAGGTATTCTACACCGTCCACAGATACACTGACACCATTTAGTTTTCACTAGCTTAACATGGTGGAACTGGCCTTCATTAAGATGCTTGCCATTCATGCTATTTTCTGCAATCGTCTCCCCCATAAAGCGGTAAAGTCTAATCTTATCATTATCGCCAAATTGAATAGAATAGGCATTGCGAGGGTCAACATTTTCAGACGCATAGAAAATATTAATCAAGCCTTTTTGATACTTGAGGTCCACATCCAAGTTATACTCAGGGAAAGGAATCTTCTGACCTCCCATATAATAATCATTGGCGCTGGTATTCTGATTATAGAGACTTTCACCGTCGACATACCACTTACCGGAAACAGCCTTTAGATCTGGAACATTGGTCTTAAAGTCATTACGGCTAATATTGATGGTGAAGACCTTGGAAAGGCTTGGATTTTCCTTAGAGGTTGCCGTTACCTTGACCACACCCCTTTGCAGAGCAGTCACTCGTAGCTTGTTGCCATCTTCCGTGACAGAGACTAGGTCTGGCTGATCCACACTCCAACTGACCGCTTGAGAGACACTTGCTGGCATGACATATGCTTTCAAATCTAAACTATCACCGACATAAATATTATTTGTTACAGGAGAAGCCTGCACTAGTTCCAGTGGTTTGGTCACTGCCTGCTTGTCTTTCCAGACTCCCTTCAGCGGATAAAGAGCAATGTCAGCCTTAGCAGCACCACCTTCTACAAAAACACTAGCCGCAAGGCTATTTGGTGCAGGGAAAATCTGATTGGCACCCGCTACAGTATACCCTTTGGCAAAGACTTCTAGACTGGAACGATCCACATAGAGATGCAGATCTATGCTGCCATCCGCATTGCGCTTGACAGACTGACTATCCACCTGAGCAAATTTATTACTGAGAAGAATGCCGGACTGACTGCGGTCAATAGAGAGTGTTTCCTTTCTAAATCATAGGTAACTCTAGTCACTTCTCCATCTCCAACCCGCAGGTTAAAACCGACTTTCTTGGTCGTTTCACTCGGACGGAAAGTAGAGACAATTTCATACTGATCACCGGAAAAATCTTTCAACAGCCCATTCTTCTCACTAACTTCCACGTCTTTATACAACACAGCCTTGTCTTCCTGACGCAGAGACTGATAAGCTGTAATTGGCGTCTGAGTCAGCCGATAGCTGCCGTCTTGCTTGATAAGGCCTAGTTTGAGGTTAAGATTGAAGGTCCCGTTGAACTTCTGACCGACGGTATCAGCTACCAGATTACAGTAATCTTCCCAGGTATTCATCCAGTTAGACTCGATAATGTCGGGTAGGGTTGGATTAGCCTTACTACCAAAGTCCTGAACGTAGTAAGTCATGGCCGCATAAGAATCTTTACCAAAGTTCATGACCTGATCAGCCTGAGCAAACTCAGCATCTGGGACAAAGGTCCACTTGCCCTCCATCTGTCTAAAATCACCGACCTTATAGGAGCGCCCGCCACGAGACAGGACCCATTTTAGACTACCATCATCTGCCAGTAGAGGATAGAGATCTGGGCACTCCGTATGGAGATCCGCATAAGTTGACTCGACCTTCCAATTACGCAGATTATCAGACGAATAAATTCTCAGCGGTCCGCCTGCAACGACCATAAACCATTTGCCCTCCCAACGGAAGACCTTGGGATCACGAAAATCCTGAGACTGCAATGGATCATCCGTCCAGTCAGCTGCAATTTGATCAAGCTTCGTCCAAGTCCGGCCCTCATCTTTACTATAGGCCAACTTGATGCGCTGACCGTTTCCGTCGGCAGTAATCAGTGCGACTAAACCGCCCTGGTCATTGTCAAATAAACCAGAGGAATTGGTAGTATCTGCTACGATAGAGCCTGAGAACATAGCCCCATTAGCATCCGGATAAAAGGCAATCGGCTGTTCTTCCCAATGAATCAAATCCTTGCTGGTCGCATGACCCCAGTGCATAGGTCCCCACTTGGTATCGTCGTAAAACTGATAGAAGAAATGATAGACTCCCTTATAATAAACCAGCCCGTTGGGATCATTGGCCCAACCGTCCTTGACCGAATAGTGGTACTGACCGCGATAGAGCTCATTGTAGTATACCTCATCTGCCTGCCGACGATGGACATTGAGCCGGTAAGTCAGGCTGACCTCCTGCCCATCCGCATCCGTCACAGTGCTGGTTACAGTCAGATAGTTTGCCCCCACTGCCAGCGGAATATTCTTCAAATCACTATAAACCCTACCTGCAGCATCCGTCACGCTTACCTTAGCAGCAGGATTTCGCTACGACAGTCAAGTCTACAGTCTCAGCATCATGTTTGACATACTGGATGGTAATAGGAGCAGTAAACTGACCTTTCTGTTCCACTTTCCCAACCGAAGAAGTCACCCTTATATCCTCCAACTCGGGATTAGACTGAGGAGTGATTTCTTTATAAAAGGTATTTTGAAAAAGCAGCTCACTGTTCCAGTTAAGTAAGCCAAAATAGCCTTCTGACAGATAAGTATTCTGCCCCTTATCATCCCTCTGAAGCGTGTAATCTCCTGAGCTGGCCACTAGGATATCATTGACATAGTAGGATACCCAAGAGCCGATAGAAACAACCTTGAGCCGATATTTATTATCATCCGTTGGCTCGATATGTTTTTCATTGATAAACTGATAGTCCCGACCGCCTTGCCAACGCCAAAACTTCACATTGTTGCTGCCACCATCAATATTAACCGCATAGCTGCTCTTGTCATCCGAATTATTATTACTGCGGAAAATGAGGGCTGCCGCCCCTTCCTTACTGAGGAAGGTTACATCCGTTGAGTAAACAAAATCCTTGCCCTGACTTTGAGAGTAAAGGAAACTATCACCTTTGCCTCTGGCATCACTATAAAGTCCTTGCTCCCGGACTTCCCAAACTCCATTTTTGTCTCCCTTGGCTTCTGCCAAATTAGTATTGAAGCCTGGCTGCTTATCTACAGTCTCTAAGGCAGGGAGTTTTTCCGAAGCAACTTCCTTCGCTGCTGGCTGTTCGTCTTCTTCCTGTTTGGTCTCTTTAGCATTTGCTGTGGCTTGATTTTCCTTATCAGTCTTTTGATTGGCTGACTCTACTGCTGCATCCTGACCACTCGCTTCCGTCGCATCAGTCTCTCCAGCAACAGAGTTTTCTGTCTTATCGGCATTACTTGTAGGAGTAGCTGTTTGCCCGCTTTCAGGCTCCGAGACAGCTGATGAATCAGCCTGCAAGACCTGAGCAGGGGCTGGATTAGCCTTACCCTCATCTGCATAAACCACTCCACCGCCATCTAATAAGAAAGCTCCAAAAGCCAGCAGGGCACACCCAAAAACCCAACGCTTACCGCTTTTTCTCATAAACCAATTTTTACACACTTTTTCCTGATGATTTTTCATGACGCACCTCAATATTCTAAAAATAAAGTCAGACTCCTCACAACCAAATTACTGCTACATAACGCACTCCTTTCGCCTTTTCTTGTTCAAAATGAACACCTTGTTTAGCACCTAACTCCTTTATAAAAAAGAAGCAATCTCAATAATCTAAATATAACAAATCTTTGTAAGCGCTTCACCTAACGTTTGTCACAAAAACAAAATGACAGATGTCATATTTTAGAAATGAAGAAAAAACAAAAAGCCTCCAAAACGGAAAGCTTTTGTTTGTTTTAAATTTATTCTGAATAGGATGCTACCAGCTCGTTCTTTAGATATTCTGCCAAGTGCTGATGAGCAAAAATTCCTGCTTTTTCTTCGGCTGTCGGATTATAGTTGGTATTGGTGTTCACATCATAGACATAGATCTGACCCGCCTCCGACTCTACCCACTCAATAGCCGCCACATCAATACCAGCCTGAGCTAGAAATGTCTCGTAAGCCTGTCTTTGACTAGCAGGTAGCGGATCTGTGATCTGAAACTTATCCGATGTTTCCAACTGAGCAGGCCGTTGTCCAATCTGACACCCATCTGCCGGACAAAGCTGAAAACCTTCTGATGAATCAATCGACACTGTATAAAGAAACTTCTGGTTGATAAACTCCGAACGACGAATACGACCATCCGCTGGCTTGATATAAGCCTGAAGCAGGGTAATCCCATCCACAGAAGGCTCAAAAGCAGGACTGTTTACATAAGCTTCTAACTCTGCCTCACTGTTAAAGAGTTGCACTCCCAAACCTTTCCCAGCGCGATTATGCTTGGTAATCAGAGGATAAATATTGAGTTTTCTAGCTGCTTCCAGAATATTGTCCTGCCCCAAAACAGCTACAGTCTCTGGAGAAGCAATCCCAGCTTCAGAAAGCTTCAAATATTGCTTAATTTTGCTAATTTCTAGATTGATAGCTCCAGTACCATTGACGACCTTACGGCCATGAGCTTCCAGCCAAGCCAGAACCTGCTCTGTAAATTCTGGTGCGTAGCGGTGTCCCCGAGTATGAGAAGAGGCTGACATCCGATTATAGAAAATTCCTGTTGGAGGTGGACTCTGCAGATCTAAGATCCCACTTGACAAATCCCACAGCTCATAGGACACATCTTTTTCCTCTAGCCATTTGACCAAGTGCTGCGTCCACTCCAAATTTTCATGAATAACGTATACTTTTGCTTGACTCATAAGTCTTCTCTCCTTTAAGAATACCGAACAGCCAGTTCGCTACTTTGATTCTTCCACTACGTGACCTTCTGTTTTTTCAATCACACTCACAGCCAAAGCCTGGCCTAGAACATTGAGGGCAGTACGACCAGCATTAACAAAGAAATCAACCGCAAAAATCAAGGCAACTCCTTCCACCGGCAATCCCAATTGAGGTGCTGCAGCCAGCAAGACAACAATCGCTCCAGAAGGCACTGTTGCAGCAGTCTTTCCAACCAAGGTTAATAGTAAGATGGTAAAGAATAGACCAGAAATAGAAAATGCAATTCCATAAGCATGGGCGATAAAGATAGTAGCTACTGAGAAATAAACAGCAGCTCCTTCGAGGTTAAAAGTATACCCCAAAGGCACAACCAGGTCGATGACATGCTCATCATGCCCCTGCTTCTTTAGATCTTTCAAAAGAGGTGGCAGAACAACACTGGAGCTACCAGAAACAAAAGCCAAAGTCAAGAGACTCCAATTCTGACGAATACTTGTTAGATAAGGAACTCCGAAAACCAATGCAATCAAAGGAAAAATCACTAAAGCTAAAGCAGCGTACGCCAGATAAGTTCCTGCAACAAATTGACCCAAACCAACCAACTTGTCAACTCCTGTTGTGGCTACATCTTTAGCAATAAAACCGAAAATCCCAATTGGTGATAGCTTGATAATCACACCGACAATTTTGTATATCGCCTCAATCCAAATTTGCAATAAATCAATAAACTTCTGTGACTTGTCTTCCTTAAGACTTCCAAGACCATAACCCAAGAATATCGCAAAGACGATGATAGGAAGCAAAGCCCCTTCAGAAAGCGACTTAACAATATTAGCCGGAATGAAACTGAGAAAGAACTCATTTAACTGGATGCTCTTAGCAATCCCATCAATATTTCCTCCAGTCTGACCGATATTGACACCTTGACCAAAGCCTAGATAATAGGAGGCAAAGACAAAGATCAAGGTAATCACCGTCGTGACACCAAAGAAATAGAGCAAACTTTTTGTCAAAAGCTTCCCAAAAGATTTCTTACCAATCACACCAGCTACTGCTACGACCACAACCGGAAAGACCAGCGGAATGATCACCATATTAATCAGACTGATAAAAGCTTGTCCCAAGAATTGATAGAAAGCCGAAAATTGCGGCCAAATCAATGCCGTTAGCACACCCAGAATCAAGGCAATCAAGAGTTGCAACCCCAAAGAAACCTTTGACCATAAAGAAAAAATTTTCATCCCCAAACTCCTTTTTCTATTTTGATAGCTATTCTACTATGATTCTCCCAACCTGGCTAATATATATTTTCTATGAAAGTAATAGAAGAATTTTATGGGGAGTTAAATAACTAAAAAAGACACTCAAGAGAAAATTCTTGAATGTCTGTACAGATCGATAACTCCATTGGTTCTGTCAGTATACTAGAAATGATGATATTATGGTCTTGTTATCTCAAGTACCGCTGTATGAACCCACTCATTGTGAATTTGTAAGTCATTTTCTATAATCTTACTAAATGTAAAGCCATTTTTTAAAAGTACTCTCTTAGAGGCCAGATTATCCGTTGCCGTTCCCGCAATGATCTTATTTAAACCATAAGCATGAAATGCCTTGTCTAAAACAAGTTTAACCGCTTCGCTTGCATAGCCTAAATTAGTGTAATTTTCTCCAATCCTATATCCAAGTTCCGCTGTTTTTTGATCATTCTCTAAGACACTTAAATTGATTCTTCCAACCATAGCACCTTGCGAATCTCTAATAAGATGCATGTAGACATCCCGATTCGTTTGTTCCGTTAACAATTCCCTTGTAATTTCTTTAAAGCCTTCTGGATCAAAATAGTTAGCTGGTCTAGGAGGTAAATTTCGTTCAAAATACTCCCGATTTTCTTTTTCAAAAGAATAGACGTCTGTACTATTTTCTTCAGAAAGCAGCTCTAACCTAATCAATGTAAAGCACCTCCTATCATTATCTACATCCATATTTTCTGATGTTTACCCAAAATAGTACCCCTATTATTTTGCTAATTCTTCATATATCTCAAATAATTTTGCAACAGTACACTATGAACTATGCCTTACCTCTGTTTTGATGGCTTTGAAAAAAATAGTAAATATATTCCAAATACAAACTTAATTGCTGAGTCAATATATGCGATCACTTCTAATGGAATATCCCTAAAAAAATATATCCTACAGAAATATTAATGACACAAATAAGACCTAAAAATATCATTGATTTTCCATGTACAAAATAATACGGAAAAAAATGTAGTGCAGTTGCCATTAATGCCCCTCAACCAAATTAATCTCCAATTTTCAGTTGCAAAAAGGACCACCTAGTAAAAAAACATTAAAATAAATAGTAAAAAAATAGCATATAAGGATACTTTATTTTTGAAATGTATTTGAAGAACCGTTGGATAATCTATTCAGTACTTTTTTTATTCATATTGATTGAGAAAAAAACTAATAACATACCCAATACTAAACACTGGCATATTTATTATTTGTTTTCCCTCCTGTTAAGGTAGCTACTGAAATAATAACCGCTACTACAATTAACCATAGTCCACATGCTCTCTTATAATTAAATTCTAACTTTTCATCTTTATTGTAATTTAAAAAAAGCCATAAATACCTCCAGCAACCTCAAATAATTTCTCTTATTATACCACTAGATTATTATTTATTAAAAAAATTTTTGTGATAGATTGAGGATATTATGACATCGTCACAATTAATAAGTCAAAACACCAATATTTCAATCATCAAAAAGCATGTTGATTTTTGGACAGAAGATGAATTTCGAAAAGTAATATAATCCCTTGATGAAGCAAGTTACTTTCTCAAATAAATATATTGATAGAAGCAACAAATTGTTTTATAATAGCTTGAATTCAAAATTAGGAGAAATGTTTATGAAATTCTATTCATACGACTATGTACTGAGTCAGATAAGCCAACAGAATTGGACCATGATTCTTATATCAACCTTGTTGGTTTTTGTGACTGGATTCTTTGCATTTAAGGCTTTCAAAGATAAAAGAGGGAGTAAGTTCCGTGAATTATCGCTCATTTCTATTTTGACGTTAATTGCTTTTGTATTGATTAGCATTACGAATTTTCAAAACAGCCAATCCAATGATAATCAATTTCGTAGTTCCTTACACTTCATCGAGATTGTATCAAAAGAGTTAGGTGTTGATAAAAAAGATATTTATGTCAATACTTCAGCTACTACTGATGGAGCTATTATTAAGATTGGCGACAATTTTTATCGTGCCATTAGCGGGACTGACCAAGATAGCTATTTGTTAGAAAAGATGGAACTCTATAAATCAGACGTTGAACTCGTGGAGGTTGAAAAATGATAAGCTTTTTTGCTACGATTGCAATTAAATTGGCCTTGGGGCTACTTTCTCTTGTTTTTGTTATTAACGTAACAGGTAAAGGAAATTTAGCACCAAGTTCTGCAGTAGATCAAATCCAGAACTTTGTTCTCGGGGGTATTATCGGTGGGGTTATCTACAATAGCTCGATTACCATCATCCAATACTTAACAATCTTAATCATCTGGACTATTCTCATCCTGCTCCTTAAATGGTTGAATACCAATATTTCCTTTTTCAAACACTTAATTGACGGGAAACCAACTATTATCATCAAAAATGGTAAGTTAGATCCTGAAGCCTGTCGCACAAAAGGTCTTGCAGCTGCAGATGTAGCTCTTAAATTGCGCGCTCAAGGAATCTTTCAATTAAAGGATGTCAAGAGAGCTGTGATTGAGCAAAACGGACAACTAATTGTCGTAAGAATGGGTGACGAAAATCCTAAGTACCCTATCGTTACCGATGGTGTTGTTCAGATTGAAATTTTAGAGACTATTGGTAAAACTGAAGAGTGGTTAATGGATGAACTCAAAAAAGAAGGCTTTGACGATGTATCAGATATCTTCATTGCAGAATATGACAAAGGCGAAATCAATGTGGTGACCTATTAATCCATCATTATTTGCTATCTAATAATGACTCGTTCCTGCTTTTAGAATACCGTAGCAATAATTTGACTTATCATTTTAAAAAGAATATACTCGTAATAATCTGAGATGAATATATTTAATTTTTAAAATCAACTGTATTGAATTCAGAGAAACAAATCATTCACTTAATGGAGGTGACGCTATGTCATTAGAAGAAAAATTTAACCAAGCCAAAGGTTCTGTTAAAGAAGGGGTCGGTAAATTAACCGGCGATACAAAAACACAAGCTGAAGGCGTTGCTGAAAAAGTTGCTTCAAAAGCAAAAGAAGTTGCAGAAGACGCTAAAGGTGCAGTTGAAGGAGCTATCGAAGGCGTTAAAAACATTATCAAAAAAGACGATAAATAATCATCGTCTGTTGTTCTTATAAAAAACACTCTTATCCTACAGTTTTAGTAAAACTATGGATGAGGGTGTTTTTAAGTATTGCTAAGGCATTTGATTTTAGAATATAAGAAAAGCATCCCAATAAGGAGATGCTTGGAATATACGTAAATAAATTTTAACGTTTTGAGTGCTGTGGTTGCCATCCAATCAAACAACATTGAGCAAATATAGCTGATTGTAAAACTCATACACTAGATTGTTCAAAAATTAGTTGTCCATTATGATGAAACTGATCTCCCAAAAGTAATTTTAAAGACCAATTCAGAAATTAACAATCTAAAACTATAAATACGATTGTCATCTATTTAAAATTTATTTATTCATTTTCAGAGATTTTTTTATCTGGTATTAATAAATATAATGGCAGTAAATTAATAACAATTGTGAGTACAAATAGCAATACATCCGTAATTTGAATTTCTTTTGACGTTACTAAAGAATTAACTATCTGACTATAATAATATCCTGGAAATATCTTTTGAATTGTACTTACTGTGTTTACAAAATCACTTTCGACAGCTAGGTGAGAGAAAGGAATAATGGTAATTGAAGCAAGTACAATAATAGGAAAAGCTAATAGTATCAATAACTTTAGAATCAACACGAACTCCAATTACAAAACCAATAAAACTAAAAGTACATTCCCATAAACATTAATAAAATAAACTGATAGATTAACAAATTGCTAAATGGCAATCTAAAAAAATATGGTTGCAACTAAAGTTACTACCGCAAAAAAATCAATCCGTTCAACAAGACCTGAACTAAACTTTGACTCAAAAAGATAATTAACTATGCTATAATTTGAAAAAAACTTGATTCTAATTTATAAAAACTCTATTTCCGAAGAAATCCTTTTTACTAAATGTCGCTAAACTGTTCCCAATTACACCGATAAATACCGCAATACTCAATAAGATATTTGGCATCATATCCCCTTGAAGATTATTCAAAATCATATACCATGTAACTGGAATAAATAAAGTAAAAAAAGAATAAAACGTTTATTTCTCAATACTTGTTTAAATTGAATAAGACTAATCATGTTTTTTTCCTCCAAATTACTCAAATCTCGATAATATTGTTCAATTGTTTTTTTCCTGTCTTATGAATTTCAGCGACAGATTCATCCGCTAAAAATATATCCATTTTTTTAAAATCAACACCCTTGAAAAAAACTGGTCAATCTGATTGAAATCATGAGTTACAATTACAGATGTACAACTACTATCTTTTTAATAATTCCCAAAAAAATTATCTATAGAAGCCAAATCCATACCAGTTGTTGGTTCATCTAAAAAAAGTAATCTAGGGTTATTTAATAATGATAATAATAAGGACAATCTTCTCTGTTGCCCCCCCGATAAATCACCTACTAGGTCTTTTTTCTTATCTGATAGTTCTACCTTAGAAAGCATTGATTCAACTTCAAAGTCCTTTAGTTTGTTCATATATGCTTTAAGCAAAACTAGTTCTTTTACTGTCAAATCTTTAATCAAAAGATCATCTTGAGGCATCATTCCAATATCATTTTTAAAATCCAATTGAGTTTTTATAAGTCCACTATCGCTCTTTACTTGTCCAGCAATAATTTTAAATAAAGTGGATTTCCCTGCCCCGTTACATCCAAGCAAAGCTATCTTATCGCCTTCCTTAATAGTAAACGAGATATCCTTAAGCACATTCTTTGATCCAAATTTTTTCTTAATATTATGCAATGAAAACATGACTATCTCCTTTGTTTTGATGACTATAAGATAACATTATTCAACATTAATTTTTATCAATTATCAGAATCGGACCCTACTTTATCAGAAACAGTATTATTACTTTCAATAATATATTCAGTTAGGTAATCTTCATCGAAATTAGGGTTTGGCTCCTCAAAAAAACAATCCAATCGCTCCCTTATTACCGACTTTATACTTTCAGCAAATAAAAAAGAGGTGTAGCTCATGAATTGGTGGAAAATCTTTGTAAATCACTAAAAAATATAAAAAAACTGCAGATAACTAAATCTGTAGTTTTTTTTGTATTTCTATTGTCTGTCTAAACACATATGAAAAAAACTTTGAGTTCTAATAGATGCACTAGGATACTTATCTAAAAATTTGTGTCACTTTATATAACCCTATCCCTCGTTCTTCACCTTTTGTTGAAAAAAACCATTTTTTAAAAAAATATTATTCCTATTTACACTTTCCTCCTTTGTCTTATTTTTCAACTATAAAATAAAATCTATCATTATGAGAAAAAAATAGCAATGTTAATTTCCGGATCTTTTGATAATAATGTTGCTTCTATGGCATTATCTAAAAGAATTGAAATAATTGTAATAAAAATCTAGCAATTCAAATGAATATAAATCTTGCCTACCATCCACCTCTATAGCAATTTCAACCCCTTATTATAAGCCTCAAGTAATTTTTGCTGATAAGACACTTTTTTTAGGGCAGTGTTTTTCAATTTTGGAAAGATTAGCAATATCGTATTTTCTATCCGAAAAAAATCTTTTTACGGTTTTTTGATAAAACTGTATCATATACATTCTGAATAGATGCTATATCGTTTAACTCAATACCTGATTTTATACTTGTAATAATGTTTATATAGTCATGTCTAAATAATCGTATCTCCTCATATAAAGATTCAATGTGACTACTATATTTTTTTCTAAGTTCTGAAGTTGGTTATCTTTCTGCTCTTTCAACTCTCTATCAATCTCATCAGTGATCTTAGAATGCAAAAAAATTAGCATAATCAGAAAGTAAATAACGTATATCCCTACTAAATTCTCTCTTAATTTAAGTGCATTTGGAATCACGTCTGTAAAAAAATAGAAAAAAATTTGAAGCAATATAAAATAAAATGCCATTGAAATATCAAATGTTAACAAATAATATTTTAATTGATTTTTTTAGAAAACCCAATTTGCAAATTTTTTAAAAGTCGATCTGGATAGTTTTTGGTCAAATAATAAAAATGTTGGAAATATTAATAGTTCAATTAATAGTGATAATACCGGAAATTTATTTGTAATATTTATTGATACACCAAACATCGGTAATAAATCAAATGCAATAACCCTACTAAATAAACTCTCGACAACCACTGGATACAGACCAAAGAATACAGCTAATGTCCGATTACTAAATTTATTTTTTTATAATGAGTAAAATAACCAAAATAATAATGAAGAAAAAAATATCCTATTGGTGGAACAATATAAAATAATACTCTAAAAAAATGATTGGTAATAGAAAATAAAGATAAAAACGTACCTTGTCCCCTGTAATTTGTTGATATAGCATTAAGACTACAATAATATGAACAACAAACGTTATTTCTTCAAGCAAAAAAATTATTGATATACAAAGTTAAAAACCTTTTTAAAAATCTAACCTTTCCTTGACTTTCTTTAATTTAGTCTTAGAAACTAAGCAACTTTCTCCATTTTCAAATAGAATTAGCTTATTTTCCTTATCAATCTTACTAATGTTTTCAGGATTTACGACAAACGACTTGTGACATCTGTATAACCTATTATCCGTTTTTTCAATCTCAGAAATTCCAGCATAAAATTCTAATCTTTCATCTATCGTATGCATAATAACCTTATGCACAGTAGGCGATGTTTCAAAATAAAGAATTTTATTAAATGGAACTTGGACACGAGATAGTGATGTTTCGAATTTAAAAGAATCATGAGCAACAGTACTTCCATTTTTTTCCAATGTATATTCAATCGCTGATTTTACTCTTTCATAAAAATGAAGATCACCAAGTGCCTTATCAATAAAATCCAAAGCACTAACTTTATATCTAAATGTTAATGGCATAAACTCAGAATGGGTAGTCACAAAGACAATAGTTGCATTGGGATCGAGCTTTCTAATTTGATAAGCAAGCTCCAATCCTTTTTTCTCTTCATCCTTGATCTCAATATCTAAAAAAAATAACTGATGATCCCCTCTCTCAGTTATCTCTGCTAATAATTGAGATGGCTTTCCAAAAATCTCAAACTTATTAATTTTTAAATTTTCATCTTTTAGCACCTTATAAATAATAGTCTCCATGCGAGACTGTTGTAGTATTTCGTCTTCCAAAACATAAATGTTTAGCATCTCTATTCCCTCTAACTATATATGGGTAGTTATATTATGACAATTTTTCTGACCAATTATGACAATACGATATTTCATTTTTTAATTTATTTTTATCATAATTATAAAACAACAGAATGAGAGGCAAAAAGATATTTTCTGTCTAAAAAAATAATCAAATTGATAATTAAAATCAACAATTTATGTAAAAAAATATTCATTAAAATATCAAATATTGCCTAACAAAAAAAGCTATTAAAGTATTTAAGGATACAAATAATAGCTTATATTTTTATCATAATTCTCTCCCAAAAATACAGTGGATACTAAAATAGGTAGAATAAAGAACACTAACACTACTGATTATAAATCAATCATTCTTCTTACCAAGAAAATAAAAGTACGAGAAACTCTTTTTCTGGCCATTTAGAATTATATGGTGCAATTGATTTAGCAGAAGATCTAGATGTATTAATGAAAGAAATTAACGAATACCTAACTGAGTGGTTAAAATTCACAACTAAAAGCTTATAAGTAACATCAAAATAACAAAAAATTTGACTCCATTAATTAAGATTTCATCTGATAAATGGAGTCTTTTATTATACATAATGGTTTAACCATTTAGTTAGAATTTCAAGGTAATTAGGAACTACGTAAATTATAGTATCGAACCAGTCTGACGAAGATACCCTGAACTGTAGTTTCGCTTGAGGAAATTTCTGAAGCACTCACTCATAGTGATACGATTACAACTAAGACTTATGTCAACACTTCAAACGTAATCCCAATGGCTGTTGGAGAAATTGCCTTTCGTAATCTTAAGAAGTAATGGTGTGAATTTTGCTAAAAATCATCAAAAAAACACTCCATGGTGTGAACCATGAAGTGTTTCGAAACGTTGATATAATCGTATTGATTAACGTTTTGAGGCAACTGACTCTGTCAGTTTGCAGCCACATTTGTAAGCAACTAAAGTCGCAACAACTGTGTCAATTGCACCAATTTAGTATAGAAATATAAAAAAGAACACCAAGAAAGGTGCTCTTTGTAAGTATAGTAATTCTTTCAAATTAACGTTTACTAAATTGTGAAGCTTTACGAGCTTTCTTAAGACCTGGTTTGGAAAGTATGGATTTCAGTTGGACTAAAAACAGCGTAATATCAAGGATTTTCTGAACAATATCTACTTTTTAATTTCATAAAATCTGAATCAATATTTTTAAAATAGGGAATAGTTTAGGTCTCTAAGCATTAAAATAATACACCTAACTTTGGTCACCGTTTTTTAGTTATTCACTCTTTTTTCGGATAGTGTTTTTAAAGTTATGATGTAAAATGCCGCAATTAAAACACTATACATCATAATCGGAGGATAGAGAATTAAGGACAGAATCAATCCCACTCCTTTAATTATTAGGTCAGGTATCAATAACTTCCTATATTGTGCGGTAGCTTCAAGTAATTCTTTCTGATCTATATTGGGTTTATCAATTACTTTATGTAAAAAAACCAGTTTGCTACCGTTGAAACAATAACGATCAGTCCATAAAAAGAGCTGTGCCGTATGATTCATGAAATGACTACTAACTATTCCAGTAGCATAGGGCATAAATGAAACAAAAAATAAAAGATACAAATTCTTTCAAATTTCTCCCTTTTCAATTTGCCTAACTTGACCTGCATTACCTAGGTCGCTTTGCTTTAAATTATACTTTTTTTCTTAAACATTTAATACGAGTAGGTATTTCTTGTGAGTAATTTTTCATCAAAAAAATTTCATATATAATCTCCCTATAATCATGGAAAAAGTAGTAAAAAAATAGTTGTTATCCTAGTTGATTAAAAAAATCTCTGATTTCCTCATCTTTTATAAAATAATATATAATTTTTCCCTCTCTTCTAGTGTCCAAGATGTTTTTGATTGGCTAGTTTACGAAGATGGTGGGAGGCAGATGCCATACTGAGATTTAATAAACAGGCTATATCGCAGACACAGAGTTCTTCGACAGCAAGGAGATAAAAGATGATATTTATCTGTTTATTATCGGTAAATTTTTGATAAAATGCGAAGTGATTTTTGGACTTTTTCCTTTTCAAGGTAGTTCGTTGCGGTTGTAACATTTTTGTTGATTTATAACATCCACTTGACAGATACTATCTTTTTTTCATAATTTTTTTCTCCTAGCCTAACACAGCCCATAGCATGTCAAAGCTGTTGTTTTTCAATCAGGATATACATCCCCAATCCTAAATAGACAACGGCAATAAACCATCTGCTATATTTTTTTCCAAAGTTTCTCCAACAGAAGGGACTTGTGCTAATTTTTTTGGGCAGAAAAAAACCAAGAGATAAATCATGACTAGAAAAAGTAAGTAAAGTAACTATCAAATTCGCTAAATTTAAGGTGGTAAAAATATGGGACAAAGACACCAATATTGTCAGCGCCACAACTTGCAAAAAGTAATCATAGCGACTAGAAAAAAATCAGGTTTTTTTATTGTCTTTTCGCAAAACCATCTTTTGCAATAGCTTCTCCATCAGAATCTCCTAAAAAGCAAAACTTTGAGGCCTAGGAAAATTGGAATCAAACCGAGTAAACCTAAAATCTCTTTACTAGGAATATAATTTAAGACAAATGCAAAAAAAGCAAACTTAGGAATATTAGACTAACAGAGCCTAGAAATTGTCCTAAATAGATGTTAATGATGTCCTTTCTGCTTTTTCTTTTTGGCAAAAAAATAACATTAGGATAATAAGTAAGTCTACGGCTGTCCCAGAATACAGGATTATTGAAGTAACAATATTTTTGAATCATAAAACACCTCATTCAAATATTTTTTTGAATGTATTCTAACATTAACCTTTGTAGATGTCAACTTAAAATCCACCAATTAATAATTGCATGTCAATATTTGTATTGTGAAACTAGTTTCAGAAATATATAGTCTTAAAAGTATGTCCACTGCCAATGGTTTTTTCAATATTTAAAAGGAGAGAACCAATTTGGTCCTCTCCAGGGTATAATTTTTCCACCAACCCACTACAGTTGACAAAGAGCCGTTATTCTCAAATGAGACAACTCCTTTTAGTTTTTTTATAACCTCAGCTTCTCGGTCTCTTACCTACTTTTTAATAGAAAGACTACGAAGGACGATTCTTAAAAGTAGTCAGATTGTGCAATATCGAAAGATTAGATGGGCTAACCAATTTAACAACCCAAATCCAATTAAACTTCCATTTATTACAACTGTTTCTTGAATATTTCTTTGAATTAATTTCTGCAACGATTCAGATAAAGAATTCAATTCCTCGAAGAAATCTAAACGATTATCTAATAATAAAATATCACTCATCTGCTTAGAAATATCAGCACTTTCATTCATCACAACCCCAATATCTGCAAGCGTCAAGGCAGCAGAGTCGTTTAACCCGTCTCCAACCATCAAAATAGTTCGGCCAGCTTTCTGTAATTCCTGAACCAACTGAAACTTACCATCTGGTTTTTAAATCAGTATAAACGTTGTCAAATGGCAGATCTTTAACCAACTCTTCTGTTCTAGCCAACGTATCACCAGTTGCCAGAATCAGTTTTTTTCCCTTGGCGCTTTAGCTTTTTTCAATGCAACTTTCGCCTCGCTTCTCAAGGGAGTGTGGATACAAAACATCCCAATTAATTCTTTCTTATAAGCCAAAAAAACAATAAATTGTAATGAGTCTTATATTGCTCAATCAAGGCCAGCTGCTCAGAACTAATTCTTACCTGTTCGTCTTGCATTAGTACATAATTTCCAATGACAACCGATTGACCATCAATTTGCGATTTAATCCCTTTGCTTGCAACATACTGAAGCTTGCCATGCATTTCTTCGTGTTCAATGCCTTCAATTTCAGCTTGTTTAACAATTGCATTGGCAATAGGATGATAGATATGTTCCTCCAAACATGCACTTATTCTTAAAAATATCTTTCTCAGTATAATCTCCGAAAGGAAGAACCTTTTCAACCAAAGGATAACTCGTCGTGATGGTACCCGTTTTATCAAACAAGAAAGTATCCACTTCCAGATATTTTTCTAATACATCACCATCTTTAATAACCATTTCTCGATTTAGACCTTCCTTTATGGCCGTAAGGTAGGCTACAGGTGTGGATATTTTTAGAGCACATGAAAAAAATCCACCAATAAAAAAAGGAAATGGCTTTTTGAAAAACGAACCTGTTAACAGATAAGTCAAACCAGCACCTAAAGTTATATTTTACAACCTTGTCTGCCATCCTAATAAAATGACGTTGTTTTGTCTTCTTACTCTCTTCAGATTTTTTCATCAGATTGATGAGTTGCAAAATACGACTGTTTATCTGATTATCAGTCACACGAATTCTTAACTCTCCTGTTTCCAAAACAGTATTCGCACATACAGAATCTCCCTCTTTCTTTTCAACAGGGAAGCTCTCTCCAGTCAAGGAACTCTCATTGACCATGCCTAATCCTGAAACCACTTGGCCGTCAAACAAGATTTCATTACCTTGGGAGACAACTAATACATCACCTACTTGAACATCAGAACTCTTGATGCTGATGACCATGTCTCCCCGCACTAAGAAAAACATCACTTTCTTTAGCAAGAAGGCTTTGTTCCAAATCTGTTGCTGTTTTTTTAAAGACCACTGATCCAGATGATTACCCAAATCAAGCATAAACATGATGTTGCTAGCTGTCTTGGATTGGTTCATAAACAAGGACAACAAAATGGCCGAACAGTCCAAGACCTCCATGGTTAGTTCCTTGCGCTAAAGTTTGATAGGCTTCTTTGACATAACCCAAAGCCTGATAACAAGTCCAAATATAACGAATAGGGTAGGGTACAAAACTTCGAAACAGCAAACGCTTAATCGCTGCACCCGATACAATTGAATAAGCACTCTCTTCTCTACGAATGGGAAGAGTCATCAAGTCCGAAACTTTCCCCTTGTCAATTTTTTTTAAAAAGGCCTCTGCATTTTCTAATACAGAGAAGCCTTCTTTCATACGTAGAGTAAAGTGCTGCTGATCCATATAAAAACTGAATAGAGTCGATCCCTTTTTCATCTTTAGCCAAGGAACGAAGATAATCTTGAATATCCAAGGTCAGTGAAAACGAGGACGATAATCGGATATGTTGATATCCTCTGTGTAGCACTTTAAAAGACATATTATTCACCTGTCAGGCTATCTAATTGTTCTTCTTTCTTTTTCCTGTTCGTATAAATATTTAGCGTCTTGTAAAACATCATCACCGTGTTGTTTTTACAACAGAAACTAGATGCATCCAGTCCATCTTTCAATTTGTAAGCTTTAGCCAAGGCCTTAGAATAGCCTTTCTTAGCTTCTTTACTTGCTAAGACTTTCAAGCCAAGCGTCCCAAATGCTACCCCTCCTAAGAAGAGATGATTTTTTTCGCAACTTTTGCGACGTTTAATACTTCTTTTTAACATGTTTATTTCCTCCTTGTAACTATTGTAGCGAAAAAAATGACAGCAAAAAGCAATTGCTGATATCTGATATATAGATAAAATTCTCTATACTGATATTTAATTATATTATGATGAAAACAATATACTTTATTTTTTTGATACTGTCAATAATTATGTGTAAACACTTAAGTAGAGTTACGGAGTGTTAATTAAATAAGCTTTCAAGTGTATCAGAACATTGACCAAACCCTTTATGGATTCGTTGACTTTGCTTGAAATTATAATCTTCAAACAACGTAACTAAGTAACGTTCCAGAGCCTCCTCATTAGGAAAAAAAGAACCTTCTTTTTTTCGTTTGATGTTTGATTTCTTTGTTAAGAGACTCAATGAGGTTTGTCGAATACATGCTGTGCCAAATCTGGTAGGAAACTGATAAAAAGTTAAAAGATTATCCGTCTTCTCCAGACTTTCCATGACTTTCCTATACTTTGGTTTCCATTCGGCGAGAAAGTCCTCTAAAAGCTTGTCCTGCCATTTCTAAATTTTTCAGCACGATAAATCATTATAAATTGCTCCCAGAATAACCGCTCTATCTGCTCGTTTCACTTTACTAGCTAGATTTCGACTAATATGAATTAAGCAACATTGTTGTTTAGCTAATGGGTGAGCCTGACTGATAATCTGCTCAAGCCCCTTAAAGCCATCTGTAACTACAAGAGAAATCTGTTGGATTCCTTGGTTTTGAAGCTTGTCTAACAGGGTGGACCAAGAAGCATTGTTTTCTTGAGGCAACTGTGCATAGCATATCTCTATGCGACTAAAGTCGCTAGAGCTATCCTAATTGCGCACCGCCAGTTCTCATAGAAAAAAACACCTTGCAAGATGCAAAGTGTTTTCGTTTGTATTCTGCTGTCCAGTAACGAATTAACGTTTACTAAATTGTGATGCTTTACGGGCCTTTTTTTCAAGCCTGGTTTGGAAAGTATGAATTTCAGTTGGACTAAAAACAGCGTAATATCAAGACTTTTCTCCGCTTTTATAAAAGCGTTTTTCCAATCAAATTCAACTAATTTTATCTAAATGGTGTGGATTTTACCCCCAAAATTACAGAGAATGGAGCTGATAAACACTAAACGTTCACACCATTAGTTAAATGATTTTTTTCATCATTTTTTTCTTAGATGATAGAACTTCTAATTTATTTCTTATTCAAGCAAAAAAACAACCTGCTATAAGTAAGAAAGAGGAAGATACAAGAAAAAAACACGGCGTAAAAACCGATTCAGTTCATTGTCCTCAATCCTTGTCTGCTTCATTTTCTTTTTACGAGATCGTTTTTGTGAATCTTTTTTTCAGAGAGTTTTTTTGATCAATATACTTGTCAATGTTTTCATAAAAATTCCTTGGTCGCTTCACTATCTAATGTTGGCGAGTTCTGAACTTGATTCACTTTCAATTGAACAGATTGAATACCGTAAGAGGCTTGTTTTTTTGGTGGAGTGTTTCTAATTCTTCTTCTGAAATCGGATCTCCAACAACCGTCAAGACCAATTCATTGTTACTTGACTTGTAGACTTGATTAATAACCGTATAATTGGCGAACTCTTTTCCTACAAACTGTTTGATCCCTTCTTTGCGCGCTTGTTCTATTGTCAGAGTAACTGCCGAATAGCTAGCTGGAAGAATCAACAATACAATCAAAGAAATCAAGCCAATTCTCATTTTAATGCTCAGCTCTTTAAATGAAGTTAAAGGAGATTTTCTCATCAAAATTCTTGTTCCAACAATGTTGGCTAGCATGATAAAGACACAGTTGATCAAGAAAAGATAGAGAGCCCCCAATAAAAATCGTACATTCCCATTAGCTAAACCATAGCCAGCAGTACAGATAGGCGGCATCAAAGCTGTAGCAATGGCTACTCCTGGCACGATATTGTTTGCTTCTTTTTTCCTTGAACCGATCACACCAGCAATCCCACCAGCAATAGCAATGAGAACATCCCAAATGGTTGGAGAGGTTCGTGCGATCAACTCGCTACTTGCATAAGACAAGGGAGAAATCCAGAAATACAGAGTCGAGACAAGCAAACTGACCAACACTTGAGTCAATAAAACCTCTAGAGATTGCTTGATTAAACGCGTATCAAAAATAGCTAAACCGAATCCCAGTCCAACAATCGGTGTCATGAGAGGTGAAATTAACATGGCTCCAATAATAACAGCTGTTGAATTCATATTTAGACCGATAGAGGCAATAAAAATTGCACACATCAAAATCGCTGTATCTCTCAATCGAACATGAAGGTCATCGTATAATTTCTCACGGTATTCCCGTGTTGAATAATTGGCAGTCATTTGTCCTCTCCTCTTTCCTTATTTAAATCGGTATAATAATTAATAATAACAGCTGATAAACAGCCAAAAAATATGAGCCCATAAATCGTCAAGAAGACACTGGTAATCCTTCCAATCAAGGTCACAGCTAGGAGATCCCCGTAGCCGACAGTCGTCGAAGTCACAAAAAGCATACCAAAGACCGTCTCCGTAATTTGTGATAGCAGGTTCAACTAGGAAAAAGCACGCCTCCTGACCCAAAAAAACAAAGGTCACAAAACTCAGAGCAAACCGAGTAAAACCCGTAACCTGTATAATATGCCATAACATTTTTTTAAACGTCTCATTTGTTCTCCTTATTCATACTAGCTCCTGACCGAGCCGTTTTTTTCCAATAATCAAAGTGAAGATAGGACATGATCTCCATCAGAGAAAGATAGACAAACTGATAGATCTGATTTAAGCTGATTATCAACTGATATTGTTTGAAAAAAATGACTGGAAGAAAGACCAGATATGACTGTCTTGAATCAGTCCCTTCTTAACATCAGACAGGATATTAGCTAAAGCTCCCAAGGACTGAAACGGTAAATCCTTGACATTTATATAGATCCGGTCCACCACATCATTCAGACTGGTATCTTGGATGGCATGAAATTCTCCAAAGAGAACTCCTGCCGCTCCAAGAGTAGAAACAAATTCCACCAAATAATTTCTGAGGAAATTTTTCTCAACCTTTTTCCCATAATGTGTTTAGTGCCATCCATAACGATCCCAACCAGAAAAAAAGGAAAGAAAACAAGCAAAGAAATTTTTGCCGTAAATCCCAAAAAAAGCTTCAAGACTTGGTGTTGTTGGTTTTTCTAACTCTAAAAATCAAGATGGTCATAATAATTGCTAGAACAGCATCTGTCAATACAATTAATCTGTCTTTCTTCATCGGATTGCATCCCCTTTCTTTTTTTGTAACATTCTATCTTATCGCATAATATTGGATATTCTTTCATAATCCGACTACAAACAAAAAAATAAACCAAAAAGTCTGTCCCTATTATGCTATATTTAACTCTAGAAGTATTCATCCATCTAATTAATAAATATATCATATTTCACAATAAATGAATACTATCAAAGATTCATCCCCTTTCACTTCATCATTTAGTGTTGCTTAGATTTATCAAAAACAACCAAATTTGTATTAATTTCAAGTATCACCTAGTTACAAAAATTTGGGGTGAACAGAAAAAGCATCCCGTATTTTTGATACGAAATGCTTTCAATAAGTTTAAATAAGTTTTAACGTTTACTAAATTGTGATGCTTTACGAGCTTTTTTCAAGCCTGGTTTCTTACGTTCTACCATACGAGCATCACGAGTAAGAAGTCCAGCGCGTTTAAGAGCATCGCGGAAGTCTGGATCTACTTGAAGAAGGGCACGAGCGATACCGTGACGGATAGCTCCTGCTTGTCCTCCGTAACCACCACCATTAACGTTTACGAAAACGTCGTATTGACCAGCAGTTGAAGTAACTGCGAATGGTTGGTTGATAACCAAGCGAAGGTCAGCGTGTGGGATGTACTCTTCAACATCTTTTTTGTTTACAGTGATTTTACCAGTTCCTGGAACAAGGCGAACGCGTGCAACAGCGTTTTTACGACGTCCAGTACCTGCATATTGTGCTTGTGACATAGCTTATTTGTTCCTTTCCTTAGATAAGTCCTGAAATATCAAGAACTTCTGGTTGTTGTGCAGCGTGAGTGTGCTCAGCGCCTACAAATACTTTCAATTTCATACCTTGAGCACGGCCAAGAGTATTGTGTGGAAGCATACCTTTAACTGATTTCGATCAAACGAACAGCGTTCTTAGAGCGAAGTTCACCAGCAGTGATAGATTTCAATCCACCTGGGTACATTGAGTGAGTGTAGTAAACTTTATCAGTAGCTTTTTTACCAGTCAATTTAACTTTTTCAGCGTTGATAACGATTACGAAGTCACCTGTATCAGTGTGTGGTGTGAATGTTGGTTTGTTTTTTCCACGAAGTACGCTTGCTACAACAGCAGAAAGGCGTCCAAGAGGTACATCAGTAGCGTCAACTACGTACCATTTGCGTTCAACTTCACCTGGCTTAGCCATGTATGTTGTTTTGTTCATGATTTCTCCTATTTGAATATCGTTTTTGTTTACAGGGCGGATGTTCCAGTCCGCAAGTTATTTGAAAGGTTCCGGGGCCTTACAAATGGGGTAAACAATACCGCCTACTATCATACCAAATTTTTAGGCCAAAAGTCAATATCTTTGCCGGAAATATTTCACTTTTTAGCTTGTTTTCGTTTTCAAGTTTGTTTCTTAATCTCGGTCGTTTTTTGCGAAGCCAAATAAAGCTAAGGTCCCTGGTCCAACGTGGGTTGCAATAACTGGTCCAAGTGGTTCAATCAAGACTTCTTTCACTCGGCCATCTGCTAAAAGCTGTTCCTTCAGATTTTCAGCATCCTGATCAGCATCTGCATGAGCAATCACTGCCCGACCGTCTGCTATATTTTCTAAAAGCATGCGAACACACTCTGCCTGAGCCTTCTTCTTTCCTCTCACCTTAGCAATTGGTTTCAAACTTCCATCCGCTTGAACTGCAATAATTGGCTTGATACTAGCCAGACTACCGATCATGGCAGCTGTTTTTGAAATCCTTCCGCCCCGCACCAAGTGATTCAGATCATCCACTAAGAAATAGGTTTGAACTTTTGGTCGCAAAGCTAGTAAAATATTCAAGGTCTCAGTTAGTGATTTACCTTCTGATCGTGCTTCGACAGCCTTCATTACCAGAAGCCCTTCCCCCATAGAAGCAGCCCGACTCTCAAGGATCTCAATCACAGCCTGAGGATAGTCTTCCAAGACTATGTCCCGAGCCATAACTGCACTCTGATAGGTTCCAGATAGCAAGGAAGCAAAAGCTACATACAACAGCGGTGTGCCAGCTTTCGCATATTCTCTAAAGACATCCTCAAATTGGCCTACGTTAATTTGACTGGTAGTTGGTTGACTTCCCGCCTTCATCTTTCAAGCAAGGTTTTACTGGTTAGTTTGTTTTCCCCTACTGTTTCATAGGTCACTCCATCCAGCTGAATGGTCAAGCCTAGGATTGTAACATCGTGTTCAGCTGCCCATTTTTCAGACAGGTCTGTTGTAGAATCCGTTAAAATTTTAAAGGTCATCTTTTTTCTCCATCATTTTTTAGTTCCCACAGAAGCGTTTCTCCATGGATATAAGCGGGTTATTAGTGGTGCTTTGAATGACCACCTTATTGGGGCTAACTATTAAACATTCTTGCTTTTTAGAAAAGTTATTTCGCTAGGTCAGTCTAAAACAGGACTGACACTTTGAAAGCCTTTCAAATCAAAAATATATTGGAAATATTCATCTTGTGAATCTTTTAAAATAAGGTTTGCCTTGCCATTAAGCAATTCAATACAAGTCCATTCCCCATCTAAACACTCAACATCATATTTTTTATCTTCTAAAAATAAATTTGTCAATTGTCCTTCTGGATATTTATTTTGAAAAGAAACCATCCCAGAGTTGTCACTTCGGTAAGCAAGCACAGGAACTTCAACTTTTTGAGCTCCCATATAAAAGGAACTCATACACCTCTTTTCAGCAAGGTACTCATATTTTCCTTTTACATAATTCACAATCTCTTTATTTAAAATTGTAGAAAAATTGAGAATGCTGATGAAATCCGCCTTATCACTGGATAAGGTTTCGACCTCAATTAGGTATTTCAAAGCACCATTTACCTGACTTCCTTGACCGTAAAAATCCGTGCAATTCAAGGAATATTGGGTCAACAAATCCTCTAATGGATACTGATCTGCTTCCTCAGTGATTTCAAAGCAAAAGCAATAATTATCTTCTCCTTTATTATGATAGATATCATAAATAATCGGTTCAAACTTTTCTGTTTGATATTTTTCTAATACATAACTCCCAAGTACTTGCATTAGTCCACCCGATTTCTAAAGACTTCATACATGAGAATAGCTGCTGCGACGCTGGCATTGAGGCTTTGGACATGGCCATTCATGGGAATCGTCAGCATTTCGTCCACCTGCTTCTTGATGTTGCTGGAAATACCCTTGCCTTCATTGCCGATGATGAGGGCTAGCTTGCCTGCTGTATTCCACTTATGGGAAGGCGTCCCCTGCATATCCGTACCGAAAATCCAGAAACCAGCTTCCTTGAGCTTGTCCAGAGTCTGGCTGAGATTGGTCACACGAGCAATGGGAATATGCTCAATGGCACCCGTTGAGGTCTTAGCTACAACTGGTGTCACACCGACCGCACGATGCTTGGGAATGATGACTCCAGCCACATTGGTTGCGTCAGCCGTCCTCAAGATAGAGCCCAAATTGTGCGGGTCAGTCAGCCCGTCCAAAATCAATAATAGTGGATTGTCTTCCTGCTCTGCTTTTTTCAACAGAACCTCGAAGTCAGTATAGGCGAACTCTGCGACTCGCAGAACAAAGCCCTGGTGAACGGCTCCGTCAGTCATTTCCTGCAAGGTCTTCTTGGGCGTCCAGGAGATCGAAACCTTTTTTTCTGCAGCTAAATCTTTGATTTTATCGACCTTTTTGCCACGCAGGTCATCTTGAATGTAGAGTTTATTTCCAGTGTTGGCTGCGAGCGCTTCTGTCACCGCATGCACACCGTAGACAATATCGTTTTTTTCCATGATTTCAGTATAACATAAATGCCTCCTAAATTGCGACAGCTTTTACTGAACAAAACAAGAAATCCGAATTGAAGGAATCATCCTAACCAACTTTATACTCTAGTCATGATATAATTAAACGACTCTAGAAAAAGAAAGTTGACTCATATGTCCCTTCTCCACCGAACGATCAAACTGATGCTCGCCACCTGCCTAGCGGCTTGGCTAGCAAAAAAACTTTAGGATTAGCTTATTCAGTCTCTGCTGGTATTATTGCTCTTTTGAGTGTTAGCGATACACGCCGGAGTACAGCTAGACTAGCCAGAGACCGCTTTTTATCGACCATATTGGCGCTGACTATTGGAAGCTTAGCCTTTCGCTTTCTAGGCTTTAATCTCGGAGCATTGGCCCTCTATATCGCAATCTACGTTCCGCTAGCTTTTCAACTTGGATGGGAAATTGGCATTACCCCCAGCACTGTCCTGGTCTCTCATCTGCTCTTAGAAAAATCCACCTCCTGGTCACTCCTTAGCAATGAGCTTGCTCTATTTCTCATTGGAACTGGCTTTGCTCTTTTAGCCAATCTCTACATGCCCTCGCGTCAAGAGGAGATTGACAACTATCATGAGCAAGTGGAAGAACAACTAAAAAAGATTCTCCTTCGTTTTGAATACTTTTTAAAATCAGGGGACGGACGAAACGATGCGACCCTAATAAAAGAGCTTGATAAAACTCTAGAACAAGCCTTGAATCTGGTCTACTTGGACCGCTCTAACCATCTCTTTCATCAAACCAACTACCATATCCACTATTTTGAAATGCGAAGAGCTCAGAATCGTATCTTGCTGGATATGGCCGGTAATATCAATACCTGTCGCCTAGCAGCTAGCGAAAGCTTCATATTGGCTAAACTCTTTTTAAAAACAGCCAAACAGTTAAGTCAAGAAAATCCAGGTCATGATTTGCTGGATGAAATCGAGAAATATCTGGCAGTCTTTCGAAAACGGCCACTTCCTAAGACTCGCCAGGAATTTGAAACCCGCGCTACGCTCCTTCAGCTCCTGCGGGACTTGGAAACCTTTATTAAGCTAAAGGTTGATTTTTATAGGAATTATCAAGAAGAAAGGAACTAACTCTTTCTACACAAAATAAAGAAGGAACCAAAAAAATTTGGTTCCTTTTTTACATTAAGAAAGTAGTTTATTCTTTTAAGTGATAAGAATAGCTTGCGACTACAACATCTTCGTACCACTTTAGATAATATTTCAATTTTAAACTCATTTGATTATGAAGGATATTTTGCCAGCTCTTTTTCGGGATAAACTGAGGAACCAAGACTGTCACTGTCCTTCCTTCTTTTTTAGCCCGCTTTGCTACCTTGATCACATACTGAACTGTTGGAGTAATGATATTGCGGTAGCTAGTCGTAACAGTCTCAAATCGAATATCAGGGAAATAGTCAGCAAATTCCTCTGCAACTTCAGCATCCTTTTTAGCAGTTTCAGTTGTTGAGACGTGCATTGCGACGACATCGTCGCCAATACTGCGAGCATAGCTCATTGCTCCAACACTAACTCTGGTGACATTTCCAACTAGTACAATTACTGTATTGCCTGTGTAATTCTGACGCTCGATATGTTCTTCTAATCTAAGCTGTCTTGCGACTCTGTTGTAGTGCTGTTTAATAGCTAAAAACAGCCATGTCAAGACAATGATAATTGGAAAGAAGGGCCAAATATCGCCGAGACGGAATAAAAGTAAAATAAGAACAATCCCGTAACAAATAACAGCACCAAGGATATTCGCAACTGAATGCTTCAAGAAATCTTTTCCAAACTTTTTCTTCCAATGGACAACCATACCAGTTTGAGAGAGGGCGAAGGGCACAAATACACCAATGGTATACAGGGGGATCAAACGCTCTGTATTCCCCTTAAAAATCCACAAGAGAGCAATGGCACCAAAGGCTAATGTAAAAATCCCATTTGAATAGCTTAGGCGATCTCCTTTTTCCATGTACATATGTGGCATATATTTATTTTTAGCCATATTATAAGAGAGTACAGGAAAAGCCGAGAAACCTGTGTTGGCTGCAACTGCCAAAATCAAAGCTGTTGACAATTGAAAAATATAGAATAAGATACGACCAAGTGGAGAACTTCCCAAAATTGCCTGAGCCATCTGTGCCAAGGTAGTTACACCTTTGACAGGCACGATTCCAATCCAATAGTTTAAGAAAGTGATTCCTGCAAACATGATCCCTAGGATTAAAGCCATAATTGATAGAGTTGTTGCAGCATTGTGAGCCTTTGGCTTCTTGAAAAAAGGAACTGAATTAGATATGGCTTCCACTCCAGTCAAGGAAGCTGAACCACTGGTAAATGCTCGGAGCAGCAAGATCATGCTTACTCCAGTAATAGAAGTGCCAATATGAGCAGTTGCGTGATATTCCAAGTTTCCTGTCATGATTTGCACAAATCCAAAAGCAATCAATAGCAAAAGTACTTAAAATAAAAAAAGATAGACAGGAATCATTAAGGAAGTCGCTGATTCTTTTTAGCCCTCGAAGATTCATGAGCATCAATAAGAGGACTAGCAAGACCGAGATGTGTAAGTTGTAAGGGTGTAAGACAGGAATAGCTGAGGTAATGGCATCCGCTCCAGAAGCAACTGAAACAGCTACAGTCAACATATAGTCTACCAGTAAACTTCCTCCTGCAATTAAGCCTGCTGTTGGAGAAAGATTTTCTGTCGTTACCATATAAGCCCCTCCTCCTTGAGGATAAGCATGGATAACCTGTCGATAAGAAATTGTTAAACTCGCTAATAAAACCAATACAACAATTCCTATAGGAAGTGACCACCAAATCGCTCCGACAGAAACAGAAGTTAAGACCAGAACTACCTGCTCTGGTCCATAAGCGATGGAAGATAAGGCGTCACTAGAGAGCATAGCCAAGGCCTGTAGTTTTGTCAATAAATGACCATCCTCTCCTTCTTTACCGGATTTTAATGGACGTCCAATAAAAAATCCTTTTAACTTGGAAAACATAAGTTCCTCCTCAATTAAAAAATAAGGGCTATTCTACTCTTTTTCGGAAAACATGTCAACAGTTTTCTGAAATTTTTTCGAGTTTTAAACAATTTTTCTTTGTTCAACAGTGTGAGATAGTAGCAATTAGAAGGTTGTGAGAAAGACTCTGTCATCCTATCCCTAAGGATAAAAAGTGAATAATTCAAGCTCATATTCTCCAAAGTCCATCAACCATTACTTATAGGAAGGGCCACCTCAACTATGATCCCGACCTATCAAGTATGGATTATAAGATCTGATAGGATAGAAAAAACCGAGCATGGATGTCCATGTTCGGTTTTGATAACTAAATTTTCTTCATTGTAGAAAACATTAATAAACTGTCTTTTCAGTTTCTTTATCGAAGAAGTGCGCCTTGTTCAAATCAAAGCCAAGGTCAATACCTTCACCTGTTTGCAAGTAGTCACGTGCATCTACTTTTGCGATAAATTCGTTTTTACCAACTTGGCAGTACAAGTGAGACTCTGAACCAAGCAACTCTGATACAGAGATTGTTGCGTGTACTACTGAGTCAGGGAAAGTTTCAAGGAAAGCAGGTTCTGTATTGATATCTTCTGGACGGATACCAAAAATCAATTCTTTACCTTCGTAGCCTTTTTCTTTCAGAACTTTCAAGATCCCTTCTGGCACTTTCAATCTCACACCTTCAGTAACAATCTCGTTGCCTTCAAGCTTCACATTGATAAAGTTCATAGCTGGGCTTCCGATAAAGCCAGCAACAAATTTATTGACAGGGTGTTTGTAAAGTTCTTGTGGTGTACCAACTTGCTCTACGCGACCAATTGTACCAGTTCCTGATGGATTCTTAGTTGCTGACATGATAACGATACGGTCAGCCAAAGTCATCGCTTCTGTTTGGTCGTGTGTTACGTAGATCGTTGTTGCTCCAATACGACGGTGGATTTTAGCGATTTCAGCACGCATGGATACACGAAGTTTTGCATCCAAGTTTGACAAAGGCTCGTCCATCAAGAATACTTTTGCATCACGGACAATAGCACGTCCCATGGCAACACGTTGACGTTGACCACCAGAAAGGTCAGCTGGTTTGCGGTCCAAGAATTCTTTCAAACCAAGAATCTCAGCAGCTTCTTGAACACGTTTGTCGATATCATCTTTACTGTATTTACGCAATTTCAAACCGAAGGCCATGTTGTCGTATACAGTCATATGAGGATATAGGGCATAGTTTTGGAAAACCATGGCAATATCACGGTCTTTTGGTGCCACATCGTTAACCACTCGACCATCGATTGAACATTCACCTTCTGTGATGTCTTCAAGTCCAGCAATCATACGAAGAGTTGTAGACTTACCACATCCTGAAGGTCCTACGAATACGATAAATTCTTTGTCTTGAATTTCCAAGTTGAAATCCTCAACAGAATAGTGTTCACTATTTGGATATTTTTTGTAAATGTTTTTTAGGTTTAATTCTACCATGATAGGCTCCTTTTAAATTTATACTCTTATTATATTTGAAAGCGTTTTATAATTCTATGGCAAACTGCCTAAAATAAAAAAAATGTTTTGTGCAGGCTGCACAAAACATCAAAATAAATCTTTCAAAATGATATGGTAACAGAGTGATAAATCCGTCAACTCTTTTAACTGCAAGCCTGTCAACTCCTCCCACTTATCCAAGCGATATTGGAGAGTATTACGGTGAATATAAAGTTGCTGAGCTGCCTTGGTCACAACTGCTCCATTTCCCACAAGGCTAAGATAATCTCGGTTAATTGCTCTTGTCCCTCTATAAGCTGATGCAGTTTTCTCTTCAGAGGAAGAAGAGTGTCCTTAGCCTCATCTAAGCCCCATAAAAAGAGCTGGGAGAAGGACAAAACCAAAGACTGCTGATAGCGATTCAACCATTGAGTGAAGAGGCTGTTCTCGGCTTGATAGAGTTGTGGCAACTCGTCTTTCACCGATCTGGGCCAGACTTGTCCAATCAAAACAGCCAAACGCAGGTTAAAGTCATATTCAACAGCTGACAAGACATCCCTCAGCAAATCTTTAACAGCCAATTGTTGCCCCTGATCAAGAACAAAAATATAGTCTTGCGGGCTGGTCTGAAAATATGCGACTTTATTGGTCAAAAGAGTTCGCATCATGTCTAGCCAAGCCGAAATAGATTCTGTCTCATAATGAAAAAGGTGGCAATGAATAAACTGTAGCGCCTCAACCTCATGAGGTAGTGTTTCTTCGGACTCTGATACCAAATATCTATACCAGGGATTTTGTGAAAAAACGGACTCTTTTTCTGTCAGTAGAGCAAGTAATTGCTGTTCTCGCTCTGTTAAATCTTCTGTCGTCAAAACCAGCCACTGTTGCCGATCAAGACGAAGCGAGACTTTCTGGCTATCTTGACTGGGTTTATTTTGTAGACTAGCCTTTGGAAACAAAGCCAGCAATTCATTTGATTTCATGAGCAGCTTCCTCCACTCGTTTGACGCACCAGTCAATTAGTTCTTCTAACCGTTCGATTGCTCCAGTCATATGCAGGTAGCCCATGACTGCTTCAAAGCCTGTAGACATACGGTAAGTAACAATATCTGCATTCTTGGCCTTGGTGTGACTATTAGCATTGCGGCCACGTTTGTAGATATCCTCTTCCTTTTCTGTCAGGATCCCTTCTTCCAGCATGAGAGAGATAAGATTGGCCTGAGCCTTGGCAGAAACGTACTTGGTCGCTTCCCTATGCAGCTGATTGGGCTTGGTCAGCCCCTGAAAAATCAGGTGACGGCGGATATACATAGAGTAGACAGCATCTCCCTCAAAGGCGAGGGCAATGCCGTTAATCAGGTTGACATCAGTCACGTGTCCACCTCACTCCGTCCTTAGTATCCAAGAGCTTGATACCCTGAGCAGCCAATTCATCCCGAATACGGTCTGCAGTTGCAAAGTCTCGATTAGCACGCGCCACTTGGCGTTCCTCAATCAAGCGCTCAATGTCCGCGTCCAAAACTTCTTCTACAAAAACAATACCAAAAACTTCTAAGAGCTTGGCAAATGCTTCCTTAACTTCAGCGGTGTAATTGCCAGAATTGATCCACTTGGCTAACTCGAAGACAACCGTGATACCGTTGGCCGCATTGAAATCCTCGTCCATAGCAGCGGTGAATTTATCCAGAAAGGCCTGAAGCTGAGCAGAGTCTGCCTGACCTGTGAAAGGCTGCTCATAGGTATTCTTCAAATACTTGAGATTGGTCGCTGCATCATGAACAGCTTTTTCTGTGAAATTAATGGGCTTGCGGTAATGCTGGGTAGCAAAGAAGAAACGCAGCACCTGTCCATCAATGGTCTTGAGGGCATCATGAACAGTGATAAAATTGCCTAGAGATTTAGACATCTTAACATCGTCAATATTGACAAAGCCATTATGCATCCAGTAGTTGGCAAGGTCTGACCAGTCTTGGCCTCTGACTGGGCGATTTCATTGGTATGGTGAGGAAATTCTAGGTCTGCTCCTCCACCATGGATATCAATGGTATCACCCAAAATCTCTGTTGACATGACCGAACACTCAATGTGCCAGCCCGGGCGACCTGCTCCCCAAGGACTGTCCCAGGAAATCTCGCCCGGCTTAGCTGCCTTCCAGAGAGCAAAGTCCACTGGATTTTCCTTACGAGCAGTCTCCTCATCTGTCCGACCAGAAGCACCCAACTCCAAGTCTGCCAAGGTTTTGTTGGCTAATTTGGCATAATTGTGAGATTTTTCGACGCGGAAGTAGACATCGCCTTCTGACTCATAGGCGTAGCCTTTTTCAACCAAGTCCTCAACAAAACGGATGATGTCAGCCATAAACTCCACCACCCGCGGATGACGAGTCGCAGGTTTTACACCCAGAGCTGAGACATCCTCACGAAAAGCTGCGATATACTTGTCCGCCACTTCTTTGGGTGTGATGCCTTCTTCCTTGGCACGATGGATAATCTTATCATCTACATCTGTAAAATTGGAAATATAATTGACCTCAAATCCCCGATACTCAAAATAGCGACGAACTGTGTCAAAAGCTACTGTTGAGCGGGCATTGCCGACATGGATATAGTTATAAACCGTCGGACCACAGACATACATGCGAACCTTGCCCTCTTCAATGGGTACAAATTCACGTAGGCTGCGGGTCATGGTGTCGTAAATTTTAATCATACGGTCCACTCCCTTCTCTATTTCTGACTTTTTCGGCTGAAAACCAGCTCTGCAAAAGGGCCAAATTGTCTGAGGCTATCCAGTTGGTAAAAGCGCTGTCCTTCCTCTTGGGTAAAGAGGGGGAACCCCCTTTCCTAGGATAAGGGGCGCTATCTGAATAATGAGGTGGTCGAAAAGATCCGCATCCAAGAGCGGTCCTACCAAGGAATTACCACCAATCACAAAGACATTTTTGCCTTTGTCAATCTGGTGAACAAAGTCCACCACATCCCCAGCTACTGGCTGGTAATTGCTGACAGGCAGGTGCCTATCATGCGTAAAGACATAGTTTTCAGTAGCTTGATAAAAACTTTCTACATCTTGCAAATCTTGGATTTCCTCAAAGGTCCGCTTGCCCATGATGGTGATATCCATTTGCCTGTAAAAGTCATCATAGCCTGTATCCTCTACAGAACCAAGCTGATGCAGCCAGTCTATCCTGTGCTGGCTGTCTGCCAAGTAGCCATCCATGGTGATACAGCCGTAAAAATATACTGCCATTCTTGTAGTTACCTTTCTAGTTCCTTTGCTATTGTCAAAGCGATAGTGAAAAAAGTCATGGCATCAGCTGTCCGCTCTTCATGGCGGGCATCCCAGGTTCGGTTATGATGATCCACATAGTCAGCTGTGTAGAAGAACTGATAGACTTTACTCTTGCGAAATTGGCTCCATGCCATAATAGCCGAAGCTTCCATGTCCACCACTTGTGCACCAGCAGCCAAGCGACGCTTGACCTTATCAGGCGTTTCCCGATAAAAGGCATCTGTCGTCCAAGACTTGGTGCGGATATGCTCAATATTGTGCTTGTCAAAGATGGCTTCTAGCTTAACTAACAGAGACTCGTCATAGGCGACTTCGTCACCCGGTGGGGCATAGTGATAGCTAGTTCCTTCATCTCGCAAAGCCGCAGACGGCAAGATAATCTTATCCGCCTCAATTGAGCGATCCAAAACGCCACAGGAACCTAAAATGATGAAATTCTTGAAGCCTCTGGCTGCCAACTCCTCCAGTTGGCCGACTATCATGGGAGCCCCAATCGGAGCCAACATAACTGCTAGCTTGCTAGGACCTTGACCATAAATATACCATGGATGCTGTCCGTTTATGCTTTTCAAATAGCCTCCTGGATAGACTTCTTCTGACTCAATCAAACGTTTCAGAATTTCGCCATTAAAGGACAGGATGATGGTTTCGCATACCTCACCCTTGTCATGGACAGGCTTTTCAGTTGGCTCAATAACTGCTGCTACATCTTCAAATTCCTCTAATAGCATAACTTCTCTTTCTTTAAGGCTCCAGCAAATCTGCCTTCATTTTATTTAGACGGCGCAGTTTGGTCTCATCTTTTTTTGGCTTCACTGATATAATGAGCCCATTCTCGCTGGTGGCTAGGTGGCAGTTTAATAAAGCGCTCCTTAGCAAGACCATCCAAGTGTTCTTGCAACTCAAGAACTGCCTTGTTCAAAATTGCATCTGATAAATCTGACATAGTTCTTACCTCCTGTCATACTTCACCTCGATAACTTTGCTACCCTTTCCTACAGACTTGACGAATGGTGGCTGGCCTCACGGGCATGCTCTAGTTTGTCTAAATAATATTCTCGTTTTTCTTCTACTTCATGGATAGTCGGCTCATCCTTCTCGCCGTGGACACGGACAATTTTAGCTGGAACTCCGACCACCGTCACATCACTAGGCACATCAGATACAACCACTGCACCCGCCCCAACTTTGGCTTTCTCTCCAATTTCAATAGGGCCAATCACCTGAGCGTGGGCCGAAATCAGCGCCCCTTTTCGGACAGTCGGGTGACGTTTGCCCGTATCTTTTCCTGTACCACCTAAGGTAACACCGTGGTAAAGCATAGCCCCCTTCTCCACAACAGCTGTCTCTCCAATCACTAGGCCACTGCCATGGTCAATAAAGACACCTGATTCAATCTGGGCTCCAGGGTGAATCTCTATCTGGGTCCAAAAGCGCCAGAATTGACTGTGCATTCTTGCTAATAACTTAAAACCATGCTTCCACAAAAAATGAGAAAGACGATGTGCTGCCAAAGCTTTAATACCTGGATAAGTCAAGAGAACTTCCAGAGAATTTCGAGCTGCTGGATCATTTTCTTTTACAATATCAATGGTTTCTTTCCACCATCCCATCTTCTTCTCCTTTCATGATGTAAAAAACAAGGGAGCTGGCCCAAGAATTGCAACGCAACTGAGCCCTACTACTCCTTGTTTGTCTTTTATTCTTCTGTTTGAGTAAGAGGTGCTTCTTCATGTTTCTTATGAGGATGCCCCTTACCATGATGCTTATCATGGTGCTTGTCTGACTTTTCAGGTTTAGGCGGACGTGGCAAAAGAGCCTTCATGGAAGCATCTACCCGACCTTTGGCATCAATCTTGATAATCTTGACATCTACTTCATCACCGATTTGTACGACATCTTCGACATTGTTGGTCCGAGTCCAAGCTAACTCTGAGATGTGAACCAGGGCATCTGTCTTGTCAAAGAGATTGACAAAAGCACCGAATTTCTCAATCCGAACAACCTTGGCATGGTAAACTTCATCCACTTTTGCTTCGCGGACCAAGCCAGCAATGATTTCCTTGGCACGATTAATCGCGTCTTGGTCGCTAGAGTAGATGGACACATTTCCTTCTTCATCAATGTCAATCTTAACACCGGTCTCAGCGATAATCTTGTCGATGGTTTCCCCACCTTTACCGATGACAATCTTAATCTTGTCCACATCAATCTTGATGGTGTCGATTTTCGGAGCAGTTGGAGCCAACTCAGGACGTGGAGCTGGAATTGTCGCTTCAATCAAGTCCAGAATTTCAAAGCGAGCTTTCTTAGCCTGAGCCAGAGCTTCTGTCAGGATTTCTGCTGTAATTCCTTCAATCTTAATATCCATCTGCAGGGCTGTAATCCCTTCGCGAGTACCAGCTACCTTAAAGTCCATGTCGCCAAAATGGTCTTCCAAACCTTGAATGTCCGTCAGAACCGTGTAGTTGCTGCCATCTGAAATCAAGCCCATAGCAATACCAGCAACCGGAGCCTTAATCGGCACACCACCGGCCATCAGAGCCAAAGTGCCCGCACAGATAGAGGCCTGTGAGGAAGAACCGTTTGATTCCAAGACTTCTGCTACCAGACGGATAGCGTAAGGAAACTCTTCCAAGCTAGGCAAGACTTGCTCCAAGGCACGTTCCCCAAGAGCACCGTGTCCAATTTCACGACGACCAGGAGCACCATAACGGCCTGTCTCCCCGACAGAGTATTGCGGGAAGTTATAGTGGTGCATGAAGCGTTTCTTGTATTCCGGATCCAAGCCGTCAACGATTTGCGTTTCGCCCATTGGCGCCAGAGTCAGGACAGACAAGGCTTGGGTTTGCCCACGAGTAAAGAGACCAGAACCATGCACGCGCGGCAGGTAATCCACTTCCGCATCCAGCGGACGGATTTCATCAACCTTACGACCATCAGGACGGACCTTATCTTCGGTAATCAAACGCCGCACTTCTGCATGCTCCATTTGCTCCAAGATTTCAGCCACATCACGCATGATACGGTCGAATTCTTCGTGGTCTACATATTTTTCTTCATAAACTGCTGTGACTTGGTCTTTGACAGCCTGAGTTGCGGCTTCACGCGCCAGCTTTTCTTCTACCTGAACAGCCTTTGCAAGTCACTGTTGTAGGCTGCGACAATCTCTGCCTGCAGCTCTTCATCAACATGCAACAATTCTACTTCTGCTTTTTCCTTGCCGACTGCTGCGACAATTTCTTCTTGGAAGGCAATCAATTCTTTGACCGCTTGGTGCCCTTTGAGAAGAGCTTCCAGCATGATATCTTCAGACAGTTCCTTGGCTCCAGATTCTACCATGTTGATGGCATCTTTGGTGCCAGCTACTGTCAGTTCCAAAAGTGAAACTTCTTTTTGTTCCTTGCTAGGGTTGATGATGAATTCGCCGTCTACATAGCCGACTTGAACTCCTGCGATAGGGCCGTTAAAAGGAATATCTGAGATAGAAAGAGCCAGAGAGCTACCGAACATAGCAGCCATTTGAGGTGAAGCATCTTCGTCATAAGAAAGAACAGTATTGATAACCTGAACTTCATTGCGGAAACCTTCCGCAAACATAGGGCGAATCGGACGGTCAATCAAGCGGGCAGTCAAAGTCGCATCTGTTGACGGACGGCCTTCGCGCTTGTTAAAGCCACCAGGGTATTTCCCAGCTGCATACATTTTTTCCTCATAGTTGACCTGCAATGGGAAAAAGTCACCAGTAGCCATCTTTTTGGACATGGTTGCCGCAGTTAAAACGGTACTTTCTCCATATCGAACAACGGCGCTGCCATTTGCCTGCTTTGCAACCTGACCGGTTTCAACTACCAGCTCACGACCTGCAAAAACGGTTTTAAAAACTTGTTTTGTCATAAAGACTCCTTGCCGAGCACATGCTCAATTTTTTTCATACGTCTTGGCTACAAAGATCAAGATACTAAGACCGTCAAAAGCAAAGTAAAAATAGGAAACTGATGAAGTCTTCGATGAAGACAAGACAGTTTATCTTTTTTACACAGCTTTTAGGTCGTGTTCAGTTCATCAAGATACTAAGTCCTTAAGCAACTCAAAGGAGGTGTTCAGTTAGCACTGTGACTTTAATATCATGGTCTTAGTAGCTTATTATATCCTCATCTTTGTATCAAGCACGTACAGACCTTATTTTACCACAATTTCAGGCAAAAGAAAAAGACTGAAAATAGCTTTTTTTCTATAAAAGCACTGAAAATCTATTTTTCTTTTCTATAGCTGATTATAGTTGGCTGTCAGAGTTCGTTTTTTCCTTTCGATTCGCCACATATGAGAGTGGTATAGCCTTCATTCACTTTTCAAAGTGAACTTCTTGCTTTATAATAAATACTGTGATTCATTTCAAACATGTAAAGGAGACAATCGTGCCAAATCATCAAACAGTTGAAAAGAAAGATTTTTTCTCGCTCCTTGCGACAGCCTTAATCTGCTTTGCAGGCATCTTATCTGAAACCAGTATGAATGTGACCTTCCCGCATCTAAGTAAGATCTTTGGGTTAGGATTGGGAACGCTACAATGGATTACAACAGGGTATTTACTAGCAGTGGCCATCACGATTACTTTAGGAGCGACCTTAGCTCACAATTGGAAAGAGCGAACCATCCTCTTTACTGCTTTGGCCAACTTTTGCTTGGGCACACTGATTGCTATGCTGGCTCCAAGCTTTCCCATCTTGATGATAGGAAGAATCTTGCAAGGAGGCGCTACTGGATTAGCCATTCCTTTGCTCTTTAACTTGATTGTTGAGCGTATTCCTAAGCAAAAAAATTGGAACCTACATGGGCTTGTCTGGGATGGTGGTCAGCCTAGCACCAGCAATTGGGCCGACTTACGGTGGTTTTATGATTAGTCGTTTTGACTGGCATATGATTTATACCTTAACTCTTCCTGTTCCAATCATTTCCTTTATTCTTGGCTTTTTCTTTTTAAGAAATTCCGAGAAGTCTAGGAAACGCGCCTTTGATCTTCTCTCATTTCTCCTCTTAGCAAGCTCACTCGTCTTTGCCATTGTAGCCATCTCCAGCTTAGAAGAAGGACATATTGATTGGCTCTATCTTGTTCTCTGCATACTGCCACTAGCCTGCTTCATCTATCGGAGCTTGAAAATCGATCATCCATTCCTAGATATTCGGATTTTAAAGCAACCAACGGTCTTATTGGCTATTTTACCCTTCTTTATTTTTCAATTTATCAACCTATCGGCTAATTTTCTGATTCCCAACTTCCTAGTCATAGAAAAAGACATTTCAACCGCTCAAGCAGGCTTTGCGCTGCTTCCAGGAACCATGCTCGGAGCCTTCCTATCTCCTCTCTTTGGCAAACTCTATGATAGAAATGGTCCGAAACCAACCCTTTTTACAGGAAATTCACTTCTTTTCCTGGCTGTATTCTTGCTCCTTATCTTTACAAAAGAACTCACCTTAACAGCTGTTATTGCGATTTATATTTGCTTTACCTTGGGGCGAAACATGGCTTTTAATAACACACTTGCCCTAGCGACGACTCAAGTTGATAAAGAAAAAACTGCAGATACGACCGCGCTCTTTCAACTGGCCCAGACCTTTGCGGGTGCTATAGGTACTGCAGTTACAGCTGTCATCGCCAATCAAGCTCCAAATATGACAAAAGGAACTCAAAACGTCTTCACCCTGCTATTAGGCCTGGTTATCTTCGTCTTCTTGTCTTATCTACTGCTTTTTAAAAGGATTGCAGCAAAGAAACATTGACTTTTATCCTTGACCTGATAAACATCTAAAATTTCCGACTTATCCTTCTCCTCCAATTAGAAATAGTGGGAATATATTAAAAAAGCCCGTCTAGATGCAAGATTTACTCAATTAGAAGTTACTGAAAAGTTAGGTGTGGCTCAAGCCCAGTATGCTAGGTGGGAAAACAGAGGAAGAAATCCAAAAGATGAAACAGTAGAGAAACTAGCTAAAATATTTAATACTTCTTTTGAAACATTGAAAGGACGCGATGATGGACTAGAAGAAATTGTTAGTTTATTGAGGGAGTATGAACTGATAGAAAAGGAGAAAAAAGAAATTATTAGTGCTTTAAAGCAATTTTTGATGAATAAGAAAGATTAGTTACTGTCGGGAAGATAACTTGAACTATCTATATAAAATTTAGAAGGAGTGGAAATATGGAAGCACTAGAATTATTAGGCTTTAGATATGGATCAAACTGAAATTCTCTATAATTTTTCAGTTTTTTAAAAACCGTTGAAGATATAAAAAAACGAGAAAAAAATCAAACTTTAAAAAGAAGAAAAAGACCAAATGGTTGAATGAATGGCAAAAATGGTATTGAGTTAGTTTTTTTCAGAGACATACCAAGATTATATTATTGAGTGGGTAAAAGATGAAGAGGAATTAAAAAAATTGGATTTCTAGAAAAAGAAGTTGAGTTGAATTTCATTTGGCTTGATTTAGTTACTTTGGAGACATATGTTTTTTTGAACCATATTATCCACTGAATACAAGCGATAAAAAAAGTAAAATAAAATATAATTCAAAAAATTCGTGGTTAGAAGAATTTATTGTTAGCAACTTTATGTCCAAAGAGCTGTACTCAGAAATGAAAAAAACTTATAAAAAATCTTTTGGAAAAATAACTAAAAAAAAGAATTTTTACATTAACACAGCTTTGGCAAGCCTAGGTTTGGCATTATTATTTACTGGTATCGGAGCAGTATTTGCGCCACAAATTGCAGTGGCATTATTCGGAAGTCAATTTTCAGGACTTTATGGAGCTGCATTAACAAATGCTGTTTTAGCATATATCGGAGGTGGTGCTATTGCAGCTGGTGGACTAGGCGTTGCAGGTGGCACAATGGTAATAGCTGGTGGTGGTGCCTTGTTAGGATTAAATATTGGTATGATGAGTAGTAGCACTTTTGTACTCGTGAAAGAAGTGTTGGTTAACCCTACACAAAATATTATATTATGTTCGAAGTTACTAACTGTCGTAAAAGTTTTTGTATTAAATAAAAATAATGATATTGAACTGGCAAAAACTTTTTATAATGAGTTCAATAATTCGATCTTAAATTTAGAGAATCTTGACTATGACAACGAATTAGATATGGACAAGAAAAAAACCAAAAGGACCTAAAAAAATCTCTTGTTCAAATGAAAAAAATACAAAAAAACGAATTAAAGAGATTTATCAGTTCGTATGAAGTTAGTTTGAAAAAAAATAAAATTGGTAGCTAAATATACTTAATATCTAGTTTTTCTCAAATACATAAAAAAAGAATGTCCTATCAACATTCTTTTTTATGTATTCCGTAATAGACCATTTAGGGAATTTGAATTAGTGGTTTTTTTATTTTATATTTTTTCGATAAAATAGCTAAAATTGTATCACTATCATTTTGAGGTATCTGTTTTTACTAGTCCTGTTTCAACTTTACTAAATAATGAGTTAATAATTATTAGTCGTTCTTCTTTGTCAATGTTAGTTCCAGCTTTGGTTAGAGCTTGATAGAATCGTGTCAAAGCAGCTTTTTGTTTATATTCCGTAGCTAAATGATGATTTGACATAACGATTTTTTTATCAATATTCTAACAATGTAGATAAAAAAACGAAATAATTGAAATAAGTATAAACGATTCGGATATAAACGGGAGGTTATTTTTGATAATATTTAAAGAATAATTATGTATAACGACAACTAATCTTGCTAAAGTAAAGATTAAAGCTATGATTGCAAAAGTAAGGAACCATGTCCAATTTCTAGCTTTTTCTTGGTGCTCTTCAGCACGCTCTGTCCAAAGTTGTTCTGGAGCTTCTAAAGAAAGCTGATTTTCATAGGTGTCCTCTAGATCTTTAATCTTTTCTTGCTTTTCTTTTTGCCAGTCGTCGAGAGATTTTTGAAATTCGGCAAACTCAGAAACTTTTTCATTATATTGCATCTGAATTTGATTATGCTTATCTTCTATTAATGCCGTAATTTGTCTATACTGTTCATCAGAGTCATCTGAAATATCTTTCAACTTGCTAGCCAAAGGAGCTACTATATTTGTTTCAAAATCAATTACATTATCTTTAATATTTGAAAAATTTTTTCTAAGTAGATACAGTGCCGGATAAAACATATAGTGATATTGGTTTGAAAAATAGCTACCAATAGCATTGTTGTTATAATAGAGATAGATAAAACTTTTGACAGCTCTATCAAGGTCGTGTTCGGAATATTGAATGTAGAAGGAAACAAATCTTCTGATTTTATGAAATTGTGTGTCTTTGTCAATAGGAGAGCTTACAGATATTATGTAAACTTTCTTATCTTGACCCGTTGTTTCCCAATTAGGAGTTAAAATTGAATAAATTTGATTATGGATATGGACAATGTCTAATTCTTCAGATTCTAAAATATAATTTTTTTACTGCATTAAAACTATCATTTAAGTTTTTTCCAACTAGACGCAAAAATTAGTTGAAGAGCTTTCATTAATTGAATTCCAATAATCATAGTTACTTTTTTTATAATTCTTTCAAGTTCTTCAAATGTAAAAAAACTTTTCGTAATCGATATATTCAATTGTAAATTCTTTAGAAATAGAGAATCTAAAGAGAATTTTTATCATTTAGAAAATTTGATACTTGACCTTTTGTATAGCTCATAAACCCCACCTTACAGAGTAATTATATCATTATCTATTATACCATAGAAAGGTAGGAGAAAATAAGTGATATACATGTAAAAATTGTTGACAGTAGTAGGTAATTTATCAGAAACTCAGTAATAAGGTATATTACTGAAAATCATATTAAAAAAATAATTCCAAATTTAATCCTTTTGGTAGCTAAACAGACAAATTGTTTAATTATTATCACAGTAAACATAAAAGAATGTTGATTTATCAGCTTTCTTTTTCATTTCAAATCAATTCTCGAAAAGACATTTTGGGGGATTTTTTGCTATACTATTTCTATATATGACAAAAGGAGTAGACTATGGAACAAAAACATCGTTCTGAATTTCCAGAAAATGAACTCTGGGACCTAACAGCCCTTTACCAAGACCAGGAGGACTTCCTGCGAGCCATCGAAAAGGCCAGAGAGGACATCAAAAAATTTGTCCGTGATTACCAAGGCAAGCTCAGCACTTTCGAAGATTTTGAACAGGCATTTGCTGAGTTAGAGCAGATTTATATCCAAATCAGCCACATCGGCAACTACGGCTTTATGCCACAGACCACTGACTTTGGTGACGAGAGCTTTGCGCAGATTGCCCAAGCAGCTATGGAGTTTGAGACCGATGCCAATGTCGCACTCAGCTTCTTTGACGACGCCCTGGTCGGTGCAGATGAAGCTATCTTAGAAAAACTGGGCCAAGAGCCCCATCTGACTTCAGCTATCCGCCAAGCTAAAATCAAAAAAGCCCACTATCTGGGAGCAGATGTCGAAAAAGCTCTGACTAATCTGGGCGAAGTCTTCTACAGTCCTCAGGATATTTACACTAAGATGCGGGCTGGCGACTTTGCTATGGCTGACTTTGAAGTGGACGGCAAAGTATACAAAAACAGCTTTGTCACCTATGAGAATTTCTATCAAAACCATGAAAACGCAGAAATCCGCGAAAAGTCTTTCCGCTCTTTCTCTGAAGGTCTTCGCAAGCACCAAAATGCCGCTGCAGCTGCCTATCTGGCTCAGGTCAAGTCTGAAAAATTACTGGCTGACATGAAGGGCTATGACTCTGTCTTTGACTACTTACTAGCAGAGCAAGAAGTTGATCGCTCTATGTTTGACCGGCAGATTGACTTGATCATGAGCGAATTTGCCCCAGTAGCTCAGAAATACCTCAAGCATGTCGCTAAGGTAAACGGACTTGAAAAAATGACCTTTGCCGACTGGAAGCTGGACTTGGACAGCGAGCTCAATCCCGAAGTCAGCATTGATGATGCCTACGACCTCGTCATGAAGTCAGTCGAGCCACTCGGACAAGAGTATTGTCAAGAAGTTGCCCGCTACAAGGAAGAACGTTGGGTTGACTTTGCAGCCAATGCCGGAAAGGACTCTGGAGGCTATGCTGCTGATCCTTATCGGGTTCACCCTTATGTCCTCATGAGCTGGACTGGTCGCATGAGTGATGTCTATACTCTGATTCACGAAATTGGCCACTCTGGTCAGTTTATCTTCTCTGACAATCACCAAAGCTACTTTAACGCCCACATGTCCACCTACTATGTGGAAGCACCGTCTACTTTTAATGAGCTCCTGCTCAGCGATTATCTGGAACGCCAGTTTGATAATCCTCGCCAAAAACGCTTTGCCCTGGCGCACCGTCTGACGGATACCTACTTCCACAACTTCATCACCCACTTGCTAGAAGCTGCCTTCCAACGCAAGGTCTATACTTTGATTGAAGAAGGCGGAACCTTCGGCGCAAGCAAACTCAACGCTATCATGAAAGAAGTTTTGACAGAATTTTGGGGCGATGCCGTTGAGATTGATGACGATGCCGCCCTGACTTGGATGCGCCAAGCCCACTACTACATGGGACTCTACAGCTACACTTACTCTGCAGGCTTGGTCATCTCTACTGCCGGTTACCTACACCTGAAAAATGACGAGAACGGTGCCCGTGATTGGCTGGAGCTACTCAAATCTGGTGGCAGCAAAACGCCACTTGAGTCAGCTATGATTATCGGAGCAGATATTTCGACAGACAAACCACTCCGCGACACCATCCAATTCCTGTCCGACACAGTTGATCAGATTATTGCTTACAGCGAAGAGTTGGGGGAATAAGCCCATATCTTTAGAATCATACTCAGATGAATCATCTGAGTATGATTTTTTTCTTTTAAAAAACAAAATCAAATCTATATTTTAAAATTTTACAAAAATATCCATTGAAAACGCTTCCTTTTTGTGGTATGATGTCCTTGGATATATATCCGAAGGGAGAAAAATTATGAAAAAATGGTTATTTTTAACAGCTTTAACTGCACTACTGCTTGGAGCTTGCTCAACAGAGAATGAGGTTTCCCAAGAAAACACTGATAAACAGATAGGCTTCGTTCAAAAAGAGGATAAAAATAGTTTAGAGAAAGCGGAAAAAGAAAAATTAGAGAAAGAGAAAAAAGAAAAAGAACAAGAGGAAAAAGAGAAAAAGACTGAAGAAGAAAGAAAACTACGAGAAGAAGAGGAAAGAAAAAAACAAGAAGAAGAGAGAAAGGCTCGCGAAGAACAAGAAAGAAGAGAGGCGGAAGCCAAACAAATTGCAGAGCAAGCAGAGGCAACTGTTCAACAACTAGAAAACAATCAAGTTCAAGACTACGTTGCTCCAGCTCAAGCTGCAGTTGAGCGTGTTGCTGATGAAAATATAAAGTCTAAATTGGTATATCGTATTGGACTTGTTCAAAATGCGATTAACATTAGGGCTCAACAAGCTGCAGAAGCTGAACAAGCGCGCCAAGAAACTGCAAGACTGGCAGCAGAACAGCAACAAACAAGAACTGTTTATGTCGCTCGAAACGGAACTGCAGATGTATATTGGTATAGTATGGAGAATATGCCATCAAATACACGTTTTGATAGAGTCGTGTCAATGACTGAAGCTGATGCCATTGCCTCTGGAAAAAGACACACAAGTAAAGAATAATATAAAAAATGCACAAGAAAAATTTTCCCTTTATCTATTTCGTCCTCAAGGCAATTTGTATATGCTTAACCACTTCGCGACATCATCTAATTATTGTCGGATACAGATGATCAGATTATTTCCTACAGCGAAGAGGTTGGAAAATAAAAGCTTTTACCTATGATGGATTTAAGAGTATTCATCATCTAAAACAAGACTACACAAAAAATCACCTGTTTCAGGTGATTTTTTGTGCAATTTAGAAAAATTCCATCTACTCAATGTCCAACTAGCAGGAGGTTGGAGTATGCGGGTTCGAAGAGCCCATTCAGGACTCTGGTAGCAGGTTATTCGAATTTACCTTTATTAGCTTCATTCGCTGGTTTCATATTGATTTGTAAAAGATTAGCGATATTTTCTTTATCTATCTTAGCATTCCCTTTATTATCAACCTTAATTGCCAAATAATGAGTACTAGTGTCATAATAATCCATTCCCTGTAAATTCACATAGTTATCTGCTTTAAAATCTAGAGCAGCTAACTGGTAGACAAATCGAATAATCAAACCTTTAGAATAGTTGGTTTCAATAACCTTATTGTGTTCATCTATCAAGCCTTGGAAGAATTCTTGATTATCCTGATGATAAGATGCCTTAACCTCGTACTGATAGACATCTACAGATGGAGCCTTAAATTTCAAATAGACCATATCGCCTTCTACTTTGTAATCTTCAAGAGTGTATGCTCCAGCTTTTCCCAAGGCATTAGTGTTTACCTTGAAAAACATTGGCGCGTATACCTTGAGTGGGTAACTTTCTCCTTTATACTTAAAAACTGTATCCTTTGAAAAAGTTGCATAACGTTCAGACAATACAGGAGCTATGACATCATTCCATAACTTATCAAAAAATTCTTCTTGATTGCTAGCGCCTCTTGCTTTTAAAACCAAATCGAAATTCTTTTGATTAACAAAAACAGCATCTACTAATTTCAATGCCGCTTGTACCTTGGGATTGGTAATCTCCTTTTTCTTTTTTTCAAGATCGTCAGCCGCCTTTTTAACACCATCTAAGGTTGTAGTGACTTCCTTTCCACTATTTGTTTCAACATACGTTTTCTCATAGGAAACAGGGCCAACTTTTGCATTCCAATCAAATGATGCAGCAGGTCCAGTCACATCTGTCTTGTGATATAATGCATTTTTAGCAGTATCAGTCGATTTAGACGAACATCCAACAAGAGCAACTGCTAAAGCTGCCAAACTTACAAGGAAATAAACTCTAATCTTCTTTCTCATATTATTCTCCTCTTCTAATAATGATTCTGACCTACCATCTAGTATACCATGACAAAACTTATCTTAATGACTTTTTTTATAAATAAATTCTAAAATGTTATAAAAAATGTAGTTCCTGTTCCCTTCTTGTTTGAAATCTAGCTTCTTTTTAATCGCTAAACATAAAGTCACTTGTTTACTCTAAAGTCAATCATTGTTGTGTTTTGTCCATTTTTAAATTTCAAATCTTGTCTATTAAAATGATAGCACTAAATAAAGCAAAGGGTCCTTCTCAAAACGAGTTAAGAAAAGCTATTCAATCTTTTCAATACTAAGGATAAGCTGGTCGTTTTATGATTTTCAAAAAATTTTCAAGTCACTTTTCTTGAATCCGATTACTTCTTTTGATAGACTAGTGCTTAGTTTTAGAAAAAGGAGACAGAAAATGAAAAAGTTTTTTGCTGAATTAATCGGTACATTTTTGCTTGTGTTTGTAGGAACAGGCGCAGTTGTTTTTGGTAATGGTGTAGAGGGCCTTGGTCATCTTGGAATTGCCCTTGCCTTTGGTTTGTCAATCGTTGCTGCTGCTTACTCTATCGGTACGATTTCCGGAGCTCACCTCAATCCTGCAGTATCTATTGCTATGTTTGCAAACAAGCGTTTATCGTCTAAGGATCTTGTCAACTACATCCTTGCACAAGTTCTTGGGGCTTTTATTGCTTCAGCGACAGTATACTTCCTCTTGGCTAACTCAGGTATGCCAACTGCCAGCCTAGGTGAAAATGCCTTGGCAAATGGTGTAACCGTCTTTGGTGGCTTCTTATTTGAAGTCATTGCAACCTTCTTGTTTGTCTTGGTTATCATGACTGTAACTTCTTCAAGCAAAGGGAACAGCTCTATCGCTGGTCTTGTAATTGCTTTGACTTTGGTAGTGATGATCTTGGTTGGTCTCAATATCACTGGCCTCTCAGTTAATCCAGCTCGTAGCTTGGCTCCAGCTCTTCTTGTAGGTGGTGTAGCCTTGCAACAAGTTTGGATCTTCATCTTGGCACCAATTGTTGGTGGCCTTCTTGCAGCTGTAGTTGCCAAAACCCTTCTTGGAACAGAAGAATAATCGAAAATAAAAAGAGCCTTGCTCCTTATCTTGAGGAACAGGGCTTTTTCTTTAAAAATTAAAATACACTCCCATTTTACTCACAGGAGTGTATTGATTTTAACTCAATTCAGCAACGATAGCCTTGATTTGTTCTGCAGTATGAACACCTGCAACTTGTTTAACCACTTGGCCATCCTTTTTAAATAGAAGTGTTGGAATAGACATAATTCCAAAGGATCGAGCTGTCAGTGGATTTTCATCCACATCTATTTTGACAATTTTAAGTTTATCTTCTGAAAATTCTTCCGACAGTCTATCTAGCACTGGCCCTTGCATTCGACAAGGTCCACACCATGTCGCCCAAAAATCAACTAAAACTAAGCCATTCTTTGTTTCTTGCTCAAATGTTGCATCTGTAATTGCTTTTACCATTATTTTTATCTCCTTTTAATCAAACTTTGTCAAATCCTGCTTCATCAGGAAAAAGAATACATCGCCATAAGTCCCATGATAATCCAAATCGTGCCCATTATAGGTCAGTTTCTGAACCGGATAATAATCCGCAACCCCAATCAAGCAGGCCTGCTGAGACTGTTCAAATGCTTGATAGGACTCAAAGGTCATCTTGCGTTCTTGCTTGACAGCATCCAAATAAGTAATTTCAATCATAACTTCTCCTTTTTCAAATTACTCTTGTAATTTTTTATTTTACGATTATATTGTAACCATCTTTATTACATCTGTCAAATGAAACGACTCAGAGAAATTCATTCACTTTTAAAGTTACTCACTGATTGCCTAGCAAATGAAAAAGCCTCCCATCGGAAGACTTTTTATGTAAATAAGAAAAAGCATGATCAATGCCCCTTGTGTTTTTCCAATCGTTTTTGCTGTTTGAGTTCGAATTTCCTTTGCTTAGCCAGTTCTTTCTGCTGCTTGCGCTTGACTTGAGCGATTTTCTTTTGCTCTTCAAATTGCAGCTTCAGCGCTTCCTGGGACTTTGAAGACCGTGAAGCCATCTGCTCCTTTTTAGCCTGTCTCTGCAAGCGTTTGGGACTGATGGACTTAGCCTTCTCCTTCACCCTGATGCTAGGACTAAACTGCAATCGATGATAATAACGGTTTAGAAAATCCAACAGCTCCTGCATACTTGGCTCTGCGCCAAAGGTGACTCGGCAAACTCTATAAGACTGAGCATGTTCCCGCTCGAAAAGACCGTGCCAAAATCCCTCTTCAAAATAGACTGTCAGCGTCATTGAAATCTTATCCATGACAGCACCTCCTTTAAAAATCCCTAAGAATGGACAACCAAGGAGGAAGGTTACTGACAAAAATAGACTTTTTGCGTCTGGACTACCAACCAGAACTGTGTTTTTATCTTAGTAGCTACAGTCTAGCAAGATTTTCTAAAAAATTCAAGATTATCGGAATCTCGCCGAGATGACTAAATTGGATTTTCTTGCATGAAATCTAGAAAAGTCAAAAACAAGAACTCTCTCTCCTTGTAAAATAACTTCATTTCCGCTATAATACTACAAATACTGAAAGGAGAGAACTATGAAGTATATTTGGGCTTTCTTAGCAACCTTGGGCTTAACCGGACTTGTACTTTTCTTCTACTTGTCCCAAACCAAACCAATTCATACTCCTCCTAAGCGCGAAAGTACACAAACAGCTTCTAGTGAGAAGAGTGACAAGCAACCGACTCCGACAGAAGATATCGTGTCTGAAGACTATAGTGTTTCATACGACGACAAGCAGCTATACGGAAAGATTACTGCTCCTCGTGACTACAAGAGTAAAAAATTACCGACTATTGTTATTGCACATGGATTAAACAACACCCTTGAGCAATATGAAATGTACAGCCAGCTGTTGGCAAAGCAAGGTTATCTGGTTTACAGTTTTGATTTCTACGGAGGCAGCCGTCGTTCTAAAAGTGGCGGGCAGGATATGCTGAATATGTCGGTCAAGACCGAACTCACAGACTTGACCCAAGTCATGGAAAAGCTGAGTTCTGAGGCCTTTGTAGATAAGAGTAAAATGAGCTTATTCGGTGCTAGTCAAGGTGGGGTTGTTGCTAGTCTCTACGCAGCTTCTTATCCAGATCGTGTGCACAAGCTCCTGCTTATCTTTCCAGCATTCGTTCTTTTTGACGATGCCAAGGAGACCTATCATGAGCTAGGGAGTCCTGACTTCGACCAACTTCCCGATAACCTGACAAACCACAATGTTACTCTAGGGAAGATTTATCTAATTGATGCTTTAGGTATTGACATCCAATCTGAGCTGTCCAAATTACAGCTCCGACTCTGATTATCCATGGCACTGATGATGCAGTCGTTCCCTACCAGTATGCGGTTGAAGCCAGTCAGACGATTCCAAATGCAGAGCTAGTCACTGTAGAAGGTGGGGAGCATGGCATCGACGAAAGATTTGCTATCACTGCCGCTCCTGCCATCCAAAAATTCTTGAAAGAGTAAATTTGCTGATAAAAAAAGTTCTTCTAAAATTATGGAAGAACTTTTTATTTGGAAAAATTAGAAGAATTAGACTAGGAAACGACATTTGAACATCTTAAAACGAATTAAGGGGAAAGGCGAATAATCGTGCTCCGAAACCCAGAAAACTGTTTTGAGCTCGGGCTAAAATCCTAGTGAAAATAAAAAATCTCCCCGAAGGGAGATCATTCTGGTTTATTTTACCTTACAGTGCTAGGAACCGTAACCGAAGATAATACTTGAGTATATCAAGGTAAGGTGACGGAACAGAAAAAGCTCCCTGAAGTCAGAGAGCCAATTTGAGCTCGGGTTAAAATCCATGAAAAAAGCTACCCAATTTAGAGTAGCTTCATTATCAAGATGTGCTCAATTGAACACGGCCTAAGCACTTGGCAAAAAAAGATATAATCTCCTCGAAACTGAAGTTTCTTCGTCAATTTTCCTATTTTTGCTTTGTGCTTTTGACGGCCTTTGTATCTTGAATTAACGACGAAGTCCTAGAGAGTTGATCAACTCACGGTAACGGTTAACGTCGTTTTTACGCAAGTATGCAAGCAAGTTACGACGGCGACCGATTTTCTTCATCAATCCACGGTAAGTAGCATGGTCTTTTTTGTGTTGTTTGATGTGATCGTTGAGGTGGTTGATTTCCCAAGTAAGGACAGCAACTTGAACCTCTACTGAACCTGTATCACCTTCGTGACGCGCATATTGTGCAATGATTTCATTTTTTTTCTCTTTTGAGATTGCCATGATATACTCCTTTTCTTTACGCTTCATCCGAGTGGCAGGTTTGGCATGGCCTGCAACCAAGAAGAAGTTATTTGTCTTTACGACATTCTTATTCTACCAAGAAGGACCAGCTTTGTCAAATCATCCTACTTTACGTCGTCTTTGTCATTCATTAATCAACCCTAGCCACATAATTCCAGGAATAATAGCTAAAAAAGAAGTGTTGCAATAGGCAGAGCACTTCATTTTTTTATTCATCAGTTGCAGCATCATATAGAGTCAGAACAGTCTGGTCTTCTTGACCTTCATTTGCAAAACGAATAGATGGCTGATTTGTTAAAGGAGAGATAATTCCTATAGCAACCTTATAGCCCTTATCCTTACTCATCAGATCAGAAGTTGAAAGTGAGACTTCAAGCTCTTTCTCTTTAGCTGGTAAAAGTTTGGTCAAATCAAGAGAAAGTTTCTTAGTTTCTACAATCTCCCCAGATTTATCAAGGACATAAATCTTAGTTTCCCAATTCCGATAAAAAGGAGCCACTCCTTTGTTTGCTAAAGTAAGAGTAAGCTTGGTTTCATCGCCTTGAAGCTTCAAGGACGCTGAAGGAACCCACAATCTATAACCCATATTTTTCAACACTTCGTTATAGCCCGTATCATCCTTCTCATCAAGCACCTCAGCAATCTTAGGTCCCAAGAAGCTTGTATGCGATTGTTGAACTTCTTTAATCGTTTGTTCTAAATTATTCTTGAGAATGTTTTTCATGCTCACTGCACTAGTAAACTCACCACCAATCGGTGCAGTTTGCCAGGCGTCAGGCATCGCTACAAGGCCACCCTTCGCTTCTTCCTGGTCATAGTCGCCACCAGATTTTATCCAATCCAGCCAAACCTTAGTGCTTTCTTTCTCTCCGACCATATCATTATAAAGGCCGAAGCCATGCTTCTTCGCAGCCACAAAAGGACGACGCATTAAAATATTGGCTTTGGGAAAAGCTTGAGTCCATGGAGTGATAAATTTTTCACGGACTGCTGCTTCTGGTAATTTTCTGATGTTTACCTCATCATTGACGTGCCATTCTCCCCAATGGCCGAGAACCCCAAGCTGAATAAAGGCAATTTGCCCACTTTTAGCCCAGCGCTCTCCCATAGCAGCAACAGCTTTTTGATAATAAGAAATCAAGGTTTTATCTGAATAATTAGGAGAAAAGCCTTTTCCATAGTCAGACTCATAGTGGTCCCCTGGATCAGACATTTCTTTTATGAGCCAAGAAGGAATATCTTCATGAGAAGTACCGGAAGGATAGTCTAAGACAAAGCGTAGAACAATATACTTTCCTTCCTTTTTCCAGCGTTCCATCTGGTTGTTTTCTTCTATCTTTTCCCAATCATATACACCCTTTTGGGCTTCTAATTCTTTCCAAGTGACATCCATATATACCAGTTGAACATCGTCAGAAAGCTCCGATTCCTCTGCGGATGGTGCATAGCCCATCAAGGGATTTGGAATTGCCTCTTCAGAGTAGGTAAAAGTACGGTTTACTTGTTTTTTATTATTCAAGGAAGTTAAGAAAAAACTACCAAAAATCGTGGCTACTACTAAAATAATTAAACTGTATCGCAACTTTTTATTCATTCCATTTCCAATCATGCTATCCGTGATACTCACCGTTATATTGGATAAGTGTCACGTCTGAAACCTGTTCAATATTCCGAATGCGTTCTACAAATGTGAAATCGTCTTTTTTACAGAGGACTTCAACTGCCATTTCAACAGCATCTCCACGAAGGGTCTTAGATTTCACAAAGTACTTGATCTTACCAAAAGATTGGATGATGCGGTCTCCTGTTTCGTCTCCTTGGTAATGAATAATGAGAATGAAGACCCTACCTTGGTGCTGCATCCGACTAAAAATGAGTAGCATTGCAAAAATAACAACAGCTGTCACAATGGCTAAGATATACATACCTGCTCCAACTGTGATTCCTGTGGTGATGGCCCAGAACAAATAAAGCAGATCCATGGGGTCTTTCACAGCCGTCCGATAACGCACAATGGAAAGGGCACCGACCATCCCCAAAGAGATAACAACGTTGGTACTAATTGCTAAAGTAACCATGGCTGTTAGGATAGACATCCCAATCAAGGTCATGGCAAAACTTCTTGAATAGACAACTCCAGTGAAAAATCGCTGATAAACAAAGTAAATAAAAGCTCCTAATGCGATTGCTAATAAAAGAGTGGCAAGAATTTTTACAGCATTTTGGGAAGTAAAATTCTCTGATTTTAATATTGATTTTTTAATCATATCTTGAACACTCATTCTTTTCTCCTATCTCTCCTAATAATCTGTGTCAAACCAGTACTCAAAATCATGCAAATATCTTGTCTTTTCATAGCAAAGAACGTATTTTGATACCGCGATAAACTCTGAAGCTCCGGGGGGAATAATATCTTTGATAATCTGCGGTTGCATCTCTGTATATTTCACCTCAAAAACCAACTTGCCTTCCGGAAGAACTGGAATAGTCGGTAAGTTCGGGTCAAATATATCATAGCTACCAACAGCTGCTCGAACATTTGAATCAAAGGTCAAGCGTACTGTCCCTGCATCGTAGACCCACGGTTCCCGCTCGTAGTCAACAATTACACGGGGACGCATAACATTTGTCACACATTCAAAATAAAATTCCCGACAAAGAGGATGGGGACTATGGAGTAGAAATCCATAGTCACCTTCAATAATTTTTTCCACCTCTTCTCGTGTTAAAGGTGCTGCTTCCTTATAGATATAATTTTCAAACTTTTTCTTTCTTTCCAACTTGATGCTACGATCGCTAAAATTATAAATTCTAATTCGATATTTCTTTCGCATCAAAATCCCTGCAGCCTTTTCCTCGTAACTACTATTCCAGTAATCGTCAAAATAAAGACTGCGAATGGTGTACCCTCCGTTTTGAGCATGTCTATCCAAATTTAGAATAGACTCAAACCGTTGGGTCAGTAAGGCTTTTTCCTTTAAACCGATGAGATATTTCGCTTCATGGCGAAACTGCTCCTTTTTATCTGTTTTCGTAAGTGTCAACCTTGATTCCCCCATCTTCCATTACATAGAAGCCTGAGACACCGAATTGTTTGGTAGTGTCTGTCCGATAGTAGTCAAAGGCCGCTTGTGAATTGCCTGTTTCATTTGTAGCAAAGATTCGGACAAAGTATTGACCTTTAGGTAAACGGTCTGTCTTAATGCTGAGTTCCTTGATCCCCTTCTTATCTAGTATTTTTCTTTGAAGCTTGGATCTTTGGCAAGCTCTACGTGATAGGTAATCTCTTGATTATTAAAATCATAAGATGGTAGCCATCTTAAGACAAGTTTCTTTCCTTCTACTTTAGGTTGGTCAATGTAGAATGGCTGAGGCGATTGCAGACTCTTCTTATAATCATGATAATTTTCCTCTACTTCTTTTGGTAGAGCATCTAAGACCTGATTATACTGGTCCTCATTAAAATACAAATAACCCAAATCTGGCATACGAGACAGATATGGTTTTACTATTTTAGCATAATTTTTACTCAAATCGCCAATATTTTCTGGTTTCAGCTGATTTTTATATAATTCATCAACTGTTCTTTCCAAACCAGTTCTGAATCTTTCTGATTTGAGCAAGCGTTGGAATAAGTGATTTCCCCAGTAGTTGCTGACTCCGTATTGCCAACTATTTTCTCCCAATGCACCTTGCTTACGGATTGCATACTCACTTTTGTGTAGGGAATCATCCAAGTCCCAAGGTAAGATATACCAACGTGTCCCATTCTTTGGACTGTAGAGGAACATATTCCGGTTTTGACTGTCAATATTGCCCATCAAAATCTGAAAGGCCATCCAGTACTGGACATTTTGCGCATCAAAATATTTTTCTAGGAACTCATCACTTGAGACTGACTCATCGTTTAGTTTATCCAACATGTCAATCAGTTTGGTATGGTCCTTGTCTCCCTTAACCTCTAAACGAGACTCGAATTTTTTCTTATCAAATTTAGGATCATCTTCTTTTCGAATAGCATCAGGCTCTCTGTAGAATTCGAAATTATTAATCTTATAAAGGTGACCGCTTTGGTCAAGACCATGAGCTTCAAGAGCCGTCTTGTTTAACTGTTCAACTTGCGTGTAGATTCCGTAATCTTCAAACCCCTTCGATTCTTCTCCTGTCTCGTCTTTGACATAGAGATGGACAAACTGAGTACGTAGTCCTACAATTTGCGGAATTCCTTCTATCAGTTTAAAAGCCAGTTTATTACGAAAACGGAGATAGTCGTAAGGATGCTTATTTAGGTTAATGGTCCGTTGGCCTTCCCATCTTCCCTTGCTCCTTTTAATCTCAACCTTGTAATTCTTTTGACTGGCTCTACTAGAGCTCTGCCCACGGATCTGAACCGTAGCATTGGGAACTTCTTCTCCAAAACCGAACTGCCCTGACTCAGGTCCTTTTTCATTGCCCACTTGAAGGAGACCTTCGACTTGATAGCGTTTCACACCCATTTTTCATAGTCATAAGCTGAATATTGGTTGACTTCACTCCAAGAATGATTGGTGTTTTCGACTGTATTTCCCCGTCTAACAGTCAAATACATGGTAATGACATCTGGATCCCCTTGGTTATACAAGGTTTCTTTGTCATACAGATGCAAGTCATTAATATTTTGCACTTTTTCCTTCTTCACCTTTTGGGTCACTTTGTCTTTTCCTGTATTTCCTGTATTATCAAAAACTGCTAAAAGAACAAAGGCGAGGGACATCAATCCAAAGACTAGTAGAAACTTACCCCACTTATTATTCATCATTTCCCCTCGCTTCCAACGTATTATACAGCTTAGTAAAGAATCCTACTTCTTCACGTGAAACGACATCCTGACTTCCTAAAACACGGTAAGGAAGGTCTTTGGTATATTCAGTCAAACGAGCACTTGTTGTTAAATAAAGTATTAGTGAAGCTAATAAAAAGCCATAACCGATAAAAGATGTATCCATAAACTGAGTCAGAATACTAAAGATAACTGAAATACCTGCAAACCACTTGGCGCAATCTTTACCCCCTTCATAGTCTACGAAATAAAGAAGTAAGAGTAAGTTAACATTTCCTACAGCATAAAGTCCGTAGCCCAAACAAAGGGTCTGAAAATAACCTTTCATCTGACTATTGAAGCCTAGGGGGTAGAACCCCCAATAAAACAATCCCCACAAACATCGCTAGCAAGGTTGCTAAGAGTTGCTTCCAAGATAAATATTTCAATTCATTTCGGAGAGTCCGAAGCATATCCACTTCCGTCTGGTTGATTTTATCAACACTTCCGACCCCATCGTACAGCTGGTAATATTTCCTAAATTTCGGATAAAATACAACTTCTACCGAAACCACAAAGCTCACTGTTGACACCAAGGTTACGAGATAGGCTAACATAGCTGACACATCATAGACTGGAGCCGTACGAAAAAGCCCTCCAATCCCCTTGCTCAAGGGTCCGAACCAGTTAATCACAATATGGGCAAAGAGCCCAATAAAAAGATAGATTCCAACCTTAAAAAGATTGAAATATTCATCAAACCAGATCAGAAACTCGAAATTGGCCTCATAGCTTTTCGGAAAATACCGATACATTATGCGAATCATTTGAATTAGGATATATGCATAAGCGATACAGGTACTCAGAAGCAAACCATAAGGGATCGACAAAGATAAAGCGAGGAATCCTGCTCCAAGCGTAATCAGGATCGCCGTTGCAAATGTTTTTAAGATACTGCGATAGTCTTTAACCGCTGTTAGGTAATTGACAGCATGCCAAATCAAGCATAATTCACTAAACAGTAGCAAGTTTAGAACAATCTCCAGCAAGGGAATGCCTGATAAGAATAAGAACAAGCCGTAAGACACAAAGCCAATCCCCAACATCATGGCACCAGAAGAAAAGTAAGAAGGCAGAATTTTTTCAAACTTTTCTTCATAGAGCATATCGGAGACATAGCGGGTCACAACCATAGAAAAAATATTGGTAATGGCTAAGGAAGCTAGGATTGAGTAGGAAATCAACCCCAAAAGATGGTCGCGTTCACTGTTGCCAAAACGACCAAAAACACTGAGATAGACAACTGCAAGAATCAGTAAAATCCCAAGAATCATCGGTCCAACATAAATAATGCCTGCATAGCCATATGCTTTTTGCTTTGCCAGGAAGCTTCCCTTATTATATACCTTTCTTAGTTCAAATCCCAATCCTGCCATTACTTCACATACTCCTTATACATTTGTCTATATTGGTCAATCATTTGATCATATTGGTAATATAGCTCGGCTCGTTTTTTAGCAGTTTTCCCCATCACCAGCCTTTCTTCTTCCACAGAAGCCATCCGTAGCATAGCATCAGCTAGGCCACTTAGATCAGTAGGGGGGACACAATACCCTGCTGGTCCCAAATTATCGTCTTCTCTTCCCTCCAGCAATTCTCTACAGCAACCAACGTCTGTCGTTACACACGCTTTTCCAGCTGCCATTGCTTCTAGGACAGAAAGTGGTTGTCCCTCAGAAATACTGGTTAAAATCATAAAATCCATTCTTTTGAGGTATTCTTTGATGTCAACCCGGCCAGTAAAAATCAGGTTATCTAACTTCAATTTTCGAACCAGATCATAACATTCATTGGCATAGGCTTTATCATCTACACCTCCCATAACATAGAGACGCACATTAGGCATTTGGGCAGACACTTCATAAAAGGCATAAATCATGGTTTTAATATCCTTGATTGGAGCCATTCGGACCGCTGCACCAATGTTGATAAAGCCATCCCCCTCATGAGGAATTGTTGAAAAAGCTTCGTAGTCAATTCCATTTGAAATGACTCGACACTTTTCTGGATCACAACCCATATCTATCTGAATTTCTCTAGCTTTTGAAAATAGGCTGGTAATACAGTCTGCTTCTGAATAGACAGCATCTGAGAGAGTATAGAAAAAATCAATCCATTGTTTTCGCATAGACGGCAAAATCCAATCTGCTCGGATGATCTCTTCCTCACGCTCCCGTGTATAAATCCCGTGTTCAGTCAAAAGAAGGGGTTTCTTTGTCCGAACGCTCGCTAGTGTGGCCAAGATGCCACCATATCCTGTCGAAATTGCATGATAAGCATCTGCAATCGGAATATCACTAGATAAAAGGGTCAAAAGCGGAAAAAGCATGGAGCGGATGGTATGAAACACATCTGACATCGGTTGCATGGCGTATCTTTCCGTACACAATTGCTGGATCATTTGGAAAAATTCTTCGCTAGCTAAGAAGCTATCCCGCTGGATTTTTCCATCTTGAAGCAAGTTAAAAATCAAAGACCAATCTGGTTTTGCGCAAAAAACTAATTGTTTTAGGGCTTCGTATTCTGCATCTGTTAATTCTTCAGATTCCTTATTCCCTACTTCTGATCCAGCTAGACTATCTAGGAAAACCTCTCGAACTTCTACTACATTAGGAGGAAATTCGTAGACAAATTGGCCTTTCTTTTCCTCGTTCGCCCCTATCACCCATACGATAAACTCGTGTTCTTTCATCTCGGTGATATACTGATGCATCCAAGTAGATACACCTCCGTGAACATAGGGATAAGAACCTTCTAAAACCAAACAAATTCTCATTTTTCTTTTCTCTTCTATGTTTATTTGACCTCAATAGATACTTTGGCTGATGTTGCCTCCAGCAGGTAGAGATTACCTGTTAAATGTTCGAGTTTGCCACCCTTGACTTTTCCAGGCTCGCCCTCGTTTAATCGAATCATTACATAAGCTTGATTATGGAAGTTTCCAAGTTCTAGCTCTAGGTCTGTATCTGTTCGATTCTGATTAATGGTTAAGATGGCATAGCGTTGGACTGCTCCAGCCATTTCAGAACCCGTCAGGCGTCGAATATTTGGAACAACTTTATATAGGCTCTCAATTTCATTTTGGAAATCTTTATAGAGTTTGGACCAGCCTAGTTTCGCACCTCGATCTTCATCCATGACATCGTCAGGATGAAGGAAATGAGTAGTGACATAGTGCATGTTTAACTCAGAAAATACGGTCAATTTTGAATAGGCATCCCATGAAGCACCCGAAACAATCCGGGGTTGTTCAATCATGCCATCATCTGCCACTTCAAATTCCTGTGAATAGGTGAATTTGCCTGGGAAATAATTACTAGCAATACTCTTGATTTCTGGGAATTTTTCTCGTAGAACTTCCCTTCCTTCTTTAGATAGAACGTTTGAAGGCGGGATATAAATCGACTTTTCCCCCTTTGGAAAGAGTTCTTTCGTAAAGCGGAGCAGTTCACTGATTGCAGAAGCCATAGCTTTCTTATCTTTCCAAGTTTTATAGGTTGGGAATTCATCACCATAGTCAACTCCCTTAGGTGTTAAAGGCTGGTGATTATAACCATGGTAACTGATCTCGCCTCCATTAGCCAAAAGTGACTTACCAAAATATTTAAATCGGTCTACGTCTTTTTGGCTATGAACATTTCCTGATGTGTCGTCCTCATAATTTTCGATGACCCCGCCTGTATACTTAATTCCGTAAGTTTCAGCCAGCTTCAACAAATCAGGCCACCAGATATTAGTATAAAAGTCTGAGATGCTCATGTTATAGTCACGTTTAATATAAGTCGCATCTCCTGCAGGGACTGGAGATGGGAAGTCATCTAGGTAAAAAGTTGTCCCATTAATAACTGGATAAGCTGTTGCGGACGTCATCAAGCTATAGGAAGCTGCATAGAGGCCACGTACTGCCCTTTCATAAATGCCAAAATTATCAACTACAAACTTTCCTTGACCATGTTTCTTTTCCCAGACCAAAGGAGTTTTTGCCTCATCATCTGTCCAGGCGTGAACTTTGGCATCGGATGATAGTGTAACTGCCCAAGCAGAATGGAAAGCCCCGTCGATGGCATAGCTTTTCCCACCACCAATCATAAAATCTTTATCAATATAAATTTTCTTAACATAAGCATTTTCAAAACTAGAACTTGAAACGCCTAATTTTTGTTCGATTTCTGTTAGTTTGCTGTCCTTGGAGAGGGTTACAGCAAAGAGAACATTTCCTCCCTGCTCAACCCAATCCACCATCTCAAGCGCCTTATCTCCCATGCCTTCCAAATCGCTCAGAAGCACAACTACTTTTTTATAATCAGAAAAATTAGGAATCGTCTCTTTTGAAATATCAACCAAGCGATACCCCATTCTCATATCTTTGAGAATCTGAGTAAATTGCTCTTTTGCCCTTCGACTTGTATCATTGTTTTCATCATAAAGAACCAGATTATCCTGAGCTAAGCTGTCAAATACGGCATTAGACGAAGGGGCATTTTTTAGATAAATGTTTTTTTCAGGATTAACTGTATATTGTTCGCCACTCTTTTGAATCCACAAAACCGCAGATAACAAAGAAAGATTACAATTACAATAATGGATTCTTTTGAATATAAGATTTTTCTTTTTTTCTTTGTCATCTTAAAAACCTACGATTGCCAGAAAGCTAGGCGTTCTCGATTCGCTTTAGAAATATAAATAGAACCATTTTTGATAGCTTCTACCAATTCTTCTAACCTTTCTCCCTGTCTCGTTTCAAAATAATATCTGAGATAGAGCATATAAATTTCTTCTTGTTGAGGCCATTTTTGAGAAATAGTATTCAAGTATTTTTCAACACTTTCATATCGCTTCAACAAGAGTTCATTCTCTATCAATTTCACATAATCAGAAAGTTGCTCTTTTTGTTGAAGTTTCTTTTCTAAGAGATGGGAATAATCTTTCCGCAAGACCTCTTCCATCCGCTTAGTCACTAGATTCTTTTGCAGGTATGCTGCTAAAACTGCACAGTATTCTGCTAGAATCCGGTAATCCGAAGGATTTTCCTGGTGCTTTTTATCCAGTGTCTGGAGACGGATATCATATTGTCGAGATATTTCCGCAATCAAGGTCGTCGCATAATGCACAACCTCTGTATCCTCATCCTGACGAGCTAGGAACAATAAGTCAATAAACTTAGCTGGAGCCCGACTGACTATTTCCATCAACATCCACCGAGAAACTTCTTTGTCTTGTAAGACAAGAGCTTCTTCTAGAGGGATAATTTCTTCAACGTGATCATAGGCACTTTCAACCCTGCTCATTTTCTGAGTGTCATCTACGTCAAACCATTCTTCGAAATCACCTTGAACCAGCGAAAGGTCAGATTCATCCTTTTGAACAGAACGATTCAAGCCCCAAAGTAAGATATAACCTAAAAAGGGTAGAGCAATAGGAAAGACTATGTAAAAGAGAGGCAGCTGCATCCGTTTTGTTTAATAAGATAAACGAATGCAGGCATAAAGCTAGGTCTAAAAAGACACAAAAACTAGTAATCATCCATTCCATTTTAGTTTCCTTGCCTCATTTCGCCGGGACTGCTATGCGTGGTCAGGCCAGAATCTTTATTCATGCTAGAGAAGACTTGATAATAACCGGCCTTGTCTACCATAGACGCTGTCAGTTCACTTACCATCTGTAAGAAATGAAGTTTTGAGAAAGTCAATTGATCATAAGAAACTTCGTCAACCCATATCAGATAATGAAGCCCAGAAGCGCTCTTCATTTCTACTGCAAAAACAGGATAGTCTGGAAGCATTTTTTTGTTAATCCAAACCGCTTCTTTTTCCAAACCTTCTTTTAACTGAGGATAGAGCTCTATCTTAAAGCTAGAAAAAGGAGACAAAGGATAAAAATGAACTTCATCAGTTGAAAATTCTTCTCCAATGATTTTTTCAGCTTCAGCAATCACTTCTTCAACTGTTTTCTTATTTAAACGTTTGTGAACAGCGTATAGTTGACTATTGCCATTGCTACTGCTCACTACTTTTTGAACTAGTGCATCTCGATCATGAGCCGCGTCTTCATATGAAAGAGTCAAAAAGTCATTTTGCTCATTCAACAACTGATTTTCTTTTTCCAGCAATTCCTTCTCATCTTGGTATTTCATCTGGATAATACCACAAATAAGAGCCACGAAGATATAAGCGGCAAACGGGAGCCATCTATCAGTGTTATATACAATTGATTGCCACTTATTACCTGCTGCTATGCTTGTTACAAATAAGCCTAAAACAGATAAAACACCAGCAAAGACGCCATATACTGTTCCAAAAATAGTACTAATTAAGGTTACAAACAAGAGGCGCACATCAATCATTCCTAGCTGATTAAATCTTGCAACGATAAAGCTGAGGACTTCTGACAAGAGAAAGGCCAGTAAAATCTCTGCTGTTTTTTGAAAATCATTATGACCCCGCAGTCTATAGATATTTTTCTTCAAACCGCGAAATTCAAGCCGTCTTAAAGGCTTACTTTCAGAAGCAAATTGGCAATAAAGATCTGATAAATCATCCAAAATAGAATAATGGATAAACCAACCATACCGACCACGCAGATTATTCTTGTCCATTGTTTGGTAGAGAGGCGATAGCTTATTGGATGATTGGAAACCAATCGTACTGTGCGAGAGCTCTAAATTTTGTAACTTGGTCGCCAACTGCTGGAAAGTATCCTGAAACGGACTAGGAATTGTTAGAACTTCAATCTCATCTGTCCAACTATTAAATACTTTATAAACAAGTTCTGCTAAGTCTTCTGAATTAATAAAGTTTGCCACTTCATCGGGCTGCTCATCGAAACGAATTGGCTGATTGCGTCGGATATTAGACATTAAACCGTAGAAATAGTCCTCTGGCTGAGTTGCAGAATAAACATAAGGACTTCTAATAATCTTGAGAGAACCACTGTAGGTATGAGCCCAATGCAAGCAAAGATTTTCTGCTGCTTTTTCTAAATCCTGAGGCAGATTGATAATTTCTGGTCCGGTCAGATAGATAATCTTAGACCAGGTCAATTTAGAAGTGTTCTTTAAGAAATCCTGTAGTCTTTCCAATTCCCCAATCTGTTGATTTTTATAGGTCAAGAAATTTGAAAGATACAAAATCTGATCGAAGCGATAATTTTCTAAGATTTCAGCGATTCCGATTGCCTCTGTCTTCTTAAAAACTGTTACTCTCTTTAAGCCAGTTAAGTTGGTCTCTCCAAAAATATAGACGTCGCTATTAGGGAAAGCCTCCTCAATGAACTCTTTAGTTATGTAACCTGTGTTTCCGAATAGTAAAGTCTTCACATTTCTCTCCTTTTTTTATATCCTTTGTTCGTCTTAAGAACAAAATTAGGTCGAAAATACTTTCATATATCGTATTATTTCACACTCAGTTTAAAAATCATATAATTTTTTTGGCAAAAAAATATCAAGTATATCACCCCGTAATTTACATAAAATACAGAAAGAACAATGACTTTATAAATTTAAGAATCAGATCAAACATTCGCTATATACAAAAAAACATCTCCGAGGATCATAATGCAACATAAAAAAACATTAGAAGGGCTCAAAGATTCACCCTCATTATACCACAAAAGGTTATCAATGAACACTATTCACCCGTTTCAAATCCAGACTTAATCTTACAGAAAATTCTTATCTTCAAATAATTGGAAAGTCCCCACTATATTAAAAAATTTATGAAAATCAAAAACACCCTCGAAGTCAGATTTTCATTCTAACCTCGAAGGTGCTACTATACTGTATAATTTAGCTCTTTATAGCTCTACCTGAAATCTCTCCAAAGATTTCATCTCTTCTTTCGTTAAACGGCGCCATTCTCCAAGGGCAAGCCCAGAATCCAATTGCAGAGGCCCCATCGTGAGTCTCTGAAGATCTGTTACTTCTTTTCCGCAGGCGGCCACCATGCGCTTGACTTGGTGGAACTTGCCTTCGGCTAGACTGATTTCTACAAGAGATGTCTCTTTTTCTTCATCTACTTCTAAAATCTTGAGTTGAGCTGGTTGACAGGTAAAGTCTTTCAACTCTATCCCTCTAGCAAACTGCTCCACATCTGATTGATTCATCAAACCAGCTACTTGAGCTCGGTAGATTTTTCTCAACGTGTTTTTTTGGGTGACAGCATGGCATGAGCTAGCTTACCGTTATTGGTCAGAATGAGTAGACCATGAGTGTCAATATCCAAGCGACCAACAGGAAAGACTTCTTTTTTTGGCGAGCAGTCTCATCCAATAAATCCAGAACTGTTTTATGTCGTTCGTCCTCTGTTGCTGAGATATATCCCTTGGGTTTGTTAAGAAGATAGTAAACAAACTTTTCATAGGTCAACTTTTGGCCAGAAACAACAACCTCATCTGCCGTCTCGTTAATCTGAGTCTTGGGAGATTTTTCCGCTCTGCCATTGACCAAAACCAAACCTTTTTTCAAAACTTCCTTCACTTGGCTTCGAGAACCAAGACCGTTTTCTACCAAAAATTTATCTAGGCGCATATTATTCCTTTGTGATATTGTAACTTAGCATTGCTATGACCATCATGATGACCCCTAGAGCAGAGAAAATGAAAAGCGGAGCTTGAGATAGATGACCAATCAAGGAAAGGATAAATGTCGTCACAGAGGCACCACCACTGCAACCTAAAACAGTAATTGAAACAGCCTGATTAATTAGATGAGGGGGGATCTTTTCTGACACTGTATGAAAAACGGTCGTTAGAGTTATACTGTAGGTAAAGCCTGCAAAAAGAGCACTAAAAGCTAACATCCATATATTGCTGGAAAGACCAATCAAAATCAAGCTTAAGCCAAAACAAATTCCAATAATCGTCAGTAAACGGTCCTTAAAAATCCCGACCATCGGAGCGAAGCTAACACCAGCCACAATTCCAATTAACTGCATAGCACTCAAAATCAAACTGGCCGTTTGCGCTGTCCCTATTTGATGGTACAACACTAGACTAGGCACGCGCAAGTTGATGGCTGTATTACTGAGTACAATTACCCCAGCCACCAAAGCTGATAATAAGGTGAAGCGGAACTGGCCTGCTGTCATCTTTTCTTTCTGGGCCTGCTTATGTTGATGAACTTCCCCTTTTTCATAGGGAACAAAGAAGAGAAAAAGTCCTAAAACCAAAAAGCAGAAGGTATAAACAAGGAAGGTTGCTGTCCAGCCAAATCGCAAAAGTTGGCCGACTGCCAGGGTCAGAAGGGCTGTCCCCACTACTTCTGCTGATCCTCTGTAGCCTAAGAGCTGTATGCGCTCATGACCTTGGTAACGCTCGCTAATAATTGAAATAGCCTTAGCATTGATCAAGCCTGTCCCCAAGCCAAAAATTAAACGGGAAAGAAAGACTAAGTTATAGGATGGATTCAGAATGGGAACAAAGGCGCAGGCAGACATAATCAGTAAACCTGTCACAATCATGATCCTCTCAGATAAGAAACGCTCAATCAGTCCATTCAACAAGAGCATGACCATAATCCCTATAGAGGGCAGGGACACCAAAAGCTCAACCTTATCAGCTGGGTAGTCCTTATAAAAATCAAACATGGCCGGCAAGGCACTGGAGATTGAAAAAGAGGTTGTCAGTACCAAAGATAAACTCAGAATACTGATTTTTTCCATTGTTCTTTTCATTTTCTTTCCCTTCAATAACACACTATTAGTATCATACAGTTTTTTGCACAAAGACGCAATCTGTTTATTTAGAAAAATTCATCATCAAGTCGTCTTCTTTATTTCTAGTCTGTTTTGTGATATAGTATCTTATAGAAAGAACGAGGAAAGAGAAGATGTCTGTTATTGAAAAACTTATTAAACCAGCTCATTTGATTGATATGAGGGATATTATCCGCGAAGGAAATCCAACCCTACGTGCTGTTGCTGAGGAAGTTTCTTTTCCCTTAGCGGACGAAGATATTCTTTTGGGCGAAAAAATGATGCAGTTCTTACACAACTCACAAGATCCAGTCATGGCTGAAAAACTTGGATTGCGTGGCGGTGTGGGACTAGCTGCTCCACAGCTTGATATTTCCCGCCGGATCATAGCTGTTCTCTTACCTAACCCTGAGGATGAAAACGGCAATCCACCCCAAGATGCTTATGCTTTAAAAGAAGTCATGTACAACCCTAAAATCGTGGCCCATTCTGTACAAGATGCGGCTTTGGCTGATGGAGAGGGTTGCCTATCAGTCGACCGCGACGTCCCTGGCTATGTAGTCCGACATGCGCGGGTCACTGTAGATTACTTCGATAAAGATGGTGAGAAGCATCGGGTAAAACTCAAGGGCTACAAGGCTATCGTTGTCCAACATGAAATTGACCATATCAACGGTATCATGTTCTACGATCGGATTAACGAGACAGATCCATTTGCTATTAAAGAAGGCATGTTAATTTGGAATAATGGATCAAAAGTACAAAATTTCTGACTTCTGTCTCTTAACGAGGTGAGACCAGACTAACTGTTTAAACAAGTAGTCTGGCCTCCCTCTTTTTTCTTGCCTCTCGACCATTTTTCCTTAAACAAATATTAAGCCAAACTTAAAGAAAACTGATATCAGTTAGCTTTAAGGGCTGCTCTTTATACTGTTCTGTATCTTATCTATCAAACATCTAAGAAAGAGGTACAGCTTATGGATTATCTCGTTATTCCAGCTTATGAGCCAGATTACAATCTCATTCGCTTAATAAAAAAAGTTCGTGAAAAGAGTGACTTTGAAGTAATCGTAATCAATGACGGCAGTTCTGCTTCATGTAATCGTGTCTTTGAGCAAGCAGCAACGTATGCTACGGTCCTGCATCATTCTCTCAACCAAGGCAAGGGGGCAGGCCCTAAAGACAGCTTTTCGCTATATTCAGTCTCAAGGTCACTACGGTGTCATTGTCACAGCAGATGCAGACGGTCAACATAAGCTTTGGGACATCCTACGTGTTGCCCACTGTGCCCATGAGCAACCTCAGAAATTAATCTTAGGGGCACGAGCATTTACCGGAAAGGTCCCTCTACGAAGTCGATTTGGAAATAGTCTGACCCGTCTGTTATTTAAGCAACAAACCGGCGTCGCTGTTTCGGATACTCAGACTGGCCTCCGTGCCTTTACCAGCAATATGCTTCCATTTATGCTCTCCATTGAAGGCCAACGCTATGAATACGAAATGAATATGCTTCTGCAAGCCTGCAAGGCTTATCCAATCGTGGAAGTTCCGATCGAGACGGTCTACATCGATGATAATAAAACTTCCCATTTCAGACCCATTCAAGATGGCTTAATGATTTACAAAGATATGTTTAAGTTTGCTCTATCCTCACTAAGTAGCTTCATTGTGGACTATCTAGTCTACGCTGTCGCCCTACTCTTTCTGGTAGCTGTGCCGACAACTCTGCGTATTCTACTTGCCAATGGGATTGCCCGCGTTACCAGCTCTATTTTTAATTACTCAACCAATAAAAAACTCGTCTTTAAAAATGAGGATAGCATTGCAAAAACAGGAAGTGGCTACTTTGGCCTGGCTCTAGGTTTGTTTATATTAGACACCCTTCTAATCAGACTCTTCTACGCTGTCTTTGGGATCAACCTTCTACTCGTTAAGATCTTGGTCGGCATTCTGCTATTTTCTCTCTCTTGGCTTATCCAAAAGAAGTTTATTTTTAAAGAAAGGACCCACACCGTATCATGAAATTATTTAAAAAATCTTATGTTTATGCTAGTCTTTTTGGCTTATTGTTGACTGCATCCTTCAGCTACTCCATGCTCAAAACCTTTGTCTTATCAGAGTCCATCACAACTGTTAAAGCCAATACTACAAGTAGTAGCGCCAGTACAACGGCAACCAATGTCAGCACGTCTGATACTAGCTATACTGACGACAATATCTCCATTACACTGACAGAAAAAACAGTGAGCAATACCCAGGTTTATATTGCTGACATAACTGTCAGCTCTGCTGAATATCTAAAAACTGCTTTGGCTCAAAATACTTATGGAACCAATGTCACAGCCAAAACATCAGTCACTGTTGCCAACAACAATGCTATTTTAGCTGTCAATGGTGACTACTACGGGGCTAATTCCACTGGCTATGTCATCCGAAACGGGGTTGTCTACCGTGATACTGTTCGAGAAGACTCCAGCAATGGTGATTTGGCGATTTACAAGGACGGCTCCTTTAAGATCATTTATGAGGATGAAACATCTGCAGAACAACTGGTAAAAGACGGAGTTGTCAATCTCCTTGCCTTTGGTCCATCTCTTGTAGAAAACGGTGAGATTGTCGTTGATACTAATTCTGAAGTTGGTCAATCCATGGCTTCCAACCCACGTACAGCCATCGGTATTATCGACGAAAACCACTATATTATTGTCGTATCTGATGGCCGGACCTCAGAAAGTCAAGGACTATCCCTCTATGAGTTGGCTGAGGTCATGAAATCTTATGGCGTCAAGACGGCCTATAACCTTGATGGCGGTGGATCTTCTACACTCTACTTCAATGGTCAGGTGATCAACAAACCAACGACCAATGGGAATATTTCAGAAAGGGCGGTGAGTGACATTGTCTATATCGGTTACTAACCCAAGCAAAAAACGTTTCAAAAAGACAGCTTTTGTCTACAGTCTCTTAAGTATTTTCTTCTTTGCCTTTAGCCGTATCTATGAGTCTTTCAGCTTTGGCGAAACCTCTACCTATATGCACTATCTCTATGCAGTTCCTTTGGTTGGAGGAATCCTCTTATTAATCCTACTCAAGATCATTCCCAACCTCTCAAGACTCAGTCTTAATCTCTGGAACTCGGCAGTCGCTACTCTCACTGCCGGCGTCCTTTTCCGAGGCATTGTTAATCTATCTGGACGTTCCACGACGCTGGATCAGCCCTATATCTATACTAGCATCGCCTTTCTTGTATTAGCTGTAGTCTCAATATTATTTACTAGAAGCGTCTGGACAGAAGAAAATAATCTTATTGATTAAATAAATAACAAAAACAACCGGAGTCTAAAATGGCTCCGGTTGTTTCTTATGTAGGTAAGCTTACTTAAAAGATTTTTAATTCTCCTATAGACTATTCGCTTTCTTCTCGCTTTTTGTGAATGGCCATTCCGGCCAATGCTAGCGAAGTTATTCCAAAGAGACTGAGTGCTAGAGAGGTTTGATTCTCTTGTCCTGTCTTCGGAAGGACACCAGATTCTTCTTGCTTACTAGAAGCTGTTTTATAGTTAATTGTTAGTGGCATAGCTGTTGCAACTTTTTCACTAACTTTATGTGTTTCAAAAGAAGGACTGCTATTTGGATTTGTAGGAGCTGGGACTCCCGGTTTCATATCTTGTTTTACAATTATTCCACTATCTTGATCTGGATCAGGCGTCGGAATCACCATCTCCTTCAGATAGGATAAAACATAACGATTAATCTTATTTGTGACTTCATAGACAAAGTCGTTTTCAGTTGCGCGATATCCTGCTGGAAGCTCAACATGAATCCGATAGTTTCCATTCATCAGCATGCTTTCAAAACTCAGAAGATCATAAATACTATGAGCAAGCGTACGGATAACCCCTTTCTCATCAATAGTCTTCACAACAGTTCCTTCTGGCACTGGCTTGTCAAAACCTATTGTCAGCTTATTCTCAGATAGGTAGTGCGAAGCAAAGGTGACTTTTGGATGAGGATCCTCAGCAGAAATTGTCACTTTTTTCACTAGCTCAGCTCCCCAATCATAATGGTAATCAGAAAGAGTAATCTTGACTGTATATGTGCCAAATGGGAGCTCTGGGAAGCTACCACCATTATAGGCCGAATTAAACTCACCAGTTACAGCACGCCCCTGATCATCAAAGACTTGGTAACGCACAATTGATGGATAATAATTAATTACCTCTCCACTACTGTCTGTAAAGACAAGCTCCAAGGTCCCCTTGTCAGGAGTCTCTTTGTTTTCTGGACTTGACGTTGGCTCTTCAGCGACCGACGCTGCCTGAGCTGTTAGGTCTTCGCTAGTCTCTACTTTATTTCCTTGCAAGTCTAATTCAGCTGTATTGTATACCTTATCCCAAACTGAATAACGAATCGTTGAAAGATCCACTCCCTCAGGAATGACATAACTTCCATCTTCTTCTGGAGTCAAGGCGTGCGTTTCTCCATCTTTAGTGTATGACAGATAGGTACCTGCGACTCCACTTCCTGTTTCGATAATTTTTCCAGGACGGAAAACTCTTGTCTTAGGATCATAGTGGGCGCTACCCGTCTCTATACTTGGAGCTGTATTATCAATTTTAACTTTGAAATTCAACTCCTGCTTCTTAGCACCTGAGGCTGATGGACGGTAGGAAATGACAAATTGATACTCTCCATCTGGAAGCCGATTCCCATCATTATCCAAACCTTCCCAAGAAATTTCATAGAATTCTTCACTTCTGTTTCCGCTTCGGTAGCTCCAATGCGTTTCTATGAACTTCATTTCCGATCTCATAAATGGGTTGTTTTCTCTCTGTGTCTTCTTTCTTGTAGACTGTCAGATGCACATTTTCGACATTGCGGAGCATAACAGCTTTTACCTTTACACTATCAAAACTAGAATCGTTATTTGGTGAAAAGTAGAGTTGATCCCCATCAAACTTTTCGCCATCCTGTCCCAGTGTTTTAGCTACAGATTCGCCGTTTTCGTACACATAGCTGATCAAGGATGTAAAATGATTATCTGGATGCCGTTCTTCCACATCAGGAATCTTGCCATCTGGATAGTCTGTTTTGTCCTTATAGTAATAGAAAGGTTTGTCAGAGCCAGTATATTCATAAATCGGCTTTTCAATCCCCCGGAGATTTTGGTATTCTCCTCGGAAACCTACATAAGGGAGGCTGACTAAATGCTGGTTACTCTTAGCATCTTTAACAAGGAAAAATCCTTCTAGAAAATAACCATTTGGCATTTGTTTGCTCAGCTCAGATTGATATTTGCTGGCATCAACTGAGACACGAATGGTCCGTTGACCATGAGCTGGAACAGTGACAGTTTCTTTACCTGTCAGGGTCTCTAAAAGACGTGGGTGGAGCGTAAATTTCCCATCTTCAACTTGATCCGTCTGAAGAGTTGTTTCGTAGGTGACCGTCTTTTCCTGATCTGATAAATTATGAACTGTCACATCAAACTCGAAGGTATCCTTGACATTTCCCAAGGTCAAGCTACTCTTTTCGCCTTTTGCAGTGACATATAAATCACCTAGGGCAGCCGCTGTCACATCCATAACTCCTGCTCCCTGCTGACGGACAGAGGAATAAGCCTTTGTTTCTTCATCCACATGGGGAACTGCTGTACTCATCGTCATCTGCTTGACGAGGATTTGAATCTGTTCAGGTGTCAGATGAGGGAAGCGCTCTTTCAAAGACTGTTTGACTAAAGCTGTTGCTCCAGCAGCATGGGGAGATGCCATACTTGTCCCTCTGTCCATATAGTATTCACCGTTATTAACAGATGAGTAAATCATTCCGCCTGGCAAGGTCACATCCGGCTTCAAGTCACCATCAACTGATAAGCCCAGGATGAAAAGTCTGACATCTGGTTAGCTGCTTCATACGGTACACGCTTAAATTTGTTGGCAATGTTCAGTTGATAATCACTGGCGTGCTGGGACAAAACCTCTCCTGCACGGTGGCCGATTACCCCAACAGGGAAACGCTCCCCTAAACCTTCTAGATCAAATGGAGTAGGCCTTTCTCCTTGCTCTTTTGTCTGATAGAAGATCACTCCAGTTGCTCCAGCCGCTTTCAGCTGTTTGACTTTTTCAACATCTGAGACCTGACCGCCTCTTTCAGTCAAAACCAATCGGCCATTAATCTGATCTCCTTGATAGTTTTCCAGCCCACCATTTTTCACATGGATATAATTTTGTGGAATGGTCGTCCGGAAGCCATCTCGTTCAACAAAAGAATGCATTGAAATTTTACCATCAGGAAATTCTGGCGAACCGACTAGTTCCTTAACGGTTAAGCTTGCTTCTGTTGAAACATGTTTAGTCAAGCTATTGATTGAGGCAACAGAAATAACATTTGGATTGACTGACGGTGTCCCTGTCATCCCGTAATCAGGTGTTGTAGCAAGTGGCTTACTATGCCAAAAACCATTGGTCGCCATATTGGTAGAAGCAACAGTAATGGTCACGCCTGCCTTGCGAGCTTCATCGAAAGCTTGGCGGGTAATTTCTCCAACATCATAGATGGAGCCTGAGGCAGTTCCTAAACTCATATTAATGGTATCAGCCCCAAGCTTCACAGCGTCTTCCACAGCCTTAGTATAAATAAAGTTTTGGACTTGTCCACCTTTCGTATCTGAAAAGACGCGCAAAAACATGAGCTGAGCTTCTGGTGCTACCCCTCGGAAAATTTCTCCGTTTGGAGATGGTTGAGAAGCATTTCCTACAGCAGTCCCAGCCACATGGGCACCATGTGAAATTGGATCTTCTTCTTTTACATTATCATCCATATCACTATAGTTATGAACATAGACGACTTTATTGTTGTACCACTTACCATAGGTAATACCAGCCTTTTTCTTGGCTGCTTCGATATCAGCTTCACTTTTGAATTTTGCTTTGCTGATGTCCGTTAAACGAAAAGCGTCGTGGGCAGGATCGACTCCTGAATCAATCACAGCTACAACCTGACCCTGACCTTTAATCCCTTTATCCCAGAGCGGTTGTAAATTGATTAAACTGTTTTCTTCGCTAACTTTGACAGGACTTGAAGTTGGGGAAGCGACAGCTGGTTGTGGCTCCTCCACTCTGGTCCGACGAAGCGGAGCGTAGTCCACAGCATCGACACGCGCCAAACCTCGAATTTTCTTCGCATCACCGTAAGTCGTTTCTAAAGCAAGTCCACTAAACAAAAGATTAATATCATAGAGTTTCTTAAAGCGAATAGACTGTTTTTCTAATTCTTTTAAAAATTCCTCGTGTTCCCGATTTGTCTTCTCAATCCGTCTAGCCTTGTCCGCAGCAGATGTAAGAGGACTTTCACCAGGTGTTTTTTCTTCCTTTAGGCGAACAAGAGCTTCTACAGGAGTCGCTTCATACAGTTCATTTTTTGGAGCTTCAGCTACTTCTTTATGGGACTTTTCTTCTATATTTTCCTGAGTGACTTTCTTTGTGGTCTCAAGGATAGGTTGCTTATGATCATTTTCACTTTTCTTCTCAGGTTCAGGAGTGATATTAGTTCCTGCCTCTTTTCCAGCACTTACCTTGTCGGGCTCATTGCCACTTTCTTTTACAGGATCATTGCTCTTATCGGATGGCTGAATACCTTCTGTTTGACCCGAGTCAAGAGTAGAAGGAAGGGACGGTGCTTCAGTCTTTCCTACTTCTTCCTCTTTGACAGGATGATTTTCTTCCGTCGTCTGTGCAGTATCTACTGCAGACGCTGTAATAGCTTGTTCTTCAGAGGTTACTGTATCTGCCGCAACCATTGGTCCAACAAGAGCCAGTCCAATCAATACAGATGCTACCCCTATAGCATACTTTCGAATTGAAAAACGTTGTTTTCGGTGAAACTCCATACAAAACTCCTTTATCTTTAAGCTGGAAGCAACAAACCTGATTACTTCCAGCTATTACCTAATTATTAACCTATCTTTAAGTGATTAATCCTGACCTTTTTTCCCTTTTGACGAATGAGTCCAAAAGTGCAAAGTGACAAGAACAAGCCTAACAGACTCATGCTATTTCCAGCTTGTCCGGTCTTTGGCAGGCTTTCTTTTGCATCTAAGTCAGAGACTTCTCGTATGTCCTCTTCCTTCTTTTCACTTGGTTTGACATACATAGGACGCAAGTCTGCTTTTTTCGCAATTAGCTGATCTTCTTTATCCACTTCTTTTCCTTTACCAGGATCGGATGTCTTATCCGGAATGAGTGGATCTGGTTTTGGATCTGGTACTGGATTTGGAATTGGATTTGGTGTTGGGTTCGGATTAACCGGATTGTCTTCTGCAACTTCTACAAATGTTGTTAAGAAGCGATTGATTTTTTCTCCTACTGAATAGAAAACATCATTTTCTACCGCACGATAACCTTTTGGCAGTTCAATATGAATCTGATAATCTCCATTTAATAAAATCTTTTCAAAAGTCTTTGGTTCATAGAGGGTTTGTTCTAATTCATGCTGTTCTCCGTTATCCTTACGAATAGCAAATACTCTAGTTCCAGATGGTAAATCCTTATCAAAGACTACGTTAAATCGATTCTTAGATTTGTAATGGTAAACAAAGTTGACTAGGCCTTCAGGATGTTCTTTCGTCAACTCAACCGTTACAGTTGTTGGAGATACCCATGAATAGTTTTCATCTTGTGCAACTACTTTGACGGTATAGCTACCAAATGGCAATCTTGGCAACTCACTTTCATAATAAGTATTAAACTCTTTATCAATTCGATTGCCCTTACTGTCGAATACTTGGTAGCGCATCATCTCAGGATATTGAGAGGTTGGATTTCCCTCTTCATCAACAACACGAACTTCCAGCCTTCCATCTGTTGCTTCTGCTTGACCGTCCTCAGAACTTCTTTTTCCTCTTGATTTTCCTGATTCCTTCTCAGCCGACTTATAAGCATTCTGACCATCAAGGGTTAAAGTATTGGTATTATAAGCCTTATCCCAAATATAAAAACGAACAGTTGCTGGATCAACTCCTTCTGGGATCAAATATGAACCATCTTGATTCGGGCTGATTTCAATGGTTTGTCCATCTTTCGTAGGATAGGTATTTACCTGCCAGACCACTTCCTTCCTCGATAATGGTTCCCGGTCTAAAGATACGCGTTTTTGTATCATAGAGATCTTTGGTTGATGCTAATTGAGGAACTTGATTATCGACCTTGACCTTCAAAACGATTTCTTGAGGTTTTGCTCCAGGAGTACTTGGACGGTAGGTAAGAACATATTGGTATTCCCCATCCGGAACGACCTGATTGTTTTGATCTTTTCCTGTCCAACGACTAGCATAAAGGATTCTACTTCTGTCGTTAATTCTCCAGCCGTAATCGGTTTTTTTCTCACTTTCGTTTCCTTGTTCAAAAATCGGATGTTCACGTTTCGTATCATCTGCCTTGTAGACTGCTAAATGGATATTATCAACGTTTCTCAAAACAACAGCATTTAGTTTAACCGTATCAAAATGCCCATCTCCATTTGGAGAAAATACCAAGGCGTTACCATCGTATTTACCGTCTGTTTCACCCAGTACAACCTGCTCTTTCTTACCATCTCTACGAATAGAGCTGACTAAAGCAGTAAAATGATTTCCTGGATCCTTAACTGGATTTTCCGCTTTCTCATCTTGATAGTAATAGAAAGGTTTTTCCTTACCAGTAAATTCATAAACTGGCTTTTCGATACCAGGTAGGTCTTGGTAATTACCTTTAAAGCCGATATATGGAAGACTGACTAAATCTTTTTGCGTCTTAGCATCCTTGAAGAAGACGAAACCTTCTAAGAAATAACCATTCTTCATTTGTTGGGATAATTCTTTGGTATAGGCGCTCGTATTAATCTTAATCGGAATGGTCACACTACCCATTGGAGGTATAAGGACAGTCTTATCACCTTTTTGGTCCAGTAGCTGACGCATTTGAAGCGTAATCCGACCATTTTCAACCTGATCTGTATTAACAACAGTATGGTAGCTGAGTTCTTGGGCTTGATTAGACAAGTTATGAACAGTCACCTCGAAGGTAAAGCTATCTTTAACATTTCCAAGTGTCAGACTACTATCCGTTCCTTTTCCAGTTACATACAGATTGCCAAAAGCTGCTCCCGCAGCGTCCATTAGACCGGAACCTTGTTGACGGACTGAAGAATAGGTATTGCTTTCCTTGTCCTTGTGAGGTTTAGCTGTACTCATAACCAGTTGACGAAGCAAGGTATGAATTTGCTCTGGGCTATATTGCGGGAATCTTTCTTCTAATGCCTGCTTAATCAAGGCTGTTGCCCCAGCAGCATGAGGAGTTGCCATACTAGTCCCGCCATCCATGTCGTAAGAACCGTTCGGAATAGCAGAATAAATCATGCCACCTGGCAAGGTTACATCCGGCTTCAGTTTCCTTCTGTTGATAATCCCCAACCTGTAAAGTAGAGCATCTTATCAGCTTCACTATAAGGAACCTTTTTGACCTCTTGATGGAAGGTCAGCTTATACTCACCAGCATGCGCAGCTAATTCTTTACCTAAACTATGTCCTAGCACACTGACAGGATAGAAGGAACCCCAGTAGCCCATTGGAAGATTTTGTAGCTGGTCTCCTTGTTCCTCATTTTGATAAACCAAAACCCCTTTGGCACCAGCTTGACGAAGGGAGTTTACCTTATCTTCATCCGTAACATCGCCACCACTCTCAACTAAAGCAATTTTTCCTTTGACAGAAGCTGTCCGGTAAGCTTCTTCACCACCTTTTTCAACATGGACATAAGACTGCGGACCTTCAACAGGGAAAATGAGTCGATAGACCGGTAAATCAACAAGACCATTCTGGAATTCTTTCTTATCTTTTAAGGCAGGGATTTCTAAGCGAATCTTTGTCACATGGTCGATTTTATTATTAAAGGCTCCGATTGCTAAAATGCCATTCTCAATAGCTGGTTCGTCAATTGTTCCAGTATCAGGAGCATCTGCTTTTGGTTTAGCTTGCCAATATCCATTCACAGCATAATTTCCTGCTGCAGCATTTATGACAACACCTGACTTTCTAGCAAATTCAAAGGCTTGTCGAGTAAGAGGATTGGTATCCGCTTCTGAGCCACTAATACCTCCGAAACTCATATTGATTGTATCTGCTCCAAGCTTAACAGCATCTTCCACAGCTTTTGCAACGATAAAGCCCTGCTCAGTCATTCCTTTCTTATCTGAAAAGACCCGCATAAACATCAGTTGCGCTTCTGGAGCCACCCCTTTAAGCAGTTCTCCAGTCGGAGCTGGTTTAGTCGCATTTCCAACTGCTGAACCGGCTACGTGAGTTCCGTGTGAGCGAGGATCGTCCTCTTTGATCTCATCATTCATATCAGAATAGTTATAAGCATAAACCACCTTATCGTTATACCATTTACCATAGGTAATTCCTGCTTTTTTCATAGCAGCTTCCATTTGCTCTTTATTCTGGTATTTGGCCTTGCTTTTGTCTGTCAAACTAAAGAAGTTATGCTCGTAATCAAGACCAGTGTCAAGAACTGCGACGATACGTCCTTGTCCTTTTATCCCCTTATCCCATAATGGTTGGAGATTGATTAGTTCATTTTCATCACTAACCTTGGTTGGCAACAAGGTATTTTGTTTCTTAGGAAGATCTTGAGGTGTGTTGGCAGTTGAAAGAGGTGTGATGTCAACTTTTTCAACTCTGGCCACCTGGCGAATCTTCAAAGCTTCCTTGTAGCTTGTTTCTAAAACAAAACCGTTAAAAATCAGATCAAAATCTGCTAATTTCTTATATTGGATTCCTTTTTCGTCCAATTCCTTTAAGACCGCAGCTTTGATTGGTTGATTTTCATGCATACGAGCTTCAATTTGTGTAGCTCCTACTGGTGTCTCCTTTTTTTCTCCTGCCAGACGAACTACAGCTTGAACACGGGCCTCCTCATCTACTTTATTCGTAATATCTGATTCAATATTAGCATCATTTTTTCTTGCTTCTGAATCTACCTTTTTAGGCTCCTGTGGCACTTCTTTCTTTGTAGTTTCTGAATCTATCTTATTTTGATTAGGCGATATTTCCTTATCGGGATTTTCCACCGATGCTTTATTTTCTTGTCCATTTTCATTGACGACAGAATCAACAACCTGAGTCTTTTCTCCTTCATCATCTGTCTTCCTTGTCTCACTCTTCGTTTCAGAGTTAGGCAACTCCTGACTCCTTGTATCTGTCTCTGAAGGTGCTAACTCTGGCTGTTCCGACTTCGAATCTTCTTGCTGCACAAGTTCGGAACTCTGTTCGACGATTGCTGGTGGCTCCAGTTGCGGATTTACTCCTGATTCTTGGGCCAAGACAGTTGGGCTATAAAAAAGGCATCCGACTACCACGGATACTAAACCAACTGAATATTTGCGAAAAGAGAAGCGTTGCTGTCTGTCGTTTCTCATAATTGGACCTCCTATATAAATTGTAAGCGCTTGCCTCGGCTTCATTGTAGTCTTTCTATGTTTTAAAGTCAATGAAAATTAGTAGAAATATATAAGTGTAATATAATATTAATATTTCTGATAATTTTCCTTAGAAAAAGAATAGAAATTATACAGAAATTACTCTTGCATCCTCATAAATAAAGGAATTTATCGCTATTCTTCTTCTCATTTGACTTTACAAATCCATTAGATAAAATCTAGGTCAACTACAAGTTCCTTTCCAAAAAATATTTGGCTAGTTAGATTGTTAATAGTATGAAAATAGTCTAGCGCTTGTTTTCATATTGTATTTTTGACGAATGATAAATAAAAAGTCCTCTGAAAAATATTTCTAAGGACTGTATTTCATATCTAGAAAAGGAACTTGAGTCTGGTCTTTTTCCGTACTTATTCTGTCTTTTTATTGTCAAAGAGAAGTTTCACACTCATACGCACTACCCGTCAACGGGTCAATGACTTCTGCCAGTCTAAAATGTCCCTGCTCATAATGGTAATGGCAGATGGCGCAGTTGCCAAAGCGCACCTTGGGGTCCAGAGCTTGGGCTGCAATCTTGAGATAGAAGGCCCACATGGCACCGCCGTGGCTAACAGCCAAGACTGGCTCTGCTCCAGCCTGCTCCATGACCTCAGTCAGAGTGACCAGCATGCGCTCACCGACTTGGTCCACGCCTTCTCCGCCATAAGGGACGAAGAGGTCTTCAAAAGAGGTAGCTCCTGGTCGAAATTTCGGCTGCAGGCGTTCGGGCTGGGCCTCAAAAAGACCAAAGTCCCATTCTTTAATGCCTTTTAGACGAGTATAGTCGGTCCGGCCAGAGACAAGTTCCAAGGTATCAGAAGCCCGCTCCTGGGTGGACGAGTAGAGCTGACCAAAACGAATGCCCCGCCCTTGCAAATAAGCTCCTGCCTGCCGGGCTTGATCTTGCCCTAGTTCTGTTAAAGGAGAATCGCAAGCTCCCTGCACCAAGCCTTCTTGGTTGAAAAAAGTCTGGCCGTGCCGCATTAAATATAAATCTTTCATTTTCCCTCCCAATCGCTAAAATCGTGACCAATGGCTTCTTCTAAGTAAAATTGGTCATCTTCAAAAGTAAACTTCAAGATACCACAGTTGGTCATGTGACCCAAATCATCCAGACGCCAGTTTTTCTGCCAAGCTCTGGCAAAATTGGCCATAGCTCCGCCATGGGAGACCATGAGCACAGACTGACCATCCGTCTCCTGCATGAGCTGAAGAATGGTCGTTGCCATACGCTCCTGCACTTGATCTTGTGATTCACCCCCATAGGTAACAAAGAAATCTCCATAAGGCAGGGGTGGATTGAGGTCTTCGCTTTCCCCTTCAAAAGTGCCAAAGTTCCACTCCTTGAGTCCCTTGACACGCTTATAGGGAAGCTTACCGTCCGTTACCAATTCCAAGGTATCACAGGCCCGCTCTTGAGTAGAGCTATAAGCATCGTCAAATGTAATACTGGCATCCTTAAAATATTGCCCTGCTACCTTGGCCTGATAAATTCCAAATCGGTCAGAGGAGCATCGCACCATCCCTGCACCTTATGGCGTAGATTGAAAAGCGTCTGGCCGTGCCGCATCAGATAAAGAGTTTTTGCCATCATTCATATCTCCTTTAGATGAGTTCTAACTTTTCAAAGGCCTTGTAGAGACCGTCTTGATTGACCGAATCTGTCACCATATCGGCCATGGCCTTGATTTCCGCTCCGCCATTTCCCATAGCAACGCCGACCTGACAATAGTCCAGCATAGGAATATCAACCTTGGCATCGCCAAAAGCCAGAGTATCCGCCCTGTCAGCATGAAGATGTTGTAATAGAACCTCAATGGCATGCGCCTTGGTAATATCTTTGACTCCTAAGTCACCAAAGAGTGCATGCTCCCCCCTTGCCTCCCCAAGTACCTGCCTTGAGCTCAGGAAAAGCTGACTTAGAGTCCAGATGGTCTTGGTAGCTCTTGAGGATAAAGCTGACTTTATTCAGGTCGTCTCGGTAGAGCTCTCCTCCATAGACCAGGCCGTGAAGGGCTTCTTCAGCCTCCATATTTACGACTTCTTCTGGCTTAGCACCTTTTCCAAGGACGTAGGTCTGAAGCACTGGTCGTGCTGCTTCGCGGAAGTCCCTGCTGGCAAAGAGGCCATTATTACTCTCCAGGTAAAACTCTAGCCCCCGTTCCTGAAGCCAGTCCACTAGCCTCTTAGCAACCTCTTGAGGAATCAGCTGGTGCAGAATAACCTGACCCTTATGCTCTACATAAGAACCGTTGCCCCCAATCATGCCATCAAAGCCAATATCCCAAATTTCCGGCGGCATCTCAGCCTTGCTGCGACCTGTACACACATAAACCAAATGTCCCTTTCCCGTGCCTTGCGAATGGCAAGTACAGCAGACTCCGGTATATGATTATCATAGTCGATGAGGGTCCCATCCACATCCAAAAAGATGATTTTTCTCGTCATAAAGCCCCTTCCTTCTCATTTTTGACATAAAATTTGTATATTTTTCACTCTAAATTAACTTGTTTTAGTGAAGTTATTTAGTTTTCTTCTATTATATACTTGTTTGAAAGCCTTTTCCTATGAAATAATCAGAGATTCTGATACTATTCTATGATATATTTAAATAATTAGCTTCTCAAATACACAAAAAAGGCCGGAAAAATTCCTAGCCTTTCAAAGATTATTTATTAATGTTTTCCCATTTCCAGTTTTGAACTTCTGGGATATCATCACCGTTTTCACGGATGTAAGCATTGTGGTAAGCCACTGTCTCGTCCATTTTAGCAGAGAAGTCAGCTGCTGTTGCACCAAGTGCTGCATTTGCTGCATCTTGAGCCAAGTGGAAGCGATCCAATTCTGACATAACACGCATATCAAACGGGGTAGTGATGTCTCCATTTTCACGGTAACCATGAACACGAAGGTTGTGGTTGTGACGGTTAAAGAAGATGTCACGAATCATTCCTTCATAGCCATGGAAAGCAAAGATGACGGGCTTATCTGTTGTGAAGACTTTGTCGAATTCTTCGTCTGAAAGTCCACGCGCATCTACAGATGGATGGCGTAATTTCAGGATATCAACCACGTTAACAAAGCGAATCTTAAGCTCTGGGAAGGCCTTGTGGAGAATAGATACTGCCGCAAGAGCTTCTAAGTTTGGCTCAGTTCCTGCTGCTGCAAAGACAACATCAGGCTCTTCATTGTTAGACACAGTTGAAGCCCAGTCAATAACCTTGTAACCTTCACTTACCAATTCTTCTGCTTCTTCAGCTGAGTAGAATTGCGGACGTGGGTGTTTTGAAGTAACAATCAAGTTAACCTTGTCTTCTGCCTTGAAGGCTTCATCCATAACAGCCAACAAGCTGTTTGTATCTGCAGGTAAGTATTCGCGGATATACTCTGGAGTTTTCTCTGCCAAATGTGTCAAGATACCTGGATCTTGGTGAGTATAACCATTATGGTCTTGTTGGAAGACTGTTGAAGTTGCAATCAAGTTCAAGGCAGGGTAGTTCTTACGCCATGTAGTATGAGTCTTACATTTACGCAACCATTTGAAGTGTTGTGTCACCATTGAATCTACTACACGAAGGAATGATTCGTAAGAAGCGAAGAAGCCATGACGACCAGTCAAAACGTAACCTTCTAACATACCTTCAGCCTGGTGCTCTGACAATTGTGAGTCAATAACACGACCTGCTGGGCTCAAAGCTTCATCGTATTCAGGTCTCATACGGCCCAACCATTGACGGCTAGTACGAGTGAAAACTTCTTGCAGACGGTTTGATTTTGTTTCGTCTGGACCAAAGATGCGGAAGTTATCTGGGTTAGCATCTACCAAGTCAGCAGCGTATTTACCAAACTCAATCATGTCTTGTGCCACGATCTCACCTGGAGTTTCAAACTTAAGGGCGTGTTTCTTCCAATCAGCAGTGTCCATTGGTTTGATAACACCAGCATTAGTGATTGGGTTCATAGCCATACGACGATCACCTTTCGGTGCAATCGCAGCGATTTCAGCCAAGATTTTTCCAGACTCATCAAACAATTCTTCTGGACGGTAAGATTTCAACCAATCAAGAAGGGCATCAACATGCTCCATGTGGTGAGCATCTACTGGAATTGGCACTTGGTGAGCACGGAAACCACCTTCGATTGGAGTACCTTCCCATGACTTAGGACCAGTCCATCCTTTTGGAATGCGAGCAACCAATACAGGGAAAATAGCTTGAGTTGCTTCTTCAGCAGATCCTTTACGAGCTTCAGCTTGGACTTTCTTAATTTCTTCGATTGCTTCGTCCAATTTAGCCGCAAAAAGAGCATGAGCAGCTTCATGATTTTCTGAAATAGCTGTTACGTCAGCAAAAATAGGTTTCCAACCTAAACCTTCAAAGAACAAGGTCAATTCTTCGTCTGTTTTACGTTCAAAGATAGTTGGGTTGTGAATTTTACCACCGTTAAGATAGAAAATTGGAAGAATAGCACCGTCATTAACAGGGTTGATAAACGTATTTGACAACCAACCTGCCATCAATGGACCAGTTTCCCCTTCACCATCACCGATAACAGTTGCTGCAATCACATCTGGATTATCCAAGATAGCTCCTGCTGCATGAGATAGGGCATAACCGAGTTCTCCACCTTCATGGATAGAACCTGGTGTTTCAGGAGCCGCGTGAGAAGCGATCCCCCCTGGGAATGAGAAGATCTTACACAAATGTTTGAAGCCTTCTTCGTTTTGAGGAATATTTGGATTTAACTCTGTATATGAGCCGTCGAGGTATGAGTTTGAAACCATTACCTGACCACCGTGACCAGGTCCTTCAATGTAGAACATATCTAGGTCATATTTATTAATCGTCCGGTTCAAGTGAGCGTAGATGAAGTTTTGTCCTGGGACAGTTCCCCAGTGTCCGATTGGGTGAGCCTTTAGATCATTAGCTACTACATCGCGTTTCAAAAGTGGATTGTCTTTTAGGTACATTTGAGCCGCTGAAATATAGTTAGCAGCACGCCACCAAGCATCAACTTTTTCTAAATAAGCCTTAGAATTATAATCTGTTGTCATGTTTCCTCGCCTTTCTATTTGGGTTGATTAGCCATAGCTAAATCCCTAAACATGAATCTACACCTGGTCTCTCCCAAGATCTCCCCTGAAAAGTGCAAAAAATAAAACATTTAGTTGTTTAATTTTTCCTCTTTCACTTCCATACTCTATTGGGTCAGGAGGTTGTATCTAGTAGAAGTATAGGTGTGATATAAAAGAAGTTAATCAATAAGATTTAAAACTCCTATGTTACCATTCTACCATACTTTTTGGAATATGAAACAATTAAATTAACTTTATATAAAATAATCTGTTTCAGCTGATTTATAAGAAATGTAAGCGTTTTTATGCTCCGAGATCTAAAACAACCAAGAACAGATCTAGATTAAGAGTTACTGAGACTAAAAAATCCCCTCTCTTCCAGACCTGACTCAAGACATGCTAAATATCTATCAGTCTAAGAAGAATAAGGGATAGGGGGTTAATATTATGAGAAAAATGTATGTGTAGCCTGGTAAATATGATGGGCAGTTGCAGCATTGTTCATTGTATATAGATGAACACCAGCAACATCCTGGGTTACCAAGTCCACGATTTGATCCACTGCATAGGCAAGTCCTGCTGCTCTGAGCGACTCAGGGTCATGCTCATACTTGTCTAAGATGGCCTTAAATTTACGTGGAAGATGAATATTCTCACACGTTTTCAAGAGACGAAGCGCTTGATTACGGTTAAGAATTGGCATAATCCCTGCATGAATGGGAATATCAATCCCTGCCAAGGTACACTTGTCTTGGAAATCGTAGAAGCGCTCATTGTCAAAGAAAAGCTGAGTTACAAGGCTTGAACAGCCTGCATCCACTTTCTTCTTGAGATTTTGAATATCCGAGATTTGGTTTGGCGAGTCAGGGTGCCCCTCCGGGTAGCAAGCGCCAACAATATCAAAGTGCGGGGCTTCTTCCTTGATGTACTCAATTAAGTCAGTCGCGTACTTAAAATCATCCTTGGGTGCTACATCAGGGAAAATATCCCCTCTTAGAGCTAAAATCTTATGTACACCAACCTTGTCCAAAGCCTGGAGTGTATCTGAGACCATTTCCTTGGTTAGATAGACCGCTGGAAGGTGAGCGATGGTAGGAATCTTCAAATCATTATAGATGAAGTCAGCCAAACGTACCGTTGTCTCCTCTATATTAAATTTATTATTGCTAGCAGTCACACTAATATAGTGAGGTGCAATATCCTGCATTTCCCGAAGAGCCTGGATTATTTTTTCATTGCCTACTGCTGGATTGGGAGGAAATACTTCAAATGAGAGACTAGGTGTGTGGTGACGAACCATAAAATAAAAAGTTCCTTTCAGTGATATACCGCTAAGCTGAGAACAATCCTACAGGAACAATTTCTGCAGGATTGTCAGCTCCGGTTTAAATTTTCTGTTTTCCCTCCATAAAAATAAACGATTTTGTCAGAGGAGGATTATTTCAAGTGTTGTCTAGCTGCTTTTGCTGCCTCTACTAAACGAACCAAGCTAGCTTTGGTTTCTGGAATACCACGTGTTTTCAAACCACAGTCAGGGTTGATCCAAACTTTCTTACTTGGTACTTTGGCAAGAATAGCTTCGATGGTGTGGTCAATTTCCCCTTCGTTCGGCACACGTGGTGAGTGGATATCGTAAACACCAGGTCCTACTTCTGTTTGGAAGTTCTTCGCTTTGAGTTCATCCAAGATTTCAAGGTTTGAACGGCTTGCTTCAAAGGAAATAACGTCCGCATCCATGTTGTCGATAGCTGGGATGATATCTGTAAATTCTGAGTAACACATATGAGTGTGGATTTGCGTGTCTGGCGCTACTGTAGAGTGTACCAAGCGGAAGGCAGGGATTGCCCAGTCAAGGTAGTCTTCATACCAGTCGCTACGACGGAGTGGCAATTTCTCACGAAGAGCAGCCTCATCGATTTGGATAATCTTCACGCCAGCAGCTTCAAGGTCAAGTACTTCGTCCTTGATGGCAAGTGCGATTTGAAGAGTAGAATCCTTGATAGAGATGTCTTCACGTGGGAATGACCAGTTGAGGATGGTAACCGGTCCAGTCAACATACCTTTGACAGGTTTGTCTGTACGGCTTTGTGCGTAGCTAGACCACTTGACAGTGATTGGGTTAAGACGAGTGACATCACCCCAGATGATTGGTGGTTTCACCCCACGCATACCGTATGATTGTACCCAACCATTCTTAGAGAAGAGGTAACCTGACAAGTTTTGACCGAAGTACTCAACCATGTCATTACGCTCGAACTCGCCGTGCACCAGCACGTCAAATCCAACTTCTTCTTGCCATTTGATCCATTCGTCAATTTGCTCTGCCAAGAACTTGTCATAGTCTTCTTGTGATAATTCACCCTTACGGAAGGCCAAGCGTTTGGCACGAACTTCCTTAGTTTGAGGGAATGAACCGATGGTTGTTGTTGGAAGAGCTGGAAGTTTAAAGGCTTCTTCTTGGATAGCTTCACGTTCAGCAAAGGCTGGCAAACGAGTGTAGTCAGCGTCTGTCAATCCAGCGATGCGCGCACGAAGTTCTGTATTTTCACCCACACGTTCAGTTGCAAAGAGACCCTTGTTTGTTGCAAGAGCTTCTGCACCTTGACCATTGCGGATAGCATCCAAGTCACGAAGTTCTTCCAATTTTTCAACTGCAAAGGCAAAGTGATTCAAGATAGCTGGCTCAAATTCTTCGTTAGCTGTTGTAAATGGCACATGAAGAAGTGAGCATGAGCTAGTCAAGACAATGTTTTCAGCTGGGATTTGCTCAAGAACAGCCAAGCTCTTTTCGTAGTTGTTGCGCCAGATGTTCTTACCATTAACAATACCTGCATAAAGAGTCTTGTCAGCCGGGAAGCCACCTTTAACAAGTTCAAGAGTTTTTTTACCTTCAACGAAGTCCAAACCAATCGCATCTACTGGCAACTCTACAAGATCAGAATAGATATCACGAACGTCACCAAAGTAGGTTTGAATCAAGACTTCCAAGCCTTTTTTGTCTGCCAAAAGCTTCTTATAAAGATCCAAGAAGAGAGCTTTTTCTTCTGCAGACAAATCTTTGACCAAGCTTGGCTCATCCAACTGGATACGCTTTGCACCCAGCTCTGCTAATTTTGCAAAGACTTCCTGATAGGCTGAAGCCAGGGCATCAACAAAGTCAGCTGGTGCCACACCGTCTTCAAAGTCAGACACTTGTAGGAGAGTGAATGGTCCGACCACTACTGGACGGGTTACTAAGCCTAGCTCCTTAGCTTCTGAAAATTCGTCAAAAATCTTGTGTCCAGCAAGTTTTACTTGAGTTTCTTTTTCAAATTTAGGAACGATGTAGTGGTAGTTAGTGTTGAACCATTTCTTCATCGGAAGAGCACGGACATCCCCTTTTTCGCCCTGATAGCCACGAGCCAAGGCAAAATAACGCTCCAAGTCAGTCAATTCCAAGCCTTGCACAGATGACGGCACCACGTTAAAGAGAAAAGCTGCATCCAGCACATTATCATAATGAGAAAAATCATTTGATGGAATCTCAGAAATTCCTTTTTCCTTAACAATATTCCAATGCTTAGCACGGAGCTCTTTAGCTGCAGCCAAGAGTTCGTCTGCTGAGATTTCTTTTCTAAAGTATTTTTCAGTTGTAAATTTCAATTCGCGGAATTCACCCAAACGTGGGAAACCAATGATAGTTGTTGACAGTTGA